>Ga0209370_1000120_pt1 | contig 169270 bp, 139 predicted proteins | sample AgamicAtPrz_FD_187164 | JGI IMG/M metagenome (GOLD analysis project Ga0209370, IMG submission 187164) | Agave microbial communities from Guanajuato, Mexico - At.P.rz (SPAdes) (version 2) | ecosystem: Host-associated > Plants > Phyllosphere > Phylloplane/Leaf | place: Guanajuato, Mexico...
ATCCGGGATACAGTAGAGGGATAGCGGTTAGATGAGCGACCTTGCGAGAGAAATTACACCGGTTAACATCGAGGAAGAGCTGAAGAGCTCCTATCTGGACTATGCGATGTCGGTCATTGTTGGCCGAGCGCTGCCGGATGTCCGCGATGGCCTTAAGCCGGTACACCGTCGCGTACTATACGCCATGAACGTATTGGGCAATGACTGGAATAAAGCGTACAAAAAATCAGCCCGTGTCGTTGGTGACGTAATCGGTAAATACCACCCGCATGGTGATACCGCCGTTTATGACACCATTGTTCGTATGGCGCAGCCATTCTCCTTACGTTACATGCTGGTGGATGGTCAGGGTAACTTTGGTTCTGTCGACGGCGACTCCGCTGCAGCGATGCGTTATACGGAAATCCGTATGTCGAAAATCGCGCATGAACTGATGGCTGACCTGGAAAAAGAGACGGTCGATTTCGTCGATAACTACGACGGCACCGAGCGCATTCCCGATGTTATGCCGACCAAGATCCCCAACCTGCTGGTTAACGGCTCGTCCGGTATCGCCGTGGGCATGGCGACCAACATTCCGCCGCACAACATTACAGAAGTTATCAACGGCTGCCTGGCCTATATCGACGATGAAGAGATCAGCATTGAAGGGCTGATGGAACACATCCCGGGCCCGGACTTCCCGACCGCCGCCATTATCAATGGCCGCCGCGGCATCGAAGAGGCGTACCGCACCGGTCGCGGCAAAATCTATATTCGCGCCCGCGCTGAAGTAGAAGCTGATGCAAAAACCGGCCGCGAGACCATCATCGTCCACGAAATTCCGTACCAGGTGAACAAAGCGCGCCTGATCGAGAAAATCGCCGAGCTGGTGAAAGAAAAACGCGTTGAAGGCATCAGCGCGCTGCGCGACGAGTCTGACAAAGACGGTATGCGCATCGTTATCGAGATCAAGCGTGACGCGGTGGGCGAGGTGGTGCTGAACAACCTCTACTCCCAGACCCAGCTGCAGGTCTCCTTCGGTATCAACATGGTTGCGCTGCACCATGGTCAGCCGAAGATCATGAACCTGAAAGAGATCCTGAGCGCGTTCGTGCGTCACCGCCGCGAAGTGGTGACCCGCCGTACCATTTTCGAACTGCGCAAAGCGCGCGATCGTGCGCACATCCTTGAAGCCCTGGCCGTGGCGCTGGCGAACATCGACCCGATTATCGAGCTGATCCGCCGCGCTCCTACGCCGGCAGAAGCCAAAGCGGGCCTGATTGCCAATCCGTGGGATCTGGGCAACGTCTCCGCCATGCTGGAACGGGCGGGCGACGACGCCGCACGTCCGGAGTGGCTGGAGCCGCAGTACGGTATCCGCGATGGCAAATACTGGCTGACCGAACAGCAGGCTCAGGCGATTCTGGATCTGCGTCTGCAGAAACTGACCGGCCTTGAGCATGAAAAACTGCTCGACGAGTATAAAGAGCTGCTGGAGCAGATTGCCGAGCTGCTGCACATCCTGGGCAGCGCTGATCGCCTGATGGAAGTGATCCGCGAAGAGCTGGAGCTGGTCCGCGATCAGTTTGGCGATGAGCGTCGCACCGAAATCACTGCCAACAGCTCTGATATCAACATTGAAGATCTGATCAACCGCGAAGACGTGGTGGTTACCCTGTCTCACCAGGGCTATGTGAAGTATCAGCCGCTGACCGACTACGAAGCCCAGCGTCGTGGCGGTAAAGGCAAATCTGCCGCGCGCATCAAAGAAGAAGACTTTATCGACCGCCTGCTGGTGGCCAACACCCACGATACCATCCTCTGCTTCTCCAGCCGGGGCCGTCTCTACTGGATGAAGGTCTATCAGCTGCCGGAAGCGAGCCGCGGCGCCCGTGGCCGTCCAATCGTTAACCTGTTGCCGCTGGAAGCGAACGAGCGTATCACCGCGATCCTGCCGGTTCGCGAGTACGAAGAGGGCGTTAACGTCTTTATGGCGACCGCCAGCGGCACCGTGAAGAAAACCGCCCTGACCGAGTTCAGCCGTCCGCGTTCTGCCGGTATTATTGCCGTCAACCTGAACGAAGGCGATGAGCTGATCGGCGTGGATCTCACCTCCGGTACTGACGAAGTGATGCTGTTCTCTGCCGCCGGTAAAGTGGTGCGCTTTAAAGAGAACGCGGTGCGCGCCATGGGCCGTACGGCGACCGGCGTGCGCGGTATCAAACTGGCGGGTGAAGACAGCGTGGTTTCTCTGATCGTTCCGCGTGGCGAGGGGGCTATCCTCACCGTCACCCAGAACGGCTACGGTAAACGTACCGCGCAGGACGAATACCCGACCAAGTCTCGCGGCACCCAGGGCGTTATCTCGATCAAGGTGACCGAGCGTAACGGCTCCGTCGTGGGCGCGGTGCAGGTAGATGACTGTGACCAGATCATGATGATCACCGATGCCGGCACCCTGGTGCGTACCCGCGTGTCGGAAATCAGCGTCGTAGGCCGTAACACCCAGGGCGTTATTCTGATCCGCACCGCGGAAGACGAAAACGTTGTGGGTCTGCAGCGTGTTGCTGAGCCGGTAGATGACGAAGAGCTTGATTCTATCGACGGCAGCGTAGCGGAAGGCGATGACGAAATCGCGCCGGAAGCCGACACCGACGACGATGCGGCAGATGATGCCGAGGAGTAAAAGCTCCTGAGCGCAAAGGGCCGGTTTTCCGGCCCTTTTCTTTTTGCAGAGAGCTGAATTGCAGACAACCGAACATTGCGGCAAGGCGCGTTTACCGCTACCTTAACCACATTCTTTTTTACCCTGACGGCGGAGCCTCGCCCCCTTGAAATACCTCGTCTCCTTCCGAACCACGCTGAAAGTCTCACGCTATCTTTTTCGCGCGCTTGCGCTTCTGCTCTGGTTACTGATTGCGCTGTTTTCAGTGTTCTATATCGTCAGCGCGCTAAACGAGAAGGAGGCGGAGATCCGGCAGGAGTTTAACCTCAGCTCCGATCAGGCCCAGCGCTATATTCAGCGCACCTCCGACGTTATGAAGGAGCTGAAGTACATCGCCGAGAATCGCCTGACGGCGGAAAACGGCATTATGGCCTCCCGCGGACGCGATAACAGAGCGGAAGTCCCCACCTTTGAGCCGCTGTTCCCGGACTCGGACTGCTCGGCGATGGGCAGCGCCTGGCGCGGCTCGCTGGAGTCGCTGGCCTGGTTTATGCGCTACTGGCGCGATAACTTCTCGGCGGCCTACGATCTTAACCGCGTCTTTCTGATTGGCAGCGAAAATCTCTGCATGGCCAATTTTGGCCTGCGCGACGTGCCGGCAGAGCGCGACGATGCGCTGAAAAGCCTGCATGAACGCATCAGTAAATACCGCAATGCGCCGCAGGAAGAGCAGGGCAATAATATCTTCTGGATAAGCCAGGGGCCGCGTCCCGGCGTGGGCTACTTCTACGCGCTCACCCCTGTCTATCTGGCTAACCGCCTGCAGGCGCTGCTCGGCACCGAGCAGACCATCCGCATGGAAAACTTCTTCACCCCCGGCACGCTGCCGATGGGGGTGACTATTCTTGACGAAAATGGCCATCCGCTTATCTCCCTTACCGGGCCGGAAAACCGTATTAAGATCGATCCGCGCTGGATGCAGGAGCGCTCCTGGTTTGGCTACACCTCCGGCTTTCACGATCTGGTGCTGAAGAAAAGCCTGCCGCCGTCCTCGCTGAGCATTGTCTACTCCGTGCCGGTGGATATGGTGCTGGAACGCATCCGGATGCTGATCCTCAACTCCGTGCTGCTGAACGTGCTGGTCGGCATCGCGCTATTCATGCTGACCCGCATGTACGAGCGCAAAATCTTTATCCCGGCGGAGGCGGATGCCCAGCGCCTGGAGGAGCACGAGCAGTTCAACCGCAAAATTGTGGCCTCGGCCCCGGTGGGGATCTGCATTTTGCGCACCGTTGACGGCACCAATATTCTGAGCAACGAGCTGGCGCATAACTATCTCAATATGCTCACCCACGAAGACCGGCAGCGGCTGACGCAGATCATCTGCGGCCAGCAGGTCAACTTTGTCGACGTGCTGACCAGCAACAACACCAACCTGCAGATAAGCTTCGTTCACTCGCGCTATCGCAACGAAAACGTCGCCATCTGCGTGCTGGTGGACGTCTCCGCCCGCGTGAAGATGGAAGAGTCGCTGCAGGATATGGCCCAGTCGGCGGAGCAGGCCAGCCAGTCGAAATCGATGTTCCTGGCCACCGTCAGCCACGAGCTGCGCACGCCGCTGTACGGGATTATCGGCAACCTCGACCTGCTGCAAACCAAAGAGCTGCCCCGGGGCGTTGACCGCCTGGTGACGGCGATGAATAACTCCTCCAGCCTGCTGCTGAAAATCATCAGCGATATTCTCGACTTCTCGAAGATCGAGTCGGAGCAGCTGAAAATCGAACCGCGTGAGTTCTCGCCGCGGGAGGTGATGAACCATATTAGCGCTAACTATCTGCCGCTGGTGGTGCGTAAGCAGCTGGGACTCTACTGCTTTATTGAGCCCGACGTGCCGCTGACGCTGCAGGGCGATCCGATGCGTCTGCAGCAGGTGATCTCTAACCTGCTCAGCAATGCCATCAAATTCACCGATATCGGCTGTATCGTGCTGCACGTCGCCCGCGCGGGGGACTATCTGAGCATCCGCGTGCGCGATACCGGGGTGGGCATTCCCGCCAAAGAGGTGGTTAAGCTGTTCGATCCCTTCTTCCAGGTGGGGACCGGCGTGCAGCGTAACTTCCAGGGCACCGGGCTGGGGCTGGCGATTTGCGAAAAACTGATCAGCATGATGGACGGCGATATCTCGGTGGATACCGAGCCGGGCATGGGCAGCCAGTTCACCATCCGTATCCCTCTTTATGCCGCCCAGTCGCCTTCCACTACCGTAGTGGAAGGGCTGAGCAATAAACGCTGCTGGCTGGCAGTGAATAACGCCTCGCTGTATGCCTATCTGGAGTCCTTACTGACCCGAAGCGGCGTGCGCGTGGCGCGCTACGAAGGGCAGACGCCGGACGCGGAAGATATTCTGCTTACCGATGAAGAGCTGGCGCAGCCGTGGCAGGGCAAAGCGGCCGTCGTCTTCTGCCGCCGCCATATTGGCATTCCGATTGAGCGCGCCCGGGGTGAATGGGTCAACAGCGTGGCCTCGCCGCACGAGCTTATTGCGCTACTGGCGCGCATTTACCGCATCGAGCTGGAGACCGGCGACGGGACGGCGGCGCTGCCGTCGCCGGAAACGGCGCAGCTTAACGACGATATGATGATCCTGGTGGTCGACGATCACCCCATCAACCGCCGCCTGCTGGCGGACCAGCTCGGCTCGCTGGGTTACCAGTGTAAAACCGCCAACGACGGCGTGGACGCCCTGAACGTGCTCAGTAAAAACCATATCGACATCGTGCTGAGCGACGTCAACATGCCGAACATGGACGGCTATCGCCTGACGCAGCGTATTCGCCAGCTGGGGCTGACGCTGCCGGTGGTGGGGGTTACCGCCAACGCGCTGGCCGAAGAGAAGCAGCGCTGCCTGGAGTCGGGCATGGACAGCTGTCTCTCTAAACCGGTAACGCTGGATGTGCTGAAGCAGACGCTGGCGGTGTATGCCGACAGGGTGAGAAAAACGCGGACGTAAAAAAACCCGGTTGAACCGGGTTTTTTTTGCCGTGAGGCTTAGTCTTTGTCCGCCGGACTCAGTGTCACGGAGGAGAGGTAGTTCAGCAGCGCGATGTCGTTTTCAACACCCAGCTTCATCATTGCTGACTTCTTCTGGCTACTGATGGTTTTAATGCTGCGGTTCAGCTTCTTGGCGATCTCGGTTACCAGGAAACCTTCTGCAAACAGGCGCAGCACTTCACTCTCTTTCGGCGAGAGGCGTTTGTCGCCATAGCCGCCGGCGCTGATTTTCTCCAGCAGGCGTGACACGCTTTCCGGGGTGAATTTCTTGCCTTTCTGCAGCGCGGCCAGCGCTTTCGGCAGATCGGTCGGTGCCCCTTGCTTCAGCACAATGCCTTCGATGTCGAGATCCAGCACGGCGCTTAAAATCGCCGGGTTATTGTTCATGGTCAGAACAATAATCGACAGGCTCGGGAAGTGGCGCTTGATGTATTTAATCAGCGTGATGCCGTCACCGTACTTATCTCCAGGCATGGAAAGATCGGTGATGAGCACGTGCGCATCAAGCTTCGGAAGGTTATTAATCAGTGCTGTGGAGTCTTCAAATTCGCCAACTACATTCACCCACTCGATCTGCTCGAGTGATTTGCGAATACCGAACAGTACAATCGGATGGTCATCGGCAATAATTACGTTCATATTGTTCATGTATAAGGCTACCTTGCTACAGCAAGCTTTTGACGTAAGCGTCAATGTCGCTGATGTATTTTTCTATGCTGGGTGCATCTTTCTCACGAATAAGATGTTCCAGCGTTTCACATAATTGCTTGCCTGGAACCAGATTAAGCATGGCAAACACCCCTTTCAACCGGTGTGCTGTCTGAGCCAGCGCTGCGAAGTCGCTCGCGGCGGATTCAGTATACAACCTCTTAACATCATCTGGTACTGTGTCTACAAAGAGCGAATAATAACCGCTGGCGTGAAGCTCGGCATTTCCATTGCCGCCCAGCGGGGATTCCGGGCTCGCTTCCTGGGCCAGCTGCTCTTCTATAAGTTGTAGTACAGCTTCCTGCATAGCATTGCTCATATTAAAGTTGACGCGCATCTGGCCGGGGCCGATTTTGCGCACGCCTGACTCATCATCGCTTAAAAGCAAGCCGGAGGCAGTAAGATTAGACGGATTATCCGTTAAAAAGAGATCATATTCTTGACTTGTAAGGCGCTCGTCCGGCGTGATGCAGCTTGCCCCCCAGTTTTCCAGCTGACGCACCACGATATTACGGATCTCGTTCGAGGTGATGTCAATCATGGCGACCACGTCATCCAGCAGGCGTTCGTCATCTTCCGCATCCTGCGGGTTCGCCGGCATTTTGACATGCAGGGAGTAGCGGGTGCCCAGCGACTCGCGGGCCTTAATATTAAGGTGGCCGCCCAGCTTGCGCGCCAGCTGATCGCACAGCCAGAAGGTGAGGGGATTGGCTTTGCCATAGCTGTCCCGCTGCGTCTCGTTGAGGAACGGGAAGTGCAGATTGTCGATTTCGCTGAGCGTGACCCCTTCGCCGGTATCAAGAATACGGAAGGTCAGACGATCCTCTGCCGATTCATCAATACTCACCTCCAGGGTAATTTTTCCGATGGAGGTGGTGGTGACCGCGTACTGGATCAGCAGCAGCAGGATCCGGCGCAGGGCATCGCGATCGCCGTGGCGCTGATCGTTGGCCGGCAGCGGGTTGTTGATCAGCAGCTGTAAGCCTTTACGCTTGATAACCGGCAGCACCTCCGGCACCACCTCGTCGATCAAATCCTGAATAGAGAAGAGGGTAGGGCTGCTCTTCCAGCCGTCATTCTCCAGCATATTCGCCAGCTGAATTTCATCCACCAGCCGCACCAGGCTATCCGCCTGGCTGGCGATTTTATTGCTGTCCGGACCGTTCAGGTTCGCCGCGTCGGTGGCCAGAGTCTTCAAAGGCAGCTTAAAGGCGTCGCCGATGTTTTGCATAAATGCCGCACGACCCTGCTGGTTCTTCTCATAAAGGCGCTGCGCCTGCTTGAGCTTTTTATTCACCAGCACTTCGCGATCCTGATCGCGGATAATAAAGATCTGGGTACGGGACGCCACCTGGCTGCGGAACTGGCGGATTTCGTACAGCTCATTATTAATGGTGGCCTGAATCACCCCCTGATGCTGGTCTGCCATAGTGGTGATATTTTGCAGATTAAGGTGCGGCAGCAGGTGATCGGCAATTTTATTACTGATAATGGTGCGGTTAGCCTCCTGATCGTGCACCAGCAGGCCGAGGGGCAGCACCGAGACGATCTCTTCATTCAATGCCCGCAGAACCCGCAGCTCGTTGCTGGAGCCGGTAGTGGCCGGCACGTCGCTTTGACGGCCCGGCTGGGTGCGGAAGGTGCTGTAGCCAAAGAGCGCCAGCGCCAGCAGGCCAATATTCAGCAGCAGCGGCAGGAGAATATTTTGCAGGGTATCCAGCAGCAGCGTACCGAAGGGCACCTGCCACACCAGGCGCATGCCGGTGCTGTTCAGCGAAGAGGCGATCTCAATTTTCGAGCCGTTAAACGAGATACCCACGCTGTCCGGGCTCTCTTTATCCTGCGGCGCCCGCAGGTTCTGCGTGGAGGTATCCGGCTCCAGGCGGAAGCTATCCAGCGGCATATCCGGCGGGATCAGATCGTTAATCGGCAGGTCGAAAGCGACGACCGTCGCCAGGTGCCCCGGCTGGTTAAAGGTGGTGCGCAGGGTAAAGTAGTAGCCGTTCTGCCACGCCAGGCGGCGCAGGGAGGAGAAGCTCTCCCGCTCGTCCAGCGCGTTGGCCTGCTGCAGCATCTCCGCCCGGCGCGAATCGACGATATTGCCGACGTTGGTCTCTTTAAAGCCGGAGGAGAGATCTTTCAGCGGCAGGGTGGAGACCAGGATCATGCTGTTATCCTGGCCGTTAAGATAGTACATCGACCAGGGGATAGTTTCAGCGCCCCACAGGGTGTCGAGATAGGTTGAGATGCGCTGGGTCATCTCAAGGGTGGTGCTGTCGTGCGAGCCGAAGATCAGCGCTTCGGTTTTGCGCCGGGTTTTCTCCAGGTAATAAACGTCCTGCTTTAGCCGCGTCTCCTGCAGCCCTTCGCCGGAAGCATTGCCCGGCGTGGCGGCAATGTTGTCGTAAATCTGCCAGGTGGTATAGCGCCAGGTATCGATACGTTTATGCAGGGCGTGGGTAATATCGACAATCTGATAGCTGCGGTCCTTTAGCCAGGCGTTGACCGCGCTTTGTACCATCACGCCCAGGGTGACCAGCAGCACAATAATAAGAAGAAGGAAGAAGCGGGTTATGCTGCCCGGAAGCAGAGAAAATTTGTTCGCGGCTGTGGTTTCAGACTGACTCATTGCTATGTTTAACCCGTTGTGGCTACGCTTCTGGCGGAAAGGGCAGTATAAAGGGTAATACCCGAAATTCCAGCGCCACGCTGTCGAATCACCCCACTTTTTATGCCTGCAATGCGCCGACCGGCGGCTGCGTTAAATCTGTACGTCCGCGCCTGCTCTGTACAAATAAGCGGCAAAATGCCAAAAAAATAGCACGGAATAACAAGAAATTGCATTGACCCTGTAATTCCCATGCCATTCATTGCGGTTTTAATAATTAATTAATAGTCGTTATTATTTCGCAGGGGTAGCACAAAAAAAGGATAGTTGTGTACAGAAGTGTAAAAAAAAACCGAATGCAGGGCATTCGGCTCAATTAGGGATAAACAGACATTCGAATTTGAATGACGGTAATAAATAAAGTTAATGATGATAGCGAGACATATTCTAGACGCAGTATAAGCGTTTGTTTTGTCAATCAGTGCTATAAATTATGCTTGTATAATTTGCTGATAATAAAAGAATTTTTCATTATTTTTGTCCGGAAGACTAATTTTTTAGCTAAACGTGACGGCAAAAAGTTCCCTGATTTTTACAATCTGAAACATCTATGACGCCAACTGAAACATCTTCAAAGTTTTCGTATCATATTCTCGTTGGATTATTCTGTTAATTTGCGGAGAATGAATCGGCCGACTGGTTAAGAGGGTTAATCAGTAAGCAGTGGTAATAATAAGGCATATAACAGAGGGTAATAAAAATGAAAGTTAAAGTACTGTCCCTCCTGGTACCAGCTCTGCTGGTAGCGGGCGCAGCAAATGCGGCTGAAATTTATAACAAAGACGGCAACAAATTAGATCTCTTCGGTAAAGTCGATGGCCTGCACTATTTCTCTGATGACAACGGCAGCGATGGCGATCAGACCTATATGCGTATCGGCTTTAAAGGTGAAACTCAGGTTAATGACCAGCTGACCGGCTACGGCCAGTGGGAATACCAGATTCAGGGCAACACTTCTGAAAGTGATAACCAGTCCTGGACGCGTGTGGCCTTTGCCGGCCTGAAATTTGGCGACGCGGGCTCTTTCGATTACGGTCGTAACTACGGCGTAATTTATGACGTCACCTCCTGGACCGACGTGCTGCCGGAATTCGGCGGCGACACCTACGGTGCGGACAACTTCCTGCAGTCCCGCGGCAACGGCATGGCAACCTACCGCAGCCAGGACTTCTTCGGTCTGGTTGAGGGGCTGAACTTTGCCCTGCAGTATCAGGGTGCGAACGGCAGCGTAAGCGGCGAGAACGACGGCGGCCGCAGCCTGCTGAAACAGAACGGTGACGGCTATGGCGCCTCCCTGACTTACGATCTGGGCGAAGGCTTCAGCATCGGTGGTGCCGTGGCCTCCTCCAAACGTACCGCAGACCAGAACGCGGCAGACGTTTATGGCGACGGCGATCGTGCTAACGTCTACACCGGCGGCCTGAAATATGACGCCAACAACGTCTACCTGGCGGCGCAGTACTCTCAGACCTACAACGCGACCCGCTTTGGTACCTCTAACGGCAGCAGCCCGTCAGCGGCCTATGGCTTCGCCGATAAAGCGCAGAACTTCGAAGTGGTTGCTCAGTATCAGTTCGACTTCGGCCTGCGTCCGTCCGTGGCGTACCTGCAGTCCAAAGGTAAAGATATCAGCAACGGCACCGCCAACTTCGGCGACCAGGATCTGCTGAAATATGTTGATGTTGGCGCCACCTACTACTTCAACAAAAACATGTCCACCTACGTGGATTACAAAATCAACCTGCTGGATGATAACGCCTTCACCCGTGATGCCGGTATCGCCACCGACGATATCGTCGCGCTGGGTCTGGTTTACCAGTTCTAAGCCGCAGCTTTTCAGGCAAAAGGGGCCATCCGGCCCCTTTTTTCATGCCGGCAATCGGCTCTTACAAACGCGCTTTTTTGGTGTACTCTTGCCGGTCCCAGGCCAGAGGATAATAACAAATGGAAATGACTTTTCTCCGTGTCGGCTTATTGTCGGCGCTTTTACTGCTAACAGCATGCGATACCTCCACCTCTCCGGCAAAGAGCACCGCCCCGGCGGCAACGGTGCTGGAAGGGAAAACGATGGGCACCTTCTGGCGCGTCAGCGTCATGAATGTTGATAAAAACCGGGCCGAGGAGCTGCGCACTAAGATCCAGACCCGGCTGGATGCGGACGACCAGCTGCTTTCTACCTGGAAAAACGACTCGGCGCTGATGCGCTTTAACCACTCCCGCAGCACCGCCCCATGGCCGGTCAGCGAGGCGATGGCGGATATCGTCACCGAATCCCTGCGCGTGGGCCATAAAACCCGGGGAGCGATGGATGTTACCGTCGGCCCGCTGGTGAACCTCTGGGGCTTTGGCCCGGACAAACAGCCGGTGAAGACGCCCGACCAGGCGCAAATTGACGATGCCCGGGGGCGCACCGGCCTGCAGCACCTCAGCGTAATCAACCGGTACGGCCAGCAGTATCTGCAAAAAGATATTCCGGAGCTCTATGTCGATCTCTCCACCGTCGGCGAAGGCTATGCTGCCGATCACCTGGCGGCCCTGATGGCGGAAGAGGGGATCCCCCGCTATCTGATCTCGGTGGGCGGGGCGCTCGCCAGCCGCGGAATGAATGCCAGCGGCCAGCCCTGGCGCGTGGCGATCCAGAAGCCGACCGATGAGCAGAACGCGGTGCAGGCCATCGTCGATATCAACGGCCACGGCATCAGCACCTCCGGCAGCTACCGCAACTACTATGAGCTCGACGGGAAACGCATCTCCCACGTCATCGATCCTGAGACCGGCCGGCCCATTACCCACAGTCTGGTGTCGGTAACGGTTATCGCGTCGACCGCGCTGGAAGCCGATGCCTGGGACACCGGGCTGATGGTGCTGGGGCCGGAAAAAGCCAAAGAGATCGTGCGCCAGGAAAATCTGGCGGTATATATGATTACCCGTGAAGGCGACGGCTTTAAAACCTGGATGTCGCCGCAGTTCAAAAGCTATCTGGTAAGCGGCCAGAATTAAAAAGCAAGATTGCGGATGTAAGTCCGCTGGCGCGGGGGCAGGGTAGGAGTATGCTTACTGAAGGAGCGCATCATGAAGACCTTAACCCCGATGAACGATGATACCCGCTGGCTGGCGGTGCTGGCCCGCGATCCCGCCGCCGACGGGCAGTTTGTCTTTGCCGTGCAGACCACCGGCATCTTCTGCCGTCCCTCGTGCCGGGCGCGGCACGCCCTGCGTCATAACGTTTGCTTTTATGCCAGCGCTGAGCTGGCCGTCCGCGCCGGTTTTCGCCCCTGTAAACGCTGCCGCCCCGATCTGCAGGATCCGCAGGCCCGGCGGCGGCAAACCATTGAGCAGGCCTGCCGCCTGCTGGAGCAGGAGCAGCCCCTTACGCTGGAAGCGCTGGCGCAGCGGCTGGCGGTAAGTCCTTATCATATGCATCGCCTGTTTAAAGCCGCCACCGGCATGACGCCTAAAGCCTGGCAGCAGGCCGCGCGCGCCAGAAGGCTGCGCAGCAGGCTGTTGCAGGGCGAGAAGGTGACCGACTCGCTGCTGGCCGCCGGCTTCCCCGACAGCAGCAGCTACTACCGCCAGGCCGACGCCGCGCTGGGGATGACCGCCGGGCAATTTCGCCGCGGCGGAGACGACCTCACCGTGCGTTATGCCCTGAGCGACTGCGCGCTGGGGCGCTGCCTGGTAGCGGAGAGCGAGCGCGGCATCTGCGCCATTCTACTGGCGGATGACGACGCGGCGCTCCGTACCGAGCTGCACGGGCTGTTCCGCCATGCCCGCCATGAACAGGCCGATGCCGGATTTGCCGCCCGCGTGCGGCAGGTCATCGCCAGCGTGGATCGCCCGGGCGCGGCGCTGGAGCTGCCGCTGGATCTGCGGGGTACCGCCTTCCAGCAGCAGGTCTGGCAGGCGCTGCGCGCTATTCCCGACGGTGAAACCGCCAGCTACCGGCAGGTGGCTGCCGCTATCGGCAAACCCGGCGCGGTGCGGGCGGTGGCCCGGGCCTGCGCGGCCAACCGGCTGGCTATTATTATTCCCTGTCACCGCGTGGTTCGCAGCGACGGCGGCCTCTCCGGCTACCGCTGGGGCAGCGCCCGCAAAGCGGCGCTGCTGCGCCGCGAAGCTAACCCTGAGGAGGAGTAATGCTCGATCTTTTTGCCGATGCCGAACCCTGGCAGGAGCCGCTGGCGCCGGGCGCGACGATCCTGCGCCGCTTTGCGCTGTCCCGCGCCCCTGAGCTGATGGCGGCCATCGAAGAGGTGGCCCGCCGGTCGCCGTTTCGCCAGATGGTCACGCCCGGCGGCTATACCATGTCGGTGGCGATGACCAACTGCGGCGCGCTGGGCTGGACCACCAACCAGCGCGGCTATCTCTACTCCCCCGACGACCCGCTCACCGGCCAGCCCTGGCCGCCTCTGCCGGCGGCTTTCGTCGCCCTGTGCCAGCACGCGGCCACGGCGGCGGGCTACGCCGACTTCGCCCCAGACGCCTGCCTTATCAACCGCTACGCGGTGGGGGCGAAGCTCTCTCTGCATCAGGATAAAGATGAAGCGGACCTGCGCGCGCCTATCGTTTCCGTCTCTCTCGGCCTGCCGGCGGTGTTTCAGTTTGGCGGGTTAAAGCGCAACGATCCGCTGCAACGCCTGCTGCTGGAGCACGGCGACGTGGTGGTGTGGGGCGGGGCGTCGCGCCTGTTCTACCACGGTATTCAGCCCCTCAAACCGGGGGAGCATCCGCTGACCGGCGCGTACCGTTACAACCTCACTTTCCGCCAGGCGGCGAATAACGAATAAAAATAAGAATTATTCTTGATGTAAGCGACGGGCAGTTTAAACTGCTGGCTGTTTTTTCTGGTCCGGATGCCTCTGTATGGAACTCTTATTACTGGTCTGGCGACAGTATCGCTGGCCTTTTATTGCGGTAATGGCCCTCAGCCTGCTTAGCGCCGCGCTGGGGATTGGCCTGATCGCCTTTATTAATCTGCGTTTAATCGAGACCGTCGATACCACCCTGACGGTGCTGCCGGAGTTTCTCGGCCTGCTGCTGCTGCTGATGGCGGTGACCCTCGGCTCCCAGCTGGCGCTGACCACCCTCGGCCACCACTTTGTCTATCGCCTGCGCAGCGAGTTTATCAAGCGGATCCTGGACACCCACGTCGAACGCATCGAGCAGCTGGGCAGCGCCTCGCTGCTGGCCGGGCTTACCAGCGACGTGCGCGCCATTACCATCGCCTTTGTGCGCCTGCCGGAGCTGGTGCAGGGCATCATTCTGACCTTCGGCTCTGCCGCCTATCTGGCGTTTCTCTCCACCAAGATGCTGGCGATCACCGCCCTGTGGATTGTGATCACCATCTGGGGCGGCTTCGTGCTGGTGGCGCGGGTCTATAAACATATGGCCGTGCTGCGTGAAACCGAAGATAAACTCTATAACGACTACCAGACGGTGCTGGAAGGGCGCAAAGAGCTGACCCTGAACCGCGAGCGCGCCGAAGATATCTTTAATAACCTCTATGTTCCCGACGCCCGGGAGTACCGCCACCATATTATCCGCGCCGACACCTTCCACCTTAGCGCGGTGAACTGGTCCAACATTATGATGCTCGGCGCCATTGGCCTGGTGTTCTGGATGGCCAACAGCCTCGGCTGGGCCGATACCAATGTGGCGGCCACCTACTCGCTGACCCTGCTGTTCCTGCGTACCCCGATGCTCTCCGCCGTGGGCGCGCTGCCGACCCTGCTCAGCGCCCAGGTGGCTTTTAACAAGCTCAATAAGTTTGCGCTGGCTCCCTATAAGCCCGAATTCCCGCGCCCCGTGGCCTTCCCGAACTGGCAGACGCTGGAGCTGCGTAACGTGCAGTTCCACTACCAGGACAACGCCTTTGCCATCGGGCCGATTAACCTGACCATCAACCGCGGCGAACTGCTATTCCTGATTGGCGGTAACGGCAGCGGTAAATCGACCCTGGCGATGCTGCTGACCGGGCTCTATCAGCCGCAGTCGGGCGAGATCCTTATCGATGGCAAACCGCTCAACGCAGAACAGCCGGAAGATTACCGCAAGCTCTTCTCGGCGGTCTTTACCGACGTCTGGCTGTTCGACAGGCTGCTGGGGCCGGAGGGCAAAGAGGCCGATCCGGCGCTGGTGGCCAAATGGCTGGAGCATCTGCAGATGTCGCACAAGCTGGAGCTGGAGAACGGTAAAATTCTCAACCTCAAGCTGTCGAAAGGGCAGAAGAAGCGCGTGGCGCTGCTGCTGGCGCTGGCGGAGGAGCGGGACATCATCCTGCTGGACGAGTGGGCTGCCGACCAGGATCCCCACTTCCGCCGCGATTTTTACCAGGTATTGCTGCCGCTGATGCAGCAGATGGGAAAAACCATTTTCGCCATCAGCCATGACGATCACTATTTTATTCACGCCGATCGCCTGCTGGAGATGCGTAACGGCCACCTGAGCGAGCTGACCGGCGCCGAGCGCGACGCCGCCTCCCGGGACGCCGTCGCCCGCACCGCCTGATGCTCCTGCCCGGCGGCACAGCGGTTGCCGGGCAATCTTCAGCGCGTCGCTGCTTTTTTATCCATCCCCCTTCGCCGTTTATTCTTATTTACATATCGTCACGCTATGCTTAGTGCCATCACATTTGATGGATACATGATTGATGGCATTTACCAATAAACACAGCGCAAGGCTGCGCGATGAAGAGCGTGCCCGCCTGATCTGGCTGCTCACCACCGATAAAGCGGTGGTCTCCACCCTGTTGGGTAAGCTGACCCTGGCTGAGCAATATGACGTTGGCACCCTGTCCGACAATATTGCTGAGGTAGGGGCGCTGGTGGCGCATCTGCCCCCGCCCGATCTGGCCGATACCCTTGAAGCTTTACCTTCGGAAGAGCGCCACGCCCTGTGGCGGCTGGTGGAGGATCACGAGCGCGGTCAGGTGCTGCTCGAAGCCTCGGAAAACGTCTGGGACGATCTGATCGACGAGATGAGCGACAGCGCCATTCTCGACGCCCTGCACACCCTCGATATCGACGAGCAGATTTACCTTGTTCAGCATCTGCCCCGCGACCTGACCGGCCGCCTGCTGGCCTCGATGCCGGCCGACGAGCGCGCCCGCGTGCGTCAGGTTATGCATTACGAGAAAAACAGCGTTGGCGCCATCATGGAGTTCGGCGTCATCCTGGTGCGCCCGGACGTCACCCTCGGGGCAGTACAGCGCTACCTGCGCCGGTTGGGGAAAATGCCGAAGAATACCGACAAACTGTTCGTCACCTCCCGGGATAAAACCCTGCTGGGGGAGCTGGAGCTGCAAACGATTCTGCTCAACAGCGCCCAGAAGCGGGTGAGCGAGGTGATGGATCCCGAGCCAACCATCTTCCTCCCGGAAGATAATGCCGAAAAAACCGCGCGCACCTTTGAGCGTGACAACCTGCTTAGCGCCGCGGTGGTGGACTCAACCGGCAAAATAATGGGCCGCTTAACCATCGATGAGATCGTCGACGTAGTCTATGAAGAGACCGGGAACGACATGCGCGCCATGGGCGGCGTGAGCGCGGAAGAGGATGTGTATGCCCCGGTGGGCAAGGCGGTAAAAACCCGCTGGGCGTGGCTGGCGATCAACCTCTGCACCGCCTTTATTGCCTCCCGGGTAATTGACGGCTTCGAACATACCATTTCCCAGCTGGTGGCGCTGGCCTCGCTAATGCCCATAGTAGCGGGGATCGGCGGCAATACCGGTAACCAGACCATCACCATGATCGTCCGCGCGCTGGCGCTGCAAAATATTCAGCCGGGCAACTTCCGCTTCCTGATCCTGCGCGAGCTGGGGGTGGCGTTAATCAACGGCCTGGTGTGGGGCGGGATAATGGGCGTTGTCACCTGGTGGCTGTACGGCGATATGGCGCTGGGAGGGGTGATGACCCTCGCGATGGTGCTTAACCTGCTGGTGGCGGCGATGATGGGGGTGATTATCCCGATGGTCATGACCCGCTTCGGGCGCGACCCCGCGGTGGGGTCGAGCGTGATGATCACCGCCATCACCGATACCGGCGGCTTCTTTATTTTTCTTGGGCTGGCGACGCTGTTTCTGCTGTAGCGGCGCGCTTGCGCTTCAGGCGGGCCGGGATAATCAGCATTGCGATTAATCCGCCCGCCACGCCGATGGCCAGGTTGCCGGTCGAGACGGTAGCCGCAACGGTCACCAGCATTACCAGGGTTTCCGCCACCGGCGCGCCTTTAATCTGGCCTGGCTGAACGCTGCGCCAGTTAAAGGTTTTAACCGCCACAATCGCCATGATCCCCGCCAGCACCGCCATCGGAATCTGAGCCATTACCCCGCTCAGGGCGGTGACCAGCAGCAACAGCACCATTCCGGCGGCAAAGGTTGATACGCGGCTGCGGCCTTTGCCCATCTCGACGTTGACGATGGTCTGGCCGATCATCGCGCAGCCGGCGATGCCGCCGTAACAGCCCGCCATGATGTTGGCCACGCCGAGGCCAATGCTCTCCCGCCGTTTGCTGGACGGGGACGCCGTCAGCTCATCCACCAGCTTTGCCGTCAGTAACGACTCCATCAGGCCGACAAAGGCGATACTCAGCGCGCAGGGCCAGATAATGCTAAGCGTTTGCAGGTTTAAGGGCACCAGCAGTTCGGTAAAGCCCGGCAGGCCGCCGCCCATAGCGCCTTCGTCCCCTACGGTGGGCAGGATCTGGCCGCTGGTGACGGTAAAGAGCGTTAAGAGCACAATCGCGATCAGCGGGGAAGGGATGCTTTTAAGGTAGCGCGGTACCCAGAGTACGATGAGCAGGGTAAGGACAAAGAGGCCGACAATCAGCGGGCTTCTGCTCCAGAAGTGCGGTACCTGGGCGAAGAAGATCAAAATGCCCAGCGCGTTAACAAACCCGGTCATTACAGGCGTGGGGATAAAGCGCATCAGGCGCGCCATGCCCAGCGCGCCGAACAGGATCTGGATAACGCCCGCCAGCAGGACCGCCGGCAAAATGTACTGCACGCCGTGCTGCGCCACCATCGGGCCTATCACCAGCGCCACCGAGCCTGCCGCCGCGGTCACCATCGCCGGACGTCCCCCCAGCACCGAGAGCCCCAGACAGAGCACCACCGAGGCAAAGAGGCTCACTTTCGGGTCCACGCCCGCCACCACGGAAAAGGAGATCACTTCCGGGATCAGCGCCAGGGCGGTAATCACCCCGGCCAGAATTTCACGCACAAAAAGGCGCGGGGAACGCAGAATGTGCGCCACGCGGCCCTCGTCGGGCAGCAGAGAGGTTTGAGATTGAGACATAGAGCTTCGCAGGTTGGGGCGGGCTTCCGTGCGCGCGATCACAAAGTGCAGCATAGTAGCCAGAAAAAAGGGCCATTGCCAGCCGGATGCGCCATTTCCATACAAACAATCCACCATTAAATTTCACAATTACAATAATTTCGTAACCTTTAAACAATATTTAAATATTGCTACCGTTGCCCCGCAGCTTATTTCACCTGCAATTTCCACGCATATAACTAAGGCATAAATGATGAAAAAAATGACTGCCGTGCTCTTTTCGCTGGCCGTGGGGCTTAACGCCGTCGCGATGGCGGCGAAAGCAGACGCACCAAAAGAGCAGGAGACAGACGTTCTTTTAATTGGTGGCGGGATCATGAGCGCCACGCTTGGGACCTATCTGCAAGAATTGCAGCCCGACTGGTCGATGACCATGGTGGAACGCCTGGACGGCGTGGCACAGGAGAGCTCTAACGGCTGGAATAACGCCGGTACCGGCCACTCGGCATTAATGGAGCTGAACTACACGCCGCAGAAGAAGGACGGCTCCATCAGTATCGAGAAGGCCGTTGAGATCAACGAAGCTTTCCAGATTTCCCGCCAGTTCTGGTCTCACCAGGTTAACAGCGGCGTGCTGCACGATCCGCACAGCTTTATTAACACCGTGCCGCACATGAGCTTTGTCTGGGGTGACGATAACGTCAACTTCCTGCGCGGCCGCTATGCGGCGCTGCAGCAAAGCACCCTGTTCCGCGGCATGAAGTACTCGGAAGATCACGCCCAGATTAAAGAGTGGGCGCCGCTGGTAATGGAAGGGCGCGACCCGAATCAGAAGGTCGCTGCCACCCGCACCGAGATCGGCACCGACGTGAACTACGGTGAAATCACCCGCCAGCTGGTGGGCTCGCTGCAGAAAAAAGAGAACTTCAAACTGTCGGTTAACACCGAAGTGCGCGGCTTTAAGCGCAACGCCGACAACTCCTGGAGCGTGACCGTTGCCGATCTGAAGCACAACGAAGAAGAGCACGTTATCAAAGCGAAGTTCGTCTTTATCGGCGCGGGCGGCGCGGCGCTGAAGCTGCTGCAGGAGACCGGTATTCCGGAAGCGGACAACTATGGTGGCTTCCCGGTCGGCGGCCAGTTCCTGGTTTCGGAAAATCCGGAAGTAGTGAACCGCCACCTGGCGAAAGTCTATGGCCAGGCCTCGGTGGGCGCGCCGCCGATGTCGGTTCCGCATATCGATACCCGCATGCTGGACGGTAAGCGCGTGGTGCTGTTCGGGCCGTTTGCCACTTTCTCCACCAAGTTCCTGAAAAACGGCTCCCTGTGGGATCTGCTGAGCGCCACCACCACCTCTAACGTGGTGCCGATGATGGACGTGGGCATGGATAACTTCGATCTGGTGAAATACCTGATTAGCCAGGTACTGCTCTCCGACGACGACCGCTTTGAGGCGCTGAAAGAGTACTATCCGCAGGCGAAGAAAGAGGACTGGCGTCTGTGGCAGGCCGGTCAGCGCGTGCAGATCATCAAGCGTGATGAGAAAGAGGGCGGCGTGCTGCGCCTGGGCACCGAAGTAGTCAGCGACAAAGAGGGCACCGTTGCCGCGCTGCTGGGCGCATCGCCGGGCGCCTCTACCGCTGCGCCAATCATGCTGCACCTGATGGAAAAAGTGTTTAAAGACAAAGTTGCCACCCCGGAGTGGCAGGCGAAGCTGAAAACTATTATTCCTTCTTACGGTACTAAGCTGAACGGCAACGTTGAGGCCACCGAGCAGGAGCTGGAGTACACCAGCCGCACGCTGCAGCTGAAATATGAAAAGCCGCAGCCCGCGCAGCCGGCACCGGCGGCCGAGCCGCAGTCGGGATCTGAACGGGTGAACAAGCCCGTCGGCGATATCGCACTCTGATAAACGCTAAGGCCGGGTCTCCCGGCCTTATTTGTAAAGCACTCCGCAACGGAAAAGTGGTCAGACAATCTCTCGGTGAAACAGCGCCATTCTGTTACCTATGTGGCCTTTCATATCAGGAGATTACAATGAAAAGGACCACACTCTACGCCGCCATTGCGTCGGCACTTTTACTGCCTTCCCTCTATGCCCACGCCGGGCCCCAGGCCCACGTTGTCTGCGCCACCAGCCATACGCTCGGGGATGACGCCATCATGATGTACGGCATGCCGAACCAGGCGATGCTGCATGATTTCTTCGGCAATACCCATACCGACGCCTGGTCAGACTATCAACGCCTGCGCCAGCAACCGGAAACCACCTGCGATAACAAAGCGGACAGCTCCGCCTACTGGGCGCCGTCGCTGCGCCTGCCGGACGGCACCGTGGTACAGCCCGCCTATCAGAAAACCTACTATCAGGCCTCTAACGTCGATCAATATCCGCTGCACCCCTTCCCGGCGGGGCTGGCGCTGCTGGCGGGAGACCACCACGGCACGGCGCCAAACGGCAGGATCACCTTCTTATGCGCCAACGGTAAAGGCTATAGCAATAAAATCGGTGAGGTCTGCGGGCTGCGCAAAGCGAAAGATGCGGTGCAGTTTAATATCGGCATTCAGTTCCCCAACTGCTGGGATGGCATCCACCTCAAGCCGATGCACGGTATGACCAACGCCGCCTACGATGTGAAAGGCCAGTGCCCGTCCGGCTTCCCGGTAAAAATCCCGACGGTCAATATGAACGTCGCCTACGTGCTCCCTGGTATTACTTCGCTGGACACCGCCAAAGCGCAGCTCTCTCTCGACCCCACCATGAACGGGGATACGCGCGAAGAGCGCTGGGGCAGCCTCTATACAGCCCACGCCGATTTTATCAACGGCTGGACGGAAGACGCCGCGCGCTTCATGACCGAGATGTGCATGAACAAGGGGATGGACTGCGGCACCAACGTGCCCTATGGCTATTCGCAGGCGCTGGCAAACGTCTGGGTGAGCAGCGAAACCCCGACCACGCCGACCCCGGCGGCGCAGACGCTGCTGGTGCAGGATAACTGGAAAAACGGCGGCCGCACCCGCAACGCGGAGACCATGAGCCTGGTTAAATTCAAAATTCCTCCGCTGCCCCAGGGCCAGGATCCGGCGCTGTTTAAATACCGGGTGCGCATTTACGGCGGCAAGGTAGAGGCCAACGGCGCGGATCAGATCTTCTTCTATCCGACCAGCAACGACTGGGATCCGGCTACGGTAACCTGGAAAAACCGTCCCTCCTGCAGCTACGGCTCGGATGCGGTGCTGTATCTCAATAACGCCCGGGAATACCGGATGGTCGACGTTGACAAAGCGGTGCGTAAAGCGCTGGCGGCGGGGAAAACGGAGATCTCCTGGTATATCGGCGGCGATCGCCAGGGTAACCACTACCAGTTCAGCCCGGCCTCGTCGAAGGAGAGCCTGGTATTAATGGTCACCGGCTATAAAAAGACGCCGGAAATCTGATGCAAAAAGGGTTCCCTCAGGGAACCCTTTTTTACTCTTAACGCACCTGCGCGTCTTCGATTTTCTCGTCCGCCTGCCAGAGGCGGTATTTGACCTCAACGTTGTCCGGCGTATAGACCACGATCGGCAGCTTGCTGTTATAACGCAGCATGCTCTTCTCGCCGAGTCCGGCGGTGACAAACTTAGTGGTTTTCTTGCCGTCCGGGCAGGCCATCATCGTTGATACCGGCGAGGAGACCTTGTCGAACAGATAGTAGTCGTAACCCCAGCCCTCAACGGTTTTTTGGCTCAGCTCGCCGCCCAGGCGATGGAGGTTGCAGTCCACCTCGAGCTTCTGGCCGATAAGCAGCTCCACCTTGTAGCGGGATTCATCCTGCTGGGCCGGGAGCTGGATCACCTGGCGCTTCATGCCTTTCTCCGCCTGCGGGAAAGGGGCAAGGATATCATTGCTGGCAAAGGCGGTGGTGCAGGTGGCGGCGGCCAGCAGGGCCACAACAATCTTCGGTGTATTTTTCACAATCATTCCTTTTGGTCAAAGATCGCTGTCAGCGTAACATAATTATCGTGAATGATTGGCGTGATTTACTTAATTTTTACGTTTAACTGGTTTTATAAACTGCATATTTGCTTTTTATCCAGCGTTATATGCTGATGTGGCAAGCTTACGCCGATCGTGGTAGGGTTATCGGCAATTCTTGTTATTCATCTGTAAAGGAAAAAAGATGGTACGCGCAAAGCTTAACACCCCCTCGGGCAGGAAATTTCTTCTGGCGCTGCTGGTGGTCTTTTTAATCGCCGTGGCGTGCGTAGGCCGCGCAACCATCGTTGGCGTTATCGATCAGTACAACATCCCGCTCTCCCACTGGACGACCAGCATGTTTGTGCTGCAGTCGGCGATGATCCTCGTTTACAGCACGGTCTTTACCGTTCTGCTGGCGATACCGCTGGGCATCTTTTTCCTCGGCGGCGGTAATAAGCCTGAGTAACGCTATGCTTTGTATAAGGCCAGCCTGCGGGCTGGCTTTTTTGTGCGCGATCGCCGGCGGTGACCGCGGCAGATTAAAAACAAAGGAGTGGCAAAATGGTGTCTCGCTTTACTACGCTAAGCCGCATCCCGAAGGGGGTCTGGGTGGTCGGCGGCGTCAGCATGCTGATGGATATCTCCTCGGAAATCATCCATAGCCTGCTGCCGCTCTTTATGGTGACCACGCTTGGCGCAAGCGTCATTTTTATCGGCCTGATTGAAGGCCTCGCCGAAGCCACGGCGCTGTTTATTAAAGTCTTCTCCGGGGTGATTAGCGACTATCTTGGCAAGCGCAAAGGGCTGGCCCTGCTGGGCTACGGGCTGGGGGCGGCGAGTAAACCGCTATTTGCCATCGCCTCCTCATCGGGGATGATTCTCGGCGCGCGCCTGATCGACCGGGTAGGGAAGGGGATCCGCGGCGCGCCGCGGGATGCGCTGGTGGCGGACGTCACCCCGCCGGAGCTGCGGGGGGCGGCCTTTGGCCTGCGCCAGTCGATGGATACCATAGGCGCGTTTCTCGGGCCGCTGCTGGCGGTGGGGATGATGCTGCTGTGGAACGATGATTTCCGCACCATCTTCTGGGTTGCCGTTATTCCGGGCATTCTCGCCGTGGCGCTGCTCTTTTTTGGCCTGCACGAGCCCGCCGCGCCGGTCACCCACAGACGCACTAATCCCGTTACCAAAGCGAACCTGAAGCGGCTGGGCGCCAGCTGCTGGTGGGTGATTGGCCTCGGGGCGGTTTTCACGCTGGCGCGCTTTAGCGAGGCGTTTCTGGTGCTGCGCGCCCAGCAGAGCGGTATTCCGCTGGCGCTGATCCCGCTGGTGATGGTAGCCATGAACCTGCTGTACGCCTTCTCGGCCTATCCCTTCGGCAAACTCTCTGACCGAATGAGCCACAGCCGTCTGCTGCAGTGGGGCTTAGGCGTGCTGATAGCCGCCGATATTGTATTGGCGCTGACCACCCACTGGGCGGGAATCATGCTCGGAGTCGCGCTGTGGGGGATCCATATGGGCATGACCCAGGGGCTGCTCTCGGCGATGATTGCCCGCACGGCGCCCGCCGATCTGCGCGGCACGGCCTTTGGATTATTCAGCATGGTAAGCGGGGTGGCGCTGCTGCTCGCAAGCCTGGGAGCGGGGATTATCTGGGAGACCTGGGGAGCGGAATACACCTTCTATGCCGGGGCGCTGATTTCACTGGTAACGCTGGTTTACCTGCTGCGCCGACCCGCTGAACTGGCCTGATATTTCCGCCCTAAAACGCAAAAAGGTCAGAGATTGCTCTCTGACCTTTTCTTTGGGAATTTTTGGTCGGCACGAGAGGATTTTATCCAGGGATGTACTACCCGCGCCGGGCGAACCTTATGCACAGATGTAATTTCACTTATGGCCTGTACAAGACCTTAAAAACAATGCGAGAATTGATGTTTAAAAAATAAGCATTATTACGGGTTGTTTAGACGGAAACGTTTAATTTCATTAAGGATGATGTCTATGCCAATAGGCTATTTTATTCGTATTGGTGATAAAACCACCTGCGGAGGTACCGTACTTTCTGGCTCTCCGCACCATAGCTTTGCAGGATTAGCAACGGCCAGAAACGGCGATACGGTATCATGTGGTAAGGATGGTAAGACCTATCATATTGCTGGCGGTATACCCAATTACCTTATTCATACCGTAGCGGCGGCAGGGACATTGCACAGCCGTAGCACCTGCCCGTGCAGGGCGAAGCTAATTCCCTCATTACTCAATGCTTCTTACTGGGTTGAGGAAGACACCCATGTTAAAGCTATAGCCACATTCCCTACAAAAACCGCAGAGCCGGAACAGCATGCGCAGGCCGCGCGAAAACCTGCTGCTCCAGCGGCTGAAGAGATCCGCAACCCCACCCCCAAGGCTAAAAAGGAAATTACGCTGACGCTCGGCGTGTTCTTTGACGGTACGGGCAACAACGCCATTAATACCGATAACACCATAAAAGCCTGTATTGCCGAACGCTATAAACTCGACGACATTGATGCGGAGGCCATTCTGAGCAAATGCGCGCGGGAGGATATGGGCGTGTCGGGCGTGGGGGCTACAAGTTATCTGGGGTATTACACTAATGTGCACTGGCTGAATACGCTGTACAAAAAAGATATCTCTGTACATGATGTTAATATTCAGAAAGCTATTTACATCGATGGTATCGGTACTGAAGCGGGCAAGCCGGACAGTATGATTGGTCAGGGGCTGGGTATTTCAGATACTGGCGTGATTGCCAAAACCAATAAAGCCGTGTCCAGCCTTGCCGGAAATATTCAGACTGCACTGGAATCTTTAAATCGAATATCTCCAGATAACGACATTGTCATTAAATCACTTCAGTTTGATATCTTCGGCTTTAGTCGCGGCGCGGCAGCCTCGCGTCACTTTGCCAACCGTATCCACTCAGAAGATCCAGCAATTATTGCCGCCATCCGTGCTGGTATTGAGAACACGGAGTTTAAAGGTGCTCCGGCAGGTAAAATTCGTTTTATCGGAATTTTTGATACCGTAGCCGCTATTGGCACGCCGTTAAACGGCCTGAACCCGCATAACTCGAATACGGGCGATGTAAATCTGATTCTCCGTCCGGGCGTGGCCGATAAGGTTTTCCATATCACCGCAGCCCATGAGTGCCGTTTTAACTTTGCTCTAAACAGCGTGAAGCCCGCCTGGCCCGAACTGGCGTTACCCGGCGTGCATTCTGATATCGGCGGGGGATATCTCCCCGCCGTTGAAGAGAATCTCTTTCTGACCCGCCCTGAAACCGACACGGTTCCGCTGCGCCAGCCCGGTGAGCAGACGAGCGGCTACCATCGGGCAACTAAACAGCTGGAAACGCTGGATACCTTTCCGGCGGTGGCCCCCATTCTGCGCACCAGCGAAATCTCCGTAGAAACCTGGTTTGATGGACGTATGCCGCCGGACCGCTACGGCGAACCACAGAAACGCAGTTATGCCGCCATGACGTTACGCAACCGGGTTATTAAAAATGACTGGTCAAAGGTGGCGCTGCGGGTGATGTATGTTGCCGCACAGGAGGCGGGAGTAATATTTGATCCTATTACAGGCCAGGACAAAGAATTGGAAATTCCTTCTGAGCTCCTCCCCTTGCATGATAAAGCCCTGGCGATGGGCAAAGCGGTCCGTGCGGGTCACTCTTCCGGCTCGTTTAGCCAGGACGAACTCGATACCATAGCCCGGAAATATATTCACTGCTCGGCAAACTGGAATGCAATCGTTGCGGACACTAACGGCTTCATTCATGGCGGGGCATCGCCTGCTGAAATTGTCGGTTTTCTGAATCGCCCTGATGAAAACTGGCAGCGCACCCTGTACAACATGGACGGAAATAAGATATGAGACTGAAATGGATCCTTACGCTGGTATTGCTGGTGGGCGGCTGTCATGCCGCTGAGCTACCTACACCGGAAGAAACCGGCACCATGCCCTATGGCAAATGGGGTTTTGCATTCTTTACGCCTAACGCCCTGCCCGCGGTAGTGACATACGCAGCCCTGATTGACAGCAGCAATGTGGTTTCAAAGTTTCGGACGCTGGATGGTACGATGAATAATCGGGATACCGTTCAGACCTGGAATAACACTACCAATAGCGGCTCTGTTTATTTCAACAAAGCCCGGCACCCGCCCGTCTCTATGGTGTTCTGCTGGGACTCCATTATTGATAAAAAGACCTATGAAACCCAGATTGTCTTTGAATCGTCGTTACGCGAAACCATGCTGACCCCGACGGGTACAGACCGTTACGGTAATACCGCCTGGTATAAGACACTGCTGTTTGGCCTGGCGCCGGAAGGGAAAGTAAAAATCTGGCTTCAGGACAGCGCGGGAGGGAAAAACATTCCGCTGGAGCCGAAACGAATTGGCACGTTTTCAGGTGAAAAGCTGGATATTTGCAGGAACATACCCACACGTATTGATTTTAACTACCGTATTCCAGACGGGTATGATCAATATATAAAGGATTTTATTAAGGGTAAAACCTACCCTTACGGCAGTTGGTAATACCTTCACGCCCATCCGCCGGACTGCAGGTGGGTCACTCCGTTCGGGAAACTTCTTTAACTTACGCCGCGGTAAAACCCACTGATGCGGGTCGTGAAAAATCGCCCCCGATGAAAACTGGCAGCGCACCCTGTACAACATGGACGGAAAAAAGATATGAGACTGAAATGGACCCTTGCGCTGGCATTGCTGGTGGGCGGCTGTCATGCCGCTGAACCACTGACACCGGAAGAAACCGGCACCATGCCCTATGGCAAATGGGGCTTTGCATTTTTTACGCCTCATGCACTGCCTGCGGTAGTGACATACGCAGCGCTGATTGACAGCAGTAATGTGGTCTCGAAGTTTCGGACGCTGGATAAAACACCTGCGGACCCCAATTCCGTTGGCACATGGGATACACGACTGATACTATTTCCTTACTTCAACAAAGCCCGCCACCCGCCCGTCTCCATGGTGTTCTGCTGGGACTCCATTATTGATAAAAAGACCTATGAAACCCAGATTGTCTTTGAACCGTCGTTACGCGAAACCATGCTGACTCCGACGGGTAAAGACCGTTACGGCAATACCGCCTGGTATAAGACATTGCTGTTTGGCCTGGCGCCGGAAGGGAAAGTAAAAATCTGGCTTCAGGACAGCGCCGGAGGGAAAAATATTCCCCTGGAGCCGAAACGCATTGGCACGTTTTCAGGTGATAAGCTGGATATTTGCAAGGGGATAACACAAAGTGATTTTTCCTATGGATATGATCAAGATATAAAAGATTTCATCAAAGGTAAAACCTACCCTTACGGCAGCTGGTAACGTCGTTACACCCATCCGTACGAGCAGCGGGTGGGTCACTCCGTTCGGGAAACTTCTTTAACTTACGCCGCGGTAAAACCCACTGATGCGGGTCGTGAAAAATCGCCCCCGATGAAACTGGCAGCGCACCCTGTACAACATGGACGGAAAAAAGATATGAGACTGAAATGGATCCTGGTGCTGGTAATGCTGGTGGGCGGCTGTCATGCCGCTGAGCTACCGACACCGGAGGAAACCGGCACCATGCCCTATGGCAAATGGGGCTTTGCATTCTTTACGCCTCACGCCCTGCCCGCGGTGGTGACATACGCAGCGCTGATTGACAGCAGCAATGTGGTCTCGAAGTTTCGGACGCTGGATAGCTCCCAAAGCGATCCCAGTGTAGTTGGTTCATGGCGGGACAATACAAATAGCGGATCTATTTATTTCAACAAAGCCCGCCATCCGCCCGTTTCCATGGTTTTCTGCTGGGACTCCATTATTGATAAAAAAACCTATGAAACCCAGATTGTCTTTGAACCGTCGTTACGCGAAACCATGCTGACCCCGACGGGTACAGACCGTTACGGCAATACCGCCTGGTATAAGACACTGCTGTTTGGCCTGGCGCCGGAAGGAAAAGTAAAAATCTGGCTACAGAACAGCGCCGGAGGAAAAAATATTCTCCTGGAGCCGAAACGGATTGGCACGTTTTCAGGAGATAAGCTGGATATCTGCAAGGGGATAACAAAACATACTCAGGGATACGGATATACCAAAACAACCCAGGAGTTTATCAAAGGTAAAACCTACCCTTACGGCAACTGGTAATGCCTTCACGCCCATCCGCCGGGCTGCGGGTGGGTTACTCCGTTCGGGAGACTTCTTTTACTTTCGCCGCGGAAATCTCACTGATGCGAGTCTTGAGAAATTGCCCCGGGTGAAAACTGGCAGCGCACCCTTTACAACATGGACGGAAAAAAGATATGAGACTGAAATGGATCCTGGTGCTGGTATTGCTGGTGGGCGGCTGTCATGCCGCTGAGCTACCGACACCGGAAGAAACCGGCACCATGCCCTATGGCAAATGGGGCTTTGCATTTTTTACGCCTCACGCCCTGCCCGCGGTGGTGACATACGCAGCCCTGATTGACAGCAGCAATGTGGTTTCGAAGTTTCGGACGCTCGATAGCTCCCAAAGCGATCCCAGTGTAGTGGGTTCATGGCGGGACAATACAAATAGCGGATCTATTTATTTCAACAAGGCCCGCCATCCGCCCGTTTCCATGGTGTTCTGCTGGGACTCCATTATTGATAAAAAGACCTATGAAACGCAGATTGTCTTTGAACCGTCGTTACGCGAAACCATGCTGACCCCGACGGGTACAGACCGTTACGGCAATACCGCCTGGTATAAGACACTGCTGTTTGGCCTTGCGCCGGAAGGGAAGGTAAAAATCTGGCTTCAGGACAGCGCGGGAGGGAAAAATATTCCCCTGGAGCCGAAACGCATTGGCACGTTTTCAGGTGATAAGCTGGATATCTGCAGGAACATACCCACTCGTATTGATTTTAACTACCGTATTCCAGACGGGTATGATCAAGATATAAAAGAGTTTATCAAAGGAAAAACCTACCCTTACGGCAACTGGTAATGCCTTCGCGCCCATCCGCACGAGTCGCGGGTAGTTACTCTGCTCAGGAAGTTGCTTTTGATTCCGCGGGAGTAAGGTTCAGTGAAGTGGGCCGTCAGAGGTAGTTTGCGGTCTGGCTGTAAATGAATCGGCCTATATAAACAGGACGAAAAAAAGCCGCAAACACGATGTGATTGCGGCTTTTTCCGGGTTCCGGCCTGAACTAAATCAAACCGTATTTAATTTTGGTCGGCACGAGAGGATTTGAACCTCCGACCCCTGACACCCCATGACAGTGCGCTACCAGGCTGCGCTACGTGCCGACACTGGAAGCTAATACTACCCACTTTCCCGTTTAATGCAAGAGCCTGACCCGCTAACTGATTTAATATTAATCAGTTAGCGATAAAGCGTTTCTCATCCGTTAACACCTGCAGCAGCAGGCTCAGCTGCGGTTTCTGATCGCTTAGTCTCTCGCCCTGTAAATTATAGGTTTTATAGCTGCCGTTGCTGTTAAGCACCAGCGACAGCTCGGGCGTCGTCACCGCCAGGGTATTGCCGCCGGCGGCGGTAACCCAGTTGTGGCGACGGGTGGCGCTGAACAGATCCTGGCCCTGGGAATACTCGTTAGCCGGCGTATTCACATGCAGCAGACGCTGCATCAGGGTGGTCATCACATCTTTATGATCGGTAAGCATATTGATGCGCTGGGACGGGGTTCCCGGCCAGTGGATCACCAGCGGCACGTGCAGGCGCGGGCGCGACCACTCAATACTCTCACGATCCTTGCCCAACGCGACGCCGTGCCCGCCGGTGATCACCACCACGGTGTTCTCCAGCTTGCCGGACTGGCGCAACGCCTCAAGAACGCGGGCAATCTGCACATCCACATCCCGCGCGGCACGGGCGTAGCGCTGGGTAAAGCCTTTCTCGTTGCTCTCATCAACGGCGGTACCGTTGAGGGCCACCCAGGAGAACCAGCGGTTATCTTCCTGGGCATAGCGGTTCAGCCAGTTGATCCACTGTCCGGCGGTCTGCTCATCCGTCTGGCTACGCGCGGGCGGCAGCGAGAAATCAGACAGCAGGGCCTGGCGGTAGAGGGCGCTGTTGAACCCGTCGGAAGAGAACAGGCCCAGCTGGTAACCCTGCTGGTTGAGGGCGGTGACCAGCGCGGCCGGAATGCGCGCCGACAGCACGCCGTCCATATAGCCCGGCGAAATCCCGTAGAAGAGGCCGAAGATACCGGCATCGGTGCTATTACCGGAGCTCATATGCTGGGTAAAGCTGATGTTGTTATCCGCAAAGGCGGCCAGCGCCGGCATCTGTTTCTCATAGCGAGAGTAGTTCAGGCCGTCGACGGTAATTAGCAGGACGTTCTGGCCCTGGCCCATATCGCGATAGCGCAGGTTGCTGAGCGGATACTGCACCGAGACCGCTTCCGGATTACCCTGCTCCACAAGGCGGCGCTGATACTCCTGGGCATCCAGCAGGCCATGTTTTTCCAGAAAGCGTCGCGCGGTCATCGGGTAGGAGAGCGGCAGGTTAGCGCGCTGCATCGTTACCGGACGATAGAAATTGGCATCAGCCCAGATATACATCACGTGCGAGCTGATAAAGGCCACAAAGAAGAGGGCGGCAACGGGTTTGGCGTAGTGACGACGGCGCGTCAGGCTACGCAGCTTTTGCCAGCTCCAGGTGGCAAACAGCATCTCAATCAGCAGGATCACGGGCACGCTGATAAACATCAGCTGCCAGTCGCGCGCGGTTTCGTTCTGGTCGGGGTTAATCACCAGTTCCCAGACGATAGGATTGAGATGGAGGTGGAAGCGGGTAAAGACTTCGCTGTCGATCAACAGCAGCGTCATGCCCACGGTGGCCAGAATAGCGGAGATAAACCGCATCAGCCGCTGGGACATGACGACAAAGGTCAGGGGAAACAGGATCAGCAGATAGGTGGCGAACACCAGAAAGCTAAAATGACCAATGATGCTAATCCAGGAGTAGATCCGCCCGGCCAGGGTCGTCGGCCAGTCGGCAACAAAAAGATAGCGGCTGCCAAGCACCATTGCCAACAGAATGTTGAACAGGGCAAACCAGTGCCCCCAGCTTACCATCTGGGACACTTTTTCGCGGTAGCGCTGACGATTCGTCACCATATGCTGTTGTCTGTTTCTCTTAGTGTGCCGGGTCGTCGTTAACCGAAGACTGCAACGCCTGAGCGAATGATTTCGCAATGGCCTGACGTTGAGCCGGAGCAACGCTGGTATTAATAAGGTTGGTAACCATATTTCCCAATACCATCAGGGAAAGGTCGGTCGGTGTTTTATGTTTTTCCAGTACGTTCAGCAGCTCACTCAGGAGTTGTTCAACGTGTTCGTCACTGTAGCGGGAATGTTGTGGCATAAATCAAAATCATTTCGTGAGTGAAAGGGCAACATAGTACCGTAGAGACAGCATTTTTTCCCCTTTTTTATCTTCTATTGCACACATGCACGGGGGATGGTTGAATACGCCCGGTCTAACAGGAGAGTTTATCATGAGTCTGGATATCAACCAGATTGCCCTGCACCAGCTTATCAAGCGTGATGAGCAAACCCTTGAGCTGGTGCTTCGCGATTCGTTACTTGAGCCGACGCCTACCGTCGTGGAGATGATGGCGGAGCTGCACCGCGTCTACAGTGCCAAAAACAAAGCCTACGGCATGTTTAATGAAGAGAGCGAGCTGGCCCAGAGCCTGCGCTTGCAGCGTCAGGGCGAAGAAGATTTTCTCGCCTTCAGCCGGGCGGCGACCGGACGCCTGCGCGATGAGTTGGCGAAATACCCCTTTGCCGACGGCGGCATCGTGCTGTTCTGCCACTACCGCTATCTGGCGGTGGAGTATCTGCTGGTGGCGGTGCTGAATAACCTGAGCAGCATGCGCGTCAATGAACAGCTGGATATCAGCTCTACCCACTATCTGGATATCAACCACGCCGACATCGTCGCGCGTATCGATTTGACCGAATGGGAAACCAATCCGGAGTCCACCCGCTATCTCACCTTCCTGAAAGGGCGCGTAGGGCGCAAAGTGGCCGACTTCTTTATGGATTTCCTCGGCGCCAGCGAAGGGCTGAACGCCAAAGCGCAAAACAAAGGCTTACTACAGGCGGTGGACGACTTTACCGCCGAGGCGCAGCTCGACAAATCCGAGCGCCAGACGGTGCGTCAGCAGGTTTACAGCTACTGCAACGAGCAGCTGCAGGCGGGGGAAGAGATCGAGCTGGAGTCGCTGTCCAAAGAGCTGGCGGGCGTCAGCGAAGTGAGCTTCCAGGCGTTTACCGCCGAGAAGGGCTACGAGCTGGAAGAGAGCTTCCCGGCGGATCGCAGCACCCTGCGTCAGTTAACCAAATTTGCCGGCAGCGGCGGCGGGTTGACCATCAATTTTGACGCCATGCTGCTGGGCGAGCGCATCTTCTGGGATCCGGCCACCGATACCCTTACCATTAAAGGGACGCCGCCCAACCTGCGTGACCAGCTGCAGCGCCGTACCTCCGGCGGTAAATAAACCCCATAAAAAAACCCCGCATTGCGGGGTTTCTTCATTCAACCTGTCAGCGATTACGCGCGAACGAAGTCGATGTGAGACAGTTTCGGCTTGAACGGGTGACGCTGCACCGCCTGAGCTTTAACTTTCTCTTCTTTACCGTCAACAACCAGAGTCAGAACTTCGCTGTAGAACTCAGCTTTGCTCTGCAGGTTCCACAGTTTGTCGTGGTCCAGTTCGATTGCAACAGGAGCAGCTTCGCCGCCATAGATGATGGCCGGGAATTTGTTAGCTGCACGCAGGCGGCGGCTCGCACCCTTACCCTGCTCTTTACGTACTTCTGCATTGATAGTGAACATTGATTTCTCTCTGTATATAAGTCCTGCTACAGGCGACCCAGCAGCAGGTGAGTGTTCTGCCTCACGGATGTGAGGCGGGCGGCATTTTATACTCAAACAGGGCGTACATCAATGAAAAGTCCCGTCAGCCGCGCAATTCATTGGCCCGCCGGAAGCGCCCTTCGTAGTCAAACACCTTTTCGCGCACCTGCCAGAACTGGCCTTTTTTACGGGCGACGACAAAGTCCGGATGGCGCAGCAGCGCCTGCTGCTGAATGATGTCCGCCGCCGTTATCCAGCGCAGCGGCACCCCCGGGGTGCGGGTATGGGGGCGCATAAACAGCTGCTCGAAGGCGGTGCGCTGGGCGGGCGTCTGCAGGCGGAAGCGCTCACTCACGTCGGCGCCGTCTTCGTCGAAATAGGTGATTTTCAGCCACTCGCCTTTCTCATCGCCGCCGTGCGCCAGCGCCATGCCGCTACAGCGCAGTACCAGCGCATCTTTCAGCTTCAGCGCCGCTTTCAGCATGTCGTCCGGATCCACCAGCACCGTATCGCACTCGCGGCAGCGGCGGGCGGCTATATCATTTTCCGCATTACACTGGGGGCAGTTTTTAAAGCGAAAACGGTAGTCGCACTGTTCGCGATGGCCGTCGTCGTCCTCCAGCCAGCCCTGGCAGCGGCGGCCAAAATGTTCGATCAGCGTGCCGTCGGCGGTGGTTTTGCCCCAGAAGGTGTTGGCAAAGCCGCAGCCGGGGCAGAAGACCTGCACCGGCACGTTGTCGCTTTTGCCCTTTGGCGCCCCCACCTCCGGGGCGTAGAGATCGTGCGGGTTGCCGGCGTAATCGAGGATCAGGCAGTCGGTTTTGCCCGGCGCCAGGCGCAGGCCGCGGCCGACAATCTGCTGATAGAGGCTAACGGATTCGGTGGGGCGCAGAATGGCGATCAGATCCACGTGGGGGGCATCGAAGCCGGTGGTCAGCACCGCCACGTTCACCAGATAGCGGAACTGCTGGGCTTTGAAGGCCTCAATCAGCCGATCGCGCTCGCTGCCCGGCGTTTCGCCGGTGATCAGGGCCGCGTCGCCGGCCGGCAGCAGGCCGGTAATTTCCCGGGCGTGTTCGACGGTGGCGGCAAAAATCATCACCCCTTTGCGGGTTTCGGCAAACTCCATAATCTGGCTGACGATATGCGGGGTAATACGATCCTGCTTTTTCAGCTCCCGGTTCAGATCCGCCTCGCTGAACAGGCCGTTGCTCTGCACCTGCAGACGGCTGAAATCGTACTGCACCACCGGCATATCCAGCCGCTCGGGCGGGGTAAGATAGCCGTGTTTAATCATATAGCGCAGCGGCAGCTCATAGATGCAGTCGCGAAACAGCGCCTTTTCCGTGCCGCGCACCATGCCGTGATAATGGAACTGATAAATCCAGCCCTTACCCAGGCGGAAGGGGGTGGCGGTGAGTCCCAGCAGGCGAATGCCCGGGTTAACACTCTTTAAATGGCTGAGGATCTGCTGATACTGGCTGTCGTCATCGTCGCTGATGCGGTGGCACTCGTCGACAATCAGCAGCGAAAAGGCGCTGTCGAACTGCTCAAGATTGCGCGCCACCGACTGCACGCTGCCAAACACCACCTTGCCGCGGCTCTCTTTGCGCTGCAGGCCGGCGGCAAAAATATCGGCCTCAAGGCCCAGGGCCAGGTATTTGGCATGGTTCTGCGCCACCAGCTCTTTTACGTGGGCCAGCACCAGCACGCGACCGCGCGCCAGCCTTGCCAGCTCGGCGATCACCAGGCTTTTGCCGGCGCCGGTAGGCAGCACGATGGCCGCCGGAGCGTTGTGTTTACGAAAGTGGGCGAGGGTGGCGTCAACCGCTTCCTGCTGATAGGGGCGAAGTGTAAAGGTCATGGCTACTCGGCTTGGTTATCTCGCATATAGTATGCCACGAAACTTTTTCCCTTGAGTGGCACACAGAGCCCGTTATACTGGGCCGTTGTTAACTGCTTCTTTTTTCCTGGCGCCTTGTCCGGCTCCCGGCACCTTTAAGGCTTAAATTATTTCATGCGACTTGATAAGTTTATCGCTCAGCAGCTCGGCGTAAGCCGCGCTATTGCTGCGCGTTTGATCCGCAGCAGCCACGTTACCGTGGATGGCGACATTGTGCGAGACAGCGCGTTCAAACTCCAGCCTGACCATCAGGTGGAATATGAGGGCAACTCGCTGACGCAGCAGACCGGCCCGCGCTATTTCATGCTTAATAAACCGCAGGGCTATGTCTGCTCGACCGACGATCCCGATCATCCGACCGTGCTCTATTTTCTCGATGAGCCTGTGGCGCACAAGCTGCACGCCGCCGGGCGGCTGGATATCGACACCACCGGCCTGGTGCTGATGACCGACGACGGCCAGTGGTCGCACCGCATCACCTCTCCGCGCCACCACTGTGAAAAAACCTACCTGGTGACGCTGGAGTCCCCGGTGAGCGACACCACGGCAGAGCAGTTTGCCAAAGGCGTCCAGCTGCATAACGAGAAAGATCTGACCAAACCGGCGGTGCTGGAGGTGATTACCCCGACCGAAGTGCGTCTAACCATCAGCGAAGGGCGTTACCACCAGGTGAAGCGCATGTTTGCCGCCGTTGGCAACCACGTGGTTGGCCTGCACCGGGAGCGTATCGGTGCCATTGAGCTTGATGCCGATCTCGCCCCCGGCGAATATCGTCCCTTAACGGAAGAAGAGATCGCCAGCGTTGGCCTCACTTCCCGCTAATTTCAGGAGCTTATGGTGACCACCAGGCCACACTCGTCGTTCAGCATTGTCTTTATTCTTGGCCTGCTGGCCATGCTGATGCCGCTCTCTATCGATATGTATCTGCCGGCGCTGCCGGTGATCGCCGGGCAGTTTGGCGTCCCGGCGGGCAGCGCGCAGATGACCCTCAGCACCTATATTCTGGGGTTTGCCGTCGGCCAGCTGCTGTATGGCCCGATGGCCGACAGCCTCGGGCGCAAGCCGGTGATCCTCGGCGGGACGCTGGTGTTTGCCGCAGCGGCGGTGGCCTGTGCCCTGGCCCAGACCATCGATCAGCTGATCGTGATGCGCTTCTTCCACGGCCTGGCCGCGGCGGCCGCCAGCGTGGTGATCAACGCCCTGATGCGCGATATCTATCCGAAAGAAGAGTTCTCCCGCATGATGTCCTTCGTCATGCTGGTGACCACCATAGCGCCGCTGGTGGCGCCCATGGCGGGCGGGGCGGTGCTGGTGTGGTTTAGCTGGCACGCTATCTTCTGGATCCTGGCGCTGGCGGCGCTGCTGGCCTCGCTGATGATCTTCTTCTTTATTAAAGAGACGCTGCCGGTCGAGCGGCGGCAGAAGTTTCATATTCGTACCACCATCGGCAACTTCGCCTCGCTGTTCCGCCATAAGCGGGTGCTGAGCTACATGCTGGCCAGCGGCTTCAGCTTTGCCGGGATGTTCTCCTTCCTGAGCGCCGGGCCCTTTGTCTATATCGAGCTGAACCACGTCTCGCCCCAGCATTTTGGCTACTACTTTGCGCTGAACATTGTCTTCCTGATCGTGATGACCCTGATTAACAGCCGCTTTGTACGCCGGGTCGGAGCGCTGAACATGTTCCGGGCGGGGCTGTGGATCCAGTTCGCCATGGCGGTCTGGATGGTGGTGTCGGCCTTCTTCGACGTGGGCTTCTGGGCGCTGGTGGTGGGAATAGCCGCTTTCGTCGGCTGCGTATCGCTGGTGTCGTCAAACGCCATGGCGGTTATTCTGGACGAGTTTCCCCATATGGCGGGCACCGCCTCGTCGCTGGCGGGTACCTTCCGCTTTGGCATCGGCGCTATCGTTGGCGCGCTGCTGTCGATGGCGACCTTTAACTCCGCCTGGCCGATGATCTGGTCCATCGTCTTCTGTGCGACCTGCTCGATTCTCTTCACGCTTTACGCCAGCCGCCCTAAAAAACGGTGAACTGACGCACAAAAAAGGGCTCCGGTGGGGCCCTTTTTTTGACTCATATCAACCAAAGTCCCGTTCCGCTTCCCCTTGTTTGTTTCTTTTATGTAAAATCTATTTGTGTAAAAAGTCACATCGTTGTAGACAAAAAGGTTGAGTTAGATCGCAGAAACGGGTACATATAGCGCCGTTGCGAACCTGAAACTCAAACAAAAAGCCCTGAGAAATAAGACGCTAACGCCGATGTAGTCTGGCTGTAACCGTTTTCTCGCTAAAAACAGGGCAGGTGAGTAATGATGTGTTACTATAAATGTAAATGAATTGTGAAGTATATTTTGCTTCCGGGGAACAAAAGTGAATACATTACAGCTCTCCATCGTCCACCGCTTGCCCCAGAGCTATCGCTGGTCGGCGGGTTTTGCCGGTTCGAAAGTTGAACCGATTCCGCAAAGCGGGCCGGACTGCGACAATTGCCTGGTGGCGCTCAAACTGCTTAGTCCGCAGGATGAAAACGCGTGGCCGGTGATGGAAAAACTCAGCCAGGCGCTGAGCGACATTGAACTCGACAGCTCGGTGCTGGAGTGCGAAGGCGAACCCTGCCTGTTTGTTAACAGCCAGGATGAATTTGCTGCTACCTGCCGGCTAAAAAATTTCGGCGTGGCTATCGCCGAGGCGGTTGCCGGTCAGCATCCTTTCTGAGCGCTAGCCTGACGCTAACAGCTGGCGCGTATACTCCTGCGTCGGCGCGGCAAACACGCGCTGGCACTCTCCCTGCTCCACGACCTCTCCCTGACGTAACACAATCACCTGGTGACATAGCGCCCGCACGACCCGCAGGTCGTGGCTAATAAAGATATAGGCCAGCCGGTGTTTGCGTTGCAGATCCTTCAGCAGCGCCAGGATCTGCGCCTGCACGGTTCTGTCCAGCGACGAGGTCGGTTCATCCAGAATAATCAGTTCAGGACGCAGGATCAGCGCCCGGGCGATGGCGATGCGCTGGCGCTGGCCGCCGGAGAAAGCGGCCGGATAGCGCTGGCGGGTTTCCGGATCCAGCCCCACCTCGGTCATTACCCGGATAACTTCATCCTCGCGCTGGCGGGCGCTGAGCGCCGGCTGGTGCACCCTTAACCCCTCTTCAATAATTTGCAGTACGTTAAGGCGCGGATTGAGCGACGAGTTGGGATCCTGGAAAACCACCTGCATCCGGTGGCGCACCGGCAGCAGCTGGCGGCGGCTGCGGTTGTGCAGCGGCTGGCCGTCGAAGTGGATCTCGCCCCGGGAGGCAATCAGCCTCAGCAGCGCCAGCCCGGTGGTGCTTTTACCGGAGCCCGACTCGCCCACCAGCCCCAGCGTCTCGCCGGCGCGCAGGGTAAAGCTGACGTCGTTCAGCACATGCTTGTGGTCCACCACCCGGCGCAGAATGCCTTTGCGGATCGGAAAGGCCACCGACAGCTGGCTGACATCCAGCAGCGTCGGCGCGTTGTGTTCGAGGGGCACCGGATCGCCCGCCGGCTCGCTGTCCAGCAGGCGACGGGTGTAAGGGTGCTGCGGGGCGGCAAACAGCGCGCCGGTGGCGTTCTGCTCCACGCAGCGCCCGCTCTGCATCACCGCCACCCGATCGGCGAGCTTTTTCACGATGCCCAGGTTGTGGGTGATAAACAGCAGGCTCATGTTGAGCTCGTCGCGCAGCTCGCGCAGCAGGTGCAGGATCTGCGCCTGCACGGTCACATCCAGCGCGGTGGTGGGCTCATCGGCAATCAGCAGCTCGGGGCGGGTGAGCAGCGCCATGGCGATCATTACCCGCTGGCGCTCGCCGCCGGAGAGCTGGTGCGGGAAGTCGCCCAGCCGTTTTGCCGCATTGCGGATACCGGTGCGCTCCAGGCAATCCAGCATCTCCCCCCGGGCCGCCTCTTTGCGCATCCCCCGGTGTAGGGAGAGCACTTCATAAAGCTGCTTCTCCAGGGTATGCAGCGGGTTCAGCGAGACCATCGGCTCCTGAAATATCATCGCAATTCGGTTGCCGCGCACCCCGCGCAGGGTCCGCGCATCCGCGTGCAGCAGTGACTGCCCCTGAAAACGGATATCGCCCTGCGGGTAGACCACCGGCGGCGCGGGCAGCAGCTGTAATACCGACAGCGCGGTGACGCTCTTGCCCGAGCCGGATTCGCCCACCAGCGCCAGGGTTTCGCCAGCGTCGATATGCAGCGAGAGATCGCTCACCACCGTACGCAGCTCATCCTGCTGGCGAAAAGCGATGGAGAGATTATCTATTTGCAGAAGGGGCTGGGACATCTCACACCGCCTTGTTGGGATCGAAGGCATCGCGCACCGCTTCGCCAATAAAAATCAGTAACGACAGCAGCACCGCCACGGAAAGAAACGCGGCGATCCCAAGCCAGGGCGCCTGCAGGTTATTTTTGCCCTGCAACAGCAGCTCACCCAGCGACGGCGAGCCCAGCGGCAGGCCAAAGCCGAGAAAATCGAGCGAGGTGAGGGTGGTTATCGAGCTGCACATAATAAAGGGCAGGAAGGTCAGGGTTGCCACCATAGCGTTAGGCAACATATGGCGGAAAATAATGCTGCGATCCCCCACGCCCAGCGCCTGGGCCGCGCGGATATAGTCGAAGTTGCGGGTGCGCAGAAACTCGGCGCGCACCACCCCAACCAGCGCCATCCAGCCAAAAATCACCGTGATGCCCAGCAGCCACCAGAAGTTAGGCTGCACCACGCTTGAGAGGAGAATGATCAGGAACAGGGTCGGCATCCCGGACCAGACCTCAATAAAGCGCTGCCCCCAGAGATCGATTCTGCCGCCGTAGTAGCCCTGGATTGCCCCTGCCAGCACCCCCATTACGCTGGAGAACAGCGTCAGCATCAGGCCAAACAGAATTGAAATACGCGTGCCGTACAGAATGCGCGCCAGCACGTCACCGCCGTTGGCATCGGTGCCCAGCCAGTTCTGCCCGGAGGGCGGAGAGGGGAAGGGGCGGGTAGTGGCAAAGTTAATGCTGGTGGCGCCAAAGCGGATCGGCGCCCACAGCGCCCAGCCGTGGTTATCAAGCTGCGTCCGCAGCCAGGGATCCTGATAGTCGGCCGGTGTGGCGAAGGGGCCGCCAAACTCGCTTTCGCTGTAGTTATGCAGCACCGGCACGTACCAGGCATCGTTATAGCGCACCAGCAGCGGCTTATCGTTGGCAATAAGCTCGGCGAACAGGCTCAGGATAAAGATGAAGGCGAAAATCCACAGCGACCAGTAGCCGCGGCGGTTATGGCGAAAACGGGCCCAGCGGGCCTGGTTGATTGGGCTTAAGCGCGGCATCAGCGGCCCTCAAAATCAATGCGCGGATCGACCAGCGTATAGCTGATATCGCTGATGATATTCAGCAGCAGGCCAATCAGGGTGAAAATATAGAGCGTGCCGAACATCACCGGATAGTCGCGGGAGACGGTCGCCTCGTAGCCCAGCAGCCCGAGGCCGTTCAGGGAGAACATCACCTCGATTAGCAGCGAGCCGGTAAAGAACATGCTGATAAAGGTGGCCGGGAAGCCGGCAATTACCAGCAGCATGGCGTTGCGGAAAATATGCCGCCAGAGGATTCGCCGCTCGCTTACCCCCTTTGCCCGGGCGGTGACCACGTACTGCTTGCGGATCTCATCGAGGAAGGCGTTTTTGGTCAGCATGGTCAGAGCGGCAAAACCGCCAATCACCGTCGCCACCACCGGCAGGGTGATGTGCCACAGATAGTCGGTGATTTTCTGATACCAGGGCAGGGCGTCGAAATCGGCCGACACCAGCCCGCGCAGCGGGAAGAGATCGAAGTAGCTGCCGCCGGCAAAAAAGACGATCAGCAGAACGGCGAACAGGAAGGCCGGGATCGCATAGCCGACGATGATAAAGGTGCTGCTCCAGGTGTCGAAGCGGCTGCCGTTGTGGACGGCTTTGCGGATCCCAAGCGGAATAGAGACCAGATAGATAATCAGGGTGCCCCACAGCCCGAGCGTTACCGAGACCGGCAGGCTCTCTTTAATAAGCTGCAGCACCGAGGCGCTGCGAAACAGGCTGTTGCCAAAATCGAAGCGCACGTAGTCCCACAGCATCTTGAAGTACCGCTCGTGGATCGGCTTGTCAAAGCCGTAGCGCCGGGTGATCTCGGCTATTACTTCCGGATCGAGACCGCGCCCGCCCCGGTAGTTGCTCTCGCTGATATTGCCGACGCCGGTGCGGGCATGGCTGGCGGCCAGCCCCTCGCCGCCGCCACCGGGCAGGCCGTTGCCGCCGCCCATCTCGATGGCGGCAATCGCCTGGTCCACCGGGCCGCCGGGGGCTATCTGCACGATGAAAAAGTTAATGGTAATGATCGCCCACAGGGTGGGGATCACCAGCAGAAGACGACGAATAAGATATGCGCCCATAAGATCCCTTAACGCCGCTCGGCGGGCAGTTTTGCCGCTTTGTTTACGTCATACCACCAGTTTTCAAAGCCCAGGGTATAGACAGGCCGCACCGCCGGCGCAGAGAATTTATCCCAGCGGGCAATGCGATCCTGCCCCATATACCACATTGGCAGCATGTAATAGTTCCAGGTTAAAACGCGATCGAGGGCGCGCCCGAGGGGCAACAGCTTCGCTTTGTCGCCCTGGGCCGCGATGATCTGATCGATCAGCGCGTCGATGGCCGGACTTTGCACCCCCGGCGAGTTATAGGTGGAGTCGATATAGGCCGAGGACCAGGAGATCTGCAGATCCGAGCTGGGCCAGGGCATCGCCCGCCACAGGCGCGGCATCATGTCATAATCCCGGCTGCGCATGCGGTTGGTGATTTGCGAGTTATCCACCTGGCGGATCTCCATGGTCACCCCCAGACGCTCCAGGTTGTGCTGGAAGGGCAGTACCCACTGGTTGTTACCCCCGGAGGACAGCAACAGCTCGAAGACCAGCGGCTTGCCGGTTCTGGCGTTCACCCGCTTCTGGTTTTTGAGCGGCCAGCCGGCCTCGTCCAGCAGCCTGCGGGCCTTCAGCAGGTTGTCCCGGTCATAGCCGTCGCCTTTTGAGACCGGCGGGCGCAACGCGCCGGTGAAGACCTCCGGCGGAATTGATTTTTTCAGCGGCGCCAGCAGGGCGAGTTCAGCCGCGTCCGGATAGCCCTGCGCCGCGTACTCGGTATTCTGGAAATAGCTGTTTACCCGGCTGTAAGCCCCATAAAACAGCGCTTTGTTCATCCATTCAAAATCAAAGGCGAGGGTGATGGCCTCCCGGACCCGGCGGTCGGCAAAGACCGGTCGCCGGGTGTTAAAAGCCAGCCAGCGGGTATCCTGCGCGGAATCGTTTTTTAGCTCTTCTTTGACGATGTAGTGGCGGTCAAAGTTTTTACCGGTATAGCGGGTGGCCCAGTTTTTGGCGCTGCTCTCCTGGCGCATATCATAGGCCCCGGCCTTGAAGGCCTCAAAGGCCACGTTATCGTCCAGATAGTAGTCGTAGCGCAGGGTATCAAAGTTCCAGCGCCCGCGGTTCACCGGCAGGTCTGCCGCCCAGTAATCCTTCACCCGCGAGTAGGTTATGTACTGGCCCATGCGCCAGCTGGTGATGCGGTAGGGGCCGCCGGCCAGCGGTGGGGTGGAGAGAGGATCGCTGAGCTTGTGGTTTTTCCAGAACTTTTCAGGCATCACCGGCAGGGAAAAGAGGCTTAACATGTCCTCTTTGTTGGGTTTCGCCAGGTCGATGCGCACGGTAAGCGGCGCGATGGCCTTAACGGTGGTGCCTTTATAGACCAGCCGGAACTGGGGCACCCCTTCGGTCATAAATTTATGGAAGGTAAAGGCGACGTCCCGGGCGGTGACCGGCGTACCGTCATGAAAACGCGCCTGCGGGTTAATGGCGATCTCCACCCAGGCGTAGTCGTCGGCGTAGCGCGCGGACTCGGCCACCAGCGGATAGTAGCTGCCCGGCTCATCGTCTGAGGTGGTGAAAAGGGTATCGTAAAGGGAGTCGGTGCGCTCTGCCGCCACGCCGCGCAGGGCAAAGCGGTTAAAGTTATCGAAGGTGCCGATGACGGAGAGGGTAACTTTTCCCCCTTTTGGGGCGGCGGGGTTAACGTAATCGTAGTGATCGAAACCGGCGGCATATTTCGGCTCGCCGATGACGGCAAAGGCGTAGCTCTCTTTGATGGTTTGTGCCTGACAGAGCCCACTTATTGCCGCAAGCAGCAGCATTATTACGCGCAAAATCATTCCGCTACGCATCCCCTTAAAAATGTGGCGGCCGGTTAGTGACTGAATAATAAGTGACGCACCGGCGGTTGTGAACTTATTCCCGGTCAAGCTGGATATCCTCCCGCCAGCGCAGCAGCTCGTCCAGCGGCAGCGGGCGGCAGATCCAGTATCCCTGAAGGAAATTCACCCCGTGCTCACGCAGCCATCTTGCCTGTTCGGGCGTCTCCACCCCTTCGGCAACGGTCATCATATTCATGCGCTGCGCCAGGGTTAACACCGCATCGAGCACCGGGGTGGTCACCGTTTCCATGCCGATGGTATTAACAAACCCGCGGTCGATTTTGAGGTAATCCATGGTGAAGCGTTCAAGGTAAATCAGCGCGCTGTGGCCGGTGCCAAAATCATCTATCGCGATTTCGAACTCCTCCATGTGTAGCCACTCAAAAAGCCTGGCCGCTTCGCTCTCCTGCAGCATGTTGCGCTCGGTAATCTCCAGCACCAGCTGGAAGTGGTCCGGTGGCAGCGAGGCGGCAAAGGTGCGCATATCCTCTTTAAAACTCGCCGCATGCAGATGGCCGGGGGCAATATTAATGCCCAGCTTGGCTCCGGGCGGCAGACGCTTTGCAAGGGCAGGCGCATCGCGTCGGATCAGATCGAACAGGTGCAGCGTCAGCGGAACGATCAGCTGCTGCGCTTCGGCAAAGTTAATAAACGCATCGGGCGCGATCTCTCCGGCGCTCGGGTGGCGCCAGCGCATTAACACCTCCACGCCGCCCATTTTAAGATCTGTAGCATCCACCACCGGCTGGTAGACCACGTAAAACTGATTCTGCCTGATGGCGGTAAGGATCTCTTTGCGCGGGTTGGTGCGCGCCATCGTCAGGAAATAACAGACCACGCCCGCACAGATGCCGCAGATCAGGCCAAACAGAATCGCAAACTGCAGGTCTTCCTTGGTCCAGCGTTTGGCATAGACATTAATTCTGAGCGGCAGATCTTTCACCGCCGCCGAGCGCACCGGCGGGGTGGTCAATTCCTGCGTTGTTAACAGACGATCTGTCCAGGTGGTGAAGGCGTTGTTGCCTATTATCAGGGCAATGGCGATGAAATCATCCTGCCGCGCGGTATATAAAAGGTAGGGCGTCAGGTTGAGGTTCACCGAGGTAAAGATGCCGCCGTTTTCCAGCAGCGGGTTACCAAACCACAGCACGATGGCCGGCTTTTTCGGCATCATCGGCGTGCCGGGGAGCAGAACCATATCCAGCGGTTTATTGACGTCAATATCGGGAACCAGATCGGTAAGTGGAACATCCATCGGCCCGGTGGCCGAGGAGCAGAAGGCTTTTTTATCTTTCACCAGCAGAAAGGCGCGCACGTTAAGGCTGAAGGCGGCGCGGGAGGTAAGCTCGCTGCTGACATCCTGGCACTGGCTGAGGGTCAGCGGCTGGAGCCGATCGATAGAGCCCCGCAGCTCGCCGAAATAGCGCTCCAGATAGACGCGCAGATCGACAATCAGGTTATCGTATTTCACTGCCCGCTTATGGTAGCTGGTAAAAAATTGCAGACCGCCGCAGAGCAGGGCGATAAAGAAACCGGTGAGGATGCTAACCATCAGCACTTTTCGGCGAGATGAAATATAGCGGGTGAACATAAACGTTATGAGATCCTGATTTGCCGTCCGCGTCATCATGACGGCTACACCCATGCATTACACGACTATAGCCTGGATTGGCTTTGCCAGAGAGCGGACGCTGCGCCGCCGCTGGCGATGAGACAAAAAAAAGCACTGCCGAAGCAGTGCTCTATTGCACGTGTTGCCAGTCAAGGGAAACCGACAACACCATGTGGTTAACTACGAGTCAGAACACGGCGCGCTTCGTTGTAGCGCTTCTTCCAGTAGGGCTCGTTCATACTGGAGATCATCACACCGTTGCTGGTGGAGGCGTGAACAAACTGGTCGTTACCAATATAGATGCCGACATGACGGCCGGTCGAACCCGCACGGAACAGCACTAAATCGCCGGTGCGTAAGCTGCTACGCGAAATCGATTTGCCCATTTCCTGTTGTTCATAAGTAGAACGCGGAAGTTCTAAACCAAACTGCTCGCGGAAAGTACGCTGTACGAAGCCGGAACAATCAATACCTTTTTTGGTGCTGCCACCCAGGCGGTAACGAACGCCTTTCCAGCTGGCATACTGGTCCATAAGACGGGATTTAACATCCAGGTTACGTACCATTGTTTCAAATTCATCCTGAGAGGCTTGCAGTGAAGAGGCGTCTTCCGACCCCACAACACGCGTCTCAGGATGCATATTTTTGGCGGTGTTCGTTGTGCTACAAGCAGAGAGCAGAACCGCAACTGCAATCGCCGGGATTCCCCGTAAGATGTATCTCAAAATCGGTTGAGATTTGACCATGTTGTTTATTTTCCCTTGAAGTCCTTAACGATAAATATCGTTATAAAAATGCCAAACGTGACGAGACTAATTACCTGCGCACTATCAGACAATTCTTTATGGTCAAAACTGTGGCGAATCGCACAAATTTATTTTCATCGAAATTCGTTGTAGTGCCGGGGTAAAACGAGTCTGAGAGTACCCGATTGGGCCTGCCAATGCGAGTAAAAAACGCATTTTTTTTATAAGTATTTTTGATGGTTATAGAAGGCGATAGCCATAGTGTAAATGAGGGTAAATTCAGGCTAAAAAACGAACAACTTACTCATTTTCAAACTGATTATTTTTACAGGAAGATGACCTAAGCAAAATAAAAGGGATGGCATGCGCCAGGAATGGTTAATCATTTCTGGCGCAAGTGATAATTTCAGTTAGTTATTTGTTTTATTTTTGTTGAGTTTTTATGGCAAATAATTATCGAATAATGTAATTAGCTTGTCGCTTACGGGGGTCAGCAGTATCCACGGAAGGCCAACCAATACCACCGACAGAGAGCCTACGGCAATATCGCTGAACCAGTGCGCGCCGATCATTACGCGCGGGAAGGCAAAGACCGTAAAAATAATCAGGGCAATAATAAACGCCTTATGCCCGAAATAACGCCAGACGACAGAAGCGAATATAAGCAGCATCATTCCATGATCCCCCGGAAAACTGTCTTTAGAGGCATCTTTAGTCGAAATATGCAGCAGTTCGCTGACGCGATAAATATTCGGGAAAAATAGCGTCGGACTGGAACGTTTGACCGGAATTATGGCCTGAGCCAGCTGATTCAGCACTACGGCAATCAGCAGCATCACCAGCCCAATAATGATGATGCGCCGGCGGCCGGCGGCAGACTCCCCACGCCAGAACCAGAGCAGCACGCAGCCCATCGCCAGCAGCGAACAGCCGTCGAACGCGCGGTTATTGGTAATGGCCACCAGCCACAGGAAGCCGCGGCTCTCAATCAGCTGATGATTGAAATAGTGGAAGATGCCGCTGTCCAGCGGAAACCAGAACCCGTGATTGGCCGGCAAATACCAGGAGAAAAACAGCGCCAGGCCAGCGACGTTAAGCAGTGCGATTAAAGGAAGTCGTGTTTTCATGATCGTTATCAGGCAGGGAATGACCGGGCCACGTTAGCCGCCCAACGTTAAACGAAGCTTCAACAGGCTGGCCTGTAGTGCGTTCCAGTCGGTGTTAACCGCACTAATTAACTCTATCCGGCTGTCCGGCGGCGCCACGCTCTGGGTTTCGATAAAGTAATCTTCTCCCTGGCGGTTGATGCGCACCAGGCCATCGGGGGTGCGCATTACCCCTTTTACCCGCTCCACCGGCGCCAGTCGCGCCCACTCCAGCAGGCCGATAGTGTCAAAGCAGGTATCAGCATCAAAAATCCAGCCGCAGGCCTGATGGCCCTGACCGCTGTTCAGGTTCCGCCGCCAGCGCTGATGGGCGGGCAGGCTCAGGGCGGCAAGCCCTTTTTTATCATCATGCGTATGGGCATGGGCGGCGCTGGCGGGCAGCTCTGCGGTATTGAGCCGCGGCAACTCTAACAGTGCGTTATCGATATTGCCCCGGGTGGCGTGGTGCAGCTGACGCCCGTTGCCGAAATGCTGCCACCAGAGATCCAGCGCGGCGCGGCTCTCGTCGGTGGCACGGTCTTCTTTATTGGCAATAATGACGTCGGCGGCGGCCAGCTGATCGCGGAAGTTTTCGTTCTGCACCGCCTTTTCATCCAGCAGCAGGCGCGGATCCAGCACGCACAGGGTGGCGCGCAGATCGATCCAGGGTTCATACACCGGCGCGGTAAGCAGGTCGAGGATCTGTTTAGGATGGCCCAGCCCGGTAGGTTCGATCAGCAGCCGGTCGGGTTTGCCCTGGCGCAGCAGGGTATTGAGCCCCACCTGCATCGGCAGACCATTGACGCAGCACATGCAGCCGCCGGGGATCTCTTTGATCATCGCTCCGTTATCGGCCAGCAGCGCGCCGTCGATGCCCACTTCGCCAAATTCATTGACCAGCACCGCCCATTTTTCGTTGGGATCCTTGTTCGCCAGCAGATGCAGAATAGAGGTGGTTTTCCCGCTGCCGAGAAAACCGGTGATCAGGTTGGTTTTGGTCACGTGCGCTCCAGGAGTGATAACTGTAATTTTATAACAATTATCAATAATCCTGGCGTAAAAGAACAGTAAAGAGAAGGGAGGAGGCGAACGGCTAGTTCAACCGTTCGCGTAAATCGCCATTATTGGCAAGCGTTGAGGGTTTCCTGTACCGCCTGACGCGCGCCGTGCTGCGCTATGCGCTGGTATGCCTGGGTAATGGCCCCGACAAAAGCGGCATCCTGCGGCAGGTCGGTACCGAAAATTTCGCTAAGCCCCAGCAGGGCGGTAACGCGCTCCTCCTCGCTGCTGGCCGCGACGATGGCGCGAATTTTATCGCTCAGGGGATCGCGCACGTCAATCTCCTGCCCGGCGTCGTCCATGCCGCTGACGTAGCGCATCCAGCCCGCCACGCCCAGCGCCAGCAGGGGCCAGGCGGTGCCGCGCTGTAAATGTACCCGCACCCCTTCCAGCATACGCTGCGGCAGCTTCTGGCTACCGTCCATCGCAATCTGCCAGGTGCGGTGTTGCAGCACCGGGTTGGCGAAACGTTCGATCAGGCTGTCGGCGTAGGCGTTCAGATCAACGTCGGTAATGCGCAGGGTGGGGGCCTGTTCGCTCAGCATCAGCTGGCGCGCTGCCTGGCGCAGGGCCGGATCCTGCATACAGTCGCTGATGTGGGCCAGGCCGCCGAGATAGCCCAGATAGGCCAGGAAAGAGTGGCTGCCATTCAGCATCCGCAGCTTCATCTGCTCCCAGGGCAGCACGTCCTCCACCATCTGCACGCCGGCGGCTTCCCACTCGGGGCGTCCGGCGACGAAGTTATCTTCTACCACCCACTGAATAAAGGGCTCGCAGCTGATGGCGCAGGGATCTTCCACCCCCAGCTCGCGGGTGATTTCCGCCAGCGAGGCGTCGGTGGCGGCGGGCACGATGCGGTCCACCATGGTGCCGGGGAAGCTCACCTGTTCAGCGATCCATGCCGCCAGCGCCGGGGAGCGCTTTTGCGCCATTCCCAGCACCGCGTTTTTCACCACGTGACCGTTGTCGGGAATGTTATCGCAGGAGAGCACGCTAAAGGGCGCCAGCCCGCGCTCGCGGCGGCGGTGCAGGGCCTCCACCAGAATGCCCGGCGCCGAATGCGGCTCGGCGGGGTTCTCCAGATCGTGAATAATGCGCGCATTGTTCACATCCAGCTTACCGGTGGCCGGGTCAATACAGTAACCCTTCTCGGTGATGGTCAGGGAGACAATGGCCACCTGGGGTTCACAGAACTTCTCAATAATGGCGGCCAGCGAATCAAGCTTCGCGTTCAGGCACTCATGCACCGCCCCCACGATAATGGGCTGATTGCCGTCGGCGCCTTTCTCCAGCACGGTAAACAGATGGTCCTGCTGCCGCAGCTGGGCCATTAGCCGATCGCCGCTGAACAGGCTAATCTCACAAATGCCCCAGTCGCCGCCCAGCGCGTTCAGCACCCGGTCGGTTAACAGCGCCTGATGGGCGCGGTGAAAAGCGCCAAAGCCGAAATGCACGATGCGGGAGCGAAGCTGCTGACGATCGTAGCGGGGCAGCATAACCTTAGCGGGCAGCGGGGTGGAGGCAATTGTCTTCATGAAATACACACCTGATTAACCATTAATTAACAATGCCAGTCTAAAGTTATATGACAACAAATTAAATTGGTAAGCCGTAAATATCCGGGAACTGTGAGTTTGATCAATCAATGTGGCGAGGCGCGTTGACCATATCCACCAAACATGTATGGTAGTCGTCATCGCAGTGAAACATATTGGTATAACAACTTTAGAGGGTGAAACGATGGAACAAACCTGGCGTTGGTACGGGCCGAACGATCCGGTTTCTCTTGATGATGTGCGCCAGGCGGGCGCAACCGGCGTGGTCACCGCGCTGCATCATATCCCTAACGGCCAGGTGTGGCCGGTAGAGGAGATCAAACAGCGTCAGGCGCTGCTGGCGGAAAAAGGGCTGACCTGGTCTGTGGTAGAAAGCATTCCGGTGCACGAAGAGATCAAAACCCGTTCGGGCCAGTGTGAAACCTGGATCGCCAACTATCAGCAGAGCATCCGCAACCTCGCGGCCTGCGGGATCGACACCGTCTGCTATAACTTTATGCCGATCCTCGACTGGACGCGTACCGATCTGGAATATGAAATGCCGGACGGCTCCCGGGCGTTACGCTTTGACCAGATCGCCTTTGCCGCCTTTGAGCTGCATATCCTTAAGCGTGAGGGTGCCGCCGCGGATTACACCGCCGACGAGCAGCAGCAGGCGCAGGCGTGGTTTAACGCCGCCAGCCCCGCGGATATCGAAAAGCTGACGCGCAATATTATCGCCGGCCTGCCGGGCGCCGAAGAGGGCTACACCCTTGACCAGTTCCGCGCCCGCCTGGCGGAGTATGCCGGTATCAATAAAGACCAGCTGCGGGAAAACATGGCCCACTTCCTGCGCGCCATCGTACCGGTAGCGGAAGAGGCGGGCGTGCGCCTGGCGGTCCATCCGGACGATCCGCCGCGTCCGATCCTCGGCCTGCCGCGCATCGTTTCCACTATAGAAGATATGCAGTGGCTGAAAGAGACCGTCGACAGCATCAATAACGGCTTCACCATGTGTACCGGCTCTTACGGCGTGCGCGCCGACAACGACCTGGTGCAGATGATTGAAACCTTCGGCGATCGCATTCACTTTACCCACCTGCGCGCCACCTGCCGGGAAGATAACCCGAAAACCTTCCACGAAGCGGCGCACCTGGGCGGCGACGTGAATATGGTGGCGGTGGTCGATGCGATTCTCGGCGAAGAGCAGCGCCGTAAGCAGGCGGGCGATCTGCGTCCTATCCCGTTCCGTCCGGACCACGGGCATCAGATGCTGGACGATCTGCGCAAGAAGACCAACCCTGGCTATTCGGCGATTGGGCGACTGAAAGGGATGGCGGAAGTGCGCGGCGTAGAGCTGGCGCTGAAGATGACCAAATATCCAGAACTGCTGTAATACGGCTTTAAAAAAGAAACCCGGCGAAAGCCGGGTTTTTTGTCTTAGTCTGCGCGACCCATATAGCGTTTTTCTTCGATATGGATGCGGATTTTTTCGCCGGCAGAGAGGTATTCCGGCACCTGCACCACCAGGCCGGTGGTCAGGGTGGCCGGCTTGTTGCGGGCGCTGGCGGACGCGCCTTTGATGCCCGGTGCGGTATCAACGATTTCCAGATCCACCGTCTGCGGCAGCTCCAGCGCCAGCAGCTGGCCATCCCAGGTCAGAACCTGCATATCCGGCATCCCGCCTTCCGGCATAAACTGCAGCTCATCTTCAATCTGATCTTTGGTGAAGGTGTACGGGGTGTAGTCTTCTTTATCCATAAACACGTATTCGTTGCCATCCACGTAGGAGAAGTCAACGAAACGGCGGGTAAGGGTAACGGTATCCACGATATCGTCGCCCTTAAAGCGCTCTTCTACCTTCAGGCCGGTGCGGACATCGGAGAAACGCATTTTATACAGCGTTGCTGCGCCACGGGCGCTGGGTGCCTGAATATCAATATCTTTAACAATCAGCAGCTTGCCGTTGTAGTTCAGCACCATACCTTTTTTAATTTCATTCGCTCTTGGCATTGCAGTAATCCTGTTCACGGGGAGGTCAAAAATATCGCGTCAAAGTACTCGCGCGCGGCCTTTCAGGCAAGTGGAATTCGTGGGTTTTGCTATCAATACATAAAAGGTGTTACTGTGCCCGACGCGCCCGCTCCCGCGGGCTTCTAAAGGTAAGAGAGCCTCTATGGATTGCCGTCCAGACTGCGGTGCCTGCTGCACCGCGCCGTCGATCACCAGCCCGATCCCCGGTATGCCCAACGGCAAGCCCGCGAACACCCCCTGCGTCCAGCTGGATGAAAACCAGCGCTGCAAAATCTTTGGCTCAGCGCTGCGGCCCAAGGTCTGTTCCGGCCTGCAGCCGGCCGCCGATATGTGCGGCAGTTCGCGCCATCAGGCCATCACCTGGCTGCTGGAGCTCGAGGCGCTCACCGCCCCTTAAATATCCTTAATGCGCGTCAGGCAGCCGCAGGTGACCACGCACATCACCAGCGCTATCCAGAAGACCGCGTGATAGCTCCAGATTTCTGCCACCACCCCGGCCATCGAGCCGGCGATGATCCAGCCCACGCGGGTGGTATTAGTGTAGAGGGTGGTCGCGGCTCCCGCCTGACCGGGCATCAAATCCTGGAAATAGAGCATGCCGATCCCGGCGAGAATACCAATATAGATAGCGTTCAGCAGCTGGAGCCCCAGCAGCAGCGCCGGCGAGCTGGCGGTAAGCATCCCCACGTAGAAGAACAGGCCCGCCACCGCGGCAATGCGCATCAGGAAACGCTTGCCGAAGCGTTTTGCATAGTAGCCAGCGATCAGCATGGTCGGGATCTCAAGCCCGGCCGCCGTACCCATCATTATCCCCGCCAGTTTTTCGGACAGGTGCAACTCGTTAATAATAAACAGCGGCATATTAATGATGTACAGGCTGTTGGTGCCCCACATAAAGGTGCAGATGATAAACAGCAGCAGCGTATCCCGGCGGTTGCGGCGGGGGGCTTCCAGGGTGCCGGTGGCGAGCTTTGGCTCTTTGCGCATCGAAGGCAGAAAGAACCACACCATCAGGCCACACACGATAAAGGCAACCCCGGCGCTGAGGTACATCGCCGTAAAGCCGAGGCCCATCGCCAGCGCGTAGGCCAGCGGCGGGCCAATCACCCAGGCCAGCGAGACCTGGGCACGCAGGATAGAGCTGAACATCACCGCCTCACGCCCGGTTTTATCGGCATGTTCCCGGGCGAGGGCAAACATCTGTGGGTTGGCGGTGGAACCAAAGCTGCTTAAAAACACCCCGACAAACAGCAGCACGAAGTAGTTGCGGTTCCAGGCAAACAGCAGGCAGGCAAAGAGCCCAAGCAGGCAGCAGAAGACGATCAGGCTTTTGCGATCGCCTTTTTTATCGGAGCGGCCCGCCAGAAACTGGCTGACTAAGATGCCGATGATGGCGCTGCCGGTAAAGAAGAAGCCGACCATCGCCGGGCGGGCGTGGACTTCGTTAGTAAGGAACAGGCTCAGCGTCGGCGTTTGTAACGCACCGGCGATACCGGTGAGGAAGGCCACAATCAAAAACGCCGATGACGTCAAATCAAAGGTTTTTGGCCTGGCGGCAGCGGGGGTTGTATGCATGTTTCTGTATCAGTGATATGAAGAGAGGCGGAGTTTACGCTGCTTGTCAGAAAATGAACAGATACCCACACTATTTACCTCACAAAAAATCAAAATGGCATTTCAAAGCGCCGCTGCGCTTGCTGAAGTTGCTGAACCGGAGCGGTAATGTTCCGGTTAAAGCCCGGTGGCGGCGCAAAAATGTGCTGTAACTCTAACTTCTGCAAGCTGAAATGAGGGTTTTCTTGCAAGCACCGGTAGTTTCCGCAAGACTTCTTGAAACGTTTCAGCGCTAATTGGTTTACCTAACCGAAACGGATTGGCGCCTTTTTTCACATTTAAGCTGAAACGATTCAATTTCAGCAGGAGTGGAGAACCATGTTCCAGTTATCCGTTCAGGACATTCATCCCGGCGAGCAGGCCGGTAATAAAGAAGAGGCGATCCGTCAGATTGCCGCCGCGCTGGTGCAGGCGGGCAACGTTGCCGAGGGGTACGTAGATGGCATGCTGGCGCGCGAGCAGCAAACCTCAACCTTCCTCGGCAACGGCATCGCCATTCCCCACGGTACCACCGATACCCGCGATAAAGTGCTGAAAACCGGCGTGCAGGTTTATCAGTTCCCGCAGGGCGTCCTCTGGGGCGAAGGCCAGGTGGCGTACGTTGCCATCGGCATTGCCGCCAGCAGCGACGAACACCTCGGGCTACTGCGTCAGCTGACCCACGTGCTGAGCGACGACGCCGTGGCTGAACAGCTGAAAACCGCCACCACCGCCGAAGAGCTGCGCGCCCTGCTGATGGGTGAAAAGCAGAGTGAAGCGCTGAAACTCGATAACGAGACCCTGAGCCTGGACGTGGCGGCGACCGATCTGGTGACCCTGCAGGCGCTGAACGCCGCGCGCCTGAAAGAGGCGGGCGCGGTGGATACCGCCTTCGTCACCCGTGCGATCACCGACAAGCCGCTGAACCTCGGGCAGGGCGTCTGGCTGAACGACAGCGCTGAAGGCAACCTGCGCAGCGCCATCGCCGTCAGCCGTGCGGCTACGCCATTTGATGCCCAGGGCGAGCGCGCCGCGCTGCTGTTGACCGTCGCCATGGCCGACGAGCAGCCGGTTGCGGTGCTGAAGCGCCTGAGCGATCTGCTGCTAATCAATAAAGCTGAAAAACTGCTGAACGCCGACGCCGCCACCCTGCTGGCGCTGCTGAGCAGCGACGATGCGCCGACCGACGATCTGCTGAGCGCGGAGTACGTGGTGCGTAACGAGCACGGCCTGCATGCCCGTCCGGGTACCATGCTGGTTAACACCATCAAGCAGTTCGACAGCGAGATTACCGTGACCAACCTCGACGGCAGCGGTAAACCGGCTAACGGCCGCAGCCTGATGAAGGTGGTGGCGCTGGGCGTTAAGAAGGGCCATCGCCTGCGCTTTACCGCCCAGGGTGCGGATGCTGAACAGGCGCTGAAGGCGATTGGCGACGCCATCGCGGCGGGTCTGGGGGAGGGCGCATAATGAGCAGACGTGTTGCCACAATTACCCTTAATCCGGCCTACGACCTGGTGGGCTTCTGCCCGGAAATCGAGCGCGGCGAAGTTAACCTGGTGCGTACCACCGGCCTGCACGCCGCGGGCAAAGGGATCAACGTTGCCAAAGTGCTTAAAGATCTCGGCATCGACGTCACCGTCGGCGGCTTCCTTGGCAAAGATAACCAGGACGGCTTCCAGCAGCTGTTCAGCGAGCTGGGTATCGCCAACCGTTTCCAGGTAGTGCAGGGCCGTACCCGTATCAACGTCAAAATGACCGAGAAAGACGGCGCCGTTACCGACCTTAATTTCTCCGGCTTTGAAGTGACGCCGTCCGACTGGGAGCGCTTTGTTACCGACTCCCTGAGCTGGCTGGGCCAGTTCGACATGGTGTGCGTCAGCGGCAGCCTGCCGTCCGGCGTCAGCCCGGAAGCCTTCACCGACTGGATGACCCGCCTGCGCAGCCAGTGCCCGTGCATTATTTTCGACAGCAGCCGCGATGCGCTGGTGGCTGGCCTGAAGGCCGCGCCATGGCTGGTAAAACCTAATCGTCGCGAACTTGAAATCTGGGCCGGCCGTAAGCTGCCAGAATTAAAGGATGTGATTGAAGCTGCCCACGCGCTGCGTGAACAGGGTATCGCCCACGTGGTGATCTCCCTGGGTGAAGAGGGCGCGCTGTGGGTGAACGCCTCCGGCGAATGGATCGCCAAGCCGCCGTCAGTAGAGGTGGTGAGCACCGTAGGTGCGGGAGACTCGATGGTTGGCGGGCTGATCTACGGCCTGCTGATGCGTGAATCCAGTGAGCACACCTTACGCCTGGCGACCGCCGTTGCGGCCCTGGCCGTAAGTCAGAGTAATGTCGGCATTACCGATCGTACCCAGTTGGCCGCGATGATGGCGCGCGTTGACTTAAAACCTTTTAACTAACAGCAGGAGAGGCATAATGAAAACGCTGCTGATTATCGACTCTGCTCTCGGACAGGCCCGCGCCTACATGGCGAAGACCTTACTGGGCGCGGCGGCACAGAAAGCACATCTCGACATCCTGGATAACCCGAACGACGCCGAACTGGTCATCGTGCTGGGCGACAAAATTCCGGCCGACAGCGCGCTGAACGGCAAAAAAGTGTGGCTGGGCGATATCAATCGCGCGGTTGCTCACCCGGAACTCTTCCTGAGCGAAGCCAAAGATCACGCCTCGGTCTGGACCCTGCCTGCGGCAGCGGCCCCGGCGGCGGCAAGCACCGGGCCGAAGCGCGTGGTGGCGATCACCGCCTGCCCGACCGGCGTGGCGCACACCTTTATGGCGGCAGAAGCCATTGAAACCGAAGCCAAAAAACGCGGCTGGTGGGTAAAAGTAGAAACCCGCGGCTCCGTGGGGGCTGGCAATGCCATCACCCCGGAAGAGGTGGCAGAAGCGGATCTGGTGATCGTCGCGGCCGACATCGAAGTGGACCTGGCGAAGTTTGCCGGCAAGCCGATGTACCGCACTTCTACCGGCCTGGCGCTGAAGAAAACGGCCCAGGAGTTCGATAAGGCGCTGGCCGAAGCTAAGCCTTACCAGGCGGCAGGCCAGGCGCAGAGCGCTACCGAAGGTAAAAAAGAGTCTGCCGGCGCCTATCGTCACCTGCTGACCGGCGTCTCCTACATGCTGCCGATGGTGGTGGCGGGCGGTCTGTGCATCGCGCTCTCCTTCGCCTTTGGTATCGAAGCCTTTAAAGAGCCGGGGACCCTGGCCGCGGCGCTGATGCAGATCGGCGGCGGCTCCGCCTTTGCCCTGATGGTGCCGGTACTGGCAGGCTACATCGCCTTCTCTATTGCCGACCGTCCGGGTCTGACCCCGGGCCTTATCGGCGGTATGCTGGCGGTGAGCACCGGCTCCGGCTTTATCGGCGGCATCATCGCCGGTTTCCTCGCCGGCTACGTGGCGAAGTTCATCAGCTCGAAGCTGAAGCTGCCCCAGAGCATGGAGGCGCTGAAGCCTATTCTGATCATCCCGCTGTTCTCAAGCCTGGTGGTTGGTCTGGCGATGATTTACCTGATCGGTAAACCGGTTGCTGGCATCCTCGAGGGGCTGACCCACTGGCTGCAAACCATGGGTACGGCGAATGCGGTACTGCTGGGGGCGATCCTGGGCGCCATGATGTGTACCGATATGGGCGGCCCGGTTAACAAAGCCTCGTACGCCTTCGGGGTTGGCCTGCTGAGTACCCAGACCTACGCGCCTATGGCTGCCATCATGGCCGCCGGTATGGTGCCGCCGCTGGCGCTGGGCCTCGCAACTATTATTGCGCGTCGCAAGTTCGACAAGGCGCAGCAGGAGGGTGGCAAAGCGGCGCTGGTGCTGGGGCTGTGCTTCATCACCGAGGGGGCGATTCCTTTCGCGGCCCGCGATCCGATGCGCGTTCTGCCCTGCTGTATCGTCGGCGGTGCGGTAACGGGAGCCATCTCCATGGCGGTTGGCGCCAAGCTGATGGCGCCGCACGGCGGCCTGTTCGTGCTGCTGATCCCGGGTGCGATTACGCCGGTGCTGGGTTACCTGTTCGCGATTATCGCCGGTACCCTGGTGGCAGGTCTTTCTTACGCGGTGCTGAAGCGCCCGGAAGCGGAAGCGCTGGCCAAAGCGGCTTAAGAGATACGTTGATGAAAGGGCAGAGGCGACTCTGCCCTTTTTTTTTGCGCCCGTTAAACGGGGATTACGCGACGGCCTCGGCCGTCTGCTGGGCTTTCAGCCAGGCAATCTCTTCTGCCCAGATATCGGGGTTAATCGTCTCCAGCACCAGCGGAATGCCGTCGAAGCGGGCATCCTGCATGATAAAGCGGAACGCATCATGGCCGATGTTGCCTTCGCCCAGGCTGTGGTGGCGGTCGACGCGGCTGCCGAAGGCGCTCTTGGCGTCGTTCAGGTGCATCCCGCGCAGGTAGTTAAAGCCGACGATGCGCTCAAATTCGGCAAAGGTCTTTTCACATTCCTCGGCGGAGCGCAGATCGTAGCCGGCGGCAAAGGCGTGGCAGGTATCAATGCACACCCCGACGCGGGATTTATCCTCCACCCCGTCGATAATCTCCGCCAGATGCTCAAATTTAAAGCCGAGGTTGCTGCCCTGGCCGGCGGTGTTCTCGATTACCGCGGTGACGCCCTGGGTTTTATCCAGCGCGATGTTCAGGGACTCGGCGATTTTCGCCAGGCACGCGGACTCGTCGATCTGCTGGAGGTGGCTACCGGGATGGAAGTTAAGCAGCGTCAGGCCAAGCTGCTCGCAGCGCTGCATCTCATCGAGGAAAGCCTCGCGGGATTTATCCAGCGCCTCCTGAACCGGATGGCCGAGGTTAATCAGGTAGCTGTCGTGGGGCAGGATTTGCCCAGGCCCGAAGTGATACTTTTCGCAGGCGGCTTTGAACTCATCAATCACTGCGGCAGTGAGCGGCGCGGCGCGCCACTGGCGCTGGTTTTTGGTGAACAGGGCGAAGGCGGTGGCCCCGATTTCGGCGGCACGAATAGCGGCGTTAGCAAGGCCGCCCGCTGCGCTGACGTGCGCTCCAACATATTTCATAAAAAAGGACTCCTGTTAAACCCGCCGGGGGAATGCAAATGCGTATGATAGCGGGTTAACAGGAGAAGCACGAAGCGGTTTATGCCATCAGGCTCTGCACCGCCAGGTTGATGGCGCCGCCGCCGACAATCAGCCAGACGAAGAGTACCAGCGCCATCAGCAGGGGTTTGGCGCCCGCTTTTTTCAGCGCGCTGACGTGGGTGGTTAAGCCCAGCGCCGCCATCGCCATCGCCAGCAGCACGGTGTCCAGGGTGACCAGCATCTCCACCGCGGCGGCCGGCAGCAGGTGGAAGGAGTTAAACACCGCCACCAGGATAAACAGGATCGCGAACCAGGGGATGGTGATTTTGCCTTTTTCGGCGCTTCCCGCCGGGGCGAGCTGTTTTACCCGTGCGGCCAGAATCAGCAGGAAGGGAGCCAGCATCATCACCCGCAGCATTTTGGCGATCACCGCCGCGTTTTCGGCATCCGGGCCGATGGCGTGACCGGCGGCCACCACCTGAGCGACCTCGTGCATGGTGGAGCCGATATAAATCCCGTAGGTTTCCGGGCTAAACCAATGCGCCACCAGCGGATAGAGCGCCGGGTAGAGGAAGATGGCCAGGGTACCGAAGATCACCACGGTGGCGACTGCCACCGTCACCTTGCTGGACTCGGCCTTCACCACCGGCTCGGTGGCCAGCACCGCCGCCGCGCCGCAGATGCTGCTGCCCGCGCCAATCAGCCAGCTGGTCTTTTTGTCGAGCCCGAACAGCTTCTGGCCAATAAAGCAGGCAAGCAGGAAGGTGCTGGTCAGGGTGAGGAGGTCAATGGCGATACCGCTCACGCCGACGTCGGCAATCTGGGCGAAGGTGAGGCGAAAACCATACAGGACGATCCCCAGGCGCAGCAGGTGCTGCTTGGCGAAGATCACGCCCCCGTCGCAGCCTTTGCTAATGTGTGGGTAAAGCGTATTGCCGACGACCATCCCCAGCAGGATGGCCAGCGTCAGGGCGCTGAAGCCGGCCCCGGCGACCGCCGGAATGCTGCCGCCCCAGAGCGCCGCGCCGGTAATTACGGCGCTGAGGGCCAGGCCCGGGGCGAAATGCCATACAGAACGTTGAGGGTGCTGCACAGTCAGTGTAGTCATAGCTTTCTCCTTTATCTGTGCAAAAGCGTACGACCCTCTGGCTTAAAAATAAAATTGATTATATATTTATAATTAATCTATATAAGTGGTAAGCATCCCTTACCTGACCAGGCAGAACGCAACCATGCACATCACCTTACGCCAGCTTGAAGTCTTTACCGAAGTGTTGAAAACGGGCTCTACTACCCAGGCCTCCCAGATGCTGGCGCTGTCGCAGTCTGCGGTCAGCGCCGCCCTGACCGATCTGGAAGGCCAGCTCGGCGTGCAGCTGTTCGACAGGGTAGGGAAGCGGCTGGTGGTGAACGAGCACGGGCGCCTGCTCTACCCGCGCGCGCTGGCGCTGCTGGAGCAGACCTCAGAGATAGAGCAGCTGTTCCGGGAGGCAAACGGCGCCATTCGCGTCTCCGCCAGCAGCACCATCGGCAACTATATTTTGCCGGAGGTGATCGCCCGCTACCGCCGGGATTTCCCGACCCTGCCGCTGGAGATGAGCGTCGGTAACAGCCAGGACGTGATTAACGCCATTATCGATTTTCGGGTTGATATCGGCCTTATCGAAGGGCCCTGCCACAACGCCGATATTATCGCCGAGCCCTGGCTGGAGGATGAGCTAGTGGTCTTCGCCTCGCCGGCCTCGTCGTTATTACGGGGGGAGGTGACCCTGGATAAGCTGGCGCAGGCGCCGTGGATCCTGCGTGAACACGGCTCCGGCACCAGGGAGATCGTCGACTATCTGCTGCTGTCGCATCTGCCGCAGTTTCATCTGGGGATGGAGCTCGGCAACTCCGAAGCCATCAAGCACGCGGTGCGCCACGGCCTGGGTATCAGCTGCCTGTCGCGCCGGGTGATCGCCGAACAGCTCGAGAGCGGCACCCTGGTCGAAATCCCGCTGCCTTTACCTAAGCTGGTGCGCACCCTGTGGTGCATCCACCACCGCCAGAAGCACCTTTCAGGCGCGCTGCAACGCTTCCTGCGCTATTGCCAGATTTAACCTTTTCCCCCTCTGCAACGGCGCGCGGGTAAAACGGCCAATCTCTGCTTTACTTATAATCCTGGACCGGTCATGAAGCTCTCTTATAACAGAGGATTTCTGCCGGAAGGATCGCGGTTCCTCTGCTACAATCGCGCCTCGTTTTTTGAATGGACAGCATTTTCATATGGTTTCCGAAAATAAAACCACAGAAGCGCCCGCGCTACGTCGCGAACTTAAGGCGCGTCACCTGACGATGATCGCCATTGGCGGCTCTATCGGTACAGGTCTTTTTGTTGCTTCTGGTGCAACGATTTCCGCAGCAGGCCCGGGTGGGGCGCTCTTCTCCTATATCCTGATCGGTCTGATGGTCTACTTCCTGATGACCAGCCTCGGCGAGCTCGCGGCCTATATGCCGGTTTCCGGCTCCTTCTCTACCTACGGCCAGAAATACGTCGAAGAGGGCTTCGGCTTCGCGCTGGGCTGGAACTACTGGTACAACTGGGCGGTCACCATCGCCGTTGACCTGGTGGCGGCCCAGCTGGTGATGAGCTGGTGGTTCCCGGATACGCCGGGCTGGATCTGGAGCGCCCTGTTCCTCGCGGCAATCTTCCTGCTGAACTACATATCCGTGCGCGGCTTTGGTGAGGCGGAATACTGGTTCTCGCTGATCAAAGTGGCGACCGTTATCATCTTTATCATCGTTGGCCTGGCGATGATCGTTGGCATCTTCAAGGGCAGCGAGCCTGCGGGCTGGAGCAACTGGGAGATTGGCGATGCGCCGTTCGCCGGCGGCTTCTCGGCGATGATTGGCGTGGCGATGATCGTCGGCTTCTCCTTCCAGGGGACCGAGCTTATCGGTATTGCCGCCGGTGAATCTGAAAACCCGGAGAAGAACATTCCGCGCGCCGTGCGCCAGGTGTTCTGGCGTATCCTGCTTTTCTACGTGTTCGCTATCCTGATCATCAGCCTGATTATTCCGTACACCGACCCGAGCCTGCTGCGTAACGACGTGAAAGACATCAGCGTCAGCCCGTTCACCCTGGTCTTCCAGCACGCGGGCCTGCTCTCGGCGGCGGCGATCATGAACGCGGTGATCCTGACGGCGGTGCTCTCGGCGGGTAACTCCGGCATGTATGCCTCTACCCGTATGCTGTACGCCCTGGCCTGTGACGGTAAAGCGCCGCGTATTTTCGCCCGCCTGTCCCGCGGCGGCGTGCCGCGCAACGCCCTGCTGGCCACTACCGTGATTGCCAGCCTCTGCTTCCTGACCTCGATGTTCGGCAACCAGACCGTCTACCTGTGGCTGCTGAACACCTCGGGCATGACCGGCTTTATCGCCTGGCTGGGGATTGCCATCAGCCACTACCGCTTCCGTCGCGGCTATGTGATGCAGGGGCACGATATTAACGAGCTGCCGTACCGCTCGGGCTTCTTCCCGCTGGGGCCGATCTTCGCCTTTGTGCTGTGCCTGATCATCACCCTCGGCCAGAACTACGAAGCCTTCCTGTCCGACACCATCGACTGGGGCGGCGTGATGGCGACCTATATCGGTATTCCGCTGTTCCTGATCATCTGGTTTGGCTACAAGCTGGCGAAGGGCACGCGCTTTGTCCGCTACGCCGATATGCATTTCCCGGACCGCATTAAGAAGTAAGGCTGCGGCCATAAAAAAAGCCCCCGGCAGCTGCCGGGGGCTTTTTGTTTGCGGGTCAGAAACTGTAGGTCATCCCGACGGTATAGCGACGGCCGTCGAGCACGGTGTCGTAGGTGTTGTAGTCGATCTGCTTATCGAAGAGGTTATAGACTCCGGCCGAAACCAGCAGGTTCTTGTTAGCGTTGTAGCGCAGGCCCACGTCGACCTGAGTATAAGAAGGCGTGCCCTGGGACATGGAGGTGCGGCTCAGATACTCCGAGGTTTTACCCCGCAGGTTGAGGCGGCTCCAGAAGCCGACGTCCGGGGTGGCCTGCCAGTCGAGGGTGGTATTGAACATATGCTTCGGCATTTTGTTCAGCGGCTTGCCGGAGAACTGGCCGCTCTTCTGCTCGGACTCGGTAAAGGTGTAGTTCGCCGTCCAGTTCAGATCGCGGGTGATTTTCCAGCCGAAGCTGGACTCGACGCCGCGCATGTTGGCTTTATCCACGTTGACCCGATCGCTGACGAAGTCGTAGACGTCGCCGCCGATGGTGCAGGCCGGATCGGCGCTGCTGTTACAGCGGCGCACCTCGGTGATCTTGTCTTTAAAATCGGTGTTAAACAGGGTCACGCCGGCGTTGAGGTTGTCGTTGTTATCCCACAGCAGGGCGATCTCTTCGCTCAGGCTCTTCTCGGGCTTCAGATCCGGGTTACCGACGATAATGCCGTTAAGACGTCCGCCGCCGGTCACCTGGCCCCAGCTGGCGGAAGACTGGCGCAGATCCGGCGCCCGGTAGCCCGCAGAGACTCCGCCTTTTAAGGTCCACTCGTCGGCCAGATGCCATACGCCGTAGCCGCGTGGCGTCCAATTGGTGCCGTAGTTCTCGTCTTTATCCATCCGCAGGCCGCCGGTCAGGGTAAAGGTCTCGGTCATCGCCCACTCATCTTCCGCAAACAGCGCCCAGCTCCAGCGCGTCAGCTTGTTCAGCCCGTCGGCAGATTCCAGCTGGTTGCCGTTATCGCGCAGCTTCTCGTAGCGGTACTGCCCGCCAAGGGTGAGGGTGTGGTCGCCGAGGAAAACCTGGTTCTGGTTGTTAAAGGTGGTGTTGTAAGAGCGCATCTCGCGCCCGGGGTTGTTGGTCTCCTCCTGCTGGAGATAGCTGGTGGAGTTGAAATCGTCGTAGTAGCCGCTGTGGGTGACGGAGTAGGTGGTGTGCTCGTAGCGGGACTTGCTGTCGGTATTCGGCGTACAGACGCTGCCGCGGCAGGTTTCGGCGGCCTTCGACATACCCGGCGTGCTGTTGCGGTCCTGCAGCTCGCGGGCAAAGTCGAAATCAATATCGTTTTTATCGTCCGGCGTGAAGTTCAGGGTGATGCCGCCGTTACGCATTTTCTGCTCGTTGTAGCCGTTTTCGATTTTATCTTCCGCCCGGCGCGACAGCAGCCCGGTCACTTTGGCTCCCAGCAGCCCGTCAATCAGCGGGCCGGAGGCGTAGGCGTTGGTCTGGAACAGATCCCCGGAGTCGTTATTTTCCTGGAAGGTGGCATCGCCGTGCAGCGAGCCGGTCCAGCCTTTGGTATTCGACACCTTTTTGGTGATGATGTTGATAACGCCCCCCATCGCATCAGAGCCGTACAGGGACGACATCGGTCCGCGGATCACCTCGATGCGCTCAATGGACTCCAGCGGCGGCAGCCAGCCCTGTTCGATGCCCGAGTTGTCGCTGTTCGGGCGGGTGCCGCGGGTGCTGACGCGCTTGCCGTTAACCAGGAACAGAGTGTATTGCGAGGCCATGCCGCGAATGCTGATATCGCTGCTGCTGCCGCCGCCGGTAACCACTACGCCCGGCACGTCCTTCAGCGCGTCGGTGACGTCGCGATAGGCCTTATCTTCAATCTGCTGTTTCGAAATGACCGAGATAGAGGCGGGAGCGTTCTGGATCTTTTGTTCAAAGCCGGTGGCCGTGACGACAACGGTATCCCCGTCGGCGGCGTGCAGTAACGGTGAAAAAACGGCGACGCTAACGGCGGCGGCCAGCAGCTTAACGCGAGGTATTGTCATTTGTACATTCCGTATATAAAAGAAATAAAACTCCATCGGGATGACCCTGAGAACTGTATGTCTTTGTCTTATATGAACTCTTTGCGATGGAGAAGCGTGAGGAATTGTACAAAAGAATGTTTATTTGTAAACACAAATGATAATTGAAATCATTTGTGTTTGATGAGAGTGACAGATAAGTCCAGCAGATTCAGGCGGATAAAGCTGTGTAAAAAAGGAGGGCAGCGCCCTCCGGTATTATTAAGCGTGCAGATGCGCGGCGTGGAAGCGAAGGTGGTCTTCGATAAAGGAGGCAATGAAGTAGTAGCTGTGATCGTAACCCGGCTGGATGCGCAGGGTCAGCGGCCAGGCCTTCTGGCGCGCGGCCTCGGCCAGCACCGCAGGCTGCAGCTGGTTCGCCAGGAACTGGTCCGCGTCGCCCTGATCGATAAGGGTCGGGATCGCCTGCTCCGGCCGGCTGGCCAGCATCAGCGCGCAGCTGTCCCACGCCTGCCATTCCTGCTGGTCTTCACCCAGATAGTGGCTGAAGGCCTTCTGCCCCCAGGGCACCTGGGTCGGGTTGACGATAGGCGCAAAGGCCGACACGCTGGTGAAACGTCCCGGATTTTTCAGCGCCATGATTAATGCCCCGTGGCCGCCCATGGAGTGGCCGCTGATGGCGCAGCGATCGCCCACGGCAAACTGTTGCTGGATCAGGGCCGGCAGCTCGTCGCGCAGGTAGTCGTACATGCGGTAGTGGCTGGCCCAGGGCGCTTTGGTGGCGTTGAGATAGAACCCGGCGCCCTTGCCGAGATCGTAGCCGTCGTCGTCCGCCACCTCGTCGCCGCGCGGGCTGGTGTCCGGCATCACCAGCGCAATGCCAAGCTCCGCCGCCACGCGCTGGGCCCCCGCCTTGGTAGTAAAGTTTTCATCGTTACAGGTCAGGCCCGACAGCCAGTACAGCACCGGCGGCTTCGCGTTACCGTCAACCGCAGGCAGAAAAATGCTGAAGGTCATGGTGCAGTTCAGCACCCCGGAGTGGTGGCGCCAGCGCTGCTGTCGGCCTTCAAAACAGTGGTGCTCTTCGAGCAGTTCCATGCAGGGCTCCTTTCAGGGAATAGCGAGTGAATCGGCCCATAATACAGATAATTCATTCACCTGTGCGCAACTTTCACTTCCGCAACGCCCTCATATCCGGCATCATTCATTAACGTATTTTTAACATTTGGAGCGACTATGGCGCTGCGTATCGCGCTCAGCGGGTTTATGGTTCTGGTGGTGGCGATGGGAATAGGGCGGTTTGCCTTTACCCCCCAGGTGCCCCTGATGATTGCGGCCGGACAGCTTACCCTTACCAGCGCCGGGCTGGTGGCGGCAATGAACTACCTCGGCTATCTGGCGGGAGCGTGGGACGCCATGCGCGCGCACCGCTTCGTGGAAGGGCGGCTGTGGCTCGGCATCGTCGGCGCTGTGGCGCTGACGCTGCTGTCGGCGGTGGCGGATAACGCCCTGGTGCACGGCCTGCTGCGCTTTGTTATCGGCGCCATGAGCGGCTGGTCGATGGTGCTGATCGCCGCCTGGACCAACGAGCGGCTGGCCCATTACGGCAAGCCGGGCCTTAGCGCGGCGGTCTTTGCCGGGCCGGGGGCGGGCATCGCCATCAGCGGGCTGCTGGCCGTGTACATCCAGTCCCGCTCGCTGGGGGCCGGGGCGGCATGGCAGATTTACGGCGTGCTGGCGCTGGTATTTATTGTGCTGGTCGCCCGCTATCTGCCGCGCGCCGGGCAATTGCACCGCCCCGGCAGCGCGCCGGAGCCGTTGCACCTCACCCGGGATCTGCGCCGGCTGGTGTGGAGCTACAGCCTGGCCGGATTTGGCTATATCCTGCCGGCGACCTTTCTCTCCCAGATGGCGGCGGCGCGTTTTCCGGGCAGCGTCTTTGCCCAGTTTGTCTGGCCGGTGTTTGGCGCGGCGGCGGTGGTAGGTATTGCCATCAGCATCGCCCTGCGCCACCTCTCCACCTCCCATCGCCGGCTGGCGCTGGTGCTCTGGCTGCAGGGGCTCGGGGTGCTGGCCGCCTGGCTGATGCCCGGCATGGCGGGGCTGGTCACCGGCGCGCTGCTGGTGGGCGGCGGCTTCCTCTGCGCGGTGCAGCTGTCGTTGTTATATGGCCGCGAGCTGGCGCCGAATCATACCCGCTATATGGCCGGACTGTTGACTACCGGCTACGCGGTGGGGCAGTTGGTGGGGCCGGTAACCTCGGCCCTGTCGACCTGGCTTACCCACCGGCTGGAGCCTGCGCTGGGGCTGGCGGGGATCGCGCTGTTCATCGCCGGGGGGCTGGTCTGGTCGCGCCATCCTGAAAGGCTGCGGCAATCGTAATAATAATCGCTGTGAATACTGGATTATGCGCGCCGCCTCGCGCACAATGAGTGCACATTTTGCCCCGACGAGGGCAAAAGAAGCGCCACACCTGCAGGAGAATAATAAATGCCGTCACTCAGTAAAGAAGCTGCCCTTGTCCATGAAGCCCTGGTCGCACACGGTCTTGAGACCCCGCTGCGTCCACCGGTTCAGGAGATGGACAATGAAACCCGTAAACGTCTTATTTCCGGCCATATGACGGAAATCCTGCAGCTGCTAAATCTCGATCTGAGTGATGACAGCCTGATGGAGACCCCGCACCGCATCGCCAAAATGTATGTGGACGAGATTTTTTCCGGGCTGGACTATGCCAACTTCCCGAAAATCACCGTTATTGAAAACAAAATGAAGGTCGATGAGATGGTCACCGTACGTGACATCACCCTCACCAGCACCTGTGAACACCATTTTGTGACTATCGACGGTAAAGCGACCGTAGCCTATATCCCGAAAGATTCGGTTATCGGCCTGTCCAAAATCAACCGTATCGTGCAGTTCTTTGCCCAGCGTCCGCAGGTACAGGAGCGTTTGACCCAGCAGATCCTGATTGCGCTGCAAACCCTACTCGGAACCAACAACGTGGCGGTTTCCATCGACGCGGTGCATTACTGCGTGAAGGCGCGCGGTATTCGTGATGCCACCAGCGCCACCACCACCACCTCGCTGGGCGGCCTGTTCAAATCCAGCCAGAACACCCGCCAGGAGTTCCTGCGCGCGGTACGTCATCACAACTGATTGTTAAGGCAGGATTAATGGAGCGTAACGTCACGCTGGATTTTGTTCGTGGCGTTGCCATCCTCGGGATCCTGCTGCTCAATATCAGCGCCTTCGGTCTGCCGAAGGCCGCTTACCTCAATCCCGCCTGGTACGGCGATATCACCCTTAGCGACGCCTGGACCTGGGCGGTGCTGGATCTCTTCGCCCAGGTTAAATTCCTCACCCTTTTTGCCCTGCTTTTTGGCGCCGGACTTCAGCTGTTGCTTAAGCGCGGCAAGCGCTGGATCCAGTCCCGGCTTACGCTGCTGGTGCTGCTCGGGTTTATTCACGGTCTCCTGTTCTGGGACGGCGATATCCTGCTGGCCTACGGGCTGGTGGGGCTTATCTGCTGGCGCATGATCCGCGATGCCCACGACGTGAAAAACCTGTTCAACACCGGCGTGGTGCTGTATGCGATAGGGATCGGGGTGCTGCTGCTGCTGGGGATTATCTCCGACGGCTCGACCAGCCGCTCCTGGATACCGGACGCGGCCAACCTTCAATATGAGCAGTACTGGAAGCTTGCCGGCGGCGCGGAGGCCATCAGTAACCGCATCGATATGCTAAGCAATAACCTGCTGGCGCTGGGGGCGCAGTACGGCTGGCAGCTGGCGGGGATGATGCTGATGGGCGCCGCCCTGATGCGCACCGGCTGGCTGAAGGGCGAATTTAGCCTGGCCCACTACCGGCGCACCGGCCTGTGGCTGGTGCTGGCGGGGCTGGCGATTAATCTGCCGGCGGTTATCGCCCAGTGGCAGCTTGGCTGGGATTACCGCTGGTGCGCCTTCCTGCTGCAGGCCCCGCGGGAGGTGAGCGCTCCGTTCCAGACGGTGGGCTACGCGGCGCTGCTCTACGGCTACTGGCCGCAGCTCTGCCGCCTGCGGCTGGTGGGGGCGATAGCCTGCGTCGGGCGCATGGCGCTCAGCAACTATCTTCTGCAAACCCTGATCTGCACCACGCTCTTTTACCACCTCGGCCTGTTTATGAAGTTCGATCGCCTGCAGCTGCTGGCCATAGTCGTGCCGGTGTGGGCCGCAAATCTTCTCTTCTCGGTTATCTGGCTGCGCTATTTCCGCCAGGGGCCGGTTGAATGGCTCTGGCGACAGCTTACCGCCCGGGCCGCAGGGGTGGCGCTAAATAAAACATCCAGATAACGATCTGGATCACAATCATTAACAAAACGGATGTAACCGTTTTCATCTGTGTGAGCTTCTTCACGTAGTCCCCGCTATTGCGCTGCCAGAATAGACACCTTGCTAAACACAGGGGGTGTCTGTGAGTTGCTGCAACCTTTTTAAGGATGGTGAATATGGTCACCATTCGTGACGTGGCCCGCATTGCGGGCGTTTCTGTTGCCACCGTTTCCCGCGTGCTGAATAACAGCGCGCTGGTCAGCCCTGATACCCGCGATGCGGTCATGAAGGCCGTCAGCGAGCTTGGCTACCGGCCAAATGCTAACGCGCAGGCGCTGGCGACCCAGGTGAGCGATACCATTGGCGTGGTGGTCATGGATGTGTCGGACGCCTTCTTCGGCGCGCTGGTAAAGGCGGTGGACGTGGTGGCCCAGCAGCATCAAAAATATGTGCTGATCGGCAATAGCTATCACGAGGCGGAAAAAGAGCGCTATGCCATTGAGGTTCTCATCCGCCAGCGCTGTAACGCCCTGATCGTCCACTCAAAAGCGCTGAGCGATGAAGAGCTGGCCAGCTTTATGGATCAGATCCCGGGCATGGTGCTGATTAACCGCATCGTGCCGGGTTACGCCCACCGCTGCGTGGGGCTGGATAACGTCAGCGGCGCCATGATGGCCACGCGCATGCTGTTAAATCACGGCCACCAGCGCATCGGCTATCTGGCCTCCAGCCACGGTATAGAAGATGACGCCATGCGTCTTGAGGGCTGGCAAAACGCCCTGAAAGAGCAGGGCATCGCCCCCTCTGAAAGCTGGATTGGCACCGGCGCGCCGGACATGCAGGGCGGCGAGGCCGCCATGGTTGAACTGCTGGGGCGCAATTTACAGCTGACCGCGGTCTTCGCCTATAACGACAGCATGGCCGCCGGGGCGCTCACCGCCCTGAAGGACAACGGCATTGCGGTGCCGCCGCATTTGTCGCTGATTGGCTTCGATGACATCCCTATCGCCCGTTACACCGATCCGCAGCTGACCACCGTGCGCTACCCCATTGCCTCGATGGCGAAACTGGCGACGGAGCTGGCGTTACAGGGGGCGGCGGGGCTGCTGGATCCCAACGCAACGCACTGTTTCATGCCCACTTTAGTGCGTCGCCACTCGGTAGCCATTCGGCAAACTGTGGTGCCGATCACTAACTGATTATCTGTCGTGATGTAACCGCTTTCAATCTGTGAGTAAATTCACAGTATCTTAACAATGCGCTGGCTATGATGTCAGCGTTTTAGGGACTGAAACACTATGTAACGGTGATTATTCACTTTTACTTTGTTGATCGTGCCGCGAACATCCAAAAAAACGCATTCTGGAGCGTTACCGACCAAGGAAGATAGAAATTTTATAAGTGAACTTCGTCAGTCAGTAACGTTTCATTAACATGCTGCCTGCCGACCGTTATTCACAAGAACTACCCTGCATAATAAAAACCGGAGATACCATGAATAAGAAGGTGTTGACTCTGTCTGCTGTAATGGCAAGCATGCTTTTCGGTGCCGCGGCGCACGCTGCTGATACCCGTATCGGTGTAACTATCTATAAATACGACGACAACTTCATGTCCGTCGTACGTAAAGCTATCGAAAAAGATGCCAAGGCAGCGCCAGACGTTCAGCTGCTGATGAATGACTCCCAGAATGACCAGTCTAAACAGAACGACCAGATCGACGTTCTGCTGGCTAAAGGTGTAAAAGCGCTGGCAATCAACCTGGTTGACCCGGCTGCTGCAGGCACGGTTATCGAGAAAGCGCGCGGCCAGAATGTGCCAATCGTCTTCTTCAACAAAGAACCTTCCCGTAAAGCGCTGGATAGCTATGACAAAGCGTTCTACGTAGGTACCGACTCTAAAGAGTCCGGTATTATCCAGGGCGACCTGATTGCCAAGCACTGGGCGGCTAACCCGAACTGGGATCTGAACAAAGACGGTCAGGTTCAGTTCGTGCTGCTGAAAGGCGAGCCGGGCCACCCGGATGCTGAAGCACGTACCTCTTACGTGATCAAAGAGCTGAACGAGAAAGGGCTGAAAACCCAGCAGCTGGCGTTAGACACCGCCATGTGGGATACCGCTCAGGCGAAAGATAAGATGGACGCCTGGCTCTCCGGCCCGAACGCTAACAAAATCGAAGTGGTTATCGCCAACAACGATGCGATGGCGATGGGTGCGGTAGAAGCGCTGAAAGCCCATAACAAATCTTCCATTCCGGTATTCGGCGTGGATGCCCTGCCAGAAGCGCTTGCGCTGGTTAAATCCGGTGCGCTGGCCGGTACCGTGCTGAACGATGCCAACAACCAGGCGAAAGCCACCTTCGATCTGGCGAAAAACCTGGCCGACGGTAAAGGCGCCGCTGACGGCACCAGCTGGAAAATTGAAAACAAAGTCGTTCGCATCCCTTATGTGGGCGTAGACCAGTCCAACCTGGCTGAGTTTATCGGTAAATAAGTTCGTTTTTGCAAGTTCTCGCTGGGCGCAATTCGTTGCGCCCTTTTATAACGCGATATGCGAGGCCGACAAGGTATAATTATGGTCAGCACAACAACTCAGTCGTCGGGTGAATTCTTGTTGGAAATGAGCAACATCAACAAGTCATTCCCGGGCGTTAAGGCTCTCGATAATGTTAATTTAAAAGTGCGTCCTCACTCTATTCACGCGTTGATGGGGGAGAACGGTGCGGGTAAATCAACATTATTAAAATGCCTTTTTGGGATCTATCAAAAAGATTCCGGCAGTATTCTTTTTCAGGGGAAAGAGATCGATTTCCATTCCGCCAAAGAAGCGCTGGAAAATGGTATTTCGATGGTTCACCAGGAATTAAACCTGGTACTTCAACGTTCTGTTATGGACAATATGTGGCTGGGACGTTATCCCACCAAAGGCGTATTTGTCGATCAGGACAAAATGTACCGCGATACTAAAGCTATTTTTGATGAACTGGATATAGATATTGACCCGCGGGCCCGTGTCGGCACGTTATCCGTTTCACAAATGCAGATGATCGAAATTGCCAAAGCCTTCTCCTATGACGCTAAAATCGTCATCATGGATGAGCCCACCTCTTCATTAACGGAAAAAGAGGTAAACCATCTGTTTACCATTATCCGTAAGCTGAAAGAGCGCGGCTGCGGCATTGTTTATATCTCCCACAAAATGGAAGAGATCTTCCAGCTGTGCGATGAGATAACCATCCTGCGCGACGGCCAGTGGATCGCCACCCAGCCGCTGGAAGGGCTGGATATGGATAAGATCATCGCCATGATGGTTGGCCGCTCCCTGAACCAGCGCTTCCCGGATAAAGAGAACAAGCCTGGCGAAGTGATTCTGGAAGTGCGTAACCTGACCTCCCTGCGCCAGCCCTCTATTCGCGACGTCTCCTTCGACCTGCATAAGGGCGAAATTTTAGGTATCGCCGGACTGGTAGGGGCAAAACGCACCGATATCGTTGAGACCCTGTTCGGGATCCGCGAAAAATCGGGCGGAACCATCACCCTGCACGGTAAAAAGATTAATAACCATAACGCCAACGAAGCCATTAACAACGGCTTTGCGCTGGTGACCGAAGAGCGGCGCTCGACGGGGATTTACGCCTATCTGGATATTAACTTTAACTCGTTAATTTCCAATATTCGTAATTATAAAAATAAGGTCGGTCTGCTGGATAATTCCCGCATGAAGAGCGATACCCAGTGGGTAATTGACTCAATGCGCGTAAAAACCCCAGGACACCGCACCCAGATTGGTTCGCTTTCCGGCGGTAACCAGCAGAAAGTTATTATTGGTCGCTGGTTATTAACCCAGCCAGAAATTTTAATGCTGGATGAGCCGACGCGCGGTATTGACGTAGGTGCAAAATTTGAAATCTATCAGCTGATTGCTGAACTGGCCAAAAAGAATAAAGGGATTATTATTATTTCTTCCGAAATGCCGGAATTGTTAGGGATCACAGATCGTATTCTGGTTATGAGCAATGGTCTCGTTGCCGGAATTGTTGACACCAAAACGACAACGCAAAACGAAATTCTGCGTCTTGCGTCTTTGCACCTTTAAGATCAGGGGCTCCTCATGAGTGCGTTAAATAAAAAAAGTTTTCTCACTTATCTGAAAGAAGGCGGTATTTACGTTGTTCTTTTAGTGTTACTTGCCATTATTATTTTCCAGGATCCCACTTTCTTAAGCCTGCTGAACTTAAGTAATATTCTGACCCAGTCCTCGGTGCGTATTATTATCGCACTTGGCGTAGCGGGTCTGATTGTCACCCAGGGTACCGACCTGTCGGCCGGCCGCCAGGTTGGCCTTGCGGCGGTGGTAGCCGCCACGCTGTTGCAGTCGATGGAGAACGCCAACAAGGTGTTCCCGGAGATGGCAACCATGCCGATTTTCGTGGTGATCCTGATCGTTTGCGCCGTCGGGGCGGTGATTGGCCTGATCAACGGTATTATCATCGCCTACCTCAACGTGACGCCGTTTATCACCACCCTGGGTACGATGATTATCGTTTACGGTATTAACTCCCTTTATTACGACTTCGTGGGCGCGTCGCCGATCTCCGGCTTCGATAGCGGCTTCTCGACCTTTACCCAGGGCTTTATCGCGCTGGGCAGCTTCCGCCTGTCGTACATTACCTTCTACGCCCTGATCGCCGTGGCCTTTGTCTGGGTGCTGTGGAACAAAACCCGCTTCGGCAAAAACATCTTTGCTATCGGCGGCAACCCGGAAGCGGCGAAAGTGTCCGGCGTTAACGTGGCCCTGAACCTGCTGATGATCTATGCCCTGTCCGGCGTCTTCTACGCCTTCGGCGGGATGCTGGAAGCGGGCCGTATCGGCTCCGCAACCAACAACCTCGGCTTTATGTATGAGCTGGATGCGATTGCCGCCTGCGTGGTGGGCGGGGTCTCCTTCAGCGGCGGCGTGGGTACCGTGCTCGGCGTGGTAACCGGTGTAATCATCTTCACCGTTATCAACTACGGTCTGACCTATATCGGCGTCAACCCGTACTGGCAGTACATCATTAAGGGCGGGATTATTATCTTCGCCGTGGCGCTGGACTCCCTGAAGTATGCGCGTAAGAAGTAAGTGTTAAGCTGGAAAAAGCCCGCTCATTGAGCGGGCTTTTTTATTGGGATAACAGCGACACCATAAGGTTTTTTGAGACGGGGACAATTCCCGTCCGCAGGCCGAAGGGCTTAAAGATTTTATTGACGATTTCGCTGGAATAATTGCCTTTATCATTTTCCACGTCCGACACCGTCTTTCGTGATACTCCAACCAGCTCCGCGTAGGCATCCTGATTTAGTCCCAGCACCTCTACCCGCAGTTTTTTTAGCGTCTGCCCCTGGGTTATGTTTCCCAGCAGCAGATCGCGGATGGCCGCATGAAGAACGGCCTGGCGGTCCAGGGGGCTAATGGTGCTTTGATTCGGAGAAACCCGCTGCCTGGTAATGACGGTGTTGATGTTGTCATGGGCATGCTCTGCGCTTACCGGTTTCAGGTTTTGCTGATTACGGCTGCGCAATCTGGCGATGGTTCTTTTCAGCTCCGCCTCTTTTTTTCCTGGTAATTTCATAGCAGGCTCCAGCGAGCAAGTTTTTGTTCAATAAATTTAAAACCAATGCCGGGCATCTCGAGGATTTGGGCCGGAACACCGCGTGCGGCCAGCCTTTCAGGTAGGCCGACGAGTCGGGCCGCCGTTTCCCGTAACGCCTCCATCATTTCGCCTGCCGAAACCAGATCTGACAGGGATTCTGCTATTCCGGCAAAGTCATAATCTCCGCCTGACTCATAGGCTAACGACCATTTCATCGCGCGAGGAATACCTTCAGGATCGGCTTTCATTGGGGCAAAATCATAAATCGGTGCCAGCATGATGGCGCTGTCCACCTTAATAAAGGCGGTATTACGGCCATGATTATCACTGTTACCAAAAATAATATTCAATAAATCCCGGCGCACCCATTCGATAACAAACCCAGGGATATCAAAATGATATCCCCGTTCGCGCACGGTATTGCTGTGGGTGATTTTTTCAGCCAACGTCCGCAGCGTAGCCTCATGCTCCAGCGTCACGCCCGGCGCTTTTTGCAATAACGAATAGACGGACTCAAGGCCCAGTCTGTTTACTTTGCCCCTTTCGTCTATTCTGATATCGAAGCGTGGCAGCCACAGGGAAGGGTAATTCAGCCCCTCTTCGAGACGCATATTGTGGACAGGGATAGTGGAAAAACCCAGCGCGGTGAGCTCATGGTAATAGTGGTATTCCGCCCTGAGAATATTACAGTCAATTTCCGTTCTGGCGCCTCTGGGATATTTCACCAGGTAAGAGGAGTCCTGATTATCAGGCTTATTTTGCCAGGTATCTATCCACACCGCGTTATCATCACGACAGCGGAGCAATAATTTGGGCGCCTCGCCGCCGGCACCGGTAGCGCCGCCCGCTGCGGCACCCCTTTCCTGAGCGTAATCCAGAAAATCTGCCGCGCGGTTAATCACATCATCCACGGTAAATGTTCTGGCGTCCGCCGCGGCATCGTAGTCGGGAACCGACTCTTTTATGCGCAGGTTGCCTACCGGAGACATAGTGCCGTATTTCAGCAGAATGAAATTCTGCTGACCGGCCGGCAGATCGCCAATATCAAGGAAATTGATCCAGTAACGGCGGCTCGCGCCGCTGGGTATGATGTCATCGATAAACCTGAGCCATCCAGGGCGCCCGTCGTCATCGAAAAAGAGCGACACCGGGTTATTCATCGAAACGGCGTGGATATCGTCGCGCTCAAGAAACTCGAGGGCGTAGTCCAGCAAGTATTCGACCCGTGTGATCTGCCAGTTATCGTTATCGCTTTCGGGGAAAGTCAGTAAGGCAATATCAATCCACTCATCCTGCTGATAAGCCTGTATGGTTAATGTTTCCATTGTCCTCTCCCCGCCTGAAAACTAATGAGTGAAATATTACTCATTAAACGCCGGGTTGGCAATTAAAGTAACTTATTTCACTCATTGTTAGCGCGATTGACAATTAATGAGTGATATTTCATTCATTGATGTTCAGTTATTAGGATTTTTTCTGCTGCTCCAGCAGCTGCTCCGGCGTGACCGCCGGATAGCCCTGGGCATCTTCCGGGACTTCGTGCAGCGCCGGGATAGGGACCAGCGGCCCTAAGAAGCGCGGCTCGCGCTTAAAGAGGTAGAGATCGGCCAGCGCACCGAGGCGGGCGCCGAACTCCCGCACCCGCACGGTGAGCATATCTTTCGGCGAGGGCACCGCGTAGCACTGGGCCTGAATGCCCATATGCAGGGCGATAAAGAGGGCGCGCTCGCAGTGGAAGCGCTGGGTAATAATAATAAAGTCGTTGGTATCAAAGACTTTGCGCGTGCGCACAATGGAGTCCAGGGTGCGGAAACCGGCGTAGTCGAGGACGATATCCGCCGGGTCGACGCCGCCGGCAATCAGATCCTTGCGCATGGTTACCGGCTCGTTATAGCTCTGCTGGGCATTGTCGCCGCTCAGCAAAAGGTAGTTCACCTTGCCGCTGTTATAGGCGTTCAGGGCGCCCTGAATGCGGTAGCGGTAATACTGGTTGATGACGCCGGTGCGGTAATATTTGGCGGTGCCGAGCACCACGCCCACCTGGCGGTAGGGCAGGTCCTGCAGGTCGTCGAAAATCCAGGGGGCGGTCTTCCAGCTAATCCAGCGGTCGAGACCCAGCGCGGTCAATAATACGAAGCCAGTCAGGAAAACCAGGCTATAAAAGACGCGCTTTAACATGAAGTTGACTCGTACCGAAGGTGAAATTTCACTCAGGCTACTTTACCCGTCTGGTAAGCGCAAGAAACGGCGGTTTAATTGAGGGGATTTTCGCCAGCAGGGCGGGCAGCGATGCCCGCCCGAAGGATCAGGCCAGCAGCACGCGGTCGATATTCTGGCAGCCCAGCGCTTTCAGGGTGGCGACGGTAGCGTCCCACTGAATCAGCGGCGCATCGACACGTTCTGCGAGGATGGCACGCTGAATATCGGGGTAGTCATAGCCGTTCAGGCTCAGCAGGTTCAGGGCGCCCTGCAGCGGCGGCAGCGTCGGGTTAAAGGCGGCGTTCTCCGCATAGCTGCCGGTGAACAGGGTACCATCACGGCACTCCAGGGCCACGCCGCTCGGCGCGTTGCTGTACGGGGCATGGGATCGGTTCGCGGCGGCGATCGCGGCCTGGCTCAAGGCATCGCCGGAGAGCGCATAGCCCCGATCCTGCTCGTCCATCAGCAGGGTTTTGATATCGAGATCCTTTGGCCCGAAGGCGTCCGGCAGATAGTCGGCCAGGGTGTGGGGGGCGCGGCCCGGAAGGTTAATGCGCAGCTCCAGCCCGCTGTTCAGCTCGTTCATAAACTGACGGCAATGGCCGCAGGGGGTGTAGTTCACGGTAATTGCGCTCAGCGCTTTTTCACCGCGCAGCCAGGCGTGGCTGATGGCGCTCTGCTCGGCGTGCACCGTCTGCTGCATGGTGGTGCCGGTAAATTCCATGTTGCCGCCAAAGTACCATGTGCCGCTTACGCCGCGGGCGATAGCGCCGACGTTAAAGTGCGAAATATCGGCGCGCGCGCAGGCGGCGGCCAGCGGCAGGAGCGCGAAGGCCAGCGCGTCGTCATCCAGATCGGTGGCAGCTTTAAGTGCGGCAATCTGTTCAGCCGTCAGCAGGGCGGGGAAGTGCGCATCCGCCAGAACCGGGGCCAGGGCTGACTGCAAATTCTCGGCAAGCTGTGCGAAAGCTGATTGAAAACGTGGGTGCATGGCAAAGCCTCATAAGGATTAATGGATCGGTAGTGTACGGAGCCGCAACCGGTTTATATGTGACGGCGATCTCATTATGTGTGCAACTTATGAAACGAAAATGAAAAATGCGCGACGCGTCGCAAATTTTAGCCCACTACCGCGAGGATTATTGGGAAGAGGAACGGCGCGATCAGCGAGGTCATAATCCCGCAGATCACCAGCGCCAGCGAGCTGAACGCCCCTTCCTGATAATCCAGCTCGGCACAGCGGGCGGTGCCCAGCGCGTGCGAGGCGGTGCCCATCGCCAGCCCGCGGGCAGCCTTGGTGCGAATGCGCATCAGGTTCAGCAGGGTGTGGCCAAACACCGCCCCGAGGATGCCGACAAAAATGACGCACACCGCGCTGATGGCCGGAATGCCGCCGATGCTGCCGCCCACCGCCATGGCAATAGGCGTGGTGACCGATTTGGGTAAGATGGAGGCCGCTATCTCCGGCGAGGCGCCCATCAGCAGCGCCACCGTGGTGCCGGTGGTCATCGCCACCACGCTGCCCACCAGGCAGATGGTGATAATGGATTTCCAGCGGGCGCGGATCTGGTGCAGCTGTTCATACAGCGGGAAGGCCAGCGCCACCACCGCGGGCTGAAGCAGGTCGTTCAATACTTTACTGCCGGCAAAATAGCGCTCGTAGGAGATACCCGTCACCAGCAAGAAGGGAATAATCACCACCATGGCGATCAGCAGCGGGTTCAGCAGCGGCATTTTAAAGCGAATGGCGAGCCGGCGCGCGGCAAAGAACACCACCAGGGTCAGCGGCAGCGACCACCAGATATTAGCCATCATTGTTTATTTCCTTTTTGACCAATGACTTTACGTTCGCCATGGACGATATGCGAACTCCAGCTCACCACAAGGAACACCACTAAGGTACTGATCAGGCAGGAGACAACAATCGGGCCATACTGGGCTTTAAGCAGGTCGTAATACTGCATCACCCCCACGCCGATGGGCACAAACAGCAGCGCCATATAGCGGATAAGCACCGAGCAGCCGGGTTGGACCCATTTCGCGGGCAGGATTTGCAGCCCCAGCAGCACAAACAGCAGCAGCATGCCGATAATGCTGCCGGGAATGGTAATAGGCAGCAGCGAGGCGATAAAAATCCCGGCGTACAGGCAGAGATAAATAAGAATGAAAGCGCGGAGGTAATGCCAGACGGTAATCAGTGATTTACTCATGGTGAAAGCCCCTGAAGAAACGCATTCATCATACAATTAAAGCTGGAAACGTGCTACGGATCACATCATGAATTTTGAGCATACCAGACATTCCATTCTGGCACGTCGGGCATTTCCACAAACAGAGGTGACATTGCGGCGGCCACAATATACGATTCATATATAAACCATTATGGAGCGTATATATGGGTATCGTAAAAATTTCCGATTTGCTGCATGACGACATCCGTGACGCCAGCAAAGCCATGTCACGCTCGGTCAACGCCCAGGCTGAATACTGGATCCGCCTGGGCATGATGAGCGAGCTCTACCCGGAACTTAACCATCAGCAGATCAAAATGATGATGCTGAAATCCGGCTCCGACCGCTTACTGGAGGTAATCAATGCCATCAATTCTCATTAAGACCGCCGATGAGCTGGCCCGCCAGCGCCGCGCCGGCGAGCTGCTGGCCTCGGTGTTTGCCATGCTGGATGAGTTCATCCAGCCCGGCGTCACCACCATGGAGATCAACGACCGGGCCGAGGACTTTATCGTTAACCAGCTCCACTCGCGCCCCGCCAGCAAAGGGCAGTATGACTATCCCTACGTGCTCAACACCTCGGTCAATGAGGTAGTGTGCCACGGCATTCCGAAAGTATCGGAGCACCTGAAGTCCGGCGCCATCGTCAACGTGGATATCACCCTCGAAAAGGACGGCATGATCGCCGACTCAAGTAAAATGTACCTGATTGGCGAAGTATCGCCGCTGGCGCGGCGGCTGGTAAAAACCACCTACGAGGGGATGTGGAAAGGCATTAAGGCGGTGAAGCCGGGGGCGACCCTCGGGGATATTGGCCATGCCATCCAGTCCTACGTTGAAAGCCACGGCTACAGCGTCGTGCGGGAGTATTGCGGGCACGGTATCGGCAAAGAGATGCACGAAGAGCCGCAGGTGCTGCACTACGGCAAACCCGGCGAAGGCCCGGTGCTGCAGGAGGGGATGGTCTTTACCATCGAGCCGATGATCAACCAGGGCGACAGCCGGATCAAAACCAAAAAGGATGGCTGGACGGTGGTCACCCGGGATAAAAAACTCTCGGCCCAGTGGGAGCACACCGTGGCCGTTACGGCGGACGGTTTTGAAGTGCTGACCCTGCGCGGCGAGGAGAGCGTACCGGCGTAACAGGGCTTTCCACGCTCCGGGAGAGCGGCTACTATAGCGCCTCTTTTTTCACAGGTACGAACAATGCGTGTATTACTGGCGCCAATGGAAGGCGTACTCGACGCCCTGGTGCGCGAGCTGCTGACCGGGGTTAACGATTACGATCTCTGCATCACCGAGTTTTTGCGGGTGGTGGATAGCCTGCTGCCGGTAAAATCGTTTTACAGGCTCTGCCCGGAGCTGCATAACCAGAGCCGCACCCCTTCCGGCACCCTGGTGCGGGTGCAGCTTTTGGGTCAGTATCCCGAGTGGCTGGCGGAAAACGCCGCCCGGGCGGTGGAGCTCGGCTCGTACGGCGTGGATCTCAACTGCGGCTGCCCGTCGAAGCTGGTCAACGGCAGCGGCGGGGGCGCAACCCTGCTGAAAGATCCCGAGCTTATCTATCGCGGCGCAAAGGCGATGCGTGAAGCGGTACCTTCCCATCTGCCGGTCACGGTAAAGGTGCGCCTGGGCTGGGACAGCAGCGATCGCCAGTTTGAGATTGCGGATGCGGTGCAGCAGGCGGGCGCCAGCGAGATGGTGGTGCACGGGCGCACCAAAGAAGATGGCTATAAAGCCGAGCGCATCAACTGGCAGGCGATTGGCGAGATCCGCAAACGTCTCTCTATTCCGGTGATCGCCAACGGTGAGATCTGGGATTACGCCAGCGCGCAGGCCTGCATGGCGGCCACCGGCTGCGATGCGGTAATGATTGGCCGCGGCGCGCTAAACGTCCCCAACCTGAGCCGGGTGATTAAGTACAACGAACCGCGCATGCCCTGGCCGGAGGTGGTGAAATTACTGCAAAAGTATGTCCAGCTGGAAAAGCAGGGCGATACCGGGCTCTATCACGTCGCGCGTATTAAGCAGTGGCTGGGCTATTTGCGTAAAGAGTATGCGGAGGCAACCGGCTTATTTACCGAAATCCGACTGCTGAAAACCTCGAAAGATATCTCTGCGGCTATTTTAAAAATGTAATGCTCGCCATGGGCAAAGCGCAGAGGTAGAGTCCCGGCAGGCAGCGCGCCTGCCGGGCAATAGGTTAGAAAATCATCTTAAAGACGCCCGTCACTACCAGTAATCCAATCAGAAAAATAATCAAAATTACCCAAAGTAAAATTTTCATCGCCAGCTCCCTCATGTATGTGTTTGTCATTAACAAGTGTAGCAAGCGTGACAAAAGCGGCCTGAATTTACTGAAGTTCTATACTTATCTCTTTTCTCTCTTCTGGAGGTGAGTATGACGACAGCACAACGAGTCGCAATTGTGACCGCATCGGATTCGGGTATTGGCAAAACCACGGCGCTGATGCTGGCGGAGCGCGGGTTTGATATTGGCGTGACCTGGCATTCTGACGAAGAGGGGGCGGCGCAAACCTGCCGCGAAGTGGAGGCCCTGGGACGCCGCGCCGAAGCTATCCAGCTGGATTTAAGCCATCTGCCGGAAGGGGCGAAGGCTATTGAGACGTTAATTTCGCGCTTTGGCCGGCTGGACGCGCTGGTCAATAACGCCGGCGCCATGACCAAGGCACCCTTCCTGGAGATGGAGTTTGACCAGTGGCGTTCGATTTTAACCGTCGACGTGGACGGGGCCTTTCTCTGTTCGCAAATCGCGGCGCGGCAGATGGTGAAGCAGGGGCAGGGCGGGCGCATCGTCAACATCACCTCGGTGCACGAGCACACCCCGCTGCCGGACGCCAGCGCCTACACCGCCGCTAAACACGCCCTGGGCGGGTTGACCAAATCGATGGCGCTGGAGCTGGTACAACACAATATTCTGGTGAATGCGGTAGCGCCCGGGGCCATCGCCACGCCGATGAACGACATGGATGACGGCGACGCGAAACCCGGCTCGATGCCGGAGATCCCGCTGGCGCGACCGGGACAGACCAAAGAGATTGCCAGCCTCGTAGCCTGGCTCTGCGACACCGACGCCAGCTATACCACCGGGCAGTCGTTTATCGTCGACGGCGGCTTTATGCTGGCTAACCCGCAGTTTAAGCCGCAGTCGTAGCGGACGTTAGTCGCGCTTTTTGTCGCGATGTTTAAACCACAGCCGGATCAGCACCACTACTACCAGCACCCCAATCAGCCACACCCAGTGGCGCAGGTGCTGATCCAGGCTGTGTAGCCACGGGCCTATCACTTCGCCGCCCACGTAGCCGAGGGTGGTAAAAATCAGCGCCCAGGCAATGGCGCCAATAATATTCAGCGGCAGGAAGACTTTCGGCGGCAGGCGGCTGGCGCCGATCAGCAGCGGGCCAATAATGCGGAAGCCGTACATAAAGCGGGTGCCGATCACGAAGAGGTAAGGGTGGCGCTGAATCAGCCGCTGCGCCCGGTTGATTTTCTTCTGATGGCGGGAAAAACGGCGCAGCAGGCCGGGGCCAAAGCGTATTCCCAGCAGATAGAGGAGCTGATCGCCAATCATGCCGCCCAGCGCGACGGCGGCGACCACCAGCGGAAAACGCAGCAGCCCCTGATGGGCCGCCACGCCGCCCAGCAGCGTGATGGTTTCACCCTCCGCCACGCTGCCGATCACCAGCGCGGCGTATCCATATTGTTCAATCAGTGCATTGATATCCATAAAGTAAGCGTAGCCCCTCTGCGGCCATAGCGGCATTTTTAATGCTGTACAAAAAATAATCTACAGCCTGGATTATACTTAGGTATCGCTTTACGGGCCGTCAACAAGGGGGCGTTATGAACCATGTCTGGGGACTTTTTTCCCATCCCGAGCGCGAAATGCATGTTATCAGAAGCGAAAACGAAACCGTCTCGCATCACTACACCCACCACGTCCTGCTGATGGCGGCGATACCGGTGGTCTGCGCCTTTATCGGTACCACGCAGATCGGCTGGGATTTTGGCGACGGCAACGTCGTCCGCCTCTCCTGGATAAACGGTCTGGCCCTCGCCGTGCTCTTTTACGGCCTGATGCTGGCCGGGGTGGCGGTGATGGGGCGGGTGATTTACTGGATGGCGCGCAATTACCCGCAGCGACCCACCCTGACCCTGTGCATGATCTTCGCCGGCTACGTCGCCACGCCCCTGTTTTTAAGCGGGATAGTGGCGCTCTACCCGCTGGTGTGGCTCTGCGCGCTGGTGGGGACGGTGGCGCTGTTTTACACCGGTTACCTGCTGTACGTGGGTATTCCCACCTTCCTGAATATCAATAAAGAAGAGGGGCTGAGCTTCTCCAGCTCCACTCTTGCCATCGGCGTGCTGGTGCTGGAAGCCTTACTGGCGCTGACGGTTATTCTCTGGGGTTATGGATACCGCCTGTTCTGAGCCCGCTGCATTGCTGGCGTAAATGCCAGCAATGCAGCATCTGTTCACCATTAACTTCTGGCAGCGAGCCATACTGACGGCTATCATGACCTTTGCCAGCCGGTGCAGGTCTTTCAGCGCCGGCGGTGTACGTTATTACGTGCGTGAATAATTATCTGAAATCTCCCCATGCTGAAATTTCGCGTTTCTTTACTGAGTCTTGCTCTGCTGCTGGCCGTGCCCGCAGCAGCCCCGGCCATCGCTAAAACCGCCGCGGTGACCACCGCCGCCCAGCCGGAAATCGCCTCCGGCAGCGCCATGATCGTCGATCTGAATACCAATAAGGTGATCTACGCCAGCCACCCGAACCTGGTGCGGCCGATCGCCTCGATAACCAAAGTAATGACCGCGATGGTGGTGCTGGACGCCCGGCTGCCGCTGGACGAAAAGCTGAAGGTCGATATCAGCCAGACGCCGGAAATGAAAGGGATCTACTCCCGGGTGCGTCTCAATAGCGAAATCAGCCGCAAAAACATGCTGCTGCTGGCCCTGATGTCGTCGGAAAACCGCGCGGCGGCGAGCCTGGCGCACCACTATCCGGGCGGCTATAACGCCTTTATCAAGGCCATGAACGCCAAGGCCAGAGCGCTGGGGATGACCAACACCCGCTTTGTGGAGCCTACCGGCCTGTCGATCCATAACGTCTCCACGGCGCAGGATCTGACCAAAATGCTGATCGCCAGCAAGCAGTACCCGCTGATTGGCCAGCTGAGCACCACCCGAGAAGAGATGGCGACCTTCTCTAATCCGGCCTATACCCTGCCGTTCCGCAATACCAACCACCTGGTCTACCGGGATAACTGGAATATCCAGCTTACCAAGACCGGCTTTACCAATGCGGCGGGCCACTGCCTGGTAATGCGTACGGTGTTTAACGGTAAGCCGGTGGCGCTGGTGGTGATGGACGCCTTCGGCAAATACACCCACTTTGCGGATGCCAGCCGTCTGCGTACCTGGATTGAAACCGGGAAAGTGATGCCGGTGCCGGCAGAAGCCTTAAGCTACAAAAAACAGCGGGCGGCCCAGATGGCCTCTGCGCACGCCGCCGCAGGGGAACAGACCGCCCAGAACGACTGATTATTCCGGCAGCGTCCAGTCACCGTCGTTGAGCGGGCGCTGCAAAATCAGGGTATCCCGCCAGTCCCCCTTCTTGTATCCCACGCTGCGAAGCTGCCCGGCCACTTCAAATCCGTGCTTTTTATGCAGGCGCAGCGATCCGGCATTGTTGGGGCCGTCGCCGACGATGGCGATCATCTGCCGCCACGGCCCCTGCTCGCTGCGTTCGATAAGCGCGCTCAGCAGGGCGCTGCCGAAGCCGCGCCCCGGGGTGCTGGCATCAACGTAGATGGACTCTTCAAGGGTATAACGATAGGCAGCGCGCGGGCGATAGAGGGTGGCATAGCAGTAGCCAACCAGGATGCCGCGATACAGCGCCACCAGCCAGGGGAAGCCTTCATCGGTCACCTTCCTGATGCGCTGGCGCATCTCGTCGACCGTCGGGGGCACCTCTTCAAAGGAGGCCCGCCCGTTGAGCACATGCCAGGCGTAAATAGCGGCGATGGCGTGGGCATCGTCCGGCTGCACATCGCGCACTATCACTTCCGTTTCGGTAAACATTTCAACAGCCGACATGATCAGTCCGTTCCTCGCCAGAAAGCCAGAGAAACGTTTCTCTGGCAACGTGACGCTACTCTAGACCTATTTTGCGCTGCTTAACAATACCTTCACTCTGGCTTTATGACTGGATCAGATGCTTGTGCAGGCTCTCCCGCTGAAACTGGAGCTTCAGACCAGTTTTTATGCTTAGTCGTTTTGCCAATGCCGGGGTTCATACTGTTTGTCGGGTCGTTTGCGCGATAAAACTGTTTTAACGCCTCCGGCGCTTCGTACAGGTGGCCGACGTTGTGCTCGGCCGGATACTGCGCGCCGCGCGCTTTGAGCAGTTCCAGCATCTGCTCTTTCAGGGCGTGGGCGTCGACCCCTTTTTTGACGATGTAATCCTGATGGAAGACATAGCACATAAAGTGGCCGTAATAGAGCTTATGTACCAGCTGGCTGTCGATCTCCGGCGGCAGGTGTTCAAACCAGTCGTTGTCATTACGGCGCAGGGCGATATCCAGCGCCAGAATATCTTCTACTTCGTCCGCGTGTACCGCCTGGTAGCGGATTGCGGCCCCGGCGGCGGCAAAGCGGTGCAGGAACGCCTTGCTGCCTTCTTCCGGCGTACAGGCGAAGAAATCCCCGTCGGCGGTTTTAAAGAACTCGCTCAGCCAGGCCTGCGCTTCGGCAATGCCGTCACCGGCCATCTTCAGCAGCAGGTGGTGCTCGTACTTATCGCGCCAGCTCTTCATGCGCGGCGGCAGGTGCGCCGGGAAGGCGTTGCCCAGCTTCTGCATAAAGCGGTCGGTAAAGTGCGGCTTAAAGAGAGAGACTTTCTCCAGCATCGCGTCGGTGCGCCCCTTCATGGTGAAGAAGAAGGGCATCTTGTCGGTGCCGAGCTTATCGATCATTAGGAAGGTGTCTTTGCCGTAGCGCTCGGCGATATCGTAAATATCCCGGTGCATATACTCGCCCGCCACCGGCAGGTGGGTGAACTGGCCCAGAATATGGCGGCGGATCTCGGTTAACACCTCCGGCTGGTTGGTGCCGATGTAGAAGACCTGCTGGCTCTTCTCGGCTTTGAAGGTGTCGAGGCGCACGGCGAAAACCGCCAGCTTGCCCGCACAGCCGGAGGATTCGAACAGGCGATCCGGGTCGGCGTTATAGCGCGCCGGGGTGTCGGCGTCGATCTCGCGCACGCGGCTGATGTAGTCGTGATCGTGGGCGTGGCGGCCGTCGTGGCGCACATCTTCATCTTTTATCCGGTCATCATCAAGCTTGCTGAGGATCTGCTCCGGCGTGGCGCCCAGCTCAATGCCCAGATGGTTTACCAGCTGCAGCTTGCCGTTTTCGTCGATGCGGGCAAAGAGCGACATTTCGGTATAGGCCGGGCCGCGCTGCACCAGCGAGCCGCCGGAGTTATTGCAGATACCGCCGATCACCGAGGCGCCGATACAGGAGGAGCCAATCACCGAGTGCGGCTCGCGCCCCAGCGGCTTGAGGGCCTTTTCCAGGGAATAGAGGGTGGTGCCGGGGTAGGCCAGCACCTGCTCGCCTTTATCCAGCAGATGCAGCTTGTCCAGCCGCAGGGTGCTGATAATAACGATATCGCGATCGTAGTCGTTGCCGTTCGGCGTCGAGCCTTCGGTCAGGCCGGTGTTGGCCGCCTGCATCAGGATGATTTTATCGGCGGCTACGCATGCGCCGAGCACGCGCCACAGCTCCAGCAGCGTGCCGGGGAAGACCACCGCGAGGGCGTCGCCCTGGCCGGAACGGAATCCTTTGCGGTAGCGGGCGGTTTTGGCCGCATCGGTCAGCAGATGGGCAGCGCCCACCAGCCGTGTGAGTTCATTGATGAAAGCGGTGTTATCGTGAGTTCTGACTGAAGACATCTTCCACTCCTTGTGACGGGGCAATTTCTTGCACTACAGCATAGCGCGATTACTCTTTAGACGAGGGACTATTCACCAGAAAAATCAGAGAATAAACCCTGCCAGCCTGCAAGGCTTTATGGCACACTGCGCTTTTCGCACGGTCTGGCCGCGACTATCCGGCGGTTTTTGATAAGAGAGTAAAACGACATGAAATGGCTATGTTCTGTAGGCGTCGCTGTGTCCCTGGCGCTGCAACCCGCGCTGGCTGACGACCTGTTTGGCAATCATCCCCTGACGCCGGAAGCCCGTGACGCCTTTGTCACCGACCTGCTCACAAAAATGTCCGTCGACGAGAAAATTGGCCAGCTGCGCCTGATAAGCGTCGGGCCGGACAACCCGAAAGAGGCCATCCGCGAGATGATCAAGCAGGGGCAGGTGGGGGCCATCTTTAACACCGTGACCCGTCAGGATATCCGCGCCATGCAGGATCAGGTGATGGAGCTGAGCCACCTGAAGATCCCGCTGTTCTTTGCCTTCGACGTGGTGCACGGCCAGCGTACCGTCTTCCCCATTAGCCTGGGGCTGGCCTCCTCCTTTAACCTCGAGGCGGTAAAAACCGTGGGCCGCGTCTCGGCCTATGAAGCGGCGGACGACGGTCTGAACATGACCTGGGCGCCGATGGTGGACGTCTCCCGCGATCCGCGCTGGGGCCGCGCCTCTGAGGGCTTTGGCGAAGATACCTATCTCACCGCCATCCTTGGCAAAACCATGGTGGAAGCGATGCAGGGTAAAAGCCCGGCGGACCGCTACTCGGTGATGACCAGCGTTAAACACTTCGCCGCCTACGGCGCGGTGGAGGGCGGTAAAGAGTACAACACCGTCGACATGAGCCCGCAGCGCCTGTTCAACGACTATATGCCGCCGTACAAGGCGGGGCTGGACGCGGGCAGCGGCGCGGTGATGGTAGCGCTGAACTCCCTCAACGGCACCCCGGCTACCTCGGATTCCTGGCTGCTTAAAGACGTGCTCCGCGACCAGTGGGGCTTCAAGGGCATCACCGTTTCCGACCACGGGGCCATTAAAGAGCTGATTAAACACGGCACCGCCGCCGATCCGGAAGACGCCGTGCGCGTGGCGCTGAAGTCCGGCATCAACATGAGCATGAGCGACGAGTACTACAGTAAATATCTGCCTGGGCTGGTGAAGTCCGGTAAGGTGACCATGGCCGAGCTCGACGACGCCGCCCGCCACGTGTTGAACGTTAAATATGACATGGGGCTGTTTAACGATCCCTACAGCCACCTGGGGCCAAAAGAGTCCGACCCGGCTGATACCAACGCCGAAAGCCGCCTGCACCGTAAAGAGGCGCGCGAAGTGGCGCGCGAAAGCATGGTGCTGCTGAAAAACCGTCTCGACACCCTGCCGCTGGCCAAATCCGGCAACATAGCGGTGATTGGGCCGCTGGCGGACAGCAAGCGCGACGTGATGGGCAGCTGGTCGGCGGCGGGCGTGGTGGATCAGTCGGTCACCGTGCTCACCGGCATCAAGGATGCGGTGGGCGATAAGGCAACCATCAAATATGCCAAAGGCGCCAACGTCACCGATGACAAGGATATCGTCACCTTCCTCAACCAGTATGAAGAAGCGGTGAAGGTCGATCCGCGTACCCCGCAGGAGATGATCGACGAAGCGGTTGAAACCGCGAAGCAGTCCGACGTGGTGGTGGCGGTAGTGGGCGAAGCCCAGGGGATGGCGCACGAGGCCTCCAGCCGCACCGATATCACCCTGCCGAAAAGCCAGCGTGACCTGATCGCCGCCCTGAAGGCGACCGGCAAGCCGCTGGTGCTGGTGCTGATGAACGGCCGTCCGCTGGCGCTGGTGAAAGAGAACCAGCAGGCCGACGCCATTCTCGAAACCTGGTTTGCCGGCACCGAAGGGGGCAACGCCATTGCCGACGTGCTGTTTGGCGACTACAACCCGTCCGGCAAGCTGCCGATGTCCTTCCCGCGCTCGGTGGGGCAGATCCCGGTTTACTACAGCCATCTCAACACCGGCCGTCCGTATAACGCGGATAAACCTAACAAGTACACCTCCCGCTACTTCGACGAAGCCAACGGCCCGCTCTATCCCTTTGGCTATGGCCTGAGCTACACCACCTTTACCGTCTCCGACGTGAAGATGTCCGCCCCGTCGATGGCGCGCGATGGCAAAGTGACCGCCAGCGTAGAGGTGACCAACAGCGGCAAACGCGAAGGGGCCACGGTGGTGCAGATGTACGTTCAGGACGTGACCGCCTCCACCAGCCGACCGGTGAAGCAGCTGCGCGGCTTTGAGAAGGTAAACCTGAAGCCGGGCGAGACCAAAACCGTCAGCTTCCCCATTGATGTCGACGCGCTGAAGTTCTGGAATCAGCAGATGAAATACGACGCCGAGCCGGGCAAATTCAACGTCTTTATTGGCCTGGATTCCGCCCGCGTTAACAAGGATGAGTTCGAACTGCTGTAACCTTTCCCGCCTCCCGCCCATCCCCCGCCCGTCGGGGGATGATTAAGCTTATGATTTAATCTTATTTAGGCGGTTAAACCCGCCGTTTTAAACTACGCTTTTCACTCAAGCCTATGAAAAAGGCCATAAAAAATGAGGAAAGCGGCATGACAATTTCGAAGGGGATTTTAGGCACAGCGGCATTACTGGCGGCGCTGAGCCTGCCTTTGCAGGCGGCAGAGCCCGTTAAGGTGGGGTCGAAGATCGATACCGAAGGGGCGCTGCTCGGCAATATCATTCTGCAGGTGCTGGAGAGCCACGGCGTTAAAACGGTCAATAAAGTGCAGCTCGGCACCACCCCGGTGGTGCGCGGGGCTATCACTTCCGGCGAGCTGGATATCTACCCGGAATATACCGGCAACGGGGCGTTCTTCTTTAAAGATGAAAACGACGCCGCGTGGAAAAATGCCCGCGACGGCTACGAGAAAGTGAAAAAGCTCGACGCAGAGCAGAACAAGCTGGTGTGGTTAACCCCGGCGCCGGCCAACAATACCTGGACCATCGCGCTGCGCAAAGACGTGGCGGAGAAAGCTAAGCTTACCTCCCTTGCCGATCTTAGCCGCTATCTGAAAGAGAAGGGTGAGTTCAAGCTGGCGGCCTCGGCGGAGTTTATCGAGCGCCCGGACGCCCTGCCGGCGTTTGAAAAAGCCTATGACTTTAAGCTGGATCAGAGCCAGCTGCTGTCGCTGGCGGGCGGCGATACGGCGGTAACCATCAAGGCCGCGGCGCAGCAGACCTCCGGCGTGAACGCGGCGATGGCCTACGGCACCGACGGCCCGGTAGCGGCGCTCGGCCTGCAAACCCTTACCGATCCGAAAGGCGTACAGCCTATCTATGCCCCGGCGCCGGTAGTGCGTGAAGCGGTGCTGAAAGCCTACCCCCAGCTGGACGAGTGGCTGAAGCCGGTATTTGAGAGTCTGGATGAGAAAACCCTGCAACAGCTGAATGCCAGCATTGCGGTGGAAGGGCTGGATGCCAAAAAAGTGGCGGCAGATTATCTTAAATCGAAAGGTCTGGTGAAATAAGCCGCCGCAACGGGACGCTGCTGTGCCGATAACCTGTCATAACCGCGTGCTGTTGCTGCTGGCCGTATTGGCCGTGGCGGCAGCCGCGCTCCCTTTTGTTAACTTCGCGCCGAACCGGCTGGTCTCCGGCGAGGGGCGGTCGCTGTGGCAAATCTGGTCGTTCAGCCCCTGGCTTCTGCTGCTGCCGCCCGGCCTGCTGGCCGCGCTCTCCCTGATGCGCGGGCGAATAGCGCTGGCGCTTACGCTGCTGGCGTGCGAGCTGCTGTTTGTGGTGCTGTTCTGGAGCGCGGGGCAGGCGGCGTTGCATCTGGCAGATGCCGAAAGCCCGCTGGCGCGCACCTCGATTGGCAGCGGGCTCTGGCTGTGGCTGGCCCTGTGCCTGCTGGCCTGCAGCGATGTCATTCGCCGCCTTACCGGGCAGCCCGTCTGGCGCTGGCTGCTGCACGCGCAGATCTGGATTATCCCCTTAGCGCTGCTGTTCAGCGGCGAGCTGAACGGGCTGTCGCTGCTGAAGGAGTACGCCAACCGCCAGGAGGTGTTTGATAACGCCCTGGCCCAGCATCTGATCCTGCTGCTGGGCACCCTGATGCCGGCGCTGCTGATTGGCCTGCCGCTCGGGTTCTGGTGCTACCGCCGGCCCGGCCATCAGGGGCCGGTCTTTGCGGTACTCAATATTATTCAGACTATCCCCTCGGTGGCGCTGTTTGGCTTACTGATTGCCCCACTGGCCGGGCTGACCAAAAGCTTTCCCTGGCTCTCTTCGCTGGGCATAGCCGGGACCGGGCTGACACCGGCGCTGATCGCCTTAGTGCTCTATGCCCTGCTGCCGCTGGCGCGCGGCGTGCTGGCGGGACTAAGCCAGGTACCCGCCGACGTGCTCGAAAGCGCCGATGCTATGGGGATGAACAGCCGCCAGCGGTTCTGGCATATCCAGCTGCCGCTGGCGCTGCCGGTACTGCTGCGCGGCCTGCGGGTGGTGGCGGTACAAACGGTGGGCATGGCGGTGGTGGCGGCACTTATCGGCGCGGGCGGTTTTGGTGCGCTGGTGTTCCAGGGGCTGCTGAGCAGCGCCCTCGATCTGGTGCTGCTGGGCGTGGTGCCGGTCATTGCGCTGGCGGTGGTCCTGGATGCTCTCTTTGCCCTGTGGATAGCACTGTTAGGGAGTCGCGATGATTGAATTTCATAATGTCAGTAAAGTTTTTGCCGGCCAGCCGGCGGTGAGCGACCTCAACCTCACCTGTGAAGAGGGGGCGTTCTCGGTGCTGATTGGCACCTCCGGCTCGGGGAAATCCACCACCCTGAAGATGATCAACCGGCTGGTAGAGCACGACGGCGGCGAGATCCGCTTTGCCGGGCAGGAGATCCGCTCTCTGCCGGTGCTGGAGCTGCGCAGGCGAATGGGCTATGCCATCCAGTCTATAGGGCTCTTTCCCCACTGGACGGTAGCGCGCAATATCGCCACCGTCCCGCAGCTGCAAAAGTGGTCTAAAAAGAAAATCAGCGATCGTATCGATGAGCTGATGGCGCTGCTGGGGCTGGATCCCTCCCTGCGCGAGCGCTATCCGCATCAGCTTTCCGGCGGACAGCAGCAGCGCGTGGGCGTCGCCCGGGCGCTGGCGGCGGACCCGGAGGTACTGCTGATGGATGAACCCTTCGGCGCGCTCGATCCCGTTACCCGCGGCGCGCTGCAGCTGGAGATGACCCGCATTCACCGTATTCTCGGGCGCACTATTGTCCTTGTGACCCACGATATCGACGAGGCCCTGCGGCTGGCGGACCGGCTGGTGCTGATGGATAACGGCAAAGTGGTCCAGCAGGGGACGCCGCTTGAACTACTGACCCAGCCGGCGACCCCCTTCGTGCGGGAGTTCTTCGGGCGCAGCGAGCTGGGTGTGCGCCTGCTGTCGCTGCGCACCGTCGGGGAGTTTATGCGCCAGCAGGTGATCCCCTGCGAGCACGAGCCGCTGCGGGCGGAGATGAGCCTGCGCGATGCCCTCTCGGCCTTTGTGACCGGCCGCTGCGAATGGCTGCCGGTAGTGGACGGGCAGGGCGCGCCCTGCGGCACGCTCTGGTTCCGGGACGTGCTGAAGGAGGAGGCCGTGCATGAGCCGGGTGCGTGATCCGCTGCTGTGGTTAGTGGTGCTGTTTGTCGCCCTGCTATTGGCGATGCCCTACAGCGCGCCGCTGTTCAGCGCGCTCTTTCCCGACCTGCCGCGGCCGGTCTATCAGCAGGAGAGCTTTCTCAGCCTGACGCTGGCGCATTTCTGGCTGGTGGGCGTCTCAAGCCTGGTGGCGGTGGTGCTGGGCGCAGGGGCCGGAATAGCGGTGACCCGCCCGGCGGGCGCCGAGTTTCGCCCGCTGGTGGAGACCCTGGCCGCCGTTGGCCAGACGTTCCCGCCGGTAGCGGTGCTGGCGATCGCGGTGCCGGTAATGGGCTTTGGCCAGCAGCCGGCGATTATCGCCCTGATCCTCTACGGGGTGCTGCCGATTTTACAGGCGACGCTGGCGGGGCTCGGCGCCGTGCCTGCGGCGGCCATCAGCGTGGCGGAAGGGATGGGGATGAGCGGCTGGCAGCGTTTGCGCAGCATCGAGCTGCCGCTGGCGGCGCCGGTGATGCTGGCCGGGGTTCGCACCTCGGTGATTGTGAATATCGGTACCGCCGCTATCGCCTCGACGGTCGGGGCCAGCACGCTGGGAACGCCGATCATTATCGGCTTAAGCGGGTTTAATACGGCCTATATTATTCAGGGAGCGGTGCTGGTGGCGCTGGCGGCCATTGTGGTAGACCGCGCGTTTGAACGGCTGACGCAGCGGCTCAGCCGACACCGCCGCGAACGATAAACGAATAGCCTGCCAGCATCACGCCGCCAATACCGCTGATGGCCATCAGCGCAAACAGGGTGATGGCGGCTACTTTAGTTGCTTTCATAATGTGCTCCTTTTGTTAACAGAGCGATTATACGGCGAAGCGTGGCTGTTAATGAACCATTAATTGCCATTAAGGGCATAGACCGGATAACCGTGCTGCTGCCACTCGCTAAGCTGAAGCTGCTGCGCCTCGGTGGGGGTTTCGCCGCACCACACCAGCAGCGTCTGCCCGTCGAACAGCTCCGGGCGCAGCTGTCCCAGGGAGTGGGCCAGCACGTCCACGCGCCAGCCCTGCTGGGCGGCGATCCAGGCCTCCAGCCACAGGCGGGTGGTGTCATGTACGTTCCAGCCCACCACCAGCGCGTCTTTACTGTTCTTTTTGCGCGCCGTCGCCAGGCAGATGCAGATGTAGTTAATAAGTACGCCATCCAGCGCGCTCAGCAGCGCCTGAAGGGTGGGCTGCTGGGACTGCAGACGCCGGCGCAGGGGAATAAAGAGATAGGTAATTAACGTTTGCGCCGGATAGTCGCTGCCGCGCTCCTTCAGCCACAGGCGCAGCCGGTGCAGCTGGCCGGACTGGAGATAGCGCAGCAGTATCTCCTGCTGCTCGCGCCAGACGTCCAGCTCGTCGCTGTCCGTTTCGCTTAACAGCGTTTTGACCTTGCTGACCTGCACGCCGTTATCAATCCAGCTTTTAATCTCCCTGATGCGGTCAATATCGGCGTCGTTAAACAGCCGATGCCCGCCGTCGGTACGCTGAGGCTTAAATAAACCGTAGCGCCGCTGCCAGGCGCGTAACGTAACAGGATTGATATCACAGAGGAGTGCTACTTCCCCTATCGTGTAAAGCGCCATCTTAGCCCCCCGGCTGCGCATTCCCAGCTTAACTGTAGCTCCAGTTTCCCGAACCAGGAAGAAATGCTCATTTATTGTACGAATAATGCGAACATCAGAATATGTTTAGGTAAAGGTGTGACGCTTACCACGAAAAAAGTAATTTTAAGCATTGCTACACAGAAAGTTAAGGCTTATCGGTGTATGTTACGCGCTTTCAGATAGTGCGGTTTTCAGGTATGTACGAATTCAATCTTGTGCTGCTGCTGCTCCAGCAGATGTGCGTGTTTCTGGTTATAGCCTGGCTGATGAGCAAAACGCGCCTGTTCATACCCCTGATGCAGGTGACCGTGCGCCTGCCGCATAAACTTCTCTGCTACGTCGTCTTCTCCATTTTCTGCATTCTCGGCACCTGGTTTGGCCTGCACATTGAAGATTCTATCGCCAATACCCGCGCTATCGGCGCCGTGATGGGCGGGCTGCTCGGCGGCCCGGTGGTGGGGGGGCTGGTAGGGCTGACCGGCGGGCTGCACCGTTATTCGATGGGGGGCATGACGGCGCTCAGCTGTATGATCTCCACCATCGTTGAAGGGCTGCTGGGCGGGCTGGTGCACAGCTATATGATCAAGCGCGGCCGCCCGGATAAGGTTTTTAGCCCGCTGACCGCCGGAGCCATTACCTTTGTCGCCGAGCTGGTGCAGATGCTGATCATCCTGCTGATTGCCCGCCCATACGAAAGCGCCCTGCATCTGGTGAGCAGTATCGCCGCGCCGATGATGGTCACCAACACCGTCGGGGCCGCGCTCTTTATGCGCATCCTGCTGGATAAACGGGCGATGTTCGAAAAGTACACCTCCGCCTTCTCCGCCACGGCCCTGAACGTGGCCGCCTCTACGGAGGGGATCCTGCGCCAGGGGTTCAACGAAGAGAACAGCATGAAGGTCGCCCTGGTGCTGCACCAGGCGCTGGATATCAGCGCGGTGGCCATTACCGATCGGGAAAAGCTGCTGGCCTTTACCGGCACCGGCGACGATCACCATCTTCCCGGCAAGCCTATCTCTTCTGCCTATACGCTACGCGCTATCGAAACGGGCGAGGTAGTGTATGCCGACGGCAACGAAGTGCCCTACCGCTGCTCGCTGCATCCCCAGTGCAAGCTCGGCTCTACGCTGGTGATCCCCCTGCGCGGCGAAAACCAGCGGGTGATGGGCACCATCAAACTCTACGAAGCGAAAAACCGCCTCTTCAGCTCCATCAACCGCACCCTGGGGGAAGGGATCGCCCAGCTGCTGTCGGCGCAGATCCTGGCCGGACAGTATGAGCGGCAAAAAGCGCTGCTCACCCAGTCGGAGATCAAGCTCCTGCATGCCCAGGTGAACCCGCATTTTCTCTTTAACGCCCTGAATACCCTGAAGGCGGTGATCCGCCGCGACAGCGAGCAGGCCAGCCAGCTGGTGCAGTTCCTCTCCACCTTTTTCCGTAAAAACCTGAAGCGGCCGTCCGAGATCGTCACCCTCGCGGATGAGATCGAACATGTAAACGCCTATCTGCAGATTGAAAAGGCGCGCTTTCAGTCCCGGCTGCAGGTGACGCTCAGCGTGCCGGAGACCCTCGCCTGGCAGCAGCTCCCGGCCTTTACCCTGCAGCCGCTGGTGGAGAATGCCATTAAGCATGGCACCTCACAGCTGCTGGGCACCGGGGAAATCACCATTACCGCAAGCGAGTTTAACCACCGGCTGGTGCTGGATATTGAAGACAACGCCGGGCTTTATAGCCCGAAACCGGCGTCCGGCGGGCTGGGAATGGGGCTGGTGGATAAACGCCTGCGCGCCCATTTTGGTGAAGATTGCGGTATTACCATTGCCTGCGAGCCGGACCGCTTTACCCGTATTACCCTGAGACTGCCCCTGGAGGAACGCGCATGCTGAACGTGCTGATTGTTGATGATGAACCTCTGGCCCGGGAAAACCTGCGCGTGCTGTTGCAGGAGCAGAGCGATATCGAGGTGGTGGGCGAGTGCGCCAACGCCATCGAGGCCATTGGCGCCGTGCACGCGCTGCGCCCGGACGTGCTGTTTCTCGATATCCAGATGCCGCGCATTAGCGGGCTGGAGATGGTGGGCATGCTCGATCCGGAGCATCGTCCCTATATCGTCTTTTTAACCGCGTTTGACGAGTACGCGGTTAAAGCCTTTGAAGAGCACGCCTTCGACTATCTGCTCAAGCCCATCGAAGAGAAGCGGCTGGAGAAAACCCTCAACCGCCTGCGCCAGGAGCGCAGCGTGCAGGACGTGTCGCTGCTTGCGGAGAACCAGCAGCCGCTCAGGTTTATTCCCTGCTCGGGCCATAGCCGTATTTATCTGCTGCAGATGGACGACGTGGCCTTTGTCAGCAGCCGGATGAGCGGGGTGTTCGTTACCAGCCATGAGGGTAAAGAGGGCTTTACCGAACTGACGCTCAGGACGCTTGAGAGCCGCACGCCGCTGCTGCGTTGCCACCGGCAGTATCTGGTGAACATGGCGCACCTCAAGGAGATCCGGCTGGAGGAGAACGGCCAGGCGGAGCTGGTGCTGAAGGCGGGGCAGACGGTGCCGGTGAGCCGCCGCTATCTGAAGAGTTTGAAAGAGGCGATAGGGCTGTAAAACTGATACACTGCGCGCCATTGCATCACCGACATTCGAAGGCTCTATGCTTAGTAACGATATTCTTCGTAGCCTGCGCTACACCCTGAAAGCCAACAACAACGACATGGTGCGCATTCTCGCGCTTGCTGATATGGAATCCACCTCTGCCGGTTTTGACACCTGGATGACCAAAGAGGATGAAGAGGGCTTTGTGCGCTGCCCGGACATTATCCTCTCCGGATTCCTGAACGGTCTTATCTACGATAAGCGCGGCAAAGATGAGTCGGCGCCCGAGCTGGCGCTGGAGCGCCGGGTGAATAACAACACGGTGCTGAAAAAGCTGCGGATCGCCTTCTCCCTGAAGACGGACGATATCCTGGCGATCATGACCGAGCAGAAGTTCCGCGTCTCCATGCCGGAGATCACCGCCATGATGCGCGCCCCGGATCATAAGAACTACCGCGAGTGCGGGGATCAGTTTTTGCGCTACTTCCTGCGCGGGCTGACCAACCGCGAGCACAGCGCGAAGTGATAAAAAAAGCCGGAGATAATCTCCGGCTTTTTCTTTATTTCACCTGCTGACCCGGCTTCGCGCCTTCGTCAGGGCTTAACAGGAAGATATCTTTTCCGCCGGGGCCTGCGGCCATCACCATCCCTTCCGAGATGCCGAAGCGCATTTTGCGCGGCGCCAGGTTGGCAACCATCACCGTCTGGCGACCAATCAGCACCTGCGGATCCGGATAGGCAGAGCGAATGCCGGAGAAAACGTTACGCTTCTCGCCGCCCAGGTCGAGGGTCAGGCGCAGCAGCTTGTCAGAGCCTTCCACGAACTCGGCGTTTTCAATCAGCGCCACGCGCAGATCGACTTTGGCGAAATCGTCAAAGGTGATGGTCTCCTGAATCGGATCGTCCGCCAGCGGGCCGGTGACCGGTGCGGCAGCGGCTTTCACCTCTTCTTTTGAGGCTTCTACCAGGGCTTCAACCTGTTTCATCTCGATGCGGTTGTACAGCGCCTTGAACGGGTTCACCTTATGGCCGAGCAGCGGCTGCGCAACGGCATCCCAGCTCAGTTCGGTGTTGAGGAAGGCTTCCGCACGGGCGGCCAGCTGCGGCAGAACCGGCTTCAGGTAGGTCATCAGCACGCGGAACAGGTTGATCCCCATGGAGCAGATCGCCTGCAGGTCAGCATCGCGGCCTTCCTGTTTCGCAACAACCCACGGCGCCTGCTCGTCCACGTAGCGGTTAGCGAGATCCGCCAGGGCCATGATTTCACGTACCGCTTTACCGAACTCGCGCGCTTCCCAGGCTTCGCCGATGGCCGTAGCCGCGTCGGTGAAGGTTTTGTACAGGGCAGGGTCCGCCAGCTCGGCCGCCAGCACGCCGTCGAAACGCTTGGCGATAAAGCCCGCGTTACGCGAGGCCAGGTTCACCACTTTGTTGACGATGTCGGCGTTCACGCGCTGCACGAAATCTTCCAGGTTCAGGTCGATATCGTCGATGCGGGACGAGAGCTTGGCGGTGTAGTAGTAGCGCAGGCTGTCGGCGTCGAAGTGGTTCAGCCAAGTGCTGGCCTTGATGAAGGTGCCGCGAGATTTGGACATCTTGGCGCCGTTCACGGTGACATAGCCATGGACGAACAGGTTGGTCGGCTTGCGGAAGTTGCTGCCTTCCAGCATCGCCGGCCAGAACAGGCTGTGGAAGTAGACGATATCTTTACCGATAAAGTGATACAGCTCGGCGCTGGAGTCTTTCTTCCAGTATTCGTCAAAGCTGGTAGTGTCGCCGCGCTTGTCGCACAGGTTCTTGAAAGAGCCCATGTAGCCGATTGGCGCATCCAGCCAGACGTAGAAATATTTGCCCGGCGCGTTCGGAATTTCAAAGCCGAAGTAAGGGGCATCGCGGGAGATATCCCACTGCTGCAGGCCGGACTCAAACCACTCCTGCATTTTGTTCGCCACCTGCTCCTGCAGCGCGCCGCTGCGGGTCCATGCCTGCAGCATCTCGCTGAAGGAGGGCAGGTCGAAGAAGAAGTGTTCTGAGTCACGCATCTCAGGCGTAGCGCCGGACACCACGGATTTCGGCTCGATAAGCTCGGTCGGGCTGTAGGTCGCGCCGCACACTTCGCAGTTATCGCCGTACTGGTCCGGGGATTTACATTTCGGGCAGGTGCCTTTTACGAAGCGGTCCGGCAGGAACATGCCTTTTTCCGGATCGTAGAGCTGAGAGATAGTGCGGTTTTTGATAAAACCGTTCTCTTTCAGACGGGTATAGATCAGCTCCGACAGCTCGCGGTTCTCGTCGCTGTGCGTGGAGTGGTAGTTGTCATAGCTGATGTCGAAACCGGCGAAGTCGGTCTGATGCTCCTGACTCATTTCACCGATCATCTGCTCCGGGCTGATGCCAAGCTGCTGCGCTTTCAGCATGATCGGCGTGCCGTGGGCGTCGTCTGCACAGATGAAGTTGACTTCGTGGCCGCGCATTCGCTGGTAACGGACCCAGACATCAGCCTGGATATGCTCCAGCATGTGGCCGAGGTGGATGGAGCCGTTGGCGTACGGCAGCGCGCACGTTACCAGAATTTTTTTCGCGACTTGAGTCATAGTAAGCATTACTTCTTTTAACTGTGAAAAGGGGTTTCGATGTTACCTGAAAGGTAATTACTACGCCAAGAAATAAGGGCATCAAACCATAAATGAATAATCGTTACCTGTAGGGTAAACTGGGTGGTGACGAATCATTTTTTTCAGAACTACAACAAAGGAGTCGGGATGAGTTCTCAATCCCAGGCCAAATCACCGGAAGCCTTACGAGCAATGGTCGCCGGGACGCTGGCAAATTTTCAGCACCCAACCTTGAAACACAATCTCACCACGCTTAAGGCGCTGCACCATGTCGCCTGGCTGGATGATATGCTGCACATTGAACTGCAGATGCCCTTCGTCTGGCGTGACGCTTTCGAAGCGCTGAAAGAGCAGACCAGCTCTGAGCTGCTGCGCATTACCGGCGCCAAAGCCATCGACTGGAAGCTCTCGCACTCCATCGCCACGCTGAAGCGCGTGAAGAACCAGGCGGGCATCAACGGCGTTAAAAATATTATCGCCGTCAGCTCCGGCAAGGGCGGGGTGGGTAAATCCTCTACGGCGGTTAACCTGGCGCTGGCGCTGGCCGCCGAAGGTGCAAAAGTCGGTATTCTGGATGCGGATATCTATGGCCCGTCGATCCCCAATATGCTGGGGGCGGAAAACCAGCGTCCAACCTCGCCGGACGGTACCCATATGGCGCCGATTATGGCGCACGGGCTGGCAACCAACTCCATCGGTTATCTGGTGACCGACGACAACGCCATGGTGTGGCGCGGTCCGATGGCCAGCAAAGCGCTGATGCAGATGTTGCAGGAGACCATGTGGCCGGATCTCGACTATCTGGTGCTGGATATGCCGCCGGGCACCGGCGACATTCAGCTGACGCTGGCGCAGAACATTCCGGTAACCGGGGCGGTGGTGGTCACCACGCCGCAGGACATCGCGCTGATCGACGCCAAAAAAGGCATCGTAATGTTCGAGAAAGTCGAAGTGCCGGTGCTGGGTGTCGTCGAGAATATGAGCATGCACATCTGCAGCAACTGCGGGCACCACGAGCCGATCTTCGGCACCGGTGGCGCAGAGAAGCTGGCGGCGCAGTATCACACCCAGCTGCTGGGGCAGATGCCGCTGCACATTACGCTGCGTGAAGATCTCGACAGCGGTAAGCCTACCGTTGTCAGCCGCCCGGGCAGTGATTTTGCCCAGATGTATCGCCAGCTGGCAGGGCGCGTCGCGGCGCAGCTGTACTGGCAGGGTGAGGTGATCCCGAGCGAGATCGCCTTCCGCGCGGTATAACGCGGTAAATAAAACAGGCTGCTCTTAACCGGGCAGCCTGTAGTGCATCAGATAGTACTCGCCGTCCGGGGAATCCCCCGTTGCTTCGATATGCCAGCCCATGCGCTGATAAAATTCTACCGCTTTCTTATTCTTCACCAGGCACTTTAAGGCGCCGGTGCTGGTAAAGGTCTGCTGCACGTGTTTTAGCAGGGCCTGACCGGCCCCCAGCCCCTGGTAACGGGGATCCACAAACAGGCAGTGCAGAAAATTATCGTTCTCCTGGACCGAGGCGAATCCCAGCCGGTGTCCCTTATCAACCGCCACCCAGATGGTCTCATTCAGGGTATCGGCGTCAAAGTCTTCAAGACGCCACGCGCGGTCGTCCAGCCAGGGCCAGGCGGCACGACGCGCGTGCAGGTAGAGCGTCCGCAGAAAAGGGCGGTCGCTCTCTTCCCAGGGGCGGATGGTCATGCGCTTAGCGGTGATAGAAGATGTCACCGTTATAGGCTTTGTGGATTTTACCGTCCGTATCGCCTACCAGAACGTAGTTTTCGCCCATATAGGTCCAGTGGGTGCCGGCATCAGGGGCGGGCAGATTGCGCAAATGGTACTGCTTGATGGTGTATTCCGGAGTGAGGTACTGCGCGGGGGCAAAATCACCAATCTTGTACTTAGTGAAATCAGCCACAAACTCCTGTTCTTCATAAGCCTGGATGCCCGTGGGGGCCGCGGCGGTTTGTGGAGCAGCAAATGCTGCGCTCGCCAGCGACAACAATACACCCAGAAGCAGAACGTTACCTTTAGTCATTTTTTCTCCAGTTTTACTCTTTACCGTGACGCGTCGTCTATTGTAACCCAACGGATCAACAGAGAGTCTATCTTAAGTTTTGCCCTCGGGTGCGTTTGCAAAAGAAATGTAACAAAGCATATTGCTGTTCCATTGTGCGCCCTTTTTATATTCAAGTTATCAATAATTAATCTTGCAACAAAAATAGAATGTATCCTTTTATTGATAAATTCCGATTGTGTTGATTAATGCGCTGCGGAGTGGTGTTAATTTTAGAGGCAATGTTTAAAATGCTCCGGTTAATATTGGATTTTCCTTATAGCCTGTATTTCAGCGCGTAGACAGGCAGGTTTTGCCATGTCATTACGCCGATTTAAATGGTAAATCATTAATTTAATTAATTTTATTCAAAAGCCAGGGCGCGCGGCTTTTGGAAACAACAACATTAGTTTTAGGTCGTTATTATTAATGAAAGCTAAAATATGGACATGGGCTTTACTTATTTCAACTGCGACCCTGTCGGGGTGTAGTAATATTCCAGGGCAACATCTTTCGACTTCTGGAAAAAATATCGTCAAAACCGCAGATGCCTCTGATGATATTAATAAAAAAATCGATATATTGCCGCTGACCCCCACGGTTATTGAACAGCTGCGTCCCGCCCGGCTGAAATCTCAGGCAAATCCTAATCTGGATGAGCAGGTTAAAAACTGGGAATACCGCATCGGTACGGGCGACATCCTGATGATCACCGTCTGGGATCACCCTGAGCTGACCACGCCTGCAGGACAGTACCGTAGCGCCAGCGATACCGGCAACTGGGTCGCGGCTGACGGCACTATCTTTTACCCTTATGTCGGTAAAATAGCCGTTGCGGGCAAAACCCTGGCGCAGGTACGCAACGACATTACCGCCCGTCTGGAGCGGGTGATCGAAAGCCCGCAGGTAGACGTCAGCGTCGCCGCGTTCCGTTCGCAAAAGGCCTATGTCACAGGCGAGGTGGCGCGATCCGGCCAGCAGCCTATCACCAATATCCCGTTGACCATTATGGACGCCATTAACGCGGCGGGGGGTCTTTCTGCCGACGCCGACTGGCGCAACGTGGTGTTAACCCAGAAAGGCCAGGATTCGCATATTTCCCTCTATGCCCTGATGCAGCATGGGGATCTCACCCAGAACAGGCTCCTCGGGCCTGGGGATATTCTTTTCATCCCGCGTAACGATGCGCTGAAGGTATTTGTGATGGGTGAGGTGGTAAAACAGAGCACCCTGAAAATGGATCGCAGCGGCATGACCCTGGCGGAAGCGCTGGGCAACGCCGGTGGTATCAACCAGGATCTGGCGGACGCCACCGGGATCTTTGTCATCCGCTCAATGGCTAAAAATAACCAGCAGGGTAAAATCGCCAGCATCTACCAGCTCAATGCCCGCGATGCCTCTGCTATGGTGCTGGCTACGGAATTCCAGCTTGAACCTTACGATATTGTCTATGTCACCACCGCGCCGCTGGCACGCTGGAACCGCGTCGTTAAACAGCTGATCCCGACCATCAGCGGCGTGCATGACCTGACCGAAACCGTGCGCTACATCAGGACGTGGCCATAATGCGGATCCAGTCCATTCTGGTGATCTGTACCGGCAATATTTGTCGCTCGCCAATGGGCGAGCGCATTCTGCAACGGCATATACAGGCTATTGCGGTGAGTTCAGCTGGCACCCATGGTCTGTCCGGCCAGCCGGCAGAGCCGCAGGCGATAGCCGTAGCGGCGGCGCACGGCGTCTCGCTGGACAACCATGTGGCCCACATGTTGACCACCGCCATGCTAAAGCAACACGATCTGATCCTCGCCATGGAACAGGCGCACATTAACCACATCTCGCAAATTGCTCCCGAAATACGCGGCAAGACGCTGCTGTTCGGGCAGTGGCTGGAAAAGCAGGAAATACCCGATCCCTATGGTCGCGACGGCGAGGCCTTTGAGTATGTCTTTCGTCTGCTGGACGCGGCCAGCCGGGAATGGGCCAAACGGCTAAAAGTAAAGGAATTACGAACATGTCGTCGAACACATTAAACCAGACAGGCTATGGCGCCGAAACGCAGGAGCTGGATCTGGTCCGTCTGTTAGGAGAATTAATTGCTCATCGTCTCTGCATACTTATTTTTACGCTATTGTGCGCGTCCTTTGGCGTGTTATATGCGCTGTTTGCGACGCCGGTCTTTATCGCCGATGCCATAGTTCAAATAGAACAAAAGCAGCAAAATAATCTGCTCAAATCGCTGAACGCGCTTACGCCGGACTTTTCGCCCGACTCCACCGCCGAGATCCAGCTGCTGAAATCACGCATGATCCTCGGCAAAACGGTGGATGACCTGCGCCTGCGTGACGAAGCCACCCAGATGCGTTTACCAGTTATCGGCAAAGGCCTGGCGCGGCTTACCGGGCAACCTCAGGCGGTGCTGACCTTTGACTGGCTCGCGCTGCCCTCGTCACAAGCCGTGCTGACCCTGACGGTGCAAAAAAACGGCCGCTTTGTGGTAGCGGGTGAGGGTTTCAGCCTGGCCGGGGAGCCCGGCAAGCTGGTGCAAAAGGGTGGTGTGTCGCTGCGGGTGCGCGAGCTTAAGGCTCCGGAAGGCACAAAGTTTAAAGTGCGCCAGCGCACACGGCTCGAGGCCATTAACAGTATTGCGCAGCGCTTAACGGTAACGGAAAAGGGCAAAGAGAGCGGGGTGCTCGAATTAAGCTTAACCGGAACAGACCGGGCGCAGATCGCCGCTACGCTGAACCATATCGCGACCATCTATCTGCAGCAGAACATTGCCCGGCAGGCGGCACAGGATTCGCAGAGCCTCGAATTTTTGCAACAGCAGCTGCCAAAGGTGCGCAGCGAGCTGGACGAGGCCGAAGGCCGGCTGAACAACTATCGTAAAAAACGCGATTCCGTCGATCTTACGCTTGAGGCCAAATCGGTCCTCGAACAGATCGTCAACGTGGATAACCAGCTTAACGAGTTAACCTTCCGCGAAGCGGAGATCTCCCAGCTGTATAAAAAGGAGCATCCCACCTACCGGGCGCTGCGGGATAAACGCCATACGCTGGAAAAAGAGCGGGAGCGTCTGAATATCCGCGTCGGCGCCATGCCGGCCACCCAGCAGGAGATCCTGCGCCTGAGCCGTGATGTCGATACGGGCCGCGCGGTCTACCTGCAGCTGCTTACCCGCCAGCAGGAGCTCAATATCTCCCGCTCCAGCACTATTGGTAACGTACGTATTATCGATCCGGCGGTGGCGCAGCCCGATCCCGTTAAGCCGCGCAAAGGGCTGGTGGTGGTATTAGCCACCCTGATGGGTTTGGTGCTCTCTTCCGGACTGGTGCTGGCTAAAAGCGCTATTCGTCAGGGCATTGACTCCCCGGAACAGCTCGAAAGCCAGGGGATTAACGTCTACGCGACCCTGCCACGTTCCGAGTGGCTGAGCGCGAAAACGCGCGCGGGCAGCATCCCGTTCTGGCGCTACTACAGCCGCCATAAAACGGATGAGGTCCCCTATCTGCCCTTTGACCGGCCGATGGATATTTTTGTGGAGGCCATTCGCGGTCTGCGCACCAGCCTGCACTTTGCCATGATGGACGCCGATAACAATATTCTGATGTTCAGCGGCCCGGCGCAAAACTGCGGCAAAACTCTGGTCAGTACTACCCTCGCGGCCCTGGTGGCGCAGGTTGAAAACCGGGTGCTCTTTATCGATGCGGACATGCGCAAGGGGTATGTGCATAACATTTTCGGGCTGGAAAACGATCGCGGGTTATCCAACCTGCTGTCCGGCCAGATTGCGTTTCAAGAGGCGGTGCAGCCCTATCGCAACGGCAAGTTCGATGTGGTTACCTGCGGGCAGTACCCGCCCAACCCTTCGGAGCTGCTGATGCACGCCCGCTTTAAGGCGTTTATGACCTGGGCCAGCGAAAATTACGACATGGTGATTATCGATACCCCGCCTATCCTGGCGGTGACCGACGCCGCGCTGGTGGGCTGTTTAGCGGGATCCACCCTACTGGTCGCACGGCATAACGTGACCAGCGTGAAAGAGGTGGTGCTTAGCGCCAGACGCCTGCAGCAGATGGGCGCCAGCATCAAGGGGGCGATCCTCAACGACGTGGTGAAATCGATGGTGAACAACTATAAAACGGGCTACGGCGGCTATGCCTATGCCGCAACGCAAAGCCAGAAACCGCGCGCTTCCCGCACCTGACCTAATACCGCTGCCTCTGCTGAGGGGCAGCGGGCTCTTCTTTATCCCCTAAACTTCTTTACAGCAATCTGATTGCCAAATGTGTAAAGCCCGTTAAGATAACCGACCTGAATACAGGGGTTATGATGATCAAACGGCAGCGGAAAGCGATTCTTCTGGTAGTGCTGGCATGTCTGGTGGTGTTGGTTTGCACCGCCCAGCGCATGGCGAGCCTGCACGCGCTCGCGCTCCAGCCCACCGCCGTAACCCAGCACTCAGATGCCGAACCCCCCGTGACCCCCTGCGAGCTCAGCGCCAAATCCCTGCTGGCCTCGCCGCCCATTATGTTTGAAGGAGCGCTGTTTGCTCTGGCGCTGCTGATGGTGGTGCTCGCCGTCCAGCCGGTACGCCGTCAGCGGCGCTGGCCGCCTCGCGTTATCTCTCCGCCCCGACTCCGGGTGCATCTAAGATTGTGCGTCTTCCGTGAGTGATTAATCGCCTGCTTCTACAGGTTAATTAATTACTTACGGAGAAAATCTATGTTTACTGTTTTCAGGCAGCTTCTGCTCTGCCTGGCATTACTGTGGCTGCGCGCAGGCTGGGCCGCCGACAGCGGCTGGCTGCGCGCCGCCGATAACGATCACGCCAGCGTGCGCCTGCGCGCGCAGGCCTCACCGGGTGCTGAAACCCATCTGCTGTTGGACGTGGCGCTGGAAAAGGGGTGGAAAACCTACTGGCGATCGCCCGGAGAGGGCGGAGTAGCCCCCTCGGTGGTCTGGCACTCGCCGGTGGAGACGCGATGGCACTGGCCCACGCCCCATCGCTTTGAGGTGGCGGGAATTACCACCCAGGGCTATCAGGGCAATGTCAGCTTCCCGCTGGTACTAACGGGCAAGGTCCCCGCCAGGCTCGCCGGGGTGCTCACGCTCTCTACCTGTAGCGACGTCTGTATCCTGACCGACTATCCCTTCTCGCTGGATATGAATTCCCCGGCCGACGGCGCATTTGACTACGACTTCAGCAGAGCGATGGGCACGGTGCCGCGTGCCGACGGGCTGACCTCAACGCTCGCGGCCACCGCGGCGCCGGGCAGGCTAACCGTCACTGCCACCCGCGAGGCCGGATGGCAGCAGCCGACGCTGTTTCTGGATTACCCCGAGGAGGTGAACTTTGCCCGCCCGGTGATAAAGGTGAGCGGCACCACCCTTACCGCCACCGTGCCGGTGACCGACGGCTGGGGCGAGGGGAAGCCCGATCTGCGCGGCCAGCCCTTGTCGCTGGTGCTGGCAGATTCCGGCCTTGCCCAGCAGAGCAGGATCGCTATTGGCGAAGCGCCCGCGGCTGCGCTCTCCCTGTGGACGGTGCTGGGAATGGCGGTTCTCGGCGGGTTTATTCTCAACCTGATGCCCTGCGTGCTGCCGGTGCTGGCCATCAAGCTCGGGTCGGTGCTGCAGGTGGAGAGGCTGGCACGCAGGCGCGTGCGCGGCCAGTTTCTCGCCTCGGTGGCGGGGATCCTGGCATCGTTTCTCGCCCTGGCGCTGATGATGACCCTGCTGCGCATTGGCAATCAGGCGCTGGGGTGGGGGATCCAGTTCCAGAACCCGTGGTTTATCGCCGGGATGGCGCTGGTAATGGTGCTGTTCAGCGCCAGCCTGCTGGGGCTGTATGAGTTCCGCCTGCCGTCGGGGCTCAATACCCTGCTGGCGACCCGCGGCGGCAACGGCCTTGTCGGCCATTTTTGTCAGGGGGCCTTTGCCACCCTGCTTGCAACCCCCTGTACCGCACCCTTTCTCGGTGCCGCCGTGTCGGCTGCGCTGGTGGCGCCGCTGCCCCAGCTGTGGGGTATCTTTTTCGCCATGGGGATCGGCATGAGCCTGCCGTGGCTGGCTATCGCCGCCTGGCCGGGGCTGGCGCAGCGCCTGCCGCGCCCTGGACGCTGGATGAACGTCGTACGCCTGCTGCTGGGGCTGATGCTGCTGGGCTCGGCGCTCTGGCTCTTCTCGCTGCTGGCGCTGCATATCGGCAGGGCGGCCTGGGCGGTGGCGGCGGTTGTCGGCGCGCTGCTGCTGCTGGCCGTGCTGCGACGCTACACCCGACCCGTCGCCCTCGGCGCTGCGGGGCTGGCCCTGCTGATCGCCGCGCTCGGCTACTGGCAGGGCGCTGTAAAACCCGGCGGGCTGGTGCAGGATCGCATTGCCTGGCAGCCGCTGAGCGAGCAGGCCATCGCCGGGGCGCTCGCCGCCAACAAACGGGTCTTCGTTGATGTGACCGCCGACTGGTGCGTGACCTGTAAAGCTAATAAATACAACGTACTGCTGCGGGATGAGGTGCAGCAGGCGCTTAGCGCGCCGGACGTGGTGGCGCTGCGCGGGGACTGGAGCCGCCCGTCCGACGGCATCACGCAGTTCCTCACCCGCCGCCAGAGCGCGGCCGTGCCCTTTAATCAGGTTTATGGCCCGGCGCTGCCGCAGGGAAAAATACTGCCTGCGCTGTTAAGCCGCGAAGATGTGCTGAGCGCCCTGCGCGCCGCCAAAGGAGATCGTTAATGCGCTACTTGTTGATGTTTTTACTGTTGTGTTTTTCAACCCTGAGCCCGGCAGAGCAGCAGCCGGATCCGAATCAGCAGCTGATGGAGCTGATCTTCAACGATCCCAATAGCCCGCGTATCGGTGCGACCAGCCCCCGTCTGACCATCGTCAGCTTTACGGATTACAACTGCCCGTGGTGCAAGAAATTTGATCCCATGCTGGAGAAAATCGTCAGGGATAATCCGGACGTGCAGCTGATTGTCAAGCTGCTGCCGTTTCGTGGGGAGAGCTCTGTGGCCTCGGCCAGAGTGGCGCTGACGGCCTGGCGCACCCGGCCGGAGGCCTTCTGGGCCTTGCACCAGCGGCTGATGAGTAAAAAAGGCAACCACGACGCGGCCTCCATTCTGGCCGCGCAGCAAAAAACCGCTACCGCCGACGTGAAACCCGACGCGCAGAGCCAGCAGAGCGTGCAGATGAACCTGATCCTGTCGCAGGTGCTGAATATTCAGGGCACGCCCGCGACCATCATCGGTGATGAGATGGTGGCGGGGGCTATCCCGCAGGCGGATCTGGAGGCGCTGGTGAAGGCTCAGCTGGCGAAAGCCGATGCGCAGTAAATGGCGCCGCTGGCTGCGGGAAATTCTCCTGATGCTGCTTATTGCCGCGGCCGTTATCTGGGGCGTCGACCGATTGCGCAAGCCGGAGCTGCCGGCCAGCTTCTCCGCCGTGCCGGTGCAGACCCTCGACGGGGAGCGGCCGAGTATTGCCGCACTAAGCGCAGAGCGTCCGCTGCTGATCTACGTCTGGGCGACCTGGTGCGCCATCTGCCGTTACACCACCCCGGCGGTGGAGGAGCTCGCCCGGGAGGGCGGGAACGTGCTCAGCGTGGCGCTGCGCTCGGGCGATGACGTCCGGCTGGCGCAATGGATGGCGAAAAAGGGGCTTACCCTGCCGGTGGTTAACGATCCGCGCGGCGTGCTGGCTCAGGAGTGGCAGGTGGGCGTTACGCCAACTCTGGTATTTGTCTTCAAAGGAGAGGTAAAGGGGACAACGACCGGCTGGAGCAGCTACTGGGGAATGAAACTTCGTCTGTGGTGGGCGGGGGTATAAGAAAAAGCCCGGCAGGTAGTGCCTGCCGGGCCTGATATTACTTCGCCAGAATCTCGTGCGCCGTGCGCTCAACCAGCGACAGCAGGACTTTAACATCCTCCAGGGTCACGGTTGGGTTCAGCAGCGTCAGCTTCAGGCAGGTCACGCCGTTGTGCTCGGTAACGCCAACGTTCGCGCGTCCGGACTCCAGCAGCGCATCGCCAATCTTCTGGTTCAGCAGCGCAACCGCCGCGTCGTCCATCGCCGCCTGCGGGCGGAAACGGAACAGCACGCTCGCCAGCTGCGGCTTCATCACCAGCTCCAGCGCGTCGTGGCCCTCAATCCAGGCCGCAACGTCCTGCGCCATGGTCACGCCGTGATCGATGATTTCCGCATACTTCTTCTGGCCCAGCGCTTCCAGGCTCATCCACAGCTTCAGGGCGTCGAAGCGGCGGGTGGTCTGCAGCGATTTGGAGACCAGGTTCGGTACCCCTTGCTCTTCGTCGAACTCAGAGTTCAGGTATGCCGCCTGATAACGCATCAGCTCATAGTGGCGCGCCTCTTTCAGCAGGAACGCGCCGCAGCTGATGGTCTGGAAGTACTGCTTGTGGAAGTCCAGCGTCACGGAGTCGACCAGCTCAATGCCGTCGAGATAGTCACGGTGTTTTTCCGACAGCAGCAGGGCGCCGCCCCACGCCGCGTCCACGTGCACCCAGATCTGCTGCTCTTTCGCCAGTTCGGCGATCGCGCGCAGCGGGTCAATGGCGCCTGCATCGGTGGTGCCGGCGGTGGCAACAATCGCCATCACCTGCTCGCCGTTGGCTTTGCACTGGGCCAGCTTCGCCTGCAGATCGTTAAGATCCATACGGGCGCACTCGTCGGTTTTCACCTGCAGTACGGACTGATAGCCCAGGCCCATCAGCGCCATGTTCTTCTGCACGGAGAAGTGGGCGCTGTCGGAGCACAGCACGCGGATCTTACGGATATCGCCCGTCAGCCCGTCCTGCTGGATGGAGTGACCCTGGCGGGCGAAGAAGGCATCGCGCGCCAGCATCAGGCCCATCAGGTTGCTCTGGGTACCGCCGCTGGTAAAGACGCCCGCGTCGCCGGCCTGGTAACCCACCTGCGTACGCAGCCATTCGATCAATTTCATCTCGATAATGGTGGCGGACGGGCTCTGGTCCCAGGAGTCCATGCTCTGGTTGGTGGCGTTGATCATGATCTCCGCCGCCTGGCTGACCACCAGGCTCGGGCAGTGCAGGTGTGCAACGCACTGCGGATGATGCACGGCCAGGCTGTCCTTCAGGAAGTATTCAACGGCGCGCGCGATGGCGGTTTCGTTGCCCAGCCCCTGCGGGCTGAAATCCAGCTGGATACGGTCGCGCAGTTCGGCGACCGTTCTGCCTTTGTACATTTCCGGCTGCTGCAGCCACTGCATTACCGCTTCGGTGCTCTGCGAAATCGCCTGCTGATAGGCTTCAATGCTTTGCGCCGAGGACGACAAAATCGGGTTTACATCTGACATCTTATCTCTCGTCTTCGGTTAAGCCGGGCGAACGCCCGCGGCAAGCAGCGCCTGCTCGAATTTATCCAGGAATACGTTCAGCTCTTGATCGGTGATCAGCAGGGAAGGCAGCAGACGCACCACGTTACCGTTACGACCGCCACGCTCCAGGATCAGACCGGCTTCGAAGCATTTTTTCTGGATCAGGGCAGAGAGTTCGCCGTCGCCCGGGAAGCAGCCCAGCTGGTCAGCGGCTTCGTCTGGCTTAACGATCTCAATACCGATCATCATGCCCAGACCGCGCACGTGGCCGATAACCGGGTAGCGTTTTTGCAGCTCAACCAGCTTAGCTTTCAGCCATTCGCCCTGTGCCGCAACCTTGTCGGCGATGTTCTGCTCTTTCAGGATCTGCAGCGTGGTCAGGCCGGTAGCCATTGCCAGCTGGTTGCCGCGGAAGGTGCCGGTGTGGTGACCCGGTGCCCAGGCATCGAACTGCTTTTTGATACCCAGCACGGCCAGCGGCAGACCGCCACCTACGGCTTTGGACATCACAATGATGTCCGGCTCGATGCCCGCGTGCTCGAAGGCGAAGAATTTACCGGTACGGGCAAAGCCTGCCTGAACTTCGTCGAGGATCAGCAGAATGCCGTGTTCCTGAGTAACTTTACGGATACGCTGCAGCCACTCGACCGGCGCCGGGTTCACGCCGCCTTCGCCCTGAACGGCTTCGAGGATCACGGCAGCCGGTTTGCGCACGCCGCTCTCAACGTCGTTGATCAGGTTTTCGAAGTAGTAGGTGAGGGCTTTAACGCCGGCTTCACCGCCGATACCCAGCGGGCAGCGGTACTCATGCGGATAAGGCATGAACTGCACTTCCGGCATCATGCCGTCAACGGCTTCTTTCGGCGAGAGGTTGCCGGTCACGGACAGCGCGCCGTGGGTCATGCCGTGGTAACCGCCGGAGAAGCTGATGATCCCGCTGCGGCCGGTCACTTTTTTCGCCAGCTTCAGCGCCGCTTCAACGGCATCGGCACCGGACGGGCCGGTGAACTGCAGGCAGTACTCTTTGCCTTCGCCCGGCAGCAGGGAGAGCAGGTATTCAGAAAACGCGTCTTTTAACGGCGTAGTCAGATCCAGGGTATGTAACGGCAAGCCGCTGGTAATAACACTTTGGATGCTTTTCAGGACATCAGGATGATTGTGGCCCAGCGCCAGGGTACCGGCACCTGCAAGGCAATCAAGATACTCTTTATTATCCGCATCCGTTACCCATACGCCGTTGGCTTTAGCGATCGCTAAAGGCAGCTTGCGCGGATAACTTCTGACATTGGATTCCATTTCGGCCTGACGGGCCAGGTAGGTCTCGTTGGATTTATTGAAAGAAGAGGCATTCAAAGTATCAATACGGACTTTATCCGTCATCATATCACTCCCACAACCGCGGCGCGTCTGGCGGCCCCGATTGAATCATTGGTTAGAAAAATGAGAAAGGCTTCAAAAAACGCGGCCAATATAGAGCCTTTTGCTTTGGGGCTCAATGGTTAATTGTTTAACGTTTTATTACCGGAGGCACAAATAGGTAAGAGGTACGCTAAGCCCGCGTGGCGCCTGAGGTTTTTCACTGGACGGACGAGCTGGCACAGCACGGTTTTACAGAACTTTTCAGAGCATCAGATTGGGGTAAAACGAGAAGGGAAAGTTAAAGCGGTAGATTTCATTTGCGCAGAGGCAGTATCCTTAAGCGCGATTGATATATTAATTGCAACATAATGCTTAAATGACTCGGGGTGCCCTTCTTTGTGAAGGCTGAGAAATACCCGTACCACCTGATCTGGATAATGCCAGCGTAGGTTTCCAAGATTCCGATTAGTATTCATGTGGTTACATTTCTTTTTGTCCGTGTGTAATTCACCTAAGGTACAAAAAGAGCGTACCCAAAAGATATTTTTGATCGTTCGTTTTTTTAGCCTATAACGGGTTAGTGAAATGGGCAACATTAAGTCTGAGTACACAACATTTTGTCGGCCGGGTTGAACCTGATTAGGCGAACGAGACTTTAAATCAGGCAGATTGAAGCTGATTGTACTTTTATCTGAGTAAACGATCCCTTTGACTTTTTGTCAGAAAATGAGTGGTCTGGGCTTTGATTATTTTGTGAACTCAAGGCGAGTAACCTCATCGCTCTCGTATTCATGTACAAGAAAAGCCGCTTTCGCGGCTTTTCTCTGAAAGCTAAAACTTTATGTTTTATATGATATATTAGCCATTTATCAGTTACACCATAAAGGGCTAAACACTATCTGACAGTACATTAATCAGGCTTTACTTTAAGCACGATCAACAAACAGATGAAACTTAACAATCCGATAATCAATGCAATGTATTTGATATAAAACCAAGATATTTCACTGGCTTTTAGAGTATTAAAGAATGAAATTTCTTCTTCTGTTAATGTCTTTTTTGACGCTGGAAACTTAGGAAATATAAGGGCACTCATAAGATAAGATTCTTTATATCCCCAAAAGAAAAAGCCACCACCTTTACCAACAGTCATGGAGAATGGTGTATATCCAAATTGCTGTTTAAACTTAGCCGCAATAACATCGAATTTGTATTCTGTAAACTTCCCATAGATAAGATAAAATGCCAGTGAAGCTACAAATATTGCAGCCAAACATATTATGATCAGATCCAATGAATTCATTTTGAACCTTCTATAACATTATAAAGGGTGTTTCCTACCTTTTCTCCCCCCCAGCCGCCAGCTTCCCCACCAACATAACCTAAAGTCCCTCCAGCAATAACAGCACAAATTAATCCACCTGTACCAGCAGTACTAACACCAATGGCTATACAAAGTGGAACAGCCATACCGCCTGCAAGAATACCGCCACCAGTGCTACCTACAAAATTCCCTATTTCAGTATATTTCTTTTTAGTGCATTCGTCTTCACGACCAACAGAACAAGCCTCATTTATCTCATTGATTGAATGCAGGGCATTAAATCCGATCCCTACATAGCTGACATATCGCATAGCTGCCACATATTTTGCCGCTCGTTCTATATGCGTAGCATAACCTTCAATATCACTTATTCCTGTCTCATTCCATTTATGAGTAATTGAACTTGTTGACAAGCCAAGAGCATTTTTTATTTTGGTGTGCTCGCCAAATTTCATAGCCTTGTTTAGGAAGCCGACTTTTAGTTCTCTTTCAAGCTCTTTAAACAATTGTGCACGTCTTACATAGAACTGTTCACCAATCAAAGCCCCTCTTGTCATGTAAGTGTTCTTATATGTTTCCTGAATTACTTTCAGGATCTTCTCTATATTCTCGAAGTACTTTCCGACAGGCTCAGCAGCAAGGCCAATGCCTTTATCAGCTATATTACTAAAGTTAGCAATTGTGCCATAGTGATTGTGTAAGAAGTTAGCTTCTTGATGTGTAAGCGGTTCTAATGCTGTATCAATACGTTGTTTTGCAGCCTGCATATGTGCGATTTGATCACTGTCCTGTTTTTCAGGATCAACAACCAGCAGAATAGAACCTGCTTTGTATTCTTTACCTGCCCCGTTAAGAAAGCGATAAAGTTCGCGTGTTCCTGCTGGCGGTTCACTTTCGAATAGATATCTTTCATAGGCTCCAGTTACAGCACCGTAAGGAAGTACACAGAAACCAGCGTCTACAGGTTCGCGTATTGCTTCTACCTTCTTTTTAGCGGCTTGTGCATATATTTCAGGCTCTGCAACTTTTGCAGGTTTAGGAGGAGGAGCGGCAGCAACCAACGGTGCAGCTACAGGAGCAGCTTTAACTGGTTTTGCTTCTTCAACCCAATAAGAAGCGTTTGGAAATGATGAAATGAATCTTGCTCTACAGGGGCATGTGCTGCGGCTATGCAAAGTACCTGCTGCTGCAACGCCATGAATCCAGTAATCGGGGATACCACCTGCAATATGGTATTTTTTGCCATCTTTACCACATGATACAGAATCACCATTTCTCGCAGTCGCGATCCCTCCAAAGCTATGATTCGGCGAACCAGAAAGAATAGTACCGCCGCATGTTGTTTTGTCGCCTTTACGAAGAAAATGACCAGTTGGCATAGAATCATCCTTAATGAGGTTTATTAGCGGATTTTGAACCGCTTATTGGAAGAGAAGATACAATCCATATTTGCTTTTCTATAGAATATGTACTGACGCAATATTGATATCCAGCACTGATCTTTGGTGTTGTGGTGACAATTGCCGTTAATACAGCTTTACAGGCATGTTCTTTGATGAGATCCAGGGGAGAGAATTCTGACGTTCCATGGACTCGCAGTAGTTAGCAAATTCGTCATGCCAGTAGGCATTCATTCCCTCGAAAAAGAACTCGTCAAATCAAGCAACTTAGCATAATATTTTATGTAATAAAGAGATGTAATCTACATGACTCGGGGTGCCCTTCTTTGTGAAGGCTGAGAAATACCCGTACCACCTGATCTGGATAATGCCAGCGTAGGGAAGTCAGATGCCCTTCACGGCTATCGCTTCTTCACGCAGGGCAGGAGCGAAACCATGCAGCCTGACCTTTCCGAATACCACCTGTTAAACCACTTCCGCACCCGTGCGCCGCTCACCCACTGTATGACCAACGACGTGGTGCAGGCCTTTACCGCTAACGTTCTGCTGGCCTTCGGCGCCTCGCCGGCGATGGTGATTGAAGCCGAAGAGGCGCAGCAGTTTGCCGCGATGGCGGATGCGCTGCTGATAAACGTCGGCACGCTCACCGTTCCGCGCGCCCAGGCGATGCGCCAGGCTATAGAGAGCGCCCGCGCCGCCGGCAAGCCCTGGACCCTGGACCCGGTTGCCGTCGGGGCGCTGGCGTTCCGTAGTCGCTTTTGCCAGCAGATAATCACCCTTGAGCCCGCCGCCATTCGTGGTAACGCCTCGGAGATCCTGGCCCTGGCGGGCATGAGCGCCGGGGGGCGCGGCGTGGATACCACAGATACCGCCGCCAGCGCGCTGCCGGCCGCAGAGGCTCTGGCGCGCCGGACCGGCGCCATAGTCGCGGTGACCGGGGAAGTGGACTACGTCACCGACGGCCAGCGTACCAGAACTGCGACCGGCGGCGATCCGATGATGACCAGAGTGGTGGGCACCGGCTGCGCGCTCTCGGCGGTGGTAGCGGCCAGCTGCGCGCTGCCGGGCGACCGGCTGGATAACGTGGCCGCCGCCTGCTCGCTGATGAAGCGGGCAGGGAGCCGGGCGGCCCTTGTCAGCCAGGGGCCGGGGAGCTTTACCAGCGCCTTTCTCGACGCCATCTGGAACCTGGAGGCGGCGGCATGAAACGCATTAACGCACTCACTATTGCCGGCACCGATCCCAGCGGCGGGGCGGGTATTCAGGCCGATCTCAAGACCTTCTCGGCGCTCGGCGCCTACGGCTGTTCGGTTATCACCGCGCTGGTGGCGCAAAATACCCGCGGCGTGCAGTCGGTGTACCGCATCGAGCCGGACTTCGTGGCGGCGCAGCTGGAATCGGTGTTCAGCGACGTGCGCATTGATACCACCAAGATCGGCATGCTGGCCGAAGCCGATATCGTCGAGGCGGTGGCCGAACAGCTTAAGCGCCACCGGGTGCAGAGCGTGGTGCTGGATACGGTGATGCTGGCCAAGAGCGGCGATCCTTTACTCTCGCCCTCGGCCATCTCCACGCTGCGCAGCAAACTGCTGCCGCAGGTCGCGCTCATCACGCCAAACCTGCCCGAGGCCGCGGCGCTGCTGGATGCGCCTCATGCTCACAGCGAGCAGGAGATGAAAGCGCAGGGGGAGGCGCTGCTGGCGCTGGGCTGCGGGGCGGTGTTGATGAAGGGCGGGCATCTGGACGACGCCGAGAGCCCCGACTGGCTCTTCACCCGCGACGGCGCGCGGCGTTTTACCGCCCCGCGGGTCATCACCAAAAACACCCACGGCACCGGCTGTACGCTTTCGGCGGCGCTGGCGGCCCTGCGCCCGCGGCACGGTGACTGGGCCGGGACGGTAGAGGAGGCCAAGGCCTGGCTCTCGGCCGCGCTGGCCCAGGCCGACAGCCTGGAGGTGGGCCACGGCATCGGTCCGGTGCATCACTTCCACGCCTGGTGGTAGCAGCTGATGTACCCGAAACGTGCCAGCAGATTGTGCTGAAAAAATCGCCGAAAGGTGGCAAAGCGTCTCAGTCGATACCAGGCTTACCCTGCTCACAAAAAGGGTGAGCCTGAATGAGATGCCCCGACATGACGTCGGAAATTAGGGGAGCATAACTATGACTGATATTGCGCAGCTGCTTGGCAAAGACGCCGACGGCCTGTTACAGCACCGTTGTATGACCATTCCAGCCGACCACCTCTACCTGCCCGGCCACGATTACGTAGACCGGGTAATGATCGATAACAACCGCCCGCCCGCCGTGCTGCGCAACATGCAGACGCTGTATAACACCGGGCGTCTGGCCGGCACCGGCTATCTCTCTATTTTGCCGGTTGACCAGGGCGTTGAGCACTCTGCCGGTGCTTCCTTTGCCGCCAATCCGCTCTATTTCGATCCGAAGAACATCGTCGAGCTGGCGATTGAAGCGGGCTGTAACTGCGTGGCCTCCACCTACGGCGTGCTGGCCTCGGTATCGCGCCGCTACGCGCACCGCATTCCTTTCCTGGTGAAGCTCAACCACAACGAAACCCTGAGCTATCCCACCGAATATGACCAGACCCTGTACGCCAGCGTAGAGCAGGCCTTTAATATGGGCGCCGTGGCGGTAGGGGCGACCATCTATTTTGGCTCCGAGCAGTCGCGTCGCCAGATTGAAGAGATCTCAGCCGCCTTTGAACGCGCCCACGAGCTGGGGATGGTCACCGTCCTCTGGGCCTATCTGCGTAATAACGCCTTCAAAAAGGACGGCGTCGATTACCACGTGTCGGCGGATCTCACCGGCCAGGCCAACCACCTGGCGGCCACCATCGGCGCCGATATCGTGAAGCAGAAAATGGCCGAAAATAACGGCGGCTATACCGCGGTGAACTACGGCTATACCGACGAGCGGGTTTACAGCAAGCTGACTACCGACAACCCCATCGACCTGGTGCGCTACCAGCTGGCGAACTGCTACATGGGGCGCGCGGGGCTGATCAACTCCGGCGGCGCCTCGGGCGGCGAGGCCGACCTCACCGATGCGGTGCGCACGGCGGTGATCAACAAACGCGCCGGAGGCATGGGGCTGATTCTGGGCCGTAAAGCCTTCAAAAAATCGATGTCCGACGGCGTGAAGCTGATTAACGCCGTGCAGGATGTCTACCTGGATAAGAGCGTGACTATCGCGTAAACCGCTTCCCCTCACCCTGACCCTCTCCCCACAGGGGAGAGAGGATCAACCCGTGCGGTCTTTTCTCCCTCTCCCCTCGGGGAGAGGGCCGGGGTGAGGGGCACAATCCGCACTCACTTAACATTCGAAACCATATTTCATTTCATTCAAACATCCGTCCCGATCCACTTCACACTTCCCCCTCCTTTTGTGAAAACTGTCACTCGTTGCAGTGCATATGCCCAAAAAATGGTCAATGCTTAGCGGAATTTGTCTAAGGAAGCGGACGAATTTTGCGCTTACAGTTAGTTTCGAAACAGCTTTTCAAATTACAACAAGGCTCTGAACCCAGGCTGTGTTAAGGACTGATAATGAAAATCGAATCTGTTAACGTCACCGTCTTCCAGTATCCCTCGCGCCGCGTCTCCGACAGTGCCGGGCACTCGCATCCGGGGCCGGAAAGTATGGCCAGAATGGCGATGCTGACCATCACCGCAGACGACGGTACCCAGGGGTACGCCTTTGCCCCGCCGGAAGTGGTGCGCCCTTTTGTGGTCAACACCTTCTTTCGCAAAGTGATGATCGGCCAGGACGCGTTCAATCGCGAGAAAATCTGGCAGGAGCTGGCGCACTGGCAGCGCGGCAGCGCGCATCAGCTCACCGAACGCGCGCTGGGGTTTGTCGAGCAGGCGCTGTGGGACCTGATTGGCCGCAGGCTGAATATGCCGGTGTGGAAGCTGCTGGGGGGCTATCGCGATAAGGTGCCGGCCTACGGCAGCACCATGTGCGGCGACGACCTGCCGGGTGGGCTCTCCACCCCGGACGAATACGCCAGCTTCGCAGAGAAACTGGTCGCCCGCGGCTATAAGGCCATCAAGCTGCACACCTGGATGCCGCCGGTCTCCTTTGCCCCCAACCCGAAGATGGACGTCAAGGCCTGCGCCGCCGTGCGCGAAGCGGTCGGGCCGGATATCGACCTGATGATCGACGGCTACCACTGGTACAGCCGCACCGAAGCGCTCTACATCGGCAAGGAGCTGGAAAAGCTTAACTTCGCCTGGTTCGAGGAGCCGATGGAGGAGGAGAGCATGGCCTCCTACGCCTGGCTGGCGGAAAACCTCTCCATTCCTATTATCGGCCCGGAAAGCCTGGGCGGTAAGCATCACAGCCGCGCCGACTGGGTAAAAGCCGGGGCGTGCGACATTCTGCGGGCCGGTTCAAACGGCGTCGGCGGCATCTCGCCCACCCTGAAGGTCGCCAACCTGGCCGAGTCCTTCGGCATGGAGTGCGAAGTCCACGGCAACGGCGCGGCGAGCCTGGCGGTGATTGGCGCCATCAAGAACTGCCGCTGGTACGAGCGCGGCCTGCTGCACCCGTTCCTCGACTACGACGAGCCCGCGGCCTATCTGCACAGCCTGATCGACCCGATGGATGAAAACGGTATGGTCAGCCTGCCGACCCGTCCGGGGCTGGGCGAAGAGATTAATTTTGCGTATATCGAAGCCAATACCGTCAGCCACGACTGACAGATAACAATACTTCAACCCTACAAACGGTATACACAGATGAAGAAAAACTCCCTCACGAGGGCGGGGTTACTCGCGCTCTCGCTGATGATGGGGAGCGGCGCAGCGTTTGCGAAAACGCCCCCCGACCAGCTCATCATCGGTATGAATATGAACAACCTGCTGAGCCTCGATCCGGCGGCCATGACCGGCAACGAGGTGGTGGGGATCGTGGTGAATCTTTACGATTCGCTGGTGGAGCTTGACCCCAACGAACTCACCAACGTGAAGCCGGCGCTGGCGAAATCCTGGGATATCTCCCCCGACCGCAAAACCCTGACTTTCCATCTGCGTGATAACGTCACCTTTCATTCCGGTAACCCGCTTACCGCAGAGGACGTGGTCTGGTCGATGCGGCGCCTGCTGCACCTGAACCTGGCCCAGGCCTCGGTGTGGAAATCCTACGGCTTCAGCAAAAAGAATATCGACCAGCAGGTGAGCGCCCCGGATGCCCACACCGTGCAGATCGTTCTGCCGAAGGCCAACGATCCGCAGCTGGTGATTTACTCCCTCGGGGCGCTGGGCAACCTCGGCGTGCTCGACAGCAAAACCGTGCAGCAGCACGCGGTCAATAACGACTGGGGCAACCGCTGGCTGACCACCAACGAGGCGGGCTCCGGCCCCTTTATGCTTGAGACCTGGCAGGCGAAAGACGTGCTGCGCATGCGGGCGAACCCGCGCTACTGGCGGGAAGCGCCAAAGATGAGTCGCGTGGTGCTGCGCCACTTTCAGGAGTCGCAAACCCTGCGCCTGATGATTGAGAAGGGCGATCTGGACGTTGCCAGCAACATGGCGGTGGCGGACATCAATGCCCTGCGCAAAGATCCGCAGCTCACCGTCGAAGCGGTGCAAAAGGGCACCGTCTATTACGTGGCGATGAGCATGAAGGAGGCCCATTTCGCCAACCCGAAGGTCCGCGAAGCGGTGCGCTACCTGATTGACTATCAGGGCATCAATAAAGCCCTGATGCCGGGCTACGGCGTGCTGCACCAGCGTCCGATCAAGGCGGGGATGCCCTCCACGCTGCCGGACCCGGGCTATAAGCTCGATATCCCACGGGCCAAAAAGCTGCTGGCGGAGGCGGGCTATCCGGAAGGGTTCGACACCACCCTGCGGGTGCTGGCGGATCAGCCCTTCCTGAACATCGCCATCGCCGTGCAGTCCACCCTGATGCAGGCGGGCATTAACGCCAAAATCGTTACCGGCACCGGCAACCAGATCTACGGCGCCATGCGCGAGCGCAAGTTCGACATGCTGGTCGGGCGCGGGGGCAGCGGCGTGGAGCCGCACCCGCACTCCAGCCTGCGCGCGCTGGTCTACAACCCGGACAACAGCGACGAGGCCCGGCTGACCAACTTCCAGGGCTGGCGCACCGGTTTTTACGATAAGCCCCTGAACGAGATGATCGACAAGGCGCTGCTGGAGCGCGATCCGCAAAAGCAGATTGCCGACTATCAGCAGATCCAGGTGCGCTATGACCAGCTGGTGCCGGCGCTGATCCCCCTCTCGCAGATGGTGGATTCGGTGGTGGTGCGCAACGAGGTGAAAAACTTCCAGTCGCACCCGTCGGCCACCACCTTCCTGCGGGAAGTGTACAAAACCGGAGGTGATAAATGAGCGTTGCGATACTCGGGCCCGGCTCCCGCACCCGGCGTTTTTCGAAGCGCCTCTCCCAGGTACTGGTGACGCTGTTTGGTCTGCTGATCCTCACCTTTTTTATCGGCCGCGTGATGCCGGTGGATCCGGTGCTGGCCATCGTCGGCCCGGACGCCGACCACAGCACCTATCAGCAGGTATACGAACAGCTGGGCTTTGATAAATCTCTGCTGACCCAGTTTAGTATTTACCTGAACAACCTGCTGCACGGCGATTTCGGCAACGCGCTGCTGACCGGCAAACCGGTGCTGGACGATATCCTGCGCGTCTTCCCGGCCACCCTCGAGCTGGCAACCATGGCGATTATCGTCGGCGCCGGTCTTGGCATCCCGCTGGGGGTGCTGGCGGCGGCGCGGCGTAACAGCTTCTCCGACTACGTGGTGCGCATTATCAGCCTCGCGGGCTACTCCACGCCTATTTTCTGGGTGGGGATGATGGGGTTGCTGCTGTTCTACGCCTGGCTTGGCTGGGTGGGCGGCGCCGGGCGGCTGGATCTCGGGCTGGACGGGCTTGTGCCGCGCCGGACCGGCCTGATGACCGTCGATGCCCTGCTGGCCGGTAACGGCGCCGTTTTCTGGAACGCCATCAACCACCTGGTGCTGCCCGCCTCGCTGCTGGGCTTCCACTCGCTGGCCTACATCAGCCGCATGACCCGCAGCTTTATGCTGGCCCAGCTGTCGCAGGAGTTCATCATCACCGCGCGCGTTAAAGGCTTAACCGAGCGCCAGGTTATCTGGAACCACGCGTTTCGCAACATCCTGGTGCAGCTGCTGACGGTGGTGGCGCTGGCCTACGGCTCGCTGCTGGAAGGGGCGGTGCTGATCGAAACCGTCTTCTCCTGGCCGGGCTTTGGCTCCTATCTCACCGGCAGCCTGCTGCTGGGGGATATGAATGCGGTAATGGGCTGCGTGCTGCTGGTGGGGGTGATCTTTGTGATGCTGAACCTGCTCTCCGACATGCTCTATCAACTCTTTGACCCGAGGACGAAATCATGACCGTTTCTCTGGATACGCCGCTGGGAGCCGGGCAGTCCGAAGGCCGCCAGCGTATCAGGCGCGCCCTTGGGCGCAGCGCGGGCTTTATCGGCAAAATGGCGCGCAACCCGCTTACCGCCATCGGCGGGGGCATTATTCTGCTGCTGCTGATTGTGGCCCTCTTTGCCCCCTGGATAGCGCCCTACAACCCGCTGGTGCAGGATCTGAATAACGCCCTGGCGGCGCCGAACGCGCAGCACTGGTTCGGCACCGACGAGTTTGGCCGCGATATCTTCAGCCGCCTGGTGTACGGCTCGCGCATCACGCTCTATATCGTGCTGCTGGTCTCGGTTACCGTTGGCCCGCTGGGGCTGCTGCTGGGCGTCACCGCCGGCTATTTTGGCGGCAAGGTGGACGCGGTGCTGATGCGCGTCACCGATATCTTTATCTCCTTCCCGAGCCTGGTACTGGCGCTGGCCTTCGTGGCGGCTCTCGGCCCGGGGCTGGAGCACGTGGTTATCGCCATCACCCTTACCGCCTGGCCGCCGATAGCCCGTCTGGCAAGGGCGGAAACCCTCTCCCTGCGCCAGGCCGACTTTATCTCCGCCGTACGTCTGCAGGGGGCCTCGCCGGTGCGGGTGCTGTGGCGCCATATCGTGCCCCTGTGCCTGCCGTCGGTCATTATTCGCATCACCATGAACATGGCGGGCATTATTCTCACCGCCGCCGGGCTCGGCTTCCTCGGCCTGGGGGCGCAGCCGCCGGAGCCGGAGTGGGGGGCGATGATCTCCAGCGGGCGCACCTACATGATGGAGTGCTGGTGGGTCGTAACAATTCCGGGGCTGGCGATCCTGATCAACAGCCTGGCGTTCAACTTCTTAGGAGATGGCCTACGTGACATCCTCGATCCCCGCAGCGCCTGATGCGCCGCTGTTAGACGTGCGCGATCTGCACGTCGATTTTATCAACGCCGGCGCTGTCACCCACGCGGTGCGCGGCGTCTCCTTCGAACTCGGGCGCGAAAAGCTGGCCATCGTCGGCGAGTCGGGCTCCGGGAAATCAACCGTCGGGCGGGCGCTGATGCGCCTGCATCCGGCAAAGGCACGTATCAGCGCCAGCAGAATGCAGTTTGGCGATGTGGATCTGCGCACCGTCAGCGAGGCGCAGATGCGCGGTATTCGCGGCAAGCGGATCTCAATGATTATGCAGGATCCGAAATACTCCCTTAATCCGGTGGTCTGCGTGGGGGACCAAATCGCCGAGGCGTGGCTGACCCACCATCCGGGGCGCAAGGCCGAGGCGAAGGCCAAAGTAATGGAAATGCTCGACGTGGTGCGTATTCGCCAGCCCGAGCGGGTTTATCACCTCTATCCCCACGAGATTTCCGGCGGGCAGGGGCAGCGCATCATGATCGCCATGATGCTTATCACCGACCCGGAGCTGGTGATTGCCGATGAGCCCACCTCGGCGCTGGACGTGTCGGTGCGCCTGCAGGTGCTGGGGCTGCTGGATGATTTAGTCCAGTCCCGCGGGCTGGGGCTGATCTTTATCAGCCACGATATCAACCTGGTGCGCAGCTTCTGCGACCGGGTGCTGGTGATGTACGCCGGGCGGGTGGTGGAGTCTATCGCCGCCAGCGAGCTGCACAATGCGCAGCACCCCTATACCCAGGGGCTGATCGACGCCCTGCCGGAAATCAACCATCGCCGCCCGGTGCTGCCGGTGCTGCAGCGCCAGGCCAGCTGGCTCGGCGACTAAGGAGGGAACATGATCGACATTAAGAACCTCAGCCTGAGCTTCGGCGAGGGTGAAAAACGCAGCCAGGTGCTGTACGACGTCAATATTCACGTCCGGCCGGGAGAGATTTACGGCCTGGTGGGGGAGTCGGGCTCGGGTAAAACCACGGTGTTGAAGTGTCTGGCCGGGCTCTTTACCCACTGGGAAGGAGAGCTGGCCATCGACGGGGTGCCGCTGGGCCGCACCATCAACGCCGCGCGCTGCCGCCGGGTGCAGATGGTGTTTCAGGACCCCTACGGCTCGCTGCATCCGCGCCACACCATCGGCGATATTCTTGAGGAGCCGCTGCAAATTCACGGCATCAGGGACCGGGATCGGCGCATTCATACCCTGCTGGACAGGGTAGGGCTCAACCGCGCCTTTCGCGACCGCTATCCGCACCAGCTGTCGGGCGGGCAGCGCCAGCGCGTGGCCATTGCCAGGGCGCTGATTCTGGAGCCGCAGGTGCTGCTGCTGGATGAGCCCACCTCGGCGCTGGACGTCTCGGTGCAGGCGGAGATTTTAAACCTGCTGGCGGAGCTGCAGCGGGAGTCGCAGCTTACCTACCTGATGGTGACCCACGATCTGGGGGTCATCGCCCATCTGTGCCAGAAGGTTGCGGTGATGCAGTACGGTAAAATTCTGGAAACCCTCAGCGTGGACCAGCTGGTGGCGGGGGAGGCGAAGACCGATTACACCCGGATGCTGGTTAACGCCAGCCAGCGCTACTCCCGCGAAATGGCGCGGGAGGTGGCGGTCTATTAAGCATAGCCCTCTGCGACGAGAGGGCGTACGCGCCTAGCGCAGCAGCGGGCAATCCGGCGGCAGGCGGCAGCGCAGGGCGCCGGGCAGGAGCGAAATGCGAAAACGCTCGCCGCTCAGGGGTTCGCCGTCCAGGTTGAAGGTCATACCGTTTGGGGCGGCCACTTCAAACCACGCGGACTGGCCGTCGATAACGTTCGGGCTCTCTTCCGGGTTGGTGAGGGTGGTCAGCAGGGCCGGGAGCAGCTCGTTAGCGGAGAAAATGCGCAACTGCAGCTGCCCGTCGTTAATCAACGCGTCCGGGCAGAGCTGCTGGCCGCCGCCCGCCTGACGGCCGTTGCCTATGCCTATCACCAGCGCGTCTCCCTGCCAGTGAAAGTTTTCGCCGGTAATTTCACAGGTATCGGGCTTAAGGAGATCCATCCGCACCAGGCCGTGAATCAGATAGGAGACGCCGCCCAGGGCGCCTTTCAGTTTCTCCGGCGTTTCGCTGGTAATACGGGTACCAAAGCCGCCGGTCGCCATATTGATAAAGCAGGTATCGTCGTTGACCCGGGCGATATCTACCGCCGTGGCTTTGCCGGCAATCGCCAGCTGGAGGGCTTTATCCAGGCTCTCCGGGATGCCCGCGCTGGTGGCAAGATCGTTGGCGGTGCCAAGGGGTAAAATACCCAGCGCCGGACGCCCGGCCTCCGGGACCACTATTAGCGCCGTCGCCACTTCGTTGATGGTGCCGTCGCCGCCGCCGGCGATCACCGTCTCTACGCCAAGATCGCAGGCCTCTTTGATATAGCGTGCCGCATCGCCTTTTTCCCACGTCACCCGGACGTGGATCGTCACCCCTTCCTCACGAAGAAGGTTCACGGCCTGGCGCAACAGATCGTTGTCTGTGCCTTTGCCGTTCAGAATTAATAAACTTGCTGGATAGGTCGCCATCCATATTGCTCCTGTGCTCATCTCCCAAAAGTGTATCGCAGCGCGGGGAAAAGCGGGTAAGAAGAGGATGAAAGGAGAAAAAATAGTTGAGCGGCGAGCCCAACGCTTCGCCACCCGGTCATAAGGTATTACGCCGTAATGGCGCCATAAGGACACTGGCGGAAAACGCAGTTCTCGCGATTTTCACAGCGGGTTACCGGGCCCCCGTCGTTGCCAGGGCACGCGGCGCCGGCCAGGAATGAGTCCCAGAGCGCGGGTTTGTAGGGAAATGCACGGATTATCTGCAGCGGCTTGAGTTTGCCGTCAATGGCAACACCGAAAGGGCTGGTAATAAGCACAGAGCCGACGCTGGCAAGGTAATCTCCTTTATACCAGACGATCAGCCTGAGATTTTTAATGGTCAGCACATGAATAAACATTGTTCCAGTACGAGGGCACACCATCCTGTTTTCTACCACCCAGTACATCAATCTCCTCCTCTCCTTAAGGGAAATTTCTTATGCGTCTGAAGAATATCATTCAATATCTCTATGAATAGTCTGAATTTAATAAATTTATAAATACATGTGCTTCTGGCTGTAAGTACAGGTTAATTTACATTAAATCTATTTTAAAAAAGCTGAAACGTACCAGCCCGGATGGCATAAGGGAGGGGGGTAAAACGGTCGGCCGCGTTTTAGCAGCCTGGTAAAACTGCCGGAGCAGAATCTTGCGGATGGAGTGACTTAGATCAAAACAATACGAAGCAGATTGTTTTGTAAATTTTTTGTAAGGCGCGTAAGGATACGCTATCTTAATTTACATCGTGAAATTAGGGGTATCGTTAAGGGATACTTCTTTGGTGTTAATCGGTTTTTAATACCGCATTTTCCTGATGATTCTCCAACTTTATTAACCCCAAAAAACAAGGATGGTTATGGACTGGACAATAATTGATTCTCTCGCAAATCCTGATACCGGCACCTACTTTGCGCTGGCCCAGACTTCAAGGAATCTGAAGCTGATCCTCTGGTGCCAGGGGGACTACTTCCTGCGGGAGAATAATGTTCTGTCAACCGGGGCTGCCGGCCTGTACGTGGACGGCAGGCTGCGCAACGTGGCCGTTATGCATGCCGCCCCTTTTAACCCCCAGCTGTGGCAGGCCATGGTGCGCAATACCCAGTGCCCGGGTAACGATAAATCCTGTACGACGTGCTGTCCCGAAGAAAGAACCTGCCTCTTTACCCTCTGCCCCTACGGCATGCGCAAATATATTCCTGTCGCGATGCAGGCTGAGCAGCTGTACGTAAGACAGGTATCGTGATTGTCGCCTTCGACGGTAAGACTAAAGCAAAAGCCCCGCCGGTGCGGGGCTTTTTGTCGATAAGGTCGGGCGGTGAAGGCCGTCAGAGGGTTTTCTGCAGGCAAAAAAATTAGCCTGCGTAAGGGAGATTACACAGGCTAAGGAGGTGGTTCCTGGTACAGCCAGCATTTATGGATTATGTTTTTCAGCGTCGGGGATAATAACCGCATTGAACGCAGCGGTATGTGATCCGATTCTAAGAATCTTCTTAACCTGAAAAATAACCCTGTTACTTCGCGTGAGGATTGCGGGTGCTCTCGCCGGTGAAATTGCGCATCAGCAGCGCATAGTCGAGGGCGATATCTTCCGGTACCGGCAGCCAGACGGTATGGCCGTCGCCCGGCGCGACCTCGACCGCTTCGCCTTTGCCGTTTTCCATATACTCGAGCGTAAAGTTGATGTTGCCCTGCGGGGTCATCAGTTCCAGGCTGTTGCCGGTAAGGAATTTATTTTTTACCGCCACTGCCGCAAGGTTGCCTTTGCGCTCGCCGGTAAATTCCCCCACGAACTGCTGACGCTCGGAGACCGAGTGGCCATAGTCGTAATTCTGGTAATCGTCGTGGGTATGGCGACGCAGGAAGCCTTCGGTATAGCCGCGATGGGCCAGCCCCTCCAGGGTCTCGAGCAGGGTGGTATCGAAGGGTTTACCGGCCGCCGCGTCGTCGATGGCCTGGCGATAGACCTGAGCGGTACGCGCGCAGTAGTAATAGGATTTTGTACGGCCTTCGATCTTCAGGGAGTGCACGCCCATGCGGGTCAGGCGTTCGACGTGGGCGATAGCGCGCAGATCTTTCGAGTTCATAATGTAGGTGCCGTGTTCATCTTCAAACGCGGTCATGTACTCGCCCGGACGCTGGGCCTCTTCAATCATAAATACGCTGTCGGTCGGCGCGCCGATGCCCAGCGTCGGCTCGACGGTCTGGACCGGGATCGGCTCATACTTATGCACGATATTGCCGACGTCGTCCTCTTTGCCTTCCTGAACCTTATATTCCCAGCGGCAGGCGTTGGTGCAGGTGCCCTGGTTCGGGTCGCGCTTGTTGATGTAGCCCGAAAGCAGGCAGCGGCCAGAGTAGGCCATGCAGAGGGCGCCATGGACGAAAATCTCCAGCTCCATCTCCGGTACCCGGGTGCGGATCTCTTCGATTTCATCCAGCGACAGCTCGCGGGATAAAATGACGCGGGTCAGCCCCATCTGCTGCCAGAATTTGACCGTTGCCCAGTTTACGGCGTTGGCCTGCACCGAAAGATGAATATCCATCTCCGGGAAGTGTTCCCGCACCAGCATAATTAAACCCGGATCCGACATAATCAGGGCGTCGGGCCCCATCTCCACTACCGGCTGCAGATCGCGAATAAAGGTCTTCAGCTTGGCGTTATGCGGCGCGATGTTCACCACCACGTAGAATTTCTTACCCAGCGCATGGGCTTCGTTGATGCCCAGCTGCAGGTTCTCGTGGTTGAATTCATTATTACGCACGCGCAGGGAGTAGCGCGGCTGGCCGGCATAAACGGCGTCGGCGCCATAGGCGAAAGCGTAACGCATATTCTTCAGCGTTCCCGCCGGGGAGAGGAGTTCAGGTTTAAACATGTTTGTTCTCGTTCTGATGACAGGTCAGATGCGCGACACCAGGTGTGCGCTAAGGGGGAGATCCCCTACTTTAAGGGCGGGCATTGTAGCGCTGCGGGGCGGGGAGGTAAACCATTGTTAAAACGAAACGCCGGCGGAAGGTTCCACCGGCGTTAATTCATATGATGGGCAATCAAAGGTCGTCCTGGGTATGGTCGACGATAATTTCCAGCGTCTTACGAATGATATCGGCTTTGACAACATCATGGGTAGATTCGATTTTATGAATCAGCCGCAGGATGATGGCTTTATTGGTCAGCGGTTCCTTCGCTTCCAGAATTGCGCTCATGACGGATTCAAGCAGCGCCCACTCTTCCGCCAGCACGCTGCCAGCACTACGGAAATAGCTTGCGAGCGTCGGGTTGGGCAGTTCTTCATAAAAGTCAGAGGTCTGGAGCATAGCCTGGCTCATGATAGTCACACCGGTTCAGTTAATAGTTTAGAAAAGGCAGTCAGTGTTTATTACTGCTGCGGGTTTGCTGGCCATTGCCAAACAGGGAATACACATTACTGCTGCTTCGACTATCCTTGTCCCGTGCCTGCTCTTCGCTTTTAGTTGTACGATGTGATGCGCCGGCGTGCTCGCTGGAGATCTCCAGGATAATTTCGGCCAGTGCTTTACGTCGTTCACCATTCCGCTCCACTGAAAGCATCGAGTGCAGCCTTTCCAGCAATTTTTTAATGCTGATCGGGCCGTTCTCTTTCAGCAGAGAGAAAGTGGCTTCGCCAATAAGTTCATCAGTCAGTCGTTCGGTATCACTTCTGTTCATAACTACATCTCTTTTGCTGCACTCTCCTGTAGAGGTGGCGCGGCATAAAGTCAGCTGTCAGGGTCTTACGAGATCTTGCCGGCAGATAAGCTGACTTTAAAGCAAAATAATCAGCGGCTGTGGGCGTACTTCTTTTTATCGGTTAAACAGCAGGCTGATTAGCGTTTGATAGCAATTTTCTTCTTCCTGATCCGTAGCCTGTTCAATTCGGCACAGTAGCTTGGTACAAATCGCTTTTTTATTCAGGATTTTACCTTCACGAAGGATCTCTACCACTATCTGTCCCAGCGTCTCTTGCTGAGAGGGCAGGTTCGCTTTGTTGAAGTAGCGGGCAATGGCATTGGCTGTATTCGGTACATACCCGTTTTCGCGCATATGTCACTCCTCGTTTGCATTAAGAAATCGTTAATATGTTGTAAACTGGTAAATACTGTACATACTTCTTGTACAAGTTAGCAAACAAATTTTGATCATTAAGTGCTAAGCTTTTAAAATCATATGGTTGAGAGAGAATTAAAACGATAAATGCCTGCTAAATGTTGTACATTAAGTGCAATTTCTACTTATACATAACAGCAAAATAACCTGTACCGCGCTCAGAAAACGCGCAGGACGGGATCTAAAGCCAACCATCTGATACTGTGGGCTTTCATTCATCTCCTCTATTGGAAACCTATGCTCACTACCATCATTTACCGTAGTCATTTCCGTGACCACGTACCGGTTCACGTGCTGGAAGACATGGTTGTTGCAGCAAATAAAAAAAACAGCGAGGCCGGGGTTAGCGGCATCCTGCTGTTTAACGGCAAACTCTTCTTCCAGCTGCTGGAAGGGCCAGAGGAGAGCGTAAAAGCGATTTATCAGGCGATTTGCGACGACGATCGCCATCGCAACGTGGTTGAACTGCTCTGCGATTACTCCCCCTCGCGCCGCTTTGGCAAGGTGGGCATGGAGCTGTTTGACCTGCGTAAATACGATCGCCACCAGGTGCTGCAGAACGTGCTTGATAAGGGCACCAGCCGCTACCAGCTCATCTATAACGACCGTGCGCTGCAGTTCTTCCGCACCTTCGTCGAAGAGAGCGAGAAAGAGAACTATTTTGAAATTCCGCCGGGTGAAGAGTGGGAGTTTATTGCCGAGACCGCTGCCCCCGGCGTGCGTAAACTGCATGAATCCTTTAGCGAGACCTGCAATTTCGCCTTCCAGCCGATAGTCGATCCGCTGGCGCGGGAAGTGGTGTCGTACGAAGCGCTGATCCGCACCCCTTCGGGCGCGCTCTCCCGCGACTGGTTCGAAGGGCTGGTGGGGAACGAGGTTTACGACGCGGATCTTAAAAGCAAGAGCGTGGCCTTCGCCATGGCCCGCGCGCTGGGCATCGGCGAGCAGAGCCTCTCGGTCAACCTGCTGCCGATGACGCTGGTAGAGATGCCCAATGCGGTGGGCTACCTGCTGCAGGAAATCGAAGCCAACGGGCTGGTGCCGGAGCAGATCGTGGTGGAGTTTACCGAAGAGGAGGTCATCTCCCGTCTCGACGAGTTCACCGGGGCGGTGCGCGCCTTAAAAGCGGCGGGTATCGGGGTGGCTATCGACCACTTCGGCGGCGGTTTTGCCGGTTTGCTGCTGCTGGCGCAGTTCCAGCCGGACCGCATTAAGATTAACCGTGATCTGATTCGCGATGTGCACAAGAGCGGCCCGCGCCAGGCAATTTTGTTGGCTATCATCAAATGCTGTACAACTCTGGAAATACTGATCTCTGCGGTGGGCGTGGAGAAGCCGGAGGAGTGGATGTGGCTCGAATCGGCCGGTATTTCGCAGTTCCAGGGGCACCTGTTTGCCAGGGCTGAACTGGCCGGCATCCCGGCGGTGGCGTGGCCTGAGAGAGTTGAAGACAGATAAAAACGCGCTTGCGGGCGGGTTGTGCAAATTGGCTGTACAACATTAGAGGTTGTACAGCCCGGAAAGATTCGTTACTTTGCAAGCTGAATATATCGAGTAAAGCATGGGGAATTGATGGCCTTTTACAGCATCGGCGAGGTGGCCGAACGGTGTGGCATAAATCCCGTCACGCTGCGCGCATGGCAGCGCCGGTATGGATTGCTCAAGCCGCAGCGAAGCGAAGGCGGACATCGTCAGTTTGACGATGACGACCTCCAGCGCATTGAGGAGATCAAGCGCTGGATTGAGCGTGGCGTTCCGGTTGGCAAAGTAAAAGCCCTTCTCGATCAGGAAAAAGGCCCCGAGCCGGGCGACTGGCACTCGCTGCAGGAGGAGATGCTCGGTACGCTACGCCAGGTTAACCCGGCTAAGCTGCGGCAGAAAATCAATACCTTTTGTCAGCTTCACCCCGTGGATGCCCTTATCGACAACGTCTTCGAGCCGGTGCGGCAAACCCTCAGCCTCGATCACACTACCGCGCGCGTAATGTGCAGCCTGCTGGATGGCATTCTGATTGAACATGCGGTCTCAAGCCTCAGCGACTCCCGCGCTAAAGCGGGCAGGGACGCGCTGCTGATTGGCTGGAGTATTGACGATCGTACCCGCCTGTGGCTGGAAGCCTGGCGCCTGTCGCAGCGCGGCTGGCGTGTCGATGTGTTTGCCGAACCGCTGGAGCTGCCTCACCCGGAGTTCTTCCCCGGGCAGCAGATCCTGGTCTGGGGCGGCGAGGCCTTATCCCCGGAACAGCACCTGCAGCTGTCGCACTGGCAGAAGCAGGGCTACGCCATTATGGCCCATGGCGCAGCGGCCGCCGCCTGACGCTTATCCCGCTTAGCTGCCGGGGCCTGTCCGGCAGGCATCGGCCTCCCAGCGATAACCCACCCCGTACACCGCACGAATAAAAGACTGGTCGGCGTCCAGCGCCTCCAGCTTGCGCCGCAGGTTTTTGATGTGGCTGTCGATGGTGCGGTCCGTCACCACCCGGTAATCGTCATACAGATGGTTGAGCAGCTGCTCGCGGGAGAAAACTTTCCCCGGCTCGTGGGAGAGGGTTTTCAGCAGGCGGAACTCTGCCGGGGTGAGATCCAGAATTTTGCCGCGCCAGCTCGCCTGAAAACGGCTTTCGTCGATAACCAGCGGGCTATGCGCATCCAGCACCTGCAGTTCACGCTGCGGTTTGCAGCGGCGCAGAATGGTTTTCACGCGGGCCACCACTTCGCGCGGGCTGTACGGCTTGCAGATATAGTCGTCGGCGCCGATCTCCAGCCCCAGCAGGCGGTCAATCTCTTCGATTTTCGCCGTCACCATCACAATGGGCACGTCGGAAAAGCGGCGGATCTCCCGGCACAGGGTCAGGCCGTCGGTGCCCGGCAGCATCAGATCGAGCAAAATTAAGTCTGGCGGGGTCTGGCGCACGTATGCCAGCACCTTATCGCCGTGGTTAATCAGCGACGGCGCGTAGCTGGCCGCCCGCAGATAGTCGATTAATAACTGCCCAAGCTTAGGCTCATCCTCCACGATCAGGATCCGTGGCGTGTTCTCATCAATGGGTAATTCAGTCATGCTTCTCTCGATAAATCGCGCTCCAGCGGGAGCTCTACTGTAATGCTAACCCCGCCAAAAGGCGAATGGGCGGCGCGCAGGGTGCCGCCGTGGGCTTCGACAATGTTCACGCAAATCGCCAGCCCCAGCCCGGAGCCGCCGCTGGCGCGGTTACGCGAGCCTTCGGTACGGTAAAAGCGTTCAAACAGCCTGCTCAGCTGTTCGTCGGTGACGCCGGGGGCGGTATCGGCAAAGGTGAGGATAAAACGGCTCTCTTCGCGCTTGCCGGAAATGCGCAGCGCGCCGCCGCTGTCGGTATAGCGCAGGCTGTTTTCCAGCAGGTTGTTGAAAAGCTGCATCAGGCGGTCGCGGTCGCCGAAGACCACCGCCCGGTCGGGCAGGGCGTGTTCGATGGTCAGGCTACGGCTGGCGAAACGCTCCCGAAAGGCGCCGCTCGCCATCTCCAGAATATTAATCACATCCACCGGCGCCTTCTGGTAGGCCAGCGCCCCCTCGTCGGACATGGAGAGCTGGTGCAGATCGTTCACCAGCTTGGTGAGGGTGCCGACCTCCGCCTGAAGGGAGTTGACCGACTCCGGCGTAAACTGGCGTACCCCGTCCTGAATCGCCTCCAGCTCGCCGCGCAGCACCGCCAGCGGGGTGCGCAGCTCGTGGGAGATATCGGCCATAAAGTCCCGCCGCATCTGCTGATTCTTCTCGAGGGTGCTGGCGAGCTGGTTAAAATCCTGCGCCAGTTTGCCCAGCTCATCCTGGCTGCGGGTATCCACCCGGGTGGTGAAATCTCCCGCCGCCAGCTTATGGGTCCCCTCCACCAGCCTTTTAACCGGAGCCAGCAGCCCGCGCGCCAGCGGGAAGGTGGCCAGCGCCGCCAGCAGGGTGGAGAGGGCAACGATCAGCCAGCTGGTCTGGCGCTGCTGGCGATCGAAATTGATATCGGTATTGCGCGTTAAGCGCTCAACCGGCGAGGCGATGACCCAGCCGACGTTGACGCCGTCAACCCGGATGGCGCGTCGGGTGCCGTCCGGCGGGATCGGCGCGCGGGGGCCCACCAGGGTGCGCATCTGCTGGTCGATCACCCAGAACTGGGTGCGCCAGCCGTGGGGCGGCATGCCGGGGCCGGGACGATCGTCATCGGCGTCGTGCTCCAGCGAGCGCAGGATCTGAAAGACAAAGCGGTCATTGTTGCGTAAAAAGCGCCAGTTGCCGTGCAGGGCGTACTGCTCGGCCAGCGCATCGCTCAGCCCCTGCAGCCGCTGCTCGTTGCCGTGCTTGATGTAGTCGATAAAGCCGCGCTCAAAGCTCACCCGCACCGCCCAGTGCATAGTGATCAATAGCACGATGCAGGTGGCGAAGATCGCCAGGAAGAGTTTGCCGGTTATGCCGGGGCGCCAGAACGTCATGGGTCTCTCCTTTTACGCCGGCTGATGACGGCATTCTTGCTGGTATCATCCGGAACCCGGGCGAAAATCAGGGCCGGCAGGGCGATAATCACCGCCATGCTGAGATAGGTGTATAAAAAGACCTGGTGGGCCACGGCGCTGTCGGCGTTCAGGCTGTGCTGGCCGTACATCCCCAGCAGCAGGCCGGCGACGGTGACCCCCACGCTCATGGAGAGCTGCATAATCATCGACAGCAGGCTGTTGCCGCTGCTGGCCAGGTTATCCGGCAGATCTTTTAGCGTCAGGGTGTTCATGGAGGAGAAGCGCGTCGAGTTGATCATCCCCTGGAAGAAGAGCACCACCGGCAGGGCGTAGTACCAGCCCTGCAGGGCGACGGTCATAAACAGCAGGCTGACCACCGCCAGCCCGAGGGTGGAGGCCACCAGCACCCGGCGATAGCCGAAGCGGTTGACCACCTGCACCACGATGCGCTTCATCCCCATGCTGCCGAGCACCATCGGGATCATCATCAGCCCTGCATGGAAGGGCGAAAAGCCGAGGCCAATCTGTAAAAAGACCGGGGTCATAAAGGGCAGCATGCCGCTGCCGACGCGCCCGGCAAAGCTGCCCAGCAGCCCCAGCCGGTAGGTCTGGGTTTTAAACAGCGATAGATTAAAGAGGGCGCGCTCGTTGCCCCTGGCGTGCCGCAGATACCAGAGTATGGATAACACGCCGATAGCCACCAGCGCCGCCAGCGCCAGGGGAGATATGCCGAGCCCTTTTTGCCCGTCCAGCGCCAGCGTCAGGGTCGCCATTCCCGCCGCCAGCAGGAAAAAGCCGAACAGGTCGAAGCGGCGGGTCTGCATGGTGTAGTTCGGCATCAGCCAGAGGGTGGCGACGGCGCCGATAATGCCCACCGGCAGGTTAATCAGGAAGATCCAGTGCCAGGAGGCGTACTCCACCAGAATGCCCCCCAGCGCCGGGCCAAGCAGCGGGCCGACCTGGCCCGGTAGGGTCACGAAGGTCATCGCCGCCATATACTGCGCACGCGGGACGATCTTCATCACCGTCAGGCGGCCCACCGGCACCATCATCGCGCCGCCCACCCCCTGCAGCATCCGGGACATCACCAGCTCGTTGAGGGTCCCGGACCAGGCGCAAAACAGCGAGCCGGTGGTGAACAGCACGATAGCGGTAAAGAAGATATTGCGCACGCCCACCTTGTCCGCCAGCCAGCCGCTGGCGGGCAGCATCACCGCCACCGTCAGCACGTAGGCGACGATCACCATGTGCATATGCAGCGGGCTCTCCCCGAGGCTTTTCGCCATCGAGGGGAGGGCGGTGTTAACGATGGTGGTATCCAGCGACTGCATAAAGAAGCCGAAGGCGACAATCCACAGTTGCCAGCGTACGTTAGCCGGAAGATCGGTCATTTAGCCTGTTACCGTCTCTCTGTTTTTACGCGTAAAACGCAGCCTCAGGCGGTCAAAGAACAGATAGACCACCGGCGTGGTATAGAGGGTCAGCAGCTGGCTCATCACCAGCCCGCCCACAATGGTGATCCCCAAAGGCTGGCGCAGCTCGGCCCCGTCGCCGCTGGAGATAACCAGAGGCAGCGCGCCAAACAGCGCCGCCAGGGTGGTCATCATAATCGGGCGAAAACGCAGGAGGCAAGCCTGGAAGATTGCCTCCTGCGGGTTGAGGTTGCCGTTACGCTGCGCCTCAAGGGCAAAATCCACCATCATGATGGCGTTCTTTTTCACTATACCTATCAATAGCATAATACCGATTAGCGCAATCAGGCTGAAGGGGGCACCAAACAGCTCCAGCGCCAGCAGCGCCCCCACCCCCGCCGAGGGGAGGGTAGAGAGGATGGTCAGCGGATGCACATAGCTCTCATACAGCACCCCCAGCACGATATAGACCGTGGCGATGGCCGCCAGAATCAGGATCACCTGGGAGTTCATCGTCTCCTGGAACACCTGCGCCGTGCCGGCAAAGCTGCCGCGCACGGTGGAGGGGACGCCAAGCTGGGTCATGGCGCGGTCAATCGCCTCGCTCGCTTCCGACAGCGACGAACCGGCGGGCAGGTTAAAGGAGACGGTGGAGGCCGCCGACAGCCCCTGATGGTTCACCGACAGCGGCGCGTTGGCCGGCTGCCAGTGGGCGAAATAGGAGAGCGGAATACTCTTGCCTTCGTTATTAATCACAAACATCTTATCCAGCGCGCTGATGTCCTGGGTATAGCGGGGATCGACCTCCATCACCACCTTGTACTGGTTCATCGGCTGGTAAATGGTGGAGATTTGCCGCTGGCCGAAGGCGTTGTTGAGCAGGCTGTTGGCCGCCTCGACGCTGATCCCCAGCCGGGACATGGTTTCACGGTCGTAGACCAGGTTCATCTCGGCGCCGTTGTCCTGCTGGTCCGAGTTAACGTCCGCCAGCTGCGGCAGGGCCGCCAGCGCTTTGCGGATCTTCGGCTCCCACTCCCGCAGGGCCGCCAGATCGTCCGACAGCAGGGTGTACTGATAGCTCGCGTTAGACTGGCGGCCGCCGACGCGGATATCCTGAACGGCCATCAAAAACAGGTTGGCGCCCGGCTCTTTCGCCAGCTTGCCGCGCAGGCGGTCGATCACCTGCTGGGCGGTTTCGCTGCGCTCATCCCGGGATTTGAGGGCGATAAACATCATCCCGCTGTTAACCCGCGAGCCGCCGGTAAAGCCGGTGACGTTATCCACCGCCGGATCTTCGCGGATGATCTTCATAAAATCCTGCAGCTTGCCGCGCATCGCCTGGAAGGAGATACTCTGGTCGGCCTGAATGCCGCCCATCAGCGCGCCGGTATCCTGCTCCGGGAAGAAGGTTTTCGGGATGGTGATATACATCCAGACGTTGAGCGCAATGGTGCCAATCAGCACCAGCCCGACCACGCGGGTATGGCTCAGCGCCCATTTTAGCGACCTGCCGTAGCCCGCCTGCAGAGCCATCAGCAGACGGCCAAAGCCGCGCGTGCGCGGCTGGCTATGCGGCTTGCTGGATTTAAGCATCCAGCCGCACATCATCGGCGTCAGGGTCAGCGACACCGCCAGCGAGATGCCTATCGCCACCGACAGCGTCACCGCGAACTCCCGCAGAAGGCGTCCCGGCAGGCCGTCCATCAACAGCAGGGGCAGGAACACCGCCACCAGCGACAGGCTCATGGAGAGCACCGTAAAGCCCACCTCGCGCGAGCCCTGCAGCGCCGCCTGCAGCGGCTTCATGCCCGCCTCCAGGTGGCGGGCGATGTTCTCCAGCACCACGATGGCGTCGTCCACCACGAAGCCGGTGGCGATGGTCAGCGCCATCAGCGACAGGTTATTGAGGCTAAAGCCGCACAGGTACATGGCGGCGAAGGTGCCGATCAGCGAAACCGGCACCGCCACGGCGGGGATCAGCGTCGCCCGCCCGGAGCGCAGGAACAGGAACACCACCAGAATCACCAGCGCCACCGAGATAATCAGCGACTGCTCCACCTCTTCCAGCGAGGCGCGAATGGTGGGCGAGCGGTCCTGGGCGATTTGCAGATCGATGGCCGCCGGAATGGTCTCCTGCAGCTCCGGCAGGCGGGCGCGGATGCTGTTCACCGTCTCGATAATGTTGGCTTCCGGCAGCTTGCGGATCATCAGCAAAATAGCCGGTTTGGCGTTGGTCATCCCGGCGTTACGCACGTCCTGCACCGAGTCGGTGACGCTGGCCACGTCTCCCAGCCGCACCGCCGCGCCGTTGTTGTAATGGATAATTAACGGCTCATACTCGGCGGCGGTCTTCAGCTCGTCGTTGGTCTGGATCTGCCAGCGGTGGCTGGCATCCTCGATGGCCCCCTGCGGCCGGCGCACGTTGGCGCTGCTGATGGCGCTGCGCACGTCGTCCAGCGACACGCCCTGGTTGAACAGCGCCTGCGGGTTGAGCCCCACGCGCACCGCCGGCAGCGAGCTGCCCCCCACGGAGACATCCCCCACGCCGTCGATCTGGGCGATGCTCTGCGCCAGCTGGGTGGAGGCAAAGTCGTAGAGCTCGCCCTGGGAGTAGGTCTCCGAGGTGAGGGTCAGGATCATGATCGGCGAGTCGGAGGGGTTCGCCTTGCGGTAGGTCGGGCGGCTCGGCATGCCGCTCGGCAGCAGGCTTTGCGCGGCGTTGATCGCCGCCTGCACGTCCCGGGCCGCGCCGTTGATATCGCGGTTAAAGTTGAACTCCAGAATGATGCGCGTGCTGCCAAGGGAGCTGCTGGAGGTCATCTCGTTGACCCCGGCGATGCGTCCGAGGGAGCGCTCGAGCGGCGTGGCCACCGACGAGGCCATGGTCTCCGGCGAGGCGCCCGGCAGCGAGGCGCTGACCATGATTACCGGGAAATCCACCTGCGGCAGCGGGGCGACCGGCAGCAGCCGGAAGCCGAGCACGCCGCAGAGGGTGATGGCGATCGAGATTAATATCGTCGCCACCGGGCGATAGATGAAGAGGGCGAAAAACTTCACTTACGCCTCCTCTTCACGCGCCGGGAAGCGGGCCCTGATTTTCAGCGCCAGGCTGTCGAACAGCAGGTAGATAACCGGGGTGGTGAACAGGGTCAGCACCTGGCTTACCATCAGGCCGCCCACCATACCGATCCCCAGCGGGCGGCGCAGCTCGGCGCCGACGCCGGTGCTGAGCATCAGCGGCAGGGCGCCTAAAAGCGCAGCCAGGGTAGTCATCAGGATCGGGCGAAAACGCAGCAGGCAGGCCTGATAGATGGCCTCGCGCGGCGCCATACCCTGTTCGCGCTCGGCGGCGAGGGCGAAGTCGATCATCATGATGGCGTTTTTCTTCACGATGCCGATCAGCAAAATAATGCCGATGATGGCGATAACGTCCAGCTCGCTGCCCGCCAGCATCAGCGCCAGCAGCGCCCCGACGCCGGCGGTAGGCAGGGTTGAGAGGATGGTGATGGGGTGAATAAAGCTCTCGTACAGCACGCCGAGCACGATATACATCGCCACCACCGCGGCGACAATCAGCCAGACGGTGCTGCCGAGCGCCGCCTGGAAGGCGAGGGTGCTGCCCTGGAACTGGGTCTGGATATCGGTCGGGAAACTAAGATCTTTCTCGGCGTTCAGGATCGCATCGACCGCCTCACCCAGCGAGTAGTCATCCGGCACGTTAAACGAGATAGTGGTGGAGGGGAACTGATCCAGATGGTTTACCGCCAGCGGGGTGTAGCGCTCTTCCACTTTGGCAATGGCGCTCAGGGGCACCACGCCGCCGTCGCTGCTGGTCAGGCGCACCGAGTCCAGCCCGGCCAGGCCCGGGGTCTGTTTGGTATCGTGCTCCAGCACCACGCGGTACTGGTTGGCCTGGGTATAAATCGTGGAGATCAGGCGCTGGCCGAAGGCGTTATACAGGGCGTTGTCCACGTCTGACATGGTGATACCAAGCCGGCTGGCGCTGTCGCGATCCACCCGGATGTAGGCCGCCAGCCCCTTATCCTGCCAGTCGCTGCTTACGTCCGATACCTGCGGCAGATCTTTCAGCTTATTGACCAGCTGCGGCACCCAGGTGCTTAGCGCCTCCAGGCTGGTGGCCTGCAGCGTGAACTGGTACTGGGTGCGGCTCACGGTGGTGTCGATGGTCAGATCCTGGGTCGGCTGGAGGTAAAGCTCCACCCCTGGCACCCGGGCAACGGCCTCCTGCAGGCGGGCAATCACCGCGTTAACCCGGTCTTCGCGATCGTCCAGCGGCTTAAGGTTAATTTGCAGGCGGGCGCTGTTGAGCGACGGGTTGGTGCCGTCCACCCCCACGAAGGAGGTCAGGCTCTCCACCGCCGGATCCTTCATGATGATCTCCGATACCTGCTGCTGGCGCTGGGCCATGCTGGCAAACGACACCGACTGGGGCGCCTGCAGGGTGCCCTGAATAATGCCGTTATCCTGAATCGGGAAGAAGCCTTTGGGGATCATCACCCACAGCAGCACGCTCAGGGCCAGGGTGCCCAGCGCCACGCCGAGGGTCAGCCACGGGTGGTTGAGCACCTTTGACAGCAGACGGCCGTAGCCGGCGATAATACGTTCAAACATGCGCTCGGAGGCGCGGGAGAAGCGGTTCTGTTTGCGCAGTGACTCATGGCTGAGCATGCGGGCGCACATCATCGGCGTCAGGGTTAACGAGACCACCGCCGAGATTAAGATCGCCACCGCCAGGGTGACGGCAAATTCGCGGAACAGGCGGCCGACGATATCGCCCATAAACAGCAGCGGGATCAGCACCGCGATCAGCGAGAAGGTAAGGGAGATAATGGTAAAGCCGATCTCGCCCGCGCCCTTCAGCGCCGCGGCCAGCGGCTTCTCGCCTTTTTCGATATAGCGCGAGATGTTTTCGATAACCACGATGGCGTCATCCACCACGAACCCGGTGGCGATGGTGAGCGCCATCAGCGTCAGGTTGTTGATGGAGAAATCGAGAAACACCATCACCGCAAAGGTACCCACCAGCGACAGGGGCACCGCCACGGCGGGGATAATGGTCGCCGGCACGTTGCGCAGGAACAGGTAGATAATCATCACCACCAGGGCGATGGCCAGCATCAGCTCAAACTGGGTGTCGCTGACCGAGGCGCGGATATTATTGGTGCGATCGGAGAGCACCTTCACGTTCACCGACTTCGGCAGGCTCTCGATAAGCGTCGGCAGCATGGCGCGGATGCTGTCGGCGGTATCGATGATATTCGCCCCCGGCTGGCGCTGCACGTTCATGACGATGGCCTGCTCTTTATTGGCCCAGGCCCCGAGCCAGCGGTTTTCCGCCCCCTGTTCGACGGTGGCCACGTCCCCTAAGCGGATCGGCGCGCCGTTCTGGTACGCCACAATCAGCTGGCGGTATTCGTCGGCGGACTGCATCTGGTCGTTTGCCGAGAGGGTGACCGCCCGCGTCGGGCCATCCAGCGAGCCTTTCGCCGAGTTGACGTTGGCGCTGCTGATGGCGGTGCGGATGGTTTCGCTGGTCAGCCCCAGGGCGGCAATCGCCTGGGCGTTCAGCTTGACGCGCACGGCCGGGCGCTGGCCGCCGGACAGGGTCACCAGCCCGACGCCGGTCACCTGGGAAATTTTCTGCGCCACCCGGGTTTCGACCATATCCTCCACCTGGGTCATCGGCATGGCGGAGGAGGTGACGGCGAGGGTCATGATCGGCGGATCCGCCGGGTTGACCTTGCTGTAGACCGGCGGGTTCGGCAGGTCCGAGGGCAGCAGGTTGGTGGCGGCGTTAATGGCGGCCTGCACCTCCTGCTCGGCCACGTCCAGCGGCAGGGTAAGCTGGAACTGGAGCGTGACTACCGAGGCGCCGCCGGCGCTCTGGGAGGACATCTGCTTGAGCCCCGACATCTGGCCAAACTGGCGCTCCAGCGGGGCGGTAATGGCGGAGGTCACCACGTCCGGGCTGGCGCCGGGGTAGAGGGTAATTACCTGGATGGTGGGGTAGTCCACCTCCGGCAGGGCGGAGACCGGCAGAAAACGGTAGCCGATGATCCCCGCGAGCAAAATCGCCACCATTAACAGGGTGGTGGCAACCGGGCGCAAAATAAACAGGCGTGACGGCCCGCCCGTCGAGCTGGGTGGCATCACCTGCATCAGGCTTTCTCTCTCTGTTTAGCGTGTTCGGCAGCTTTAGCCGGGGTGGCGTTGTCGCCGTGCGCTTCTACCACCTCTACTTTTGCCCCTTCGGTCAGACGGTCGATACCGTCGGTGACCACCCGATCGCCCGCCGAAAGCCCGGCGCTGATCACCACCGTCTGGCTATCCTGAATCCCGGTTTTCACCAGGTGCTTGCTCACCTTGTTGTCGCCGTTGAGCACCCAGACAAAGTTGCCTTCGTTGCCCATCTGCAGCGCGGCGGTAGGGATCACCACCGCGTTCTCTTCGGTGGCAACCAGCATGCGGGCGTTGACGAACTGGTTGGGGAACAGAATGTCGTCCTCGTTGGTGAAGCGCGCCTTCAGCTTGATCGTCCCGGTGGTGGTGTCGATCTGGTTATCCAGGCTCAGCAGGGTACCTTCGCTCAGCTTCTGCTTGTTGGTACGATCCCAGGCTTCCACCACCAGCGGCTGGCCCGCTTTCTGCGCCTGCACCACGGTGGCGATATCGCTCTCCGGCAGGGTGAAGATTAAATCGATAGGGTGGGTCTGGGTGATTACAACGATGCCGGTGGTATCGCCGCTGGAGATCTGGTTGCCGATATCGGCCTGCTTCAAGCCGACGCGCCCGTCCACCGGGGCGGTGATGCGGCTCCAGTCGAGCTGCAGCTGGGCGCTGGCTACCGCGGCCTCATCGGCCTTGATGGTGCCCTGGCTTTCGCTCACCAGCGCCTGCTGGGCGTCCAGCTCCTGGCGGGAGACGAGGTTGGTTTTCACCAGCTGGCTGTAGCGCGCCAGATCGCGGCGGGCGTTAGCCAGCGTGGCTTTGTCTTTGGCCAACTGCCCCTGGGCCTGGGCGAGGGCGATTTTAAACTGGCTGGGGTCGATCTCTGCCAGCAGATCGCCGGCCTTCACCTGCTGTCCCTCCTGGAAGTGGATCGCCATCAGCTGCCCATCAACGCGGCTGCGCACCGTCACGGTATTGGCGGCGGTAATGGTGCCAAGCCCTGAAAGGTAGCGGGGAACGGATTTATTGACCGCGGTGGCGGCCTGCACCGGCGCCAGCGGGCCGCCGCGCATACCTTTGCGACCGCCGGCGGCGGAGTGCTGTTGGCCGGTGGCACCAGCAGGCGCGCCGGATTGATTGTGCCAGTACCACGCGGCGGCAAGGACCACCACAATAAGGCCAGTGGCGATTGCCCAGCGGGATTTATGACTGCCTTTCATCGTTATACGTTCTCGTCCTGAAACATTTCGGGAAATGATACTAGTTTAGTCAGGGCCGGGAGCAGAAAAATGAAGGAAATAAGGAAGACTGTCGGGAATTGTCTTAATAAAGGCGGTTAAAGCATCAATTCTAAAGCAGCTAGTTGGTCTTGTAAGCCTACGGTATTGCAGCGACGCCCTTGTCCGGCACTAAATCGCCGAAGCGTTGACCGCAGGCCGGGGCGAGGCGCATGGATGCGCCGAGAGGGCGCGACCTACATGGATGTAGGATCGCGCCCGACCCGATAGCCGGAGGGCATAAGCTGAGGGCATCGCGTAGCGACGATTTAGATCGCCGGGAGCCGGGATTGTTAAGGGGGTGGCGAACCCCCTTAACACGTTCACGGGTTCTGCTGTACCAGAGAAGCGCTGAACGTGAGGTGAACGGAACCATCTTCAGAGCCGCATGTTCCCCTCACCCTGACCCTCTCCCCAAAGGGGAGAGGGGACCCACTAGTGCGGCCTGATGCTCTTCCCCCGACCGGACCATGTGCCGCTGCGGCATCTTTAATAAGCTGGACAACAGCGTTGCTGTAGAGCGCGTGGCTATAGAAATAAAAAACGGCAACTCAGGTTGCCGTTTTCGCTTATTCAGATTGATCGGGGCGCTATCTTAGCTAAACACCACCTGCGCCCAGCGGGCCAGCCCCGCCGTTACCGAGCCGAAATCATCCCCGCCGGCGATGGGGATCCCCGGCAGCTGCTCCGCCAGCGCTTTCTTGATCAGCGGCGATTTGGCGCTACCGCCGGTGAGATAAATCACGTCCGGCTTCTCGTTGCCGTTATCCAGCGCCAGCTGCACCTGCTCCAGAATGCGCTGCAGCGGCTGGGAAAGGGCCGTCTCCAGCCCCTGCTGGCTGATGGCGGTGGCAAGCTCGTCGCCGATAAAGGGCAGCGTCACGCTATGTTCGCGGGCGTCGGAGAGGGCGATTTTGCTCTCTTCGGCGCTGCGCACCAGCCGGTAGCTCAGACGCTGGCGCCACACTTTTTGCAGCAGCGCCACTTTCTCGCCGTCCTGCGCATCGCGCACCAGATCGTTCAGGAAACGGCCGTTGGCGATGCTGTAAAAATCGCTCTGGGCAGGCACGTCGTTGATCGCCACCGCGTTCCACCAGGGGAGGATCGGCAGGGCGATGCCCTTTTCGGTCTGGCCGCCCATGCCGAGCAGCGGCATCAGGCTCTTGAAAGCCAGGGCGATATCCAGATCGTTACCGCCCACGCGGCAGCCGCTGTGCCCCAGCAGGCTGTTCTCGCGATCCCGGCGGCTATGCCACTGCGGGCCCATCAGCAGCAGCGAGCAGTCGGTGGTCCCGCCGCCGATATCGACAACCAGCACCCGTTTCTCTTCGCTCAGGGTGGCTTCAAAATCGAGCCCGGCGGCAACCGGCTCGTACTGGAACACCACATCCTGGAACCCGGCGCGGTGGGCGGCGCGCTCCAGAATGCCCTGCGCCTGCTGGTTGGCCTCATCACCCCCCAGCCCCTGGAAGTTGATCGGCCGACCAATCACCGCCTGGTTAATATTCTGAGCCACCTGCGACTGGGCCTGCTGGCGAATGTGCAGCATCATGGCGCAGACCAGATCTTCAAAGAGCGCCACCTGCTGCGGCTTCAGCCCGCTGGCCCCGAGGAAGGATTTCGGCGATTTTACAAAGTAGACCTCTTCCGGATCCTCAATGTACTGGCCAAGGGAGGCCAGGCCGAACTGCACGCTGGCCGGAGTAACCTCGATATCCTCTTCGCGGTTAAAGCTCACCGCCCGGCGCAGCAGCGCCTGGGTTTCCGCGCCCGTCGCCGGAACCTGATGGTGGCGGTAGAGCCACTCGCTCACCGCTTCGCGGGTGGGCGCGCAGATCATCGAGGGCAGCAGCGTGCTGTTATTTTCCATCTTCAGCAGCTGCGGCTGCCCGTCCTGCATCACCGCCACCGAACAGTTGGCGGTACCATAGTCAAAGCCGATAAACACGTGCGCAATCCCCATGCCTTTGAGAAGGGGCGAGACTTTAGCGAAATGTCCGCCCGGCGACAACAGGAATATGAAAGCAAGGCAAAAACCGGGGGCTATGGTTATGCTGTGAAGAGACAAATCAAGGAGCCGCAATGTTTACCCTGACCTGGCAACCCCCTTACGACTGGCAGTGGATGTTTGACTTTCTGGGCGCCCGCGCGGTGGCCGGCATCGAAACCGTAACAGAGCGCTGGTATGAACGCAGCTTTGCCTGCGAGGGCCACGCCGGGCTGATTCGGGTAACGCCTCACCCCGAGAGCTGCACGCTGGAGGTCCGGCTCAGCGAGGGGCTGTTGCCGGTGGCCGATATCTGCCTGGCGCGACTCTCCCGTCTGCTGGATCTGCGGTGCGATCCGCAGCAGATTGCAGATGTGCTGGGGAGCCTTGGCGCCGACCGGCCCGGCCTGCGCCTGCCGGGGTCGATGGATGCGTATGAGCAGGGGGTGCGGGCTATTCTCGGCCAACTGGTGAGCGTGGCGATGGCGGCGAAGCTGACGGCCAAAGTGGTGGCCCTGTGCGGTGAGCCCCTGGCCGGAGCGCCTGGCTATTACCTTTTCCCCACGCCCGCCGCGCTGGCGGCGGCGGATCCCATGGCGTTGAAGGGGCTGGGGATGCCGGTGAAGCGCGGGGAGGCGCTGATCCATCTGGCGCAGTCGGTGGTGGAGGGGCGTTATCCCATGGAGGCGCCGGCGGATATCGAGGCGGCGGTAAAAGATCTGCAAACCCGGCCGGGCATTGGCCGCTGGACGGCGAACTACCTGGCCCTGCGCGGCTGGCAGGCGAAAGACGTTTTTCTACCGGATGACTACGCGATTAAGCAGCGCTTCGCCGGGATGACCCCCGCCGCCATTCGCCGCTACGCCACGCGCTGGCAGCCCTGGCGCTCGTACGCGCTGCTGCACATCTGGTATACCCCGGGCTGGTCGCCGTCAGTTGATGGCGAACCAGGTGGTGTTGAGGAGTAGCTCCAGCGGGCGCGATTCGTCGATGGTGTCGCCATAGATATAATCAATGCCAATACCCGACAGGGTATCCATCACAACCGGCTGGTTGCTCGGCCCAGCAATGGTTTTGATCCCCAGCCGCCGGGCGTGGCCCTGAATAATAGTGACCATCATTTCGTCCATCAGGTTGCCATGCACGTTTGTTACCAGCTCCGGATCCAGCAGCAGGTAGTCGGCAGTCCGCTCGTTGAGATGGTTGAACAGCTCCATCTCGCGCCCGACGTGGCTCAGAATGATACGGCAGCCCGCCTGGCGCAGTTTATCCATCCCGGCAAGGGTGTTTTTATCCGGCTGGTTCAGCACATCCACATGCACCACCAGATGCAGCAGGCGCGGCTGCAACGGCGAGCGCGCCAGCGTCTCCAGCAGCTCATCCACCAGGGTGATGCTTGCCAGCCCGGCCAGCGAGAGCGGCAGCGCCACGCCGGTGCCTTTGTTCGCCAGCGGCGTGGCGAAGTTAGTGAAGAACTCCTGCATCATACGCCGGTCCAGGGCGTGCAGCAGCTCCGGCTCCGCCAGCCCGGCGCGGAACGCCTGCTCGTCGAGCACTTCCCCTTCGCTGGTCCACAGGCGCAGGGAGATCATCCAGAAGCTACTGCTTTCCGGAATGCGCGGCGAGGCGACGCTGCGGGCCATCATCACCAGGTTGTTGTCTTTGATCATGTGCCACTGCTCGTCGAGGGACATCATGCTGCGGGCACTGTGAATGCGCTCCTGCTGGGGTTCGTAAACCGTGACTACGCCGCGGCCGCTGTTTTTCGAGGCATAGCAGGCGATATCGGCCTGCGACATCACCTCCGCCGCCTGATGATTACCGGCGTCAATCAGGGTGATCCCGGCGCTGGCGCCGATGCGGTGCAGGCGGCCCTCCCACATAAAGTGGTACTCGTTGATGGCGTTAATGATGCGCCCGGCGATATAGCGGGCGCTTTCGGTATTACAGTCCGGCAGCAGCAGGCCGAACTCATCCCCGCCGAGGCGCGCCAGCACGTCGGTGGAGCGCAGCATGCTCAGCATCAGCGAGGAGAGCTCGCGCAGCAGGGCGTCGCCCGCCGCGTGGCCGGCGGTATCGTTTACCGCCTTAAAGCGATCGAGATCGATAAACACCAGCGCATGGCGCTGGCGCGTCTCCTGCACCAGATGGAGCAGGCGCTTGAGGTGCGCTTCAAAGCTGACGCGGTTCGCCAGATGAGTGAGGGCGTCGTGGGAGGCGTTATAGCTCAGTTCGCGCAGCATTTTGCGCGACTCGGTCACGTCCTGGATAACCAGCACCGAGCCGATGTTCTGCCCGTCAAGGGTGCTCAGCGGCGTGATGCTGTAGTGAATGTCGTAGCTGCCGCCGCTGCGGCTGTGCAGCACCACATCGTGCTCCATATCCGTGCGGGACATATCGCCGCTATGAATGTTTTCCAGCAGCGGGCCGTTGTTACCAAAGGTAATATGCAGCACGGAAAGCACCGGCTGGCCTATCGCCTCCTCCTGGGTCCAGCCGCTCATCTTCTCGGCAACCGGGTTCATAAAGGTAACGTTCATGTCCACGTCGGTGCAGAGTACCGCTTCGCCGATGGAGTCGAGGGTAATATGCAGGCGCTCTTTTTCCTGGAACAGGGCCTCGTTCAGCTGTTTTACCTCGGTCATGTCCATATTGACCCCCAGCAGACGCTCCACCTCGCCCTGCTTGTTCAGCACCCGGTTGGAGAGGGCGCGAATATGGCGTACCCCCTCTTTGACGCGGATACGGAACTCCAGCTTGAACGGCACGCGCGCCGCCAGCGAATCCCGCACCACCTGCTCAGCGTGGGCGCGATCTTCCGGCAGCATGCACTCCTGCCACAGCTGCCAGGTGGGTTTGGTATGCGCCGGAATCTCATAGAGTTCAAACATGCGCTTATCCCAGCTGATGACGTTGGGCTCAATATCCCACTCCCAGATGCCGATCCCGCCCGCCTCGTTGGCGAGGGTGATCCGCTCCATCAGGCGCTTATTAACCCATTCGGTATGCTTCAGATCGTTGATGTCTTCTATCTGGGCAATAAAGTAGAGCGGCGTACCGTCCGCATGGCGCACCAGCGACACCGCCAGCAGCGCCCAGACCACTTCGCCATCGCGGGTGTAGTAACGCTTCTCCATGGAGTAGCTGTTGATCTCCCCGCGCACCAGCTGGTTCATCTGGTCTAAATCGTTATGCAGATCTTCCGGCCAGGTGACCTGCTGAAAGGTAAGAGACTGCAGCTCCGGCTGGGTGTAGCCGAGGAACTGGCACAGGGCCTTATTCGCCTGCAGCCACTGGCCGTCGGTGCCGACCAGCGCCATGCCGATGGCGGAGTACTCCATGGCGTTACGAAAGCGCTCTTCGCTCTCGGTGATATGTTTGCGCTCGGCGCGAAACGCGTACATCACCATGGTCATCACGTTGGCGGGCAGCAGCATCATTAAGAAGGGCAGCCAGGGGGCGTTAACCATGGCCGGGGCGGTCATGGGCAGCGACGGCGTGGGGTTGGTGGCGATCATCAGCGACACCATCATCACCGTGACCAGGAAGACCAGAAAGGCCTCCATCCGCGGCAGGCGCACCGCGCTCCACATCAGCAGCACGATAATGGCGGTGAAGGGCCAGGGCAGAAAACGGATCGCCACCCAGCTCAGCACCAGGGTGACGGCCAGGGTGACCAGGGTTTCGAAGAGCAGCCGTGGGTTGCGATGGCGCAGCAGGTAGTGGGGTTTAAACAGCAGCCCCAGCGGCACCAGCGCCAGCGCGCCGATGGTTTCTGACAGCACCCACATCAGGAAGCGGCGCACCGGCTCGTCGCTCGGCACCATAAAATGGACCAGCGCCCCGCCCAGCAGCGGCGGGATCAGGGCGCTGCCGATAGCCAGCCGGATCCAGTCTCCCAGATTCTGCAGCGGATTATACCAGGGCAGCAGTTTGCGCAGCAGCAGCGCGCCGACGCAGGCTTCCAGGGTATTGATAAGCCCGTACCACAGATTAATAGCGTCCCAGGAGTAGATCAGCCAGGAGGCAAAAACGTTACCCAGGGTACAGGCGAGGGCGATCCCGGGCCACATTTTGCCGGCGTGGCGGTAAAAGGCCACCATCATAATGGCGGTAGGGAACCATAAAGGCGCAAGAATAGTACCGAAACGCGTCAGTTCCAGAGAGAACAGCGTAAAAACAAAGGTAACCAGACCAAGACTGACAAGCCGTAGTAAAGGATTGGGGGTGGTCACCAAAACGCGCTGGTATTGTTTATTCATTACCGCTTTATCCAGGGACATCGTGCCGCCGGGAAATAGCTCCGGGCGAGTGGAATTTTGAGTTTGGATTATGCTAGTACAAACAATTTACAATTCATATGGCGACTGCTCATAAAATGACATCATAGAGTTATTAAATACTTATCCTGGATAAATTTCCGCGGCGCTGCTGTAAAAGTGAGCGGATTAATTTAGCTAAAGGGTTAGCGGTCATTTCGAGCCGTCTCGCATAAGCTGTGCATTCGACTGGTATCGGACCCGCGAAATCCCTATAATTGCCGCGTTTGACGCTAAGGCGTCGTCCTTCCTTACATTCCAGGTTACTCAGGTCGCTAAATTTATGACTGATAAGTCTCATCAGTGCGTCATTATAGGCATCGCCGGCGCATCCGCTTCAGGTAAAAGTCTAATTGCAAGTACGCTTTACCGTGAATTACGTGAACAGGTTGGTGATGAGCACATCGGTGTCATTCCGGAAGACAGCTATTACAAGGATCAAAGTCATCTGTCGATGGAAGAGCGTGTTAAGACCAACTACGATCACCCAAGCGCGATGGACCACAGCTTGTTATTCCAGCATCTGCAGTCTCTTAAGAGCGGCACCGCTATTGAACTGCCAGTCTATAGTTATGTAGAACATACCCGCACCCAGGAGACCATCCGCATCGAGCCGAAAAAGGTGATCATCCTTGAGGGCATCCTGCTGCTGACCGACGCGCGGCTGCGCGAATCGATGAACTTCTCTATCTTTGTCGATACCCCGCTGGATATCTGCCTGATGCGCCGTATCAAGCGCGATGTTAACGAACGCGGCCGCTCTATGGATTCGGTGATGGCGCAGTATCAGAAAACCGTACGTCCGATGTTCCTGCAGTTTATTGAACCTTCCAAACAATACGCCGATATTATCGTGCCGCGCGGGGGTAAAAACCGCATTGCTATCGATATTCTGAAAGCGAAAATCAGCCAGTTTTTTGAATAAAACGCGCGAATTGTGTACCGTTCAGAGATAACCTGGTTTGCCCCCGGAAGATGTACGTCCGGGGGTGCGATGCACGAAAGGAGAGAGTGCCATGCGCCTGTGTGATAAAGATATTGAAGCCTGGCTCGATGAAGGCCGCCTGTCTATTACCCCCCGCCCGCCGGTTGAGCGCATTAACGGCGTGACCGTCGATGTGCGTCTGGGTAACAAATTCCGCACCTTCAGCGGACATACCGCCCCCTTTATCGACCTGAGCGGGCCGAAGGATGAGGTTAGCGCCGCCCTTGACCGGGTGATGAGCGATGAGATCGTGCTCGCTGACGGCGAGGCTTTTTATCTGCATCCGGGAGAGCTGGCGCTGGCCGTGACCTATGAGTCGGTGACGCTGCCTGCGGATCTGGTGGGCTGGCTCGATGGTCGCTCTTCGCTGGCCCGTCTGGGGCTGATGGTGCACGTGACCGCGCACCGCATCGATCCGGGCTGGTCTGGCCGCATCGTGCTGGAGTTTTTCAATGCCGGTAAACTGCCGCTGGCGCTGCGTCCGGGCATGATGATCGGCGCCCTGAGCTTTGAGCCGCTCACCGGCCCGGCGGCGCGTCCGTACAATCGCCGTCAGGATGCGAAATATCGCGATCAGCAGGGTGCGGTCGCCAGTCGAATTGACAAAGACTGAGCCCAGGCCGGTCCACCGAGGAAGCCATGAGAAGAGTTCTTACAACGCTGATGATTTTGCTGGTGGTGTTGGTTGCTGGTCTGTCTGCGTTGGTTCTGCTGGTTAACCCCAACGATTTTCGCGCTTACATGGTGCGCCAGGTTGAAGCGCGCAGCGGCTATGCCCTTAAGCTCGACGGGCCGCTGCGCTGGCACGTCTGGCCGCAGCTCAGCATCCTTTCCGGGCGCATGTCGCTAACCGCGCCGGGCGCGCCGCAGCCGCTGATTGTCGCTGACAATATGCGCCTCGACGTGGCCCTGATGCCGCTGCTGTCCCACCAGCTGCAGGTTGAACAGGTGATGCTAAAAGGCGCGGTTATCCAGCTGACCCCGCAAACCGAGGCGGTACGCAACGCCGACGCGCCGGTCGCCCCACGGGAGAATACCCTGCCGGATGCCGCCGAAGATAACGGCTGGTCGTTTGATATTGGCAAACTGAAGGTGGCCGATAGCGTGCTGGTGTTCCAGCATGAAGACGATGAGCAGGTGACGGTGCGTAATCTCAACCTGCAGATGGAGCAGGACGCGCACCATAAAGGGACGGTGGATTTCAGCGCCCGGGTTAACCGCAACCAGCGCGATATGACCCTCTCCTTTAATGCCAGGGTGAATGCCTCTGACTATCCCCACCGGCTGATTGCCGATATCGGGCAGCTTAACTGGCAGCTGACGGGTGCCGATCTGCCCACCCAGGGCGTGACCGGGCAGGGCAAACTGCAGGCCGTGTGGCGCGAAGAGCATAAGCAGCTCGAACTGAACCAGCTTGATTTACAAGCCAACGACAGCACCATGAAAGGCCAGGCGAGCGTGATACTTGCCGACTCGCCAAAGTGGACGATCGATTTGCAGTTCGACAGGCTCAACCTGGAGAACCTGCTCGCCGCGCAGGGGGCCGTGGCCCAGGGCGACGTCGCCCAGCAGGGGCAGCGCCAGCCGAAGCAGCCCCGGCCGGTGATCTCCTCCAACCTGGACCAGCCGGACTACAACGGCCTGCGCGGTTTTGACGCAGATATCATGCTGAAAGCCAACAGCGTGCGCTGGCGGGGAATGGACTTCAGCCAGGTGAGCAGCCAGATGACCAACAAAAACGGCCTGCTGACCATCGGCGAGCTTAGCGGTCAGATGGGGCAGGGGCGTCTGTCGCTGCCGGGCACGCTGGATGTGCGTAAAGGCGAAGCCCGGGCCACATTCCAGCCGCGCCTTGAGAATATTGAGATTGGCTCGCTGCTGAAGGCCTTTAACTACCCGATCCCGCTGACCGGCAGCCTGTCGCTGGCGGGGGATTTTGCCGGCAGCAAAATCGACGCTGAGGCCTTCCGCCGTAACTGGCAGGGGCAGGCGCACGTGGAGATGCACAACACCCGCATGGAAGGGCTGAACTTCCAGCAGCTGGTTCAGCAGGCGGTGGAGCGCAGCAGCAACGTCAAGGTTAAAGATAACTACGACAACGCTACCCGTCTGGACAGCTTTGTCTCCGACCTCTCCCTCAACGCGGGCCAGCTGTCGCTTAACGCCATGGCGGGGCAGTCGGCGATGTTGTCTCTTGAAGGCAACGGCGCGCTTGACCTGGTGAAAGAGACGGCGGATACCCACTTTAAGGTGCGGGTGCTGGAAGGCTGGGTGGGAGAGAGCGCACTTATCGACTTCCTGAAGACGACGCCAATCCCGCTTAATGTTTACGGCAAGTGGCAGGAGCTCAACTACAGCCTGCAGGTGGACCAGCTGCTGCGTAAACATCTTCAGGATGAAGCGAAACGCCGGCTTAACGACTGGGCGGATCGCAATAAAGATTCGAAAAACAGCAAAGACGTGAAAAAACTGCTGGAAAAAATGTAATAAAAAGCCGGGAAGGTTAGCGCCTTACCCGGCTTTTTTATTATGCGTCTTTTATCGCGCCGCTTTTATCACACTTCGTAGTCCATCTCTTCGTCATCTCCCAGCGGAATGAGCTGAACTTTTTGTATCCGGTGATGCTCCACCTCCAGCGTTTTAAGCGCGTAATTTCCCACCTGCACCTCTTCGCCCGGTTTCGGAATACGTTGCAGAATTTCCATCAGCAGGCCGGCAATGGTGTGGTATTCACGCTTCTCGTCCAGCGGCAGGGGCACGTACTGCACCAGATCCTCCAGCGGCATATGGCCGTTGGCCGTCCAGCTGCCGTCGCCGTTTTTCTGGATATCGTGGCGGGCGTCAATCTCTTCCACCTCGTTCGGCAGATTGCCGGCGATGGTCTCCATCACGTCGCTGAGCGTCACCACCCCTTCGACGGAGCCAAACTCATCGACCACAAAGGCGAAGTGGGTGCGGGCGTTGCGGAACTGCTCAAGAGCCGAGAGCAGGGGCAAGCCTTCCGGGAAGACCAGCGGCTGGCGCACCAGCGCGCGCAGGTCGAGCGGCTCGCCGTGCAGCTGCTGGTTCAGCAGGTCGATAACATGTACCACACCAAGCAGATCCTCTTCCTGGTCACCGCCGGTCACCACCACCCTGGTATGCTGGTTTTTGTCCAGCAGGGCGCGGATCTGCGGCTCCGGCGCGTTGAGATCGATATGCTCGATATCGTGACGCGAGGTCATGATGCTGCTAACCGAGCGCTGATTGAGGTTGAGCACCCGCTCGATCATCCGCCGCTCCTGCGGGTTAAAGATCTGGCTGCTGTCGTGATCCGCCAGCAGTGAGGCAGACTGCGCGTCCAGCTCGGCATCCTCTTTCTTACCGCTCAGCAGGCGCATTACCGTGTCGGCCGTACGCTGGCGCAGCGTCTGGTTGGCAGAGAGGAAGCGGCGGCGGTTGAAGATAGCCAGCTGGTTGAGCGCTTCAATAATCACCGAGAAGCCAATCGCCGCGTACAGATAGCCTTTCGGAATATGGAAGCCAAAGCCGTCGGCCACCAGGCTAAAGCCGATCATCAGCAGGAAGCTAAGGCACAAAATAACGATGGTCGGGTGGCCGTTGACGAAGCGGGTGAGCGCCTTACTGGCCATTACCATCAGGCCGATGGCGATAATGACCGCCGCCATCATGACCCCCAGATGGTCCACCATCCCCACGGCGGTGATCACCGAATCGAGGGAGAAGACCGCATCCAGCACCACAATTTGCGCCACCACCGGCCAGAATTTTGCCCCGCGCCGCTGGGTGGGGTTTTCGCTGTCTTTACCTTCGAGCCGCTCGTTGAGCTCCATGGTGGCTTTAAACAGCAGGAAGAAACCGCCAAACAGCATAATCAGGTCCCGGGCGCTGAAGCTCAGGCTGTAGATCGTGAACAGCGGTTTGGTCAGCGTCACCAGCCAGGAGATTGAGGCCAGCAGCAGCAGGCGCATCACCATTGCCAGCAACAGGCCGGTAACGCGGGCGCGATCGCGCTGAGCGGGGGGCAGTTTTTCGGCGAGAATGGCAATAAAGACCAGGTTATCGATACCGAGCACCAGCTCCAGCACCACCAGGGTGACCAGCCCGGCCCAGATTGACGGATCTGCAATCCATTCCATAGCGAGAGTAATACCTTTAGTTATATGACAATTGTCACATTTCGATCATGGATAAAGGCCGGGAAAAATGCAATGCCGCAGGGAGAATTCTCCACAGAGCGTCGCAAATTTGACCATAATAATTCCTTATTAAATATGTGGTAAAAGTTATCTTGTCTGGAAATAAGATAATTTAGGAAATATCGCAGGTCGGAATAATATAACTATTGTTGTCAACATGAAGAAAATCCTAAAACCTCAAAACTTTGGCGTTAATATTAATCTTAAAAAGCTATAGCCCGGTAGTTGTTTCCTTGCCTGCTATTACGTTAGCTGCAACAATTCTTCCAGCATCAAATGTCAAAGCCTCTTGTTGCTATTTTTATGTCGGTTTAAAGACACCAGAAACTATATCCGGGTAAGAATATTCCTGCCTGATATATTTTTGTGTCAAACCCGGTCAAAGAGAGTGTTTATCCATAACGTACTGTTTATACAGTGGATTGGTAACTGAAAGCCAAGGGCGGTAGCGTGCCCGAAGGCGTGTGAATCAGCCTCGATTATTCTGTCAATAGCCACCGGATGAATAAACTTCTTTTAGGACTGATGCCAGTTATATTTCTCTTTTATTAACTGCATGCTAAAAGTTAATCGCCCCGCGCTTAATTAAATTGCACAGGATAATTACTCTGCCAAAGTGATAAATAATCAATGATGAAATCCAAAATGAAATTGATGCCATTATTGGTGTCCGTAACCTTGATGAGTGGTTGCACCGTCTTACCTGGCAGCAATATGTCGACTATGGGTAAGGATGTGATTAAGCAGCAGGATGCTGATTTCGACCTCGACCGCATGGTCAATGTTTATCCCCTGACCCCAAGGCTGGTTGAGCAATTACGTCCCCGTCCAAATGTGGCCCAGCCGAACGTTTCGCTGGACCAGGAGATCGCCTCTTATGAGTACCGCGTCGGGCCGGGTGACGTTGTTAGCGTCACCGTCTGGGACCACCCCGAGCTGACCACCCCCGCCGGCCAGTACCGTAGCTCCAGCGACACCGGTAACTGGGTGCAGCCGGACGGCACCATGTTCTATCCCTATATAGGCAAAGTGCACGTGGTGGGTAAAACCCTGGCTGAAATTCGTAGTGATATTACCGGGCGCTTAGCGCAGTACATCGCCGATCCGCAGGTGGACGTTAATATCGCCGCGTTCCGTTCGCAAAAAGCCTATATCTCCGGACAGGTGAATAAATCCGGCCAGCAGGCGATCACCAACGTGCCGCTGACCGTGCTGGATGCCATCAACGCCGCGGGCGGCCTGACCGACGCCGCCGACTGGCGCAACGTGGTGCTGACGCATCAGGGCAAAGAGCAGCGCATTTCGCTGCAGGCGCTGATGCAGAACGGCGACCTGAGCCAGAACCGCCTGCTCTATCCGGGCGACATTCTCTTCGTACCGCGCAACGACGATCTGAAAGTGTTCGTGATGGGTGAAGTGAAGAAACAGAGCACCCTCAAAATGGACTTCAGCGGCATGACCCTGACCGAAGCGCTGGGCTCGTCTGAGGGCATCGACCTCACCACCTCTAACGCCAGCGGCATCTTCGTGATCCGTCCGCTGAAAGGAGAGGGCAGCAACGGCAAGCTCGCCAATATCTATCAGCTTGATATGTCCGATGCCACCTCGCTGGTGATGGCGACGCAGTTCCGTCTCCAGCCGTATGACGTGGTCTACGTGACGACCGCACCGGTTGCCCGCTGGAACCGCCTGATTAACCAGTTGCTGCCGACGATCAGTGGCGTTCGCTACATGACCGACACGGCCAGCGACGTTCATAACTGGTAAGCGCAATGTTCAATAAAATTCTGGTGGTGTGCGTGGGGAACATTTGCCGTTCCCCTACGGCCGAGCGGCTGCTACAGCAGTATCAGCCGGGGCTGACGGTGGGCTCTGCAGGGCTGGGGGCGCTGGTGGGAAAAGGGGCCGATGAACGCGCGGCAAGCGTGGCGCAGGCGCACGATCTCTCTCTCGACGGGCACTGCGCCCGTCAGGTGACGGCCGCCCTGTGCCGGGAGTATGACCTGATTCTGGCGATGGAAAAGCGGCATATCCATGCGCTGTGCGACATCGCGCCGGAGATGCGCGGCAAAGTGATGCTGTTTGGTCACTGGGATAACGAGCGCGAAATCCCCGATCCGTATCGCAAGAGCCGTGAAGCCTTTGAAGCGGTTTACACCTTACTTGACCAGTCTGCCCGCCAGTGGGCGCAGGCACTGAACGTTTAGCAGGGATAACAATGACAGATAAAGTAAAAACGTCTGCCGCCCCGACCTCGGGCAGTGATGAAATTGATATTGGCCGCCTGATTGGCACCGTGGTCGAGGCGCGCTGGTGGGTGCTGGGTATCACCGCCGTCTTTGCGCTGGGGGCGGTTATCTACACCCTTTTCGCCACCCCCATCTACAGCGCCGACGCGCTGGTGCAGATCGAACAAAACACCGGTAATTCGCTGGTGCAGGATATCGGCTCGGCGCTGGCCAATAAACCCCCGGCCTCTGAAGCGGAGATCCAGCTGGTGCAGTCGCGCCTGGTGCTGGGGAAAACCGTGCACGATCTCGGGCTGGATATCGCGGTAACTAAAAATACCTTCCCGATCTTCGGTGCTGGCTGGGATCGCCTGATGGGCCGCCAGAACGATACCGTTAAGGTCACCGACTTTACGCTGCCGAAAGGGGCAGGGGATCAGGTCTTCACCCTCGAAGTGCTGGGGCCAAAGCAGTATCAACTCACCAGCGATGCGGGCTTTAGCGCCCGTGGCGAAGTGGGGCAGCTGCTGAGCAAAGATGGCGTCACTATTAAGGTGAACGCTATTCATGCCGCCGAGGGCAGCGAGTTTACCGTCACCAAATTCTCCACCCTGGGGATGATTAACAACCTGCAAAATAACCTGTCGGTAACCGAAACCGGCAAAGACACCGGCGTCCTGAGCATGACCTTCACCGGTGAAGATAAAGACAAAATCCGCGACATCCTCAACAGCATCACCCGCAACTACCTTGAGCAGAACGTCGAGCGTAAGTCGGAAGAGGCGGCGAAAAGCCTCGCCTTCCTCGCCAAACAGCTCCCGGAAGTGCGCGCCCGCCTGGATGAAGCCGAGAACAAACTCAACGCCTATCGTCAGGATAAAGACTCGGTCGACCTGCCTTTAGAAGCCAAATCGGTACTGGATTCGATGGTTAACATCGACGCCCAACTCAACGAGCTGACCTTTAAAGAGGCGGAGATCTCCAAGCTTTACACCAAACGCCACCCGGCCTACCGCACCCTGCTGGAAAAACGCCAGGCGCTGGAAGATGAGAAATCCAAACTCAACGGCCGCGTAACCGCCATGCCGAAGACCCAGCAGGAGATTGTGCGCCTGACCCGCGACGTGGAGTCCGGCCAGCAGGTCTATATGCAGCTGCTGAACAAACAGCAGGAGCTGAAGATCACCGAGGCCAGCACCGTGGGCGACGTGCGTATCGTCGACCCGGCCATCACCCAGCCCGGAGTGCTGAAGCCGAAGAAGGCGCTGATTATTCTCGGCAGCATTATTCTTGGCCTGATGCTCTCCATCGTTGGCGTGCTGCTGCGCTCCCTGTTTAACCGCGGTATCGAAAGCCCGCAGGCGCTGGAAGAGCACGGCATCAGCGTCTACGCCAGTATTCCGCTCTCCGAGTGGCAGAAATCCCGCGACAGCGTGAAGACCGTCAAGGGCGTCAAGCGCTACAAGCAGAGCCAGCTGCTGGCGGTGGGTAACCCGACGGATCTGGCGATCGAGGCGATACGCAGCCTGCGTACCAGCCTGCACTTCGCCATGATGCAGGCGAAAAACAACGTTCTGATGCTCTCGGGGGTTAGCCCGTCAATTGGTAAGACCTTTGTCTGTGCCAACCTGGCGGCGGTGATCAGCCAGACCAACAAGCGCGTGCTGCTGATCGACTGTGATATGCGTAAGGGCTACACCCACGAGCTGCTGGGCACCAACAACGCCGACGGCCTGTCGGAAGTGCTGCTGGGTAAAAGCGATATTGAGAGCTGCGCCAAGCCGACCTCCATCACCAACTTCGACCTGGTGCCGCGCGGCCAGGTGCCGCCTAACCCGTCCGAGCTGCTGATGAGCGAGCGCTTTACCCGTCTGGTGGAGTGGGCCAGCAAGCACTATGACCTGGTGCTGATTGATACCCCGCCAATCCTTGCCGTGACCGACGCCGCCATCGTAGGCCGTCACGCGGGCACCACCCTGATGGTGGCGCGCTACGCGGTGAACACCCTGAAAGAGGTGGAGACCAGCCTCAGCCGCTTCGAGCAGAACGGCATTGAGGTGAAAGGGGTGATCCTCAACTCCATCTTCCGCCGCGCCACCGGCTATCAGGATTACGGCTACTACGAGTACGAATACAAATCTGACAGCAAATAAAAAATACCCCTCACCCTAACCCTCTTCACGAAGGGGAGAGAGAACGGCTCGGTGCAGCCTGTCTCCCTCTCCCCTCCGGGGAGAGGGCCGGGGTGAGGGGTGAGGGGAAGACCATGACCACACAACGCCCTTTGATTTCTATCTATATGCCGACATGGAATCGTCAGCAGCTGGCGATCCGCGCAATTAAGTCCGTGCTGCGTCAGGACTACGATAACTGGGAGCTGATCATCGTCGATGACTGCTCCGCATCCTGGGAACAGCTGCAGCAGTTTGTTACCGATCTCCAGGATCCGCGGGTGATGTACACCCACAACCCGATTAACTCGGGCGCCTGCGCGGTGCGCAACCAGGCCATTATGCAGGCCAAAGGGGAGTTTCTGACCGGCATCGACGACGATGACGAATGGACCCCCAACCGCCTGTCGATTTTTCTCTCCCATAAGCATCAGCTGGTGACCCACGCCTTCCTGTATGCCAACGACTATGTCTGCCAGGGCGAGGTTTACTCCCAGCCCGCCAGCCTGCCGCTCTACCCTAAATCGCCGTACTCTCGCCGCCTGTTTTATAAGCGCAATATCATCGGCAACCAGGTCTTTACCCTGTCGACGCGCTTTAAAGAGTGCCTGTTCGACACCAGCCTCAAGGCGGCGCAGGACTACGACATCTTCCTGCGGATGGTGGTGGAGTACGGCGAGCCGTGGAAAGTGGAGGATGCCACCCAGATCCTGCACATTAATCACGGCGAAATGCAGATCACCTCCTCGCCGAAGAAGTTTTCCGGCTACTTCCATTTTTACCGCAAGCACAAAGACAAGTTTGACCGTGCCAGCCGTAAATATCAGCTGTTTACCCTCTATCAGATCCGCAACAAGCGCATGAACTGGCGCACGCTGCTGACGCTCTTCTCGGTGCGCAATACCAAGCGCCTGGCCGACGGGCTTCGGGGGAAATAATGTTTCTGGAAGATTGCCGCGCAAACAGCTGGAGCCTGCGCCCCTGCTGCATGGTTCTGGCCTACCGCATTGCCCACTTCTGCTCGGTGTGGCGTAAAAAAAATGTGCTTAACAATATCTGGGCGGCACCGGTGCTGGTGCTGTACCGCATCATTACCGAGTGCTTCTTTGGCTATGAGATCCAGGCCGCGGCCACCATCGGCCGCCGCTTTACCATTCACCACGGCTATGCGGTGGTAATTAATAAATTCGTGGTCGCCGGGGACGATTTTACTATCCGCCACGGCGTAACCCTCGGTAATCGCGGCCCGGACAGCCTGGCCTGCCCGGTAATTGGCAATAACGTTGAGCTTGGTGCCAACGTGGTGATGATTGGCGATATCACCGTGGGCAATAACGTCACCGTTGGCGCGGGAAGCGTGGTGCTCGACAGCATCCCGGACAACGCGCTGGTGGTGGGTGAAAAAGCCCGGGTGAAGGTGATCAAATGAATATTCTGCAATTTAACGTGCGTCTCGCCGAGGGCGGGGCGGCAGGGGTGGCGCTGGATCTGCACCAGCGCGCGCTGCAAAAAGGGCTCCAGTCGCGCTTTATCTACGGTTACGGCAAGGGCGGCAAGAAGAGCGTCAGCCACGATAACTATCCGCAGGTGGTGAAACACACCCCGCGCCTGACCTCGGTGGCGAACATCGCCCTGTTTCGCCTGTTTAACCGCGACCTGTTCGGCAACCTGAATAGCCTCTATCGCACCGTCACCCGCACGCCGGGCCCGGTAGTGCTGCACTTTCACGTGCTGCACAGCTACTGGCTGAAGCTCGAAGAGGTGGTGGCCTTTTGCCAGAAGGTGAAGGTGCACAAGCCGGACGTCACCTTCGTCTGGACCCTGCACGACCACTGGAGCGTGACCGGCCGCTGCGCCTTTACCGACGGCTGCGAAGGCTGGAAAACCGACTGCCAGAAATGCCCGACCCTCGGCAACTACCCGCCGGTGAAGATCGACCGCGCCCATCGGCTGGTGGCCGGCAAGCGTCAGCTGTTCCGCGACATGCTGGCGCTGGGCTGTAGCTTTATTTCTCCAAGCCAGCACGTGGCGGATGCCTTCAATAGCCTGTACGGGGCAGGGCGCTGCAAGATCATCAATAACGGCATCGACGTGGCGACGGAAGAGATCCTGGCGGAGCTGACCCCCGTACCCGTCACCGCCGGCAGGCCGAAAATCGCTATCGTCGCCCACGACCTGCGCTACGACGGCAAAACCAACCAGCAGCTGGTGCGCGACATGATGGCGCTGGGGGACAAAATCGAGCTGCACACCTTCGGCAAGTTTTCGCCCTTTGAGGGCAAGAACGTGGTGAACCACGGCTTCGAGACCGACAAGCGCAGGCTGATGAGCGCCCTCAACGGCATGGACGCGCTGGTCTTCAGCTCCCGGGTGGATAACTATCCGCTGATTTTGTGCGAAGCGCTCTCCATCGGCGTGCCGGTTATCGCCACCCACAGCGACGCCGCGCGCGAAGTGCTGGAAAAATCGGGCGGAAGAACCTTCGCGGAGCAGGAGGTGCTGCCGCTGGTGCAGCTGCCAAAGGCCGGGATCGCCGAGGCCGTTTTTGGCACCAGCCTGGAATCGTTCCGCAATCGCAGCCGCAAGGCCTACAGTGGTCAACAGATGCTGGAGGAGTATGTCTCGTTCTATCAGAATCTGTAGTTATCTGCTGCTGCCGCTGATCTACCTGCTGGTCAACGTCAAGATTGCCCAGCTCGGCGAAAGCTTCCCTATTACTATCGTTACTTTCTTGCCGGTTCTGCTGCTGCTGTACGTGGACAAAATCAGCGTCAAGAAACTGATGATTGCGCTGGGGCTGGGGGCAGGGCTGACGGCATTTAACTACATCTTTGGACAATCGCTGGACGCCAGCAAATACGTTACCTCAACCATGCTGTTCGTCTATATCGTCATTATTATTGGCATGGTGTGGAGTATTCGCTTTAAAACTATTTCGCCGCACAATTATAGGAAAATCCTCAGGTTCTTTTATATTGCGATTGCCATCATTGTTATGCTTGCGGCAATGGAGATGGCGCAGATTATTTTAACCGGCGGCAGCAGCCTGATGGAAATAATCTCGAAATATCTGATTTACAGTAACAGCTATGTTCTGAACTTCATTAAGTTCGGCGGTAAGCGAACCACCGCGCTCTATTTCGAACCGGCATTTTTCGCTCTGGCGTTAATCTCAATTTGGCTCAGCGTCAAACAGTTTGGTATCAAAACGCCCAAGACCGATGCTATGATTCTTGCAGGAATTGTCTTGTCAGGTTCCTTCTCCGGGGTAATGACATTTATCCTGTTTTACCTGCTGGAGTGGGCGTTCCAGTACCTGAATAAAGAGGCGATTAAGAAAAAACTGCCCCTGGCGATAATTTCTCTGGCGGTGTTTTTAGTAGGCCTTGTTTTTGCATTTCCGTACATCTCGACCCGCCTCGGGGATTTGGGAACGGAAGGTTCGTCATCTTATTATCGCATTATCGGGCCACTGGTAATGGTGGGTTATTCCTTAACCCATATTGATGGCGTAGTAAGATTCGGCTCACTTTACGAATATGTTGCATCATTCGGAATCTTTAACGGTGCGGATGTCGGTAAAACCATAGACAATGGCTTGTATCTGTTAATTATTTACTTTTCCTGGTTCGCCGTTCTGTTAACGCTGTGGTACCTGTTTAAAGTATTCAAAATGACGATCAATGCATTTGGCGATAATCAGAATTTTCGGGTTCAACTTTATCTTTTTACGCCGGTGTCGCTATTTTTTACCGGGTCAATTTTTAGTCCGGAGTATGCGTTCTTAATTGTTTGTCCGTTTATTTTGCGCAAGGCGCTTAATATTACGAATTCATGACGAGGTGGTTAAATGTTTCTTAGCGTCATTACTGTCGCCTTTCGTAATTACGACGGGGTAGTAAAAACCTGGCGCTCGCTGCGCAACCTGGCGCGCGACCCCGGCCTCACTTTTGAATGGATCGTGGTCGACGGCGGCTCGGACGACGGCACCGCGGAGTTCCTCGAAAAACGTAACGGTGAGTTCAACTTACGTTACATCAGCGAGAAAGATAAAGGCATCTACGACGCCATGAATAAAGGCATTGAGATGGCCCAGGGACGCTACGCGATCTTCCTTAACTCCGGCGATGTCTTCCACGATGACGTGGCGCTATTTGTCCGCCAGCTGCTGCGCCAGCAAGATAACGCCATGTATATCGGCGACGCGCTGCTCGATTTTGGCGACGGCAATAAGGTAAGACGAGCCGCGAAGCACGGCTGGTATATTTACCACAGCCTGCCGGCCAGCCATCAGGCTATTTTCTTCCCGGTCAGCGGCTTAAAAGCGTACCCGTACGATTTGCAATATAAGGTCTCTTCCGATTACGCGCTGGCCGCCAGAATGTATAAAGCCGGTTATCCGTTTAAACGTATTAAAGGTCTGGTGTCGGAATTCTCGATGGGCGGGGTGTCAACCTCCAATAATCTTGAACTGTGTCAGGATGCGAAAAAAGTCCAGCGCAAAATATTACGCGTGCCGGGCTTCTGGGCGGAATTATCTTATTTTTTACGTCTGAAAACGACCGGTAAAACAAAAGCCTTATATAACAAAGCCTGAATATAAGGGAAGGTTATGCAGGATCTTAGCGGTTTCTCCGTGCCGAAAGGCTTTCGCGGTGGTAACGGAATTAAAGTACAGCTGTGGTGGGCCGTGCAGGCAACGTTATTTGCCTGGTCACCGCAAATTTTATATCGCTGGCGGGCATTTTTATTACGCCTGTTCGGCGCAAAAATAGGAAAAAACGTAGTTATTCGCCCCTCGGTGAAAATTACCTATCCGTGGAAATTAACCCTCGGCGATTATGCCTGGGTGGGCGATGACGCGGTGTTATATACCCTGGGCGAAATTACCATTGGCGCTCATTCAGTGGTATCGCAGAAGTGTTATCTCTGCACCGGCAGTCACGATTTTATGAGCCCGCATTTTGATATTACCGCCACGCCAATTGCGATCGGTGAAAAATGCTGGCTGGCGACAGATGTTTTTGTTGCACCTGGTGTTTCTGTTGGCGATGGCACCGTTGTTGGTGCCCGCAGCAGCGTTTTTAAATCGCTTCCGGCAAATAAGATTTGCCGTGGCAATCCCGCAGTGGTGATACGCGAACGCGTAGAAACTGAATAACTTTGATAAGTAGAGGAAAACAACATGTCTAAAGTCGCTCTCATCACCGGCGTTACCGGTCAGGACGGTTCTTACCTGGCAGAACTGCTGCTGGAGAAAGGTTACGAAGTACACGGTATCAAGCGTCGTGCTTCTTCCTTCAACACCGAGCGTGTTGACCATATCTATCAGGATCCGCACGCGGCTAACCCGAAATTCCATCTGCACTACGGCGACCTGACCGATACCTCCAACCTGACCCGTATTCTGCAGGAAGTGCAGCCGGATGAGGTGTACAACCTGGGCGCCATGAGCCACGTGGCGGTCTCCTTCGAATCCCCGGAATACACCGCTGACGTGGATGCCATCGGTACCCTGCGTCTGCTGGAGGCGATCCGCTTCCTGGGCCTCGAGAAGAAGACCCGTTTCTATCAGGCGTCCACCTCCGAGCTGTACGGCCTGGTGCAGGAGATCCCGCAGAAAGAGACCACCCCGTTCTATCCGCGCTCTCCGTACGCGGTAGCCAAAATGTACGCCTACTGGATCACCGTTAACTACCGTGAATCCTACGGCATGTACGCCTGCAACGGCATTCTGTTCAACCACGAATCCCCGCGCCGCGGCGAAACCTTCGTGACCCGTAAAATCACCCGCGCCATCGCCAACATCGCCCAGGGCCTCGAGAAGAAGCTGCACCTCGGCAACATGGACTCCCTGCGCGACTGGGGCCATGCCAAAGACTACGTAAAAATGCAGTGGATGATGCTGCAGCAGGAAAAACCGGAAGACTTCGTTATCGCCACCGGCGTGCAGTACTCCGTGCGTCAGTTCGTTGAGATGGCCGCCGCGCAGCTGGGCATCAAACTGCGCTTTGAAGGCACCGGCGTGGACGAGAAGGGCATTGTGGTTTCCGTAACCGGCCACGACGCGCCGGGCGTGCAGCCAGGCGACGTGATTGTGGAAGTTGACCCGCGCTACTTCCGTCCTGCTGAAGTGGAGACCCTGCTGGGCGACCCGACCAAAGCGCACGAAAAACTGGGCTGGAAACCAGAAACCACGCTGCAGGAGATGGTCTCCGAGATGGTGGCAAAAGATCTCGAAGCGGCGAAAAAACACTCCCTGCTTAAATCCCATGGATTTGATGTCAGCTTATCTCAGGAATAATTAATGACCAAACAACGCATTTTTGTCGCCGGTCATCGCGGAATGGTGGGTTCCGCGATTGTACGCCAGCTGGAACAGCGCGGCGACGTCGAGGTGATTGTCCGCACCCGCGACGAGCTGAACCTGCTCGACGGTAAAGCGGTACAGGATTTCTTTGCCAACGAACGCATTGACCAGGTCTATCTGGCGGCGGCAAAAGTGGGGGGTATTGTGGCCAACAATACCTACCCGGCGGACTTCATCTACGAAAACATGATGATCGAGAGCAACATCATTCACGCGGCGCACCTGCACGACGTGAACAAGCTGCTGTTCCTCGGCTCATCCTGCATTTACCCGAAGATGGCGAAGCAGCCGATCGCCGAGAGCGAACTACTGCAGGGCACGCTTGAAGCCACCAACGAGCCCTACGCCATCGCCAAGATTGCCGGGATCAAGCTGTGCGAGTCCTACAACCGTCAGTACAACCGCGACTACCGCTCGGTGATGCCGACCAACCTGTACGGGCCGCACGATAACTTCCACCCGAGCAACTCGCACGTGATCCCGGCGCTGCTGCGCCGTTTCCACGAGGCGACGGCGGAAAACGCCCCGGACGTGGTGGTGTGGGGCAGCGGGACGCCGATGCGCGAGTTCCTGCACGTGGACGATATGGCGGCGGCCAGCATTCACGTGATGGAGCTGGACCGCGAGGTGTGGCAGGAGAACACCGAGCCGATGCTGTCGCATATCAACGTCGGCACCGGCGTGGACTGCACCATCCGCGAGCTGGCGCAGACCATCGCCCAGGTGGTGGGCTACCGCGGCCGCGTGGTCTTCGATGCCACTAAGCCGGACGGTACCCCGCGTAAGCTGCTGGACGTCACCCGCCTGCACCAGCTGGGCTGGTATCACGAGGTCGGGCTGGAGCAGGGGCTGGCAAGCACCTACCAGTGGTTCCTGGAAAACCAGCACCGGTTCCGGGGGTAATGATGTTTTTAAGCCAGGAAGATTTTGCCACGGTAGTGCGTTCGACTCCGCTTATCTCGATCGATCTGGTGGTGGAGAACGAACGCGGCGAGTTCCTGCTGGGTAAGCGCACCAACCGCCCCGCCCAGGGGTACTGGTTCGTGCCCGGCGGGCGCGTGCAGAAGGATGAGACGCTGGCTGACGCCTTTCTGCGTCTCACGGAGGCCGAGCTGGGGCTGCGCCTGCCGATGACGGCGGGGCAGTTTTACGGGGTCTGGCAGCACTTCTATGACGATAACTTTTCCGGCAGCGACTTCAGCACCCACTACGTGGTGCTCGGTTTTCGCCTGCGGGTGGATCAGGCAGCCCTGGCGCTGCCTGATGCCCAGCACGACGACTACCGCTGGCTGACGCCGGAGGCGCTGCTCGCCAGTGACAACGTGCATGACAACAGTCGTGCCTATTTCCTGGCGGATCGTCAGGCCGGAGTGCCGGGCTTATGAAAATTTTGGTTTACGGCATCAACTATTCGCCGGAACTCACCGGTATCGGGAAATACACCGGCGAAATGGTGGAGTGGATGGCCAGCCAGGGCCACGAGGTGCGGGTCATTACCGCACCCCCTTACTACCCGGAGTGGAAGGTGGGCGAGCGCTACTCAAGCTGGCGCTATCGCCGGGAGCAGGGGGCCGCGACCGTCTGGCGCTGCCCGCTGTACGTCCCTAAGCAGCCCTCCACCCTGAAGCGTTTGATTCACCTGGGCAGCTTTGCCCTGAGCAGTTTCTTCCCGCTGATGGCGCAGCGTCGCTGGAAGCCGGATCGCATTATCGGCGTGGTGCCGACCCTGTTCTGCACGCCGGGCATGCGCCTGCTGGGCAAACTCTCGGGGGCGCGCACCCTGCTGCATATCCAGGATTATGAAGTGGACGCCATGCTGGGGCTCGGCATGGCCGGCAAAGGCAAGGGCGGCAAGGTGGCGAAGCTCGCCAGCGCCTTTGAGCGCAGCGGCCTGCACAACGTGGACTACGTCTCCACTATTTCGCGCTCGATGATGAACAAAGCGCAGGAGAAGGGCGTTGCACCCGAAAAGGTGATTTTCTTCCCGAACTGGTCCGAAGTGGCGCGTTTTCGCGAGGTGACCGACGGCGACGCCCAGGCACTGCGCGCGCAGCTTGGCCTGCCTTCGGAGCAAAAGATCGTGCTTTACTCCGGCAATATCGGCGAAAAGCAGGGGCTGGAGAGCGTTATCGAAGCCGCCGCACGGCTCAGCGCTCAGCCGTGGCAGTTCGTGATTGTCGGCCAGGGCGGCGGCAAAGCGCGGCTGGAAAAAATGGCGGCGGAACGCGGCCTGAACAACGTGAAATTTTTCCCGCTTCAGTCGTACGACGCCCTGCCGGCGCTGCTGAAGATGGGCGACTGCCATCTGGTAGTGCAAAAGCGCGGCGCGGCGGACGCCGTTCTGCCCTCCAAGCTGACCAACATTCTGGCGGTTGGGGGCAACGCGGTGATCACCGCGGAGGCCGCAACCGAATTAGGCCAGCTGTGCGACAGCTACCCGGGGATCGCCGTCTGCGTGGAGCCGGAGTCGGTCTCCGCGCTGGTCGCCGGGATTGAACAGGCTGTGGCCATGCCTAAAGAGAACACGGTGGCACGTGAATATGCCGAACGCACCCTCGAAAAAGAGAACGTGCTGAACCAATTTATTGCAGATATACGGGGATAAATCATGAGTCAAAGCAAACTGTATCCGGTCGTGATGGCTGGAGGCTCTGGTAGCCGGTTGTGGCCGCTGTCCCGCGTGCTCTATCCAAAACAGTTCCTCTGCCTGAAAGGGGAGCTCACCATGCTGCAAACGACGGTCTGCCGTCTGAACGGCGTGGAGTGTGAAAGCCCGGTGGTGATCTGTAACGAACAGCACCGCTTTATTGTCGCCGAGCAGCTGCGCCAGCTGAACAAACTCACAGAAAATATCATTCTGGAGCCTGCCGGTCGTAATACCGCCCCCGCCATCGCGCTGGCGGCGCTGGCGGCGAAGCGCAGCAGCCCGGAGTGCGATCCGCTGATGCTGGTGCTGGCCGCCGACCACGTTATCCAGCAGGAAGAGGCCTTCCGCGACGCGGTGCGCGCCGCCATCCCCTATGCCGAAAACGGCAAGCTGGTGACCTTCGGCATCGTGCCGGATATGCCGGAAACCGGCTATGGCTATATTCGCCGCGGTGAAGTCACCCAGGGCGAAACCGACAGCGTGGCCTTCGACGTGGCGCAGTTTGTCGAAAAACCGAATCTTGAAACCGCCCAGGCCTACGTCGCCAGCGGTGAGTATTACTGGAACAGCGGCATGTTCCTGTTCCGCGCCGGACGTTACCTGGAAGAGCTGGAAAAATTCCGTCCGGATATTCTGCGCGCCTGTGAAAAGGCGATGGACGTGGTGGACCCGGACCTCGACTTCATCCGCGTAGACGAAGAGGCCTTCCTGGCCTGCCCGGAAGAGTCGGTGGACTACGCGGTGATGGAGCGCACCGCCGACGCGGTAGTGGTGCCGATGGACGCGGGCTGGAGCGACGTCGGCTCCTGGTCCTCCCTGTGGGAGATCAGCGCCCATACCGCCGAAGGCAACGTCCATCACGGGGACGTGATCAGCCACAAAACCGAGAACAGCTATGTCTACGCCGAGTCCGGCCTGGTGACTACCGTCGGGGTGAAAGACCTGGTGGTGGTGCAGACCAAAGACGCGGTGCTGATTGCCGATCGCAACGCGGTGCAGGACGTCAAAAAAGTGGTCGAGCAGATCAAAGCCGACGGCCGCCACGAGCACCATATTCACCGGGAGGTGTACCGCCCCTGGGGTAAATATGACTCCATCGACGCCGGCGATCGCTACCAGGTTAAACGCATCACCGTCAAACCGGGCGAGGGGCTGTCGGTGCAGATGCACCACCACCGCGCCGAGCACTGGGTAGTGGTGGCGGGCACCGCCAAAGTCACCATCAACGGCGAGATCAAGCTGCTGGGTGAAAACGAATCCATTTATATCCCGCTGGGGGCCACCCACTGTCTGGAGAACCCCGGGAAAATTCCTCTCGATTTAATTGAAGTGCGTTCCGGCTCGTACCTGGAAGAGGACGACATCGTCCGCTTCGAGGACCGCTACGGGCGAGCGTAACGCTGACTTTTCTGCCCGGCGCGCCGGGCATTCGAATGACAAAAAATAAAACGGGCCTGCGTGTGGGCGGGCCGACTGTTGCCTGAATAAGGGGAAATCATGGAAAAGTTAACCTGTTTTAAAGCCTACGATATTCGCGGCAGGCTGGGCGAAGAGCTGAATGAAGATATCGCGTGGCGCATCGGCCGCGCCTACGGGGAATATTTAAAGCCGCAGACCATTGTTCTTGGCGGCGACGTGCGCCTGACCAGCGAATCCCTGAAGCTGGCGCTGGCGAAAGGGCTGCAGGACGCGGGCGTCGACGTG
>Ga0209370_1000122_pt1 | contig 168273 bp, 176 predicted proteins | sample AgamicAtPrz_FD_187164 | JGI IMG/M metagenome (GOLD analysis project Ga0209370, IMG submission 187164) | Agave microbial communities from Guanajuato, Mexico - At.P.rz (SPAdes) (version 2) | ecosystem: Host-associated > Plants > Phyllosphere > Phylloplane/Leaf | place: Guanajuato, Mexico...
TTGGCTGAGCCTTTCGTCTCAACCGAGGCGCGCATTCTACAGCGCCTCGTGTATCTGTCAAGCGGTTATTTTCAGAAGTTTCAAAATTTCTTTTTCAACTTCAACCACTTGCGCTTTCGATCTCTCGTTAGCGGGAGGCGAATTCTACAGCGTTAGTCGCTGCTGTCAACACCTCTTTTTCACCGCTTTCGACCGAGAGGATCGAGCCGTCAACAGGGCTCTACAACACCGCCCCACCAACTCCTTCCAGGCTTCGATGAACTGAAGCAGGTCGCTGCCGAAAACATCGTAACTCATTGAATCTCAAGAAGTTTTACGTTTCGACTGCGCCGGAAGTGGGGCGAATTATAGACATCTGAAATCTGCCGTCAACCCCTTAATTTGATTTTTCTATTACCGATCGACCGCCCGGCTTAAATCCGCTCTGTATATAGACGCAAGCACTTCAAATGCGCAATATATTGCTCAAACCAACCTGCCTCCTCTGGACAACTCAGCGTAATGAATCCCCCAAATCGCAGCCTGGCATCCTCTTTATATCCGGTTGCCCTGCTGGTAATAGCCATGGCCTCCATCCAGTCAGGCGCATCTCTCGCCAAAAGCATGTTTCCCGTCGTAGGTCCGCAAGGCACCACGACGCTACGGCTGATCTTCGCCAGTATCATCATGCTTATATTGCTACGTCCTTGGCGTGCCAGGCTGACAGTTCAGTCCTTGCGTACCGTAATTGTCTACGGGATGGCACTAGGGGGCATGAACTTCCTCTTCTATATGTCGCTGCGCACCATTCCGCTGGGAATCGCGGTGGCGCTCGAATTCACAGGACCTCTGGCAGTCGCCATTTATGCTTCGCGCCGGGCAATCGATTTCTTGTGGATTGCCCTGGCCGTGATGGGGTTGATTCTGTTGATTCCCACCGGAGCAACCAGCTCCGGCCTCGACTTGGTCGGCGCCGGCTATGCATTGAGTGCCGGCGTTTGCTGGGCGCTGTACATCCTCTTCGGGCAGAAGGCGGGAGCGGACAATGGCGTGCAAACTGCTGCACTGGGTGTGATGATCGCCGCCCTGTTCGTCGCGCCTATCGGCATCGTCCATGCGGGGGCCGCGCTACTCACACCCAGCCTGATTCCTGTTGCGATTGGCGTCGCCATCCTGTCTACCGCCCTACCCTATACCCTGGAAATGATTGCCCTGACCCGGATGCCGGCCCGCACTTTTGGCACCTTGATGAGCATCGAACCCGCAATCGGTGCGTTGTCGGGGCTGGTGTTCCTTCAGGAATACCTGTCATTCGCCCAGTGGTCCGCCATTATCTGCATCATCCTCGCATCGGTAGGCGCAACGCTGACCATGGGCAGCGCCGCGAAACCCGTCGTCGCGGCAGATTGAAGCAGGATTTAACGAAGGTCTGGTATTTGCCGCGCATTTAGGCCATGTTTAGGTCGGTAACCCAATGGCAGACATGGATTTTTCATACAGGACGTCATGAACGCTTCAAGCAAGAGCGAGCACAATCGTACGCGGACATGAGATCCACGACGGTTATAAGGATGGGAATGAAACGAATTTTGATACTGATCGCCGTATTTGCTATCGCTGGCTGCGCGGCGACATCGAAAACCGAAGTCAAGCGCGGTAAAAAGGGCCTTCACATCAACTGCTCCGGCCTGTCCTCATCCTGGGAGCAGTGCGCCGCCAGCGCGGCCAATTCATGCGCCCCCAAGGGCTACAAGGTCATTGCCAAATCCGGTGATGCCGTCGAGGAACCCGGGGATTATCCCTTCGGACTCAACCCGGCCGGTTACACCAGTCGCAGCATGATCGTCATCTGCAAATAGGCCACCTTAATCGAGTGGTTGTTCGGCCATTCGGCGGCGGCGGATCTCGTCGTGGTTGGATTTGAGCACGTCACGCTGAATCTCCGGTGCCACCAGCATCCGCGCAACAACCAGCGCCCCAACGCATTGCGACAGGATGGCCCACGCCAGGCTGTCGCTTCCCAATATCTGCGCCCATCCCTCATGCAGGCGGCAGATCCAGGTTTGCGCGACTTCCCTCACTTGCTGATCCGAACGCGCGATTTCCGCTCCCAGCACGGGCAACGCGCATCCCGCCTCAGGCTGCTCGACATGACTCATGCTCAGGTACTGCCTGAGACAGCGCTCCAGTTTCGCCGAGTCCATGACGCCCTCGCCACTCAAGCGATCCAGGCTGTGGGCCAGCTCCCGCTCGACGATGGCCTTGAATAGCTCATCCTTGGACGAAAAGTGGCTGTAGAACGCTCCGCCACTTAACCCGATCGCCTTCATCAGGCCGTCGACACCCACTGTGGAAAATCCCATTTTTTTCGCGGATACCGCACTGCTTGCCAGCAGTTTCTCCCGGGTTTCCATTTTGTGATTGGCTGAATAACGCATAGACCTGCCTCTGATTCGCTCGCCTTGACGCTTGCCGGATCTTAGCATAACGTCCGTTTGGCAAACGATCGTTTACCAATGAGGCGAATCATGAATAACAAAAAGGTCGTACTGGTCGTGGGTGCCGGCGATGCCACCGGTGGAGCGATTGCCAAACGTTTCGCCCAAGAAGGTCTTATCGCCTGCGTGACCCGCCGCAGCGCCGACAAACTCCAGCCGCTGGTCGATAGCATCCGCACCCAGGGCGGCGAAGCCCACGGATTCGCCTGCGATGCACGTAAAGAAGATGATGTCATCGCCCTGGTCGAACAGATCGAAAGCCAGATCGGTCCGATTGAAGCCTTCGTGTTCAACATCGGCGCCAACGTCCCCTGCAGCATCCTCGAAGAAACCGCACGCAAATATTTCAAGATTTGGGAGATGGCCTGTTTCTCGGGTTTTCTCAACGCCCGGGAAGTGGCCAAGCGCATGGTCAAGCGCCAGCGCGGGACGATTCTGTTTACCGGAGCGACAGCAGGGTTACGCGGTGCATCCGGGTTCGCCGCATTCGCAGGTGCCAAGCACGGGATCCGTGCGTTGGCCCAGAGCATGGCTCGCGAACTGGGCCCCATGAATATTCATGTCGCCCACGTCGTCGTGGACGGCGCCATCGACACCGACTTCATCCGCGATAACTTTCCGGAAAAATATGCAACCAAGGATGAGGACGGCATCCTCAATCCCGAGCACATTGCCGACAACTATTGGTACCTGCACAGCCAGCCTCGCGACGCCTGGACCTTTGAACTGGACCTGCGTCCCTGGAACGAGCGCTGGTAAGCCCATCATCAAAACAATAAGAGAGCAGATGCCATGAGCAAATTGGTGGAGTTTTTCTTCGACCTCGGCAGTCCGACCACCTACCTGGCCTACACCCAGCTGCCCGGACTTTGCGCACAAACCAACAGTCAGCTGATCTACCGGCCAATGCTGCTAGGTGGTGTTTTCAAGGCGACCGGCAATGCATCACCGGCGGCCATCCCCGCCAAAGGCCCTTACATGTTCAAGGACCTCAATCGCTTCGCCCAGCGCTACGGCGTTGCCTTCAGGTTCAACCCACACTTTCCCATCAATACGCTGCTACTGATGCGTGCGGTCACCGGCATGCAGTTGCGCCATCCTAAACGTTTCGAGGCTTTCATCGATTGTCTGTTCCGCGCCCTGTGGGTGGATGCGCGTAATCTCAACGATCCGGCGACAGTAGCCGCGGTGCTGAGCGAAGGCGGTTTCGATCCGGGGTCGGTGCTGGCCTTGACCGCCGACGAGCAAGTCAAGGAAGCCCTCAAGGCGGCCACAGAGGAGGCCATCAGGCGCGGGGTGTTCGGCGCGCCAAGCATGTTCGTCGGCGACGAGCTGTATTTCGGCCAGGACCGGCTGGACTTCGTCCGTGAAGCCCTGGCCTGATCCCTTGGGTCAAATGGCCGCGGTCCGCTGGTTCAGCCATTGCAGCGCGGCGCCGTCCAGCAACGGGCTCAATCGACGCTGAACCTCAGCGTGGTAGGTGTTGAACCAATCCTTTTCGTCCTGGGTCAGCAGCGAGGGTTCAAGGCAGCGGGTGTCGATCGGGCACAGGGTCAGGGTTTCGAACTCCAGGAACTCGCCGAACTCGCTGCTTCCCGCCTCACGGTTCAACACCAGATTCTCGATCCGCACGCCCCAGCGACCGGGACGATAGGTGCCCGGTTCGATGGAGGTGATCATGCCCGCTTGCATCGCGGTCTGCGGCGCAGCAGCGGCTTGATAGGCAATCACTTGTGGCCCTTCGTGGACGTTGAGGAAATACCCTACACCGTGGCCGGTGCCATGCCCGTAATCCACCTGCTCGGCCCAGATCGGCGCACGAGCGATGGCATCGAGCAACGGTGAGAGAATTCCCCGAGGGAATCGGGCCCGGGACAAGGCAATCACCCCTTTGAGCACACGGGTGCAATCGCGCTTTTGCTCGGCGGTAGGCGTTCCCACCGGCACCATCCGGGTGATGTCCGTGGTGCCACCGAGGTACTGGCCACCGGAGTCGATCAGCAACAAGCCATCGCCTTCGATGACCGCATGAGCCTCTTCGGTGGCGTGGTAATGCGGCATCGCGCCGTTGGCATTGAACGCGGCGATGGTATTGAAACTCAGAGACACAAAATCCGGCCGGCGCATACGAGCGGCGGTCAGGTGCTCATCGATGGTCAGCTCGGTTATCCGCTCGCGGCCCCAGGCGCTTTCCAGCCAGGCGAAAAACTCACAGAGGGCCGCGCCGTCCTGTTCCATGGCGCGACGGATATGCTCAGCATCGGCCAGGCTTTTGCGGGACTTGGCCAGCGTCGTCGGGTTAAGCCCTTCCACCAGCTTCACGCCGCTGCCCAGGTTATCCAGCAAACCAACCGTGACCCGCGCCGGATCCACCAACAAACTGGAACCGCCCGGCACTTCACGCAACGCGGCGGCCGCTTCGTTGTAGTCGCGAAGGGTCACGCCGTCTCGTTGGAGGACGTCGCGCAGCGCTGCGTCAACCTTGTCCAAGGCCACGAACAATGTCGCCTGTTGCTGATTGATCAAGGCAAAGGAGACGAACACCGGATTGAACGAAACGTCCGCGCCGCGCAAGTTGAACAGCCAGGCGATGTCATCCAGCGTGGCAATGAAATGCCAATCGGCGCCGCGCTCCTTGAGGACCTCGCGCAATTTGGCGAGTTTTTCGGTCCGGTTGACGGTGGCCTGGGGCGCCTGATGCGCATAGACCGGCTGATCAGGCAGGCTCGGGCGATCGGTCCAGACTTCCTGGAGCAGGTCGATGTCGGTACGCAACCGCGCGCCCCGCTCTTGCAGCTTGCTGCGCAGGGTTCGGGCCGACGCCACGGCCATCACCGCACCATCGACCGCCACCACACCACCCTCAGGGGTCTGTTCAGCGAGCCAGTCCAGTGGACCCGGCTGGCCTGGGATGAGCTTGACCAGCTCGATGCCGCTGCCCTCCAACTCCTTGGTGGCCTGTTCCCAGTACCGACTGTCGGCCCAGACGCCCGCAAAGTCGCCGGTCACGATCAGGGTACCCACCGAGCCATGGAAACCCGACAACCATTGCCGGCCTTGCCAATAGCCCGGTAGGTATTCCGACAAATGCGGGTCGGCTGACGGCACCAGCAGCGCATGAATGCCCTCGCGGCTCATCAGTTGGCGGACGCGGGCCAGGCGTTGGGAAACCAGTCCATGGGTCAAAGGCTCGGTGCTCATCATTTCTCCTGCTGTTTATATTGTTGTGTGCCGAGAACACTCGGCCTAAGAGGTAGCGGCCCAGAACGCCGGCGCGGTAGCGCACGCCGCCTTGATCAGGCGCACCGCCTCATCGATATCCTGTTCGGTGGTAAAGCGGCCCAGGCTCAGACGTATGGTCCGCCCCGCCGCCCGTGCGTCGTGCCCCAGGGCCAACAACACATGGGACGGGGTGTTATGCGCCGAATTGCAGGCCGAAGTCGCGGAAAATGCAATCGACGCGCTCAGTGCCGCCGGGTTGAACTCACCTTCGTGGAACGTGAGGCTCAAGGTATGGGGAATCCGTCGGGTCGGACAGCCATTTATACACACCCCGGGCAAGGCCAGCAGAGGTTCCAGCAAACGATTGCGCAATCGAGCGATTTTAGCGATTTCTTCATCGAAAGCCCCAGCGGCCAACTCGAAGGCAACGCCCATGGCCGCAATCTGGTGGGTTGCCAGAGTACCGGAGCGCAAGCCGCCTTCATGGCCGCCACCATGAATCTGCGCTGACAGTCGCGGCCGGGCATGCTCGCCGACGTAAAGCGCGCCGATCCCTTTGGGACCGTAGATCTTGTGGGCGGAAAAAGACATCAGGTCCACCGGCCACCGGGCCAAGTCGATCTTCACCTTGCCGGCACCCTGGGCCGCATCCACATGAAACAGCGCACCGTGCTGGCGAACGATCTCGCCAATGGCGACCACGTCATTGACAGTGCCCAGCTCGTTGTTCACCAGCATCAGCGACACCAGGAACGTGTCTTCGCGCAGAGCCTCGCGAACGGCTTGCGGGTTGATCAAACCCTGGGCGTCCGGCGCCAGCCGTGTCACCTCGATACCGCTTTCTTCGAGCTGCCGGGCCGTATCGAGAATCGCCTTGTGTTCGATCAGGCTGGTAATGACGTGGCCACCGGAACCCTTGCGCGCCTGGGCCACACCTTTGAGGGCCAGGTTATTGGACTCCGTGGCGCCCGAGGTCCAGACGATTTCCTCGGGCTGGGCGCCGACCAATTGCGCCACCTGCTGGCGGGCGCGCTCCACCGAGCGTCGCGCCTCCCGGCCGAAGGCATGGGAGCTGGAGGCCGGGTTGCCGAAATTGCCGTCAAAGCCCAGACACTCGACCATGACCTGGATGACCCGCTCATCCACCGGCGTGGTGGCGGCGTAGTCGAAATATAAAGGACGTTTATTCATGGGACACTCGCAGAGCCTGCTCCGGGACCAGGCGCCCTCGTTGAATTCGAGACTGGCATTACCTGATCAAGACCTTAAAGAAGTCGAACTTCGTTTAAAAGTGCGTAGGAACGCTCCTGAACAGCGAGCTTAGCAGGCATCGCGTCGAAGCTCAGCCCTCACTTGATGCTTTCGAGCAACAACGGATACAACGAGGCGACCAACAACAGCGCCATGCCCCAGTTGAACAGACGCAGCCAGCGCCGATCACGCAGCAGATTGCGCAACAGCGTGCCGCAGACAACCCACAGGCTGACACTTGGCAGGTTGATCAGCGCGAACACCGCTGCAATCACCACCACGTTCACGAAATAACCCTGGAGTGGCGTGTAGGTGCTGATGGCACCGATGGCCATGATCCACGCCTTGGGATTGACCCACTGGAAGGCCGCCGCGCCCCAATAGCTAATCGGCGTATGATCACCGGACTGGCTATCACCGACCGGGCCGGAGTGGGCGATTTTCCACGCAAGGTACAGCAAATACGCGGCGCCGATATACCGCAGCGCGGTATAGAGCAACGGGTAAGCCTGGAACACCGCGCCCAGGCCAAGACCCACCGCCAGCACCAGGGAAAAGAAGCCGCAGGTGATGCCCAGCATATGAGGAATGGTGCGGTTGAAACCGAAATTGACACCCGAGGCCAACAACATGGTGTTGTTAGGGCCCGGCGTGATCGAAGTCACCAAGGCAAACAGGGCGAAGCCCAGCAAAAGGTCGAGCGAGAGGTTCATGACAGGGCAATCCATCGGGGCAGTCGGTCAAGTCACGACCCTACCCGACGTCCTGGCGCAAACCCATGGACAGTTAGGCAAAACTTCGAGCGGTACAGTCCCTCAGCTCGAACGGCCGGGTTGTGGCGCGGCCTGCTCGGCGCTCATCTCGCCGCGATCGTCGAAACCGACATTTTTCTCAGCGGTCCCGAGCAATTCGACTTTCTTGGCGTGGTATTCCTCGAATGACAAACCCCGACGGTTCAGCGCTTCTAGGGCCAGTTCGCGGGTTTCATCGGCGGTGTAGGGGCGCAGCTCGGGGGAAGAACTGGCGCAGCCGCTCAAGATGGCGGCGGTCGATAACAGCAAAACAGCGAATATACGGTTCATGACGGGTGTCCTCGGCTCTGAAGTGGGGCGATGAACAAAGGCTACCCGCCGGCCTCGCAGGGCAGAAATCAACCCTCTCAATAGTGGGTATTGGCTCCTTGGATCAGCCGTTGCGCTTAAGAGACCAACTGGCAGTGCAACGCGTTGTCCGGGCTGCGCTCGATGTTGCGCAGCACTTGGAATGAGCCAAACGTCACGGCTTTGGCCCGGTGGACCTGAAGCAGTCGCCAGAAATCCTGCTGGCCGTTTTCAAAGCTGCGTACTGCCGCTTCGCCCGACTCCCGGCTGTGCCATTGCAAGTAATTGAGCACTCGTCGTCCGTCCTCGCTGACCTGGATACTGGCGCTCAGGAAACCTTGGTGATCACGGGCCAGGCGTTCGTTCTGTTCCGACAGGGCCGTAACCAACGCCTGCTGCCATTGGGGCTCGATGTCGAACTCCATCAACTGGGTGAAGCTGCGGTTGTTCCTTGGCGATTGCATGAAAAGTCCCCGATGCAAGTAGGACGGACCTTGCGATCCGAAAGCGTGCAGGGTAAAACCTCTAGTTAAGTCAAGGTCAAGCAGTGAATGTAGCGATGGCACAGATTGATGTTCACAAGGAGCTAACCGTTGGCCAAGTGGCCGCCCGCAGCGGCGTGGCGGTCACGGCGCTGCACTTCTACGAATCCAAGGGGCTGATCCAAAGCACGCGTAACCAGGGCAACCAACGGCGTTATCCACGGGGTGTGTTGCGCCGGGTGGCATTGATCAAGGTCGCTCAGCGCCTGGGCATTCCCTTGGCGGAAATCGGCGAGGCGCTGAAAACCCTGCCGGATAACCGCGCCCCAACGGCCGCCGACTGGGCGCATTTATCGACGCAGTGGAGCCGGGATCTCGACGAACGCATTAATCAGTTAACAGCCCTGCGCGATCGGCTCAACGGTTGCATCGGCTGCGGGTGCCTGTCGATGGAAGCGTGTCCGCTGCGCAATCAGGGCGACGTGCTGGGCGAACGCGGCCCCGGGGCTCACCTGCTGGACCCGTCGTAGGACGTTCGTCGGGGCACAGAGCGGTGCATGACGACTGACCTATAGTGGATGGGCGCAAATGGACGAAGACACTCTTCGCCTCCCATAACAACAAGGAGAAACGTCATGGGCGTCAAAGCCATTCCCGAAGGTTTCCATAACATCACGCCCTACCTGGGCATTCAGAAAGCCGCCGAGGCCATCGACTTCTACAAAAAGGCCTTCAATGCCACCGAAGTCATGCGCCTGGCCATGCCTGATGGCGGCGTCGGCCACGCTGAGCTGCGAATCAACGGTTTCCCGATCATGCTCGGCACGCCGTGCGATCAAGGCCCGTTGAGCAACCCGGACACCTTGCCATCGGTGGGCCTGCATTTATATGTCGAGGACGTGGACAGCGCCTATGCCCAGGCGATTGCGGCCGGCGGCACGGTCATTTCCGAGGTCAAGGACCAGTTTTATGGCGATCGCACCGGTACTTTGAAAGATCCCTATGGGCATGTCTGGTTCCTGGCGACACACAAGGAAGACCTGACCCAGGAACAGATCGAGCAACGGGCCAGGGAGATGTTTCAGCAGGGCTAACCTGGCGACGAAGCTGTCGTGGCGAGGGAGCTTGCTCCCTTCCCACAAAAAGACAATTCGTAAACGCGAAACATTTTCTTTCATCTTTCCCTTCGGGATTTTCACTTCTCGTTCGTCTTAATTAGATGCAGCAGGCCGCGTCGGCAAAAGCCACGGCCTGTTTTTCCGGGGTTCACGGTATTGCGAAGCCCGCAGTACGGAACCTTTCATCGAATCAAGACGTTCAATCATGTCGAAGAAGTCCCGCTCCAAACTCTGGTTCCTGGTTCATAGCTGGCTGGCGTTGCCCATCTGGTTCTTCGTGCTCATCGTGTGCGTCACCGGCACCCTCGCGGTCGTCAGCCAGGAGATCGTCTGGCTGGCCAACCCCGACATGCGCGCCAGCCAGCCGTCGGACGATGCGCCGCTGCTCAGCTACGACCAGGTCATTGCCGCGATCAAACAAGCCCAGCCACAGACCCAGGTGCAAAGCATCATCCGTCCGGACGAGTCGCATTTTGCCCTGGAGGTCGGTGTGACCTACCCCGACGGCCGGCCCGACACGGTCTACGTCAATCCCTACAGCGGCGTGATCCAGGGCTCGGCGCCGACGTTCAACTTCCAGGCCTTCACCCGCGCGCTGCACGGCTGGTGGCTGGTGCCATTCACCAATGGTTTCAGTTGGGGCTGGTACCTGGTGTCATTCCTCGGACTGCCGCTGCTGGCGTCGCTGATCACCGGGCTGGTGGTCTACAAGCGCTTCTGGAAAGGCTTCCTGCGCCCTACCTTGCGGATTCGCCATGGTGCGCGAATTTTCTGGGGCGACTTCCATCGGCTCTGCGGTATCTGGTCGATCTGGTTCATCGCGGTCATCTCTATCACCGGCACCTGGTTCCTGATCCAGGCCTTGCTGTTCGATAACCAGATATCCATCTCCAGCGAACCGGTCGTTCCGGTGGTTGCCCGTGAAAGCGTTCCCTTGTCGGTAGACGGCACCGCGCCGCCCACGCTGAACCTGGACCGGGCCATCGAAATTGCCCAACAACGCATCCCGGGACTGGAGGCAAGCTTCATCAGCCTGCCCGGCAATGCCTACAGCCATCTGCAAATTGGCGGACGCGGTTGGTATCCGTTGATGTTCCAGACGGCCACTCTCAACCCCTACAACGGTGACGTAGCCGCCTCACGCCTGTTGTCGGATCGCACCGCGCTGGAGTTCGTCACCGAATCCATGCGCCCGCTGCACACCGGGGATTTCGGCGGCTTGTGGATCAAGCTCATTTGGTTTTTATTCGGTTTGCTCCTGAGCATGATGGTCCTGAGCGGCTTGCTGATCTGGACCAAACGCACGGCGCTGGCCACCGCCAATGCCTTCAAGCGCAGCCAGAAACCCGTCCGTGAAACCCGAGCCCCACAGCCACTGCAGCCATCCATCCAGCGCGAAACATCGGAGGGCAGCCTGTGAATCCGTCCAACACCGCCTCGTCATCGTCCCGTCTGCGCCTGCTCTGGTACAAATGGCGCTTTCATCTCAACGTGCTGCTGTTGCTGATTCCCCTGGGTTTCATGCCCAAATATTTCTCCGAAGCGGCATTGTTTCGCGGCGACGCCGGGCTTGGAGAGCGCGAGATCGGCGAGGTCCAGGTCGGGCCCTGGAACCTGCGCCTGGCCGAGCTTCGCAACGAAGCCCCGCGCCAGCAGGGCCCGGCCGGGTATATGAAGCACTTCAATGCCGCCCTTTGCCAACGCTGCATCGGTGAGGTCAAGGCCACCTACCTGCGCATTGGCAAGCCCCGCAGCCTGCGGGCCGCCGGGGTGATTTTCTTCGGCTCGCCGTATCGCATGAGCGCGCAGCTCCCTGTCCCGCAAAAGACCCCATCCGACGTCGAGCTGTGGATAACCCTCGAAGGCTGGGACGGCTCGATGCATCAGGCTTCCATCCCCCTGAGCCAGGCCTCCCCGGCCACTGTCGACTGGCTGAATAACCAAGGACCCCGACCATGATCCCTCGCGCCTTTTTCAACAGCGTGGCGCTGCTGCTCTGCGCCGGTTTCAGCACGAGCGCCCTGGCGCATAACCCGATGTGCCAATGCAAGGCCATCGATGCCGAGCAGATCCAGTGCACCGGAGGATTTTCCGACGGCAGCGGCGCGCCCGGCGTGACCCTGGACGTGATCGGCTACGACGAAACCATCCTGGTGCCCGGCAAGCTCGGCGCCGATTCGACGCTGACCTTCAAGAAACCCAACGCCGAATTCTACGTGCTCTTCGACGCCGGCCCCGGCCACGTGGTGGAAATCGACCAAGCCGATATCGAGGCCCCATGAACAGCCCCACCACCCAAGTCATCCGCCCCGCCGGTGCGGGTCATGAAACCCTTTATGTATTGCTGCTGTGCCTGATCATCGTGCTGGTGTCGGGGACGGTGGTGGCCTGGCACGGTAAAGCCGAAGACACCACCCACCTCGCCTCGAACCAACTCGATGCCCGCCGCGATCTCAGCGCCGCCGAACAAGGCATCTATGCCGACCTGCGGGTGACCCTGGATGAAATCCACCTGCTACGCGAGGAGCAACAGTCCCTGCCTGCCCCGCAAACACTGGCTGACCAAGGCTTTGCCCCGTTCGCCCAGGACGCCAGCGTCATCAGTCGCGGCGGCCATGCCTGGCAACTGCTTCAGGAAAAAGCCTACTTCGGAGCGAGTGCGACCCCGTCCATCGCCGGTTCGTTTCTGATGCGCGTCAGCGATGCGTCCGACGCAGCGCCGGACATCTGGCTTAACCGTGGCGGCCCTATCACCGCTCCCAGCGCGCTGGACGATGACGCGTTGTCCGCCGCCGGCTGGCAGCAGATCGTCGCGCAGTTCGATGCAGGCGTAACCCGCCAGCATCGGCACTGAACCCACGCCTTCATTCGAGAGAAGCTCCTGCGCCCATGTCTATTGCATTTCAACGCCGACCTTTGCTGCGCTTGCTACTGACCAGTTTACTGGCCTGCCTGTTCACCACCCAGGCCAGTGCCGAAACCGCCAAGCGCCTGCGCATTGGCATCACCCTGCACCCGTATTACAGCTATGTGGCGAACATTGTCGGCGACAAGGCTGAAGTGGTGCCGCTGATCCCGGCCGGTTTCAACCCCCATGCCTATGAGCCGCGGGCCGAAGACATCAAGCGCATCAGCGGGCTCGACGTGATCGTGCTCAACGGCGTGGGTCACGACGACTTTGCCGACCGCATGATCGCCGCCAGTGAAACCCCAGACGTGAAAGTCATCGAGGCCAACGAGAACGTGCCCTTGCTGGCCGCCACCGGTACTGCCGCCCGAGGCGCGGGCAAGGTCGTGAACCCGCACACGTTCCTGTCGATCAGTGCCTCCATCGCCCAGGTCAACAACATCGCTCGCGAGCTGGGCAAGCTCGACCCGGACAACGCCAAGGCCTACACCCAGAACGCCCGCGCCTACGGCAAGCGCCTGCGGCAGATGCGCGCCGCCGCCCTGGCGAAACTGACCCAGGCGCCCAATGCCGAGCTGCGGGTCGCCACGGTGCATGCCGCCTATGACTATCTGTTGCGCGAGTTCGGCCTGGAAGTCACCGCCGTGGTGGAACCGGCCCACGGCATCGAACCGAGCCCCAGCCAGTTGAAGAAAACCATCGACCAACTGCGGGAGCTGGACGTGAAAGTGATCTTCTCGGAGATGGATTTTCCCTCTACCTACGTCGACACGATCCAGCGTGAATCGGGGGTGAAACTGTACCCGCTGTCACACATTTCCTACGGCGATTACAGCGCCGAAAAGTATGAAAAGGAAATGACCGGTAACCTCGACACCGTAGTCCGGGCGATCCAGGAGTCTGGCGCATGACCATCCAGCAAACCCTCACCCGGCAGGCCATCGGACCGTCGATCGAGTTCGCCGGCGTCAGCCTGACCCTGGGCCGCACCACCATTCTCGACAACGTGACGTTCCAGGTGGAGCCCGGCAGCATCCACGCACTGGTGGGCCCCAACGGCGGCGGCAAGAGTTCGCTGATCAAGACCTTGCTTGGGCAGACGCCGCATCAGGGGCGATTGAGCCTGCAATGGCCGGGCGAAGCTGGCGTCGTCGGTTACGTGCCTCAAGCGCTGGAATTCGACCGCGGCCTGCCGATGACGGTGGATGATTTCATGGCTGCGATGTGCCAGCGACGGCCGGCTTTTCTTGGCCTGAGCAAGCAGTACGCCAGCGCTATCGGCGAGGCTTTGGAACGGGTCGGTATGCAGGACAAACGCAAGCGGCGCATGGGGGCACTGTCGGGTGGCGAGCGCCAGCGCGTGCTGCTCGCCCAAGGTTTGATCCCGTCCCCCCGATTGCTGGTGCTGGACGAACCGATGTCGGCGCTGGACGAGGCCGGCATTCAGGTGTTCGAGCGCCTGTTGCGGGACTGGCGCCAGGCCGGGATCAGCGTGCTGTGGATCGAACATGACCTGGAGGCCGTCGGGCGCCTGGCGGATCGTGTCACTGGCCTGAACCGCCGGGTGCTGTTCGACGGCGCGCCGCGCCAGACGCTGACCCCGGAGCGCTTGCTGTTGTTGTTCTCCACCCATCCACGGACGAACGGGAGCGCGGCCTGATGAGTTATGAAGCCTTTCGCTTGATGGTCCAGGGTTGGGCCTCGTCCGGTTACCTGCCCGAGGCGCTGGCCTATGGGTTCGTGGTCAACGCGCTGCTGGCCGGGCTGTTGATCGGCCCGGTTCTGGGCGGCCTCGGTACGCTGGTGGTGGTCAAGCGCTTTGCGTTTTTCTCCGAGGCGGTGGGGCATGCGGCGCTGACCGGCGTGGCCATCGGCATCCTGCTGGGCGAACCCTATACCGGGCCATACGGCAGCCTGTTCGGCTACTGCCTGCTGTTCGGCATCCTGCTCAATTACCTGCGCAACCGTACTGGCCTGGCACCGGACACGCTGATTGGTGTGTTTCTTTCGGTGTCCCTGGCCCTGGGCGCCAGCCTGTTGCTGATCCTGGCCGGCAAGATCAACGTACACATTCTGGAAAACGTGCTGTTTGGCTCGGTGCTGACGGTCAATGGCAACGACTTGCTGGTACTGGCAGTGGTCGGCTCGCTGGTGATGGCGCTGGCCCTGCCGCTGTACAACCGCATCATGCTCGCCAGCTTCAATCCGCAATTGGCGGCGGTACGCGGGGTGGCGGTGAAAACCCTGGATTATCTGTTCGTGGTCCTGGTGACGTTGATCACCGTGGCGGCGGTGAAGGTCATCGGCGCGATCCTGGTGGGTGCGCTGCTGGTGATTCCGGCCGCGGCGGCGCGCCTGCTCAGCCAGTCGTTGAAAGGGTTTTTCTGGTGTTCGGTATTGATCGCGACCGTCAGTACTTTGTGCGGAATTCTCGCACCGATCGTTTTCGACCTGCCGATCCCGTCCGGCGCCGCGATCATTCTGGTGGCCGGCATCGCCTTTGCCCTCGCGGCCATCGCACGCGGGGTCGTCCCCAGCCTCAAAGGGAATCTTGGATAAATGGTTTTTTCATTGCGACAACTGGCTTCGGTCATGGCCCTGTGCGGCGTGCTGAGCGCCCCTTCGTTCGCCGCCGAGGGCAACCACCCGGTGCGTCTGCTGGCCTCGCTGCCCGTCACCCATGGGTTGAGTGAAATCCTGCTCAAGGACACCGACGTCAGCCTGGAACGGGCAGCGCCGGCCAACCTGCCCGGTACCCGCCAGAGCGCGTATTTCAGCGGTCGCGGTGCCCCGGCCCTGGGCAAGCTGGCCACCGAGGCCGACGCGGTGATTGGCCTGCGCTCGCTATGGCCGGACGATCCGCTGTACCCCATGGCCCGGCGCAGCAATATCCGCATCGTCGAAGTGGATGCCGCACGCCCGGTGGACGGCGCCCTGCCCGGCATCGCCCGACAACCGGGCATGGCCGACGGCCTGGCGAGCCAGCCGTGGATGGCCAGTCATAACCTGGGGCGAATGGCCGATGTGATTGCCGCCGACCTGGTGCGCCTGGCCCCGACGGCCAAGCCAAAGATCGAGGCCAACCTGGCGACGCTCAAGCAACGCCTGCTCAAACTCAGTGCCGACAGCGAAAAGCAGCTCGCCACTGCCGACAACTTGAGCGTGGTCAGCCTGAGCGAACATTTCGGCTATTTGATCAGCGGGCTGAACCTGGAAGGCATCAGCACCGACGCCCGCCCTGACGCCGAATGGACACCTGAAGCCCTCAAGCAACTGACCGTCACCTTGAAAGACCAGGACGTCGCGCTGGTGCTGCACCATCGCCAACCCTCGGATGCCGTAAAAGCGGCCATCACCGAAGGCGGTAGTCGTTTGCTGGTACTGAGCACCGATGCCGCCGATCCGGTGGCGGAACTGGAGAACAATGTAAAGCAAGTCGTCGCCGCACTGACCGGTGCCTGAAACACACCCCACTGTGGGAGCGAGCTGCTCGCGATAAGGCCGGCACATCCAGCATCATCGCCGACTGACACACCGCAATCGCGAGCAGGCTCGCTCCCACAGGTTTAATCCCCAGTGCTCACGAGTTTTGCGCCCACCGCAATCCACTGTGGGAGCGAGCCTGCTCGCGATGAGGCCGGCACATCCAACATCAATGCCAGCTGACACACCGCAATCGCGAGCAGGCTCGCTCCCACAGGTTTTGATTGTGGATGTTCAGGATCTCAGTTCAGAACATCCCCAGGCACTCGCACAGCCCCTTCCATCAACACCCGCGCGCTGCGGCTCATGATGGCTTTGTTCACGGTCCATTCGCCATTGACCTGGCTGGCCTCGGCACCGACCCGCAAGGTGCCGGACGGGTGGCCGAAGCGCACGGCGTTGCGCTCGGTGCCGCCGGCTGCGAGGTTCACCAGGGTGCCGGAAATCGCCGCCGCCGTGCCGATGGCCACCGCCGCCGTGCCCATCATGGCGTGGTGCAGCTTGCCCATGGACAGCGCCCGCACCAGCAGGTCGATATCGCTCGCCGCTACCGCTTTGCCACTGGACGAAACATAGTCCGTCGGCGATGCGACAAACGCCACTTTCGGCGTGTGCTGGCGCTGGGCGGCTTCGTCCAGGTGCTTGATCAAGCCCATGCGCAAGGCACCGTGAGCGCGGATGGTCTCGAACATCGCCAGCGCCTTGGGATCGCCATTGATGGCGCCCTGCAATTCGGTGCCGGTGTAGCCGATGTCCCGGGCATTGATGAAGATGGTCGGGATTCCCGCATTGATCAACGTCGCCTTGAGCGTGCCAATACCGGGCACCTCCAGGTCGTCCACCAGATTGCCGGTGGGGAACATCGAACCGCCACCGCCCTCCTCGTCAGCCGCCGGATCCAGGAATTCCAGCTGCACTTCGGCTGCCGGAAAGGTCACGCCGTCGAGTTCGAAATCGCCGGTTTCCTGCACCGCGCCGTCGGTGATCGGCACATGGGCAATGATGGTCTTGCCGATGTTCGCCTGCCAGATCCGCACCACGGCCACGCCGTTCTGCGGGATACGACTGGCGTCCACCAGGCCGCTGCTGATGGCGAACGAACCCACCGCCGCCGACAGGTTGCCGCAGTTGCCACTCCAGTCCACGAACGGCTTGTCGATGGACACCTGGCCGAACAGGTAGTCGACGTCATGATCGGCCCGGCTGCTCTTGGACAGGATCACGGTCTTGCTGGTGCTGGACGTCGCGCCGCCCATGCCGTCGATCTGCTTCTCATACGGATCGGGGCTGCCGATCACCCGCAGCAACAAGGCATCGCGCGCCGGCCCTGGAACGCGGGCCGCTTCGGGCAGGTCTTGCAGGCTGAAGAACACGCCTTTGCTGGTGCCGCCACGCATATAGGTAGCGGGAATTTTGATTTGAGGCGAGTGAGCCATGGCGCTCTTGCTCCTTGACGCAAAAGCAGGCGACCGGCGGATTCATCATCCCCGGCCGCCTGACGGATTTAGACGGCAACCGCCGATTCGAGGAAGTCCTGGGCGAAGCGTTGCAGCACACCGCCGGCTTCGTAGATCGACACTTCTTCGGCGGTATCAAGGCGGCAGGTCACCGGCACTTCGACGCGCTCGCCGTTCTTGCGCGTGATGACCAAGGTCAGCGTCGCACGCGGCGTACGTTCCCCAATCACGTCATAGATTTCACTGCCGTCGATGCCCAGGGTCTTGCGATTGGTGCCGGGCAGGAATTCCAGCGGCAACACGCCCATGCCCACCAGATTGGTGCGGTGGATGCGCTCGAAGCCTTCGGCGGCAATCGCCTCGACACCGGCCAGGCGTACGCCCTTGGCCGCCCAGTCGCGGGACGAGCCCTGGCCGTAGTCGGCACCGGCGATGATGATCAGCGGCTGCTTGCGCTCCATGTAGGTTTCGATGGCTTCCCACATGCGCATGACCTTGCCTTCCGGCTCGACCCGCGCCAGCGAGCCCTGCTTGACCTTGCCGTTTTCCTGGACCATTTCGTTGAACAGTTTCGGGTTGGCGAAGGTGGCACGCTGGGCAGTCAGGTGGTCGCCCCGGTGCGTGGCGTAGGAGTTGAAGTCCTCTTCCGGCAGGCCCATTTTCGCCAGGTATTCGCCGGCGGCGCTGTCGAGCATGATCGCGTTGGACGGCGACAAGTGGTCGGTGGTGATGTTGTCCGGCAGGACCGCCAGCGGACGCATGCCCTTGAGCGGCCGCGCACCGGCCAACGCACCTTCCCAGTACGGCGGGCGACGAATGTAGGTACTTTGCGGGCGCCAATCGTACAGCGGCGTGACCTTCGGTCCGGTGTCTTCCTGGATGGCGAACATCGGGATGTACACCTGTCGGAACTGTTCCGGTTTCACCGAGGCCTTGACCACCGCTTCGATTTCTTCGTCGCTCGGCCAGATGTCCTTGAGGCGGATTTCCCGACCGTCCACCACGCCCAGCACATCCTTCTCGATGTCGAAACGGATAGTCCCGGCGATGGCGTAGGCCACGACCAATGGCGGCGAGGCCAGGAACGCCTGCTTGGCGTACGGGTGGATGCGTCCGTCGAAGTTGCGGTTACCCGACAGCACGGCGGTGGCATACAGGTCGCGGTCGATGATTTCCTGCTGGATCACCGGGTCCAGCGCGCCGGACATGCCATTGCAGGTGGTGCAGGCAAACGCCACCACACCAAAACCCAGCTTCTCCAGTTCCGGCGTGAGACCGGCTTCGTCCAGGTACAGCGCCACGGTTTTCGAACCCGGCGCCAGGGACGACTTGACCCACGGCTTGCGGGTCAGCCCCAGGCGATTGGCGTTGCGCGCCAGCAGGCCGGCAGCGATCACGTTGCGCGGGTTGCTGGTGTTGGTGCAACTGGTGATGGCGGCGATGATCACGGCGCCGTCGGGCATTTGCCCCGGCACCTCGTCCCACTGACCGGAGATTCCCTTGGCGGCCAGATCCGAAACCGCGACGCGGGCGTGCGGATTGCTCGGGCCGGCCATGTTGCGCACCACCGAGGACAGATCGAAGGTCAGGCCACGCTCGTACTGCGCGCCTTGCAGGCTGTCGGCCCACAGGCCGACCTGCTTGGCGTAGGTTTCCACCAACTGCACCTGGGCGTCTTCACGGCCGGTGAGTTTCAGGTAGTCGATGGTCTGCTGGTCGATATGGAACATCGCCGCGGTGGCGCCGTATTCCGGGGCCATATTGGAGATGGTCGCGCGGTCGCCCAGGGTCAGGGCACGAGCGCCTTCGCCGAAGAACTCCAGCCAGGCACCGACGACTTTCTGCTTGCGCAGGAACTCGGTCAGCGCGAGCACCATGTCAGTGGCGGTAATGCCCGGTTGCAGCTTGCCGGTCAGCTCGACGCCGATGATCTCCGGCAGGCGCATCCACGAGGCGCGGCCGAGCATGACGCTTTCGGCCTCCAGGCCACCGACGCCGATGGCGATCACGCCCAGGGCATCGACGTGGGGGGTATGGCTGTCGGTGCCGACGCAGGTGTCGGGGAATGCCACGCCGTCACGCTGCTGGATCACCGGGGACATTTTTTCCAGGTTGATCTGGTGCATGATCCCGTTGCCCGGCGGAATCACATCGACATTCTTGAAGGCTTTCTTGGTCCAGTTGATGAAGTGGAAACGGTCTTCGTTGCGCCGGTCTTCGATGGCGCGGTTCTTGGCGAACGCCTGGGGATCGAAACCGCCACTTTCCACCGCCAGCGAGTGGTCGACGATCAGTTGGGTCGGCACCACCGGATTGACCTGGGCCGGGTCACCGCCCTGCTGGGCAATGGCGTCGCGCAGGCCGGCCAGGTCCACCAGGGCGGTCTGGCCGAGGATGTCATGGCACACCACCCGGGCCGGGAACCACGGGAAGTCCAGGTCACGCTTGCGCTCGATCAGTTGCAGCAGCGACTCGTTCAGCGTGGCCGGGTCGCAGCGACGCACCAGGTTCTCCGCCAGCACGCGGGAGGTGTACGGCAGGCCGTCATAGGCCCCAGGGCGGATGGCCTCCACGGCCCCGCGAACATCGAAATAATCCAGCGAAGTGCCGGGCAGCGGTTTGCGAAAATCTGTGTTCATCGTCAGGACTCGGGTCACGGTGGTTTCAGAGGGTTGCGCGGCCGTTGAAGTCAACTCGGTCTACTGTGGGAGCGGGCTTGCTCGCGAAGGCGGTGTGTCAGGCGGAATCAATGTCAACTGACACACCGCCTTCGCGAGCAAGCCCGCTCCCACAAGGGGACACGGTTCCTTCAGTGACTACGCCAAGCCCCCTCCAGCTCAGCGTTGTTCGATTGCCACGAACTTGCGCTGTTCGACGCCGGTGTATTCGGCGCTCGGGCGGATGATGCGGTTGTTGGCGCGTTGTTCGAACACATGGGCGGCCCAGCCGGTCAGGCGCGAGCAGACGAAGATCGGCGTGAACAGCTTGGTCGGAATGCCCATGAAGTGATACGCCGAGGCATGGTAGAAGTCGGCGTTGGGGAACAGTTTCTTCTGCTCCCACATGGTCTTGTCGATGGCTTCGGAGACCGGGAACAGCACGGTGTCGCCGACCTCACTGGCCAGTTTTTTCGACCAGCCCTTGATCACCTCGTTGCGCGGGTCGTTGTCTTTATAGATCGCGTGGCCGAAGCCCATGATCTTGTCCTTGCGCTCGAGCATGCCCAGGGTGCCCTTGATCGCCGCTTCCGGCGAGTCGAAGCGTTCGATCATTTCCATCGCCGCTTCGTTGGCGCCGCCGTGCAATGGGCCGCGCAGCGAACCGATGGCAGCGGTGATGCAGGAAAACAGGTCCGACAGGGTCGAGGCGCAGACCCGGGCGGTGAAGGTCGAGGCGTTGAATTCGTGCTCGGCGTAGAGGATCAGCGACACGTTCATCACCTTCACGTGCAGCTCGCTCGGTTTCTTGCCGTGCAGCAGGTGCAGGAAGTGACCGCCGATGGACGGCTCGTCGGTTACGCATTCGATGCGCTGGCCTTGGTGGCTGAAGCGATACCAGTAGCACATGATCGCCGGAAACGCGGCGAGCAGGCGGTCGGTCTTGTCGTGCTGCTGGGAAAAATCCTGCTCCGGTTCCAGGTTACCCAGGAACGAGCAGCCGGTGCGCATCACATCCATCGGGTGGGCGTCGGCGGGAATGCGTTCCAGCACTTCTTTCAGGGCCTGGGGCAGGTCGCGCAGCTGGCGCAGTTTGCCAGTGTAGGCGTCCAGCTGCGCCTGGGTCGGCAGCTCGCCGTACAGCAGCAGGTACGCCACTTCTTCGAATTGCGCATCAGCCGCCAGGTCGCGAACGTCGTAGCCGCGATAGGTCAGGCCGGCACCGGACTGGCCCACGGTGGACAATGCGGTTTGCCCGGCCACCTGGCCACGGAGCCCGGCGCCACTGAGTACTTTTGCTTCGGCCATTTGCTGTCTCCAGTTCTTGAATTTGTAGGGAATCGGCAAGTTGTAGGGGATCGCGGCTTATTTCTTCGCGGCGAACAACGCATCGAGCTTCTGTTCGAAGGTGTGGTAATCGATGCGATCGTAAAGCTCCATGCGGGTCTGCATGGTGTCGATGACGTTCTGTTGGGTGCCGTCGCGGCGGATCGCGGTGTAGACGTTCTCGGCCGCCTTGTTCATGGCGCGGAACGCCGACAGCGGGTACAGCACCAGGGACACCTCGGCGCCGGCAAGCTGCTCGGTGGTGTACAGCGGCGTCGCGCCGAACTCGGTGATGTTGGCGAGGATCGGCGCCTTCACGCGGCTGGCGAACAGCTTGTACATCTCAAGCTCGGTGATGGCTTCGGGGAAAATCATGTCGGCCCCGGCCTCGATGCACGCGGCGGCGCGGTCCAGGGCCGAGTCCAGCCCTTCTACGGCCAACGCGTCGGTACGGGCCATGATTACGAAACTGTCATCGGTGCGGGCATCGACGGCAGCCTTGATGCGGTCGACCATCTCCTGTTGGGAGACGATTTCCTTGTTCGGACGATGGCCGCAACGCTTGGCGCCGACCTGGTCTTCGATATGGATAGCCGCCGCGCCGAACTTGATCATCGACTTGACGGTGCGGGCGACGTTGAACGCCGAGGAACCGAAACCGGTATCCACATCCACCAGCAATGGCAGGTCGCAGACGTCGGTGATCCGCCGCACGTCGGTCAGCACGTCGTCCAGGCCGGTGATACCCAGGTCCGGCACGCCGAGGGAGCCGGCGGCGACGCCGCCACCCGACAGGTAGATCGCCTTGAAACCGGCGCGCTTGGCCAACAGTGCGTGGTTGGCGTTGATCGTGCCCACCACTTGCAGCGGATGCTCGCTGGCGACCGCATCGCGGAAGCGCTGGCCTGGCGTGCTGTTGCTGGAACTCATGACTCACCTCGTTCAGTGGTGGCGCTGTCCTGGTAATGACGCGCGATATTGCGTTTGGAGGCGCCGATGTGTCGGCGCATCAGTAACTCAGCCAGCTCACCGTCACGGTCGGCGATGGCATCGAGAATCCGGTGGTGCTCGGCAAAGGCCTGGCGCGGACGGTTGGGCGTGGTGGAGAACTGGATGCGGTACATGCGCACCAATTGGTACAACTCGCCGCAGAGCATCTGGGTCAGGGTGCGGTTGCCGCTGCCCTGGATGATCCGGTAATGAAAGTCGAAATCGCCTTCCTGCTGGTAGTAGCCGACCCCGGCCTGGAACGCCGCATCGCGTTCGTGGGTTTCCAGGACCCGGCGCAACTCGTCGATTTCTTCCAGGGTCATGCGCTCGGCCGCCAGGCGACAGGCCATGCCTTCGAGGGATTCACGGATCTCGTAGAGTTCCAGCAGCTCGGCGTGATTGAGCGACACCACCCGGGCGCCGACGTGAGGCACGCGCACCAGCAGGCGCTGGCCTTCCAGGCGGTGGATCGCCTCGCGCAAGGGGCCGCGACTGATGCCGTAGGTGCGGGCCAGCTCGGGTTCGGAGATCTTGCTGCCAGGGGCGATCTCTCCTTTGACGATGGCCGCCTGGATCCGTCGGAAGACGTTCTCGGAAAGGGTCTCCGAGTCGTCCTGCGCCACCATCGGCGATTCGAGCTGATCGAGCATATTGTCGACACCTTTGAAATCAATGAAGCAAAAACTACCCAACAACAAGGCGAACGTCAAAGTAAAAATAGATATTGTCGACAATCGTCTAATAGCCGGTTGTGTGCTCGGCCGCTGCAAGGAGCACTCGTAGCCTCCGGCCAGCGGTGGCGTCAGAAAACCACCGTGCTAGAATGCCGCCGCTGTTTACTGCTCTTCTATTTATTAGGCTGTGTACGAAATTGTTTGAAACGCAGGTTAGGCAAGGCAAAAACCGGCGAGGAACGGCCGGGGTCGCGCTCGACTTGACTGGTTGTCAATGAGCATTCCGATCGGACTCGCGCACGAGCCGGTTTTTAACGCCGCATAACCAAGTTTCAAGCGATTTCGTACATAGCCTAGAGAAGGCTACCCAAGGAGCTTGTGCAGTAATGCCAGGGCCTGAACCGATAAACGGAACGCCGTGCACCAGGATCTATGACACTCAAGCCCTTAACTGCTGTTCTTTATTTCATGTGCCTGCCCGGTCTCGCCGCGGCGGGTGAAAAAACCGTGTACGGCCTCAACGAATACGCGACCCTCCAGGGCATCGACCTGGAGGTCGCCGCCAAGCTCGACACCGGCGCCAAGACCGCTTCGCTCAGTGCCCGAGACATCAAGCGCTTCAAGCGCAACGGCGAATCCTGGGTACGTTTCTACCTGGCCATCGACGCCGCCCACTCGCACCCTATCGAACGTCCGCTGGCCCGGGTCAGCAAGATCAAGCGCCGCGCCGGTGACTACGACCCCGAAGAAGGCAAGAAATACACGGCCCGGCCGGTCATCGAACTGGATATCTGCATGGGCTCGGCCCTGCGCAGCATTGAAGTGAACCTGACCGACCGTAGCGCCTTCCAATACCCGTTGCTGATCGGTTCCGAGGCGCTCAAACGCTTCGATGCACTGGTCGACCCCAGTCTTAAATATGCTGCCGGCAAGCCTGCCTGCACCAATGCCGCTCAAACCGCAGAGTAATTCCAATGCGCTCCCTGACCCTCCATTTGAAAATGCTGATCGCCATCCTGGTGGTGCTGGGCCTGTCGGTAACGGCCTATCAGATTTTCGTGCTCGGCATCCCGGTGACCGAGGACGCCACCGATGACCTGTGGAACATCGACGCCAAGGTCGAGTTCGTGCCCAACGCCAAGGATCCGGTGAAGATCCAGATGTTCGTACCGCCGCTGAGCCGCGACTACGTCAGCCTCAACGAGAGTTTCATCTCCAACAACTATGGGGTGGCGGTAAACCGGGTCGACGGCAACCGCAAGGTGACGTGGTCGGCGCGTCGGGCCAAGGGCAACCAGACGCTGTATTACCGCCTGGTGCTGACCAAGCGCTACAGCGCCGAGAAAACCAAGGTCAAGGGCCCGACGTTCCGTGACAGCATCGCCGTCGAAGGCCCCGAGAAACTTGCCGCCGAAGCCCTGCTCGCGCCGATCCGCCAGCACTCGGCCGACGTGGAAACCTTCATCAGCGAAGCCATCAAGCGTGTCAACAATCTCAACGACGACAATGTGAAGCTGCTGCTGGCCGGTGATCCCTCATCGAGCAACAAAGCGCGGATCGTCGAGCTGGTGCTGTCCATCGCCCACGTGCCGGTGGAGAAAGTCCACACCATCCGCCTGGTGGCCGACCAGCCGCAGATGCCCGAACTGTGGCTGCGCAGCTTCAACGGCACCGACTGGCTGTATTTCAACCCGGACACCGGCGAGCAGGGCCTGCCCACCGACCGCCTGCTGTGGTGGACCGGCGATGAAAACCTGATCACCGTCGATGGCGGCAAGAAAGCCACCGTGACCTTCAGCATGAACAACAGCGAAATGAACGCCATTCGCCTGGCCAAGCTGACGGACGAGAACACCGACGCCAACTTCCTCGAATACTCGCTCTACGGCCTGCCGCTGCAAACCCAGCAAACGTTCATGATCATGGTGATGATCCCGATCGGCGTGCTGGTGATCCTGGTGCTGCGCAACCTGATCGGTCTGCAGACCCTCGGTACGTTTACCCCGGTGCTGATCGCCCTGGCCTTCCGCGAAACCCAGCTGGGCTTCGGGATTATCCTGTTCACGGTAATCACTACGCTGGGCCTGTCGCTGCGCTCGTACCTGGAGCACCTCAAGCTGCAAATGCTGCCCAGGCTTTCAGTGGTACTGACGTTCGTGGTGGTGCTGATCGCCGCCATCAGCCTGTTCAGTCATAAGCTGGGCCTGGAGCGCGGCCTGTCGGTGGCGCTGTTCCCGATGGTGATCCTGACCATGACCATCGAACGCCTGTCCATCACCTGGGAAGAGCGCGGCGCCGGCCATGCCATGAAAGTCGCCATCGGCACGCTGTTCGCCGCCTCCCTGGCGCACCTGATCATGAGCGTGCCGGAACTGGTGTACTTCGTCTTCACCTTCCCGGCGATCCTGCTGATCCTGGTGGGCTTCATGCTGGCCATGGGTCGTTATCGCGGCTACCGCCTGACCGAGCTGGTACGGTTCAAGGCCTTCCTGAAGGCTGACTCCTGATGTTCGGCTTCTGGAAGACCTGGAAGGCCCTGGAGGCCCGCGGCATCATGGGCATCAACCGGCGTAACGCCGACTACGTGCTCAAGTACAACAAGCGCAGCCTGTACCCGATCGTCGATGACAAGATCATCACCAAGGAACGGGCTGTCGAGGCCGGCATCCATGTGCCGGAGCTGTACGGGATCATCTCCACCGAGAAGGAGATCGAGAAGCTCGACTCGATCATCGGCGGACGCACCGACTTCGTGATCAAGCCGGCCCAGGGCGCGGGCGGCGACGGCATCATTGTAATCGCCGACCGGTTCGAGGGCCGTTATCGCACGGTGTCGGGCAAGATCATCAGCCACGAGGAGATCGAGCACCACATCTCCAGCATCCTCACCGGCCTGTATTCCCTGGGCGGCCACCGCGACCGGGCGCTGATCGAGTACCGCGTGGTGCCGGACCAGATCTTCAAGAGCATCAGCTATGAAGGCGTGCCGGATATTCGCATCATCGTCTTGATGGGCTACCCGGTGATGGCGATGCTGCGGTTGCCGACCCGCCAGTCCGGCGGCAAGGCCAACCTGCACCAGGGCGCCATCGGCGTGGGCGTCGACCTCGCTACCGGCCTGACCCTGCGCGGCACCTGGCTGAACAACATCATCACCAAGCACCCCGACACCACCAATGCGGTGGACGGCGTGCAACTGCCGTACTGGGACGGTTTCATGAAACTGGCCGCCGGCTGCTATGAACTGTGCGGGCTGGGCTACATCGGCGTCGACATGGTGCTGGACCAGGAAAAAGGCCCGTTGATCCTGGAACTGAACGCCCGTCCGGGACTGAACATCCAGATCGCCAACGACTGCGGCCTGACCCTGCGCACCCACGCCGTGGAAGCCCGCCTGGAAGAACTCGAGACCCGGGGCGTGGTTGAAACCGTGGAAGAGCGCGTGGCGTTTGCCCAGGAGTTGTTCGGGCATATTCCGCCGGTTGAAGGCTGAGGGCTGAAACTGAGGTTTGAAGTTTGCCCCTGTGGCGAGGGAGCTTGCTCCCGCTGGGGTGCGAAGCGCCCCCAAACCCGGCACCGCGGTGCATCAGGCTGACCGCGTTCAACTGCCTGGGGGTTGCTGCGCAACCCAGCGGGAGCAAGCTCCCTCGCCACAGGGTTTTGCAGGGCTATTTCTGTCACCAGACTTACCCATCTCCGACATCCCTCTAGGAGCAAATCCTACAGGGGATTACAATCGCTCCCCCGCCTGAACGGCTGATCCGCCCCGCCCATGCCAACCTGTTCCGTACACCCGTTGCCCTACCGCGCCAACCCCGCCGAGTACTTCGCGGCAATCCGCCATGCCCCCGGCAGCGTGCTGCTCGACAGCGGTCGGCCGAGCGCCGAGCGCGGACGTTATGACTTGCTCAGCGCCTGGCCGCTGGCGCAACTGGCGGTGTTGCCGGACGAGCGGGGGGCCGATTTCCTGCAACGCTTGCGCAGCCACCTGACCCAACTGGGGCCCGCGGTACTGCCCGCTTCGGTGCAATTGCCCTTCGCCGGCGGCCTGATCGGTTACTTGAGCTACGACTTCGGCCGACACCTGGAAGCCCTGCCCGCGCACGCCAACGACGATCTGCACCTGCCCGACGCGCGTTTCGGCGTGTACGACTGGGCTCTGATCACTGACCACCAGGCCGGCACCAGCCAACTGGTGTTCCACCCGCATTGCGCCGAGAGCGAACGCCAGCGACTGATCGAACTGTTCAACCAGCCCAGCACACCGTCGCTCAGCACCTTCAGCCTGGAACGGCCAATGGCGCCTGATCTCAGCGCCGAGGCCTATCGACTGGCGTTCGAACGCATCCAGGCTTATATCCAGGCCGGCGACTGCTATCAGGTCAACTTTGCCCAGCGCTTCCGCGCACCGTGCCGGGGTGATGCCTGGTCTGCCTACCAGGCGCTGCGAACCGCGTGCCCGACGCCGTTTTCCGGATTCCAGAGTCTGCCCGATGGCGGTGCGGTGCTGAGCCTGTCGCCTGAGCGCTTCGTCAAGGTCAGCCATGGTCACGTGGAGACCCGACCGATCAAAGGCACCCGCCCCCGCGGCACCACGCCCGCCGAAGACGTTGCCCACGCCACCGAACTGCTGGCCAGTCCCAAGGACCGGGCAGAAAACCTGATGATCGTCGACCTGTTGCGCAACGATCTGGGCCGCACCTGCCGAATTGGCTCGGTGCGCGTGCCGGAACTGTTCAGCCTGGAAAGCTACCCGAACGTCCACCATTTAGTCAGCAGCGTGACCGGCGAACTGGCCGAGGATAAAGATGCGCTGGATCTGATCGCCGGCAGTTTCCCCGGCGGCTCGATCACCGGCGCCCCGAAAATCCGAGCGATGCAGATCATCGACGAATTGGAACCGACCCGGCGCGGGCTGTATTGCGGATCGCTGTTGTACTTGGACGTGCGCGGCGAGATGGACAGCTCCATCGCCATCCGCAGCCTACTGGTCAAGGATGGGCAGGTGTGTTGCTGGGGCGGCGGCGGGATCGTCGCGGACTCGGACTGGCAGGCGGAGTATCAGGAATCGATTACCAAGGTGAAGGTGCTGCTGGACACCTTACAGAATTTGTAATCGCTTCAAAGCCAACACATGGCCCCCTTTGTGGGAGCGGGCTTGCTCGCGAAGGCGGTGTGTCAGATATTTATAAGCCGACTGACACTCCGCCTTCGCTAGCAAGCCCGCTCCCACAGAGGGGTGTGGTTTACAGGCTCAAGGGCCGATTCGACGCCTTGATGAACTCCTGCTTCAACTCGGCAAAGCTGTGCACCGCCGGGAATTGCGGGAATTCACGGATCACATTCTCCGGCGCATGGAACAGAATCCCGGCATCAGCCTCGCCAAGCATCGTGGTGTCGTTGTAGGAATCCCCCGCCGCGATCACCCGGTAATACAGGCTTTTGAAGGCCAGGACCGACTGGCGCTTGGGATCTTTCTGACGCAACTGGTAACCAGTGACCCGCCCACTGTCATCGGTAATCAGCCGGTGGCAGAGCAAGGTCGGGAAGCCTAGCTGGCGCATCAATGGCTGGGAAAACTCGTAGAACGTGTCGGAAAGAATCACCACCTGGAAGCGCTCGCGCAGCCAGTCGACGAACTCGATGGCGCCTTCCAGCGGCTTGAGCGTGGCGATGACTTCCTGGATGTCGGAGAGCTTCAGGCCGTGCTCATCGAGGATGCGCAAGCGTTGCTTCATCAGCACGTCATAGTCGGGAATGTCCCGAGTGGTCGCCCTGAGGGACTCAATACCGGTTTTTTCGGCGAAGGCGATCCAGATCTCCGGGACCAGCACACCTTCCAGGTCGAGACAGGCAATTTCCACAAGACACTCCCACTTATTCTGATGTTTATCGGTTGAGCGAACAAAAGGCCTGCCGACTCTAGCCATTCACCTGAAGCTGCGCAACGCACAGGAGCGCGCCAGCCCCGATAGCTTTTGTTACCATCAGCCCCATATAGAGCGCCCAGCGCCACCGACCTGTAGGAAACCGCCCTGATGAGCCCATCATTCGACGTCGTGGAACTCGCCACGACCTATGCCAACAAGTCCCCCCAGGACATCCTCAAGCTGGCCTTCGCCGAATTCGGCGACGACCTGTGGATATCGTTCAGTGGCGCCGAAGACGTGGTGCTGGTGGACATGGCCTGGAAGCTGAACAAGAACGTCAAGGTGTTCAGCCTCGACACCGGTCGCCTGCATCCGGAAACCTATCGCTTCATCGACCAGGTGCGCGAACACTACAAGATCGACATCGAACTGATCTCCCCGGACCATACGAAACTGGACCCGTTCGTGAAGGAAAAAGGCCTGTTCAGTTTCTACAAGGACGGCCACGGCGAGTGCTGCGGCATTCGCAAGATCGAGCCGCTGCGGCGCAAACTGTCCGATGTCCGCGCCTGGGCCACCGGCCAGCGCCGCGACCAGAGCCCCGGCACCCGCAGCCAGGTGGCCGTACTGGAAATCGACACGGCGTTTTCCACCCCCGAGCGCACCCTGTACAAATTCAACCCGCTGTCGCAAATGACCAGCGAGGAAGTCTGGGGCTACATCCGCATGCTCGAACTGCCTTACAACAGCCTGCACGAACGCGGCTTCATCAGCATCGGCTGCGAACCCTGCACCCGCCCGGTGCTGCCAAACCAGCACGAACGTGAAGGCCGTTGGTGGTGGGAAGAAGCCACGCAGAAAGAATGCGGGCTGCACGCCGGGAATATCATCGCCAAATCCAAGACCGTCTAAGCGTCTGCCGCACCCTGTACACAGAAATGTCACCTTAAGTGGCATTTTTGTGTGCACTTATCTCGTAAGCGCCCCTTAAGGTGACACCGACCTTCCCGCCTCGCCTGCCCTCTTAGCTCCCCGGGCATTCATCCCAAAATAAATACCTGTTTAGATGGTCAGTTTTTAATCGCCATATTTCAGTTACTTATCAAACATAAATAACAAAACGAAATTATCGTGGCGTCGGATAGATCTGCAAGTGGCATAAATCTGGCTTGATGCGACAAGTGTTTTGTATACAACATTTATAAAACATACACACACTTTAGATCCGCAAGCCTGAAGCGCCCTATCCCGTACAGGCTGCAGATGCCCCGTAACCAATGATGCTCGCCCCGCCGCGACGAAGATTGCCGAGCCTTGCGCTCATGCACAGTCATCGCGGCACCGAGAATCAGGAGCCTGCCGGAATGCGTACAAGTCTCTCCAATAACATTGCGCTGGATCTGCCCTCTTCCACCTCCGCCCTCGACGACAAAGGCGCGGTTCCCCTGGCCTTGAGCCCAAGACTGCATAACAAGGACCTGGCGCCCACCAAGGTCGAAGGTCGCCGCTGGGGCCGCTACAGTATCTTTGCCCTGTGGACCAACGATGTACACAACATCGCCAACTATTCATTTGCCATCGGCTTGTATGCACTCGGCCTGGGTGGCTGGCAGATTCTGCTGTCGCTGGGCATCGGCGCCGCACTGGTGTACGGCTTCATGAACCTGTCCGGCTACATGGGACAGAAGACGGGCGTGCCGTTTCCAGTGATCAGCCGGATCAGCTTCGGGATCCATGGTGCGCAGATTCCTGCGTTGATTAGGGCGGTCATCGCAATTGCCTGGTTCGGCATCCAGACCTACCTGGCCTCGGTGGTGTTTCGCGTGCTTCTGGTGGCGATCCACCCCGGCTTCGCCGACTACGACCATAACTCGATCCTCGGCCTGTCGAGCCTTGGCTGGGTGTGCTTCGTGGCGATCTGGTTCGTGCAACTGGTGATCCTGGCCTACGGCATGGAAACGGTGCGCCGTTATGAAGGATTTGCCGGGCCGGTCATCTTGGTCACAGTCGCCGCCCTCGCCGGATGGATGTACACCCAGGCCGACGCCACCATTGCGTGGTCGATCCGCGAGCCGCTGGCCGGTGGCGAAATGTGGCGCAACATCTTTGCCGGTGGTGCGTTGTGGCTGGCAATCTACGGCACCTTGATTCTCAATTTCTGTGACTTTGCCCGCTCTTCGCCATGCCGACGGACCATCGTCGTCGGAAATTTCTGGGGCCTGCCGGTGAACATTCTGGTATTCGCCGGGATTACCATCCTGCTCTGCGGAGCGCAGTTCCAGATCAACGGGCAAATCATCGAAAGCCCGACGCAAGTCATCGCCTCGATCCCCAACACGTTTTTCCTGGTGCTCGGCTGCCTGGCCTTCCTGATCGTTACCGTGGCGGTGAACATCATGGCCAACTTCGTCGCGCCGGCCTTCGTGCTCAGCAACCTGGCGCCCAAGTACCTGAACTTCCGCCGCGCCGGGCTGATCAGCGCTGCCATCGCCGTGCTGATCCTGCCGTGGAATCTCTACAACAGCCCGTTGGTGATCGTGTATTTCCTGTCCGGCCTCGGCGCGCTGCTCGGGCCACTGTACGGCGTGATCATGGTCGATTACTGGCTGCTGCGAAAAGGCCGCATCAACGTGCCGCAACTGTATAGCGAGGACCCGAACGGTGCGTATTTCTATAGTAACGGGGTAAACCTACGGGCGGTGGCGGCGTTCATTCCGGCGGCGCTGATTGCGATTGTCCTGGCCCTGGTGCCCGGTTTCGACAGCGTTTCACCGTTTTCCTGGCTGATCGGCGCGTCGATTGCAGGGCTGTTGTACCTGATCATCGCCAAGCGCCAGCCGTATTACGAAGACGTCAGCGGCGAATCCATCGCTGTGGATAACGTCAGTCATTGATTGTTTCAGGCGGCCCACTGCATTCGGGCCGCTCACCTTTTGTGAATCAAGGAAAATGCCCATGCGAATTCTCGTGGTCAACGTCAACACCACCGAATCCATCACTCAGGCCATCGCCCGGCAGGCCCAGGCCGTCGCAGCGCCGGGCACCGAGATTGTCGGACTCACGCCACATTTCGGTGCCGATTCCATCGAAGGCAATTTTGAAAGTTACCTGGCGGCCATTGCCGTGATGGACCGGGTGATGTCCTATGACCAGCCGTTCGACGCAGTGATCCAGGCCGGCTACGGCGAGCACGGCCGGGAAGGCTTGCAAGAACTGCTGAACGTGCCGGTGGTGGACATCACCGATGCCGGCGCCAGCACCGCGATGTTTCTCGGCCATGCGTATTCGGTGGTCACCACCCTGGACCGCACCGTGCCGTTGATCGAAGATCGTCTCAAGCTGTCCGGCCTGTTCGAGCGCTGCGCGTCGGTGCGGGCCAGTGGCCTGGCGGTGCTGGAACTTGAGCAGGACCCACAGCGGGCGGTTGAAGCGGTGGTGCAACAAGCCGAACTGGCGGTCAGCCAGGACAAGGCCGAGGTCATTTGCCTGGGCTGCGGTGGCATGGCCGGGCTCGACGAGCAGATCCGCCAACGCACCGGGGTGCCGGTGGTCGATGGGGTGACGGCGGCGGTGACCATTGCTGAATCCCTGGTGCGGCTGGGGTTGTCGACGTCCAAGGTGCGCACTTATGCGACGCCACGGCCCAAGACCATCATTGGCTGGCCGGGGCGGTTTGGGCGATGAGTTCCAGCCTTGAACCGAGTTGAACCCTTCGCGAGCAAGCCCGCTCCCACAGTAGGTTTATGTCTTAAACAAATACCGCGATCTACACCGTCCAATGTGGGAGCGGGCTTGCTCGCGAAGGGCGCACGTCGGTCTAGAGCCGTATTCAAATCGCACTAAACCGCTCCCCCCACCCCTGCTGCGCAAACCGTTCGATGATGAAATCCACAAACGCCCGGGTCTTGCCGGGCAGCAGTTTGTGCTCGGCGTAATAGATCGAGATGTTGCCATCATCGACGTACCAGTCCGGCAGCACCCGCAACAACGCGCCGGAATCAAGATAGGGCACGGCCACCGGCATGCTCACCAGACCAATGCCCAAGCCTTGGGCCGCCGCCGCGCAGTCGGCTTCCGAGTCGCTCATGGTCATGCGTGCCTTGAGCATCAGCGGGCTGTGCTGGCGCGTACGGCTGGTCAATTGCCAAGAGCGAATCCGCCCGGTTTGCGGCGAGCGGATCAGGATGCCCTGGTGATGCGCCAGGTCTTCGGGCTCGACGACTGGCGCATGGTTTTGCAAGTAGTCCGGGGAGGCGACCAGCACCCGATGCGCTACCGCCAGCTTGCGCGCCACCACGCCTTGAGGCAGCTCGAAGCCACCGCCGATGGCCGCATCGAAACCCTGACCAATCAGGTCGACCTGACGGTTATCGAAGTGCCAATCCGGGCTGATCGCCGGGTAACGCTGCAAGAACTCACTCAGCAAGGGCACCACGTACAATCGGCCAAATGCTGTGCCCATGCTCACCTTCAGCGTGCCCGCGGGCTGCCCGCCGGCACTCGCCAGGTTGGCGACCGCGTTCTGGATGGTGCTGAAGCTGCTGCTGACTTCCCGCAGAAACAGCTGCCCGGCTTCGGTCAGCGTCAGGCTGCGGGTACTGCGCTGGAACAATCGCACCCCCAGTCGTGCTTCGAGCTTGGCTACACTTTTACCCACTGCGGCAGGGGTCAGGCTCAAGCGTCGCGCGGCCTCGGCAAAACTGCCGACTTCAGCGCTGCGCACAAAGCATTCGATACTGCTGAAGGTTTCCATAAGCGCCACTCTAAACTTTTGGTTTACACAGACTGTATCAGCTGACGTCTACTCAGCCGATCGCCAATTGCTGATACTCGCCTCCATCAACCGCGGCATCCCGCCTCGGCAGTTTTGGAGCATCCCATGAATACTCAAGCATTGAGCGGTAAAGTCGCCCTGGTCCAGGGCGGTTCACGCGGCATCGGCGCCGCCATCGTCAAACGTCTGGCCGCCGAAGGGGCCGCAGTGGCCTTCACGTACGTCAGCTCGGCCGCCAAGTCGGAAGAATTGCAAAACAACATCACTGCAGCCGGCGGCAAGGCCCTAGCGATCAAGGCCGACAGCGCCGACGCCGATGCGATCCGCAACGCGGTCGAGGCCACAGTCGAAGCCTTTGGCCGGCTGGACATCCTGGTCAACAATGCCGGCGTGCTGGCAATAGCCCCGCTGAACGAATTCAAGTTAGAAGATTTCGACCAGACCCTGGCGATCAACGTCCGCAGTGTGTTCATTGCCACCCAGGCCGCTGCCCGGCACATGACCGAAGGCGGACGAGTGATCAACATCGGCAGCACCAACGCCGACCGCATGCCCTTCGCCGGCGGTGGCCCCTACGCCATGAGCAAGGCCGCGCTGGTGGGCCTGACCAAAGGCCTGGCCCGTGACCTCGGCCCTCAAGGCATCACCGTCAACAACGTACAGCCCGGCCCGGTGGACACCGACATGAATCCGGCCGACAGCGATTTCGCCTCCAGCCTGATGTCGCTGATGGCCATCGGACGCTACGGCAACGTTGATGAAATCGCCAGCTTCGTCGCTTACCTGGCAGGACCGGAAGCCGGTTACATCACCGGCGCCAGCCTGACCATCGACGGTGGTTTCGGCGCCTGATCCACGCATAAGAAAACGCCGGTCATGGCTTCAACCATGACCGGCGTTGTGCTGCGCGGTGTTTATGTCGTCAGGCCCATTCCAGCTCTGGCAGGCCGCAAAGACTTGGCTGGAACATCTTCAGCGAGCGAATGATCGCGTCGGCGTGGGCATATTTTTCATCGGCCATGGCCGGGTCCGGAATGGCGATGGCGGTCATGCCCGCCGCTTTGGCGGCGGTGACTCCGAACGGCGAATCTTCGAACACTAGACAATCGCGAGGCGCAACGCCCAGGCGACGCGCTGCGGTCAAGAAGATGTCCGGCGCCGGTTTGGCCGCGCCGACCTCCGGATCGTCCGCCGTCACGATGAAGTCGAACAGCGCGAACCAGTCGCGGTGCAAGGTGGTTTTAAGGGCGAAGGATTGGCTCGACGAACTGGTGCCCACCGCAATCGGAACGCCACTGGCCTTCAAATGACGCACCAGTTCCTGGGCGCCCGGCATGGCCAGGGCCCTTGGGAAACGCTCGCGCATCAGCGGCTCGCGGATCTCCAGGAATTGCTCCGGGGTGATCGGCAACTCCAGCGCCCGGACCACGTAATTGGCCAGATCCTCGGCGCCGCGGCCGATGATGTTCTGCTTTACGCTCCAGTCGAAGGTGCGCCCGTAGCGCTCGGCGATGATCGAGGTGACCTCGGTGTAGATCCCCTCAGTGTCCAGCAGCAGCCCATCCATGTCGAAAATCACTGCCTTGATCGGGCCTAACTCTTGGTGCGGTGCTTTCATTGCATAGGATCCGTCGTCAGCACCCCTTGCCTGGATGACCAGCGCAGAGTGTTCGCCTTAAAGGATTCAGCAGCATAGCGAGGGGGGCTTGGAACAGGCAATGGGTAATGTGTATGTCGGGCCTCTGAAGCGAAGAGGGAGTTGCTCCCTCTTCTTGAAACCGCTGGGCCTGGTTACTGGCCGGAGCCGCCGGAGCCGCCCGAACCCGAACCCGAACCACCGGCGCCGCCACTGTCACTGGTGCCGGTCCCGCCGTTGGTACTGCCACCGGCAGGCGCATCGCCCATCGTGCTACCACCGCTGGTCGACCCCGTTCCCGTACCCGGGCTAGTGCTGCTGCCATTGGCGTCGCCGCCGTTGCCACCGCCTACGGAACCTGGGGGCAAGGCGTTACCGCCGGCATTGGAAGAGCCTCCGGCATCCATCTGAGTGGAAGGCGGCATCCCGCCTTTATCCACAGGGGGATTGCCGCCCGAAGTCTGTGCGAAAGCGGCCAGTGAACTGACCGAAAGAATCCCGGCAAGCGTCAGCGCTGTCATGTTGGATTTCATCATGGTGGATCTCCTTTTCAAGGTATCTACCTGATGTGTGGCAAGCATGGCTGATCGATGGTGCCCCCGGATCGACAGGCGGCGCGCACGATCAGCTCGGTTTACCCGATGCATCGTCGCCAGCAATGTCCGGATCATCCGGCGCGGCCTCGACATCCTCGTCGTCGCTCGGCGCCTGCTCCGTCCCCGCCTCATCATCGGGCGGCAACTGATTACGGCTCAGCGGGTTGGTGGGCGACGGGAGCGGGTATTCCGGAGTTTCGTCGTCATTGGGAACAGGCGAATCAACAGCCATAACAACCTCCTGAGTGGGATAACCCCGACTCATTCGTAGGACTCATCCTCAAGCTCGGCGTCTTCATCGTCGATCAGGGGAACCTGGGCGTCATCCATCAGCGAACCGGGGTCTTCATTACCCGGGTCGTTGACGAACGGCACACCCGACGGGCCCTTTTCTTCCTTGCCTTCGGTTTCCGGTGTCATGGCACACCTCGTGATTGTGGGGGATGTATGAATTCGAGGCGGGAGAGTGGTGAACGTTCCGAAGAAATGCTGAAGATGAAAGCCTAGCCCGAGGGTTATGAGGTCGCGAGGCAATAAAAAACCGGCACAAGGCCGGCAGCACAGGGTTACATGTGGAAATCGTCCAAACCGTGGCGAGGGAGCTTGCTCCCGCTTGAGTGCGCAGCGCTTACAAAAAAAAGGCTGCTGCGCAGCCAGCGGGAGCAAGCTCCCTCGCCACAGTGAATATCATCCGCCTGAAATGAACGGTATGGCCAGAAGCCTGGGGCCGTTCAGACAAGCATCCGCTTAACGATGCTTTCTCTTATGCTTGTGCTTCTTGCCACCCGAATGGCCGTCATCGTCATTGGACAGGTTGCTGCCCAACGCGCCACCGGCCGCGCCGCCAATACCCGCGCCAATGGTAGAACCGGCGGAGCCACCCAGACGGTTACCGACAATCGAACCGCCGGCCGAGCCCAGGCCACCGCCGATGGCCGCTTCAGTCCGGCTGCCCTTGCGAGCGCCTACCGCACTGCCGGCCGCGCCGCCGACACCGGCGCCGATCGCCGCGCCAGTGCTGCCGCCCATCTGCTGGCCGACCACATTACCCAACACACCGCCCAGGCCGCCGCCGACCGCAGCAGTACCGTCACCGGCAGCCATCGCGCCTTGCGCAACCAGCAATCCAAGGACCAAGGTGGACAACGTCAAACGCATGATAAAAACCTCAAGAATGCCGCATCGGGAAAGATGGCCGCTGCGCGCGGGCGCGAGTTTACGCCAAACGGCCAGGCCATGCCGGTTGGACAGCAAATACAGGGATTATTTTATGACAGGCAAAAAAAAGCCCGCTGGGGAAACGGGCAGGTACTGCTTTCTAACGGATGAGTTCAGACTACGTGCCCGCTTGTGAAAGAAACGTGAAAGAAACCGGCAAATGAAACAAGATGAAAAATATTTACGCCGCTCCTGTTTTACCGGGCGAAAAAAAGCCCCGCTCGGTGACGGGGCTGTGCTTTCGGTTATTTCTTGATCGGAATCCTGGGTAAGAACTTGGCCTTTTCTCCTCGCTGCACTTTCGACACTTTGGTCTTGATCGACGGAATCGGCTCGTCGCCAAAGTCTGAGCGGTAGGCCGATTGACCACACTGCAATCCTTCATTGATCGGATACGCGGCTCCGTGCTCCTCGCTGTACGGTGCTCCCATTGCCTTTCCCCTGTTGATCGAGGCCGCTACCGGCAATAACCCATTGCCTCAAAAATATCGGCCTTTCAGAGATGAGACTAGCCGGTCATCTACAGACTGCCTGTTCGGCAATACCTTGGCCGACGAATGGAACCTACTGTTTCATAACGCAAACACTCAATCAGTGCCGCGCATCGTGCGGTTCAGAACCCGCGCCACCTGGTCGGCGGAATACGGTTTGGACAGAAACTCAAACCCTTCGTGTCCACTGTGAGCCAGTTCCTCACTATAGCCAGAAGTCAGCACCACCGGCAGATCCGGGCGACGCTGGCGCAATTCCTTGACCAAGGCGACGCCGCTGATGCCAGGCATCACCACGTCGGAAAATATCGCATCGAACGCCATCGCGTCCGGCCCGACCATCTCCAGCGCCTCCTCGGCGTTGGTCGCCCAGGCGGTTTCGTAGCCCAGATCTTGCAGGATCTGGTTGGCGAAACGCCCGACTTCAAGATTGTCTTCCACGATCAATACCCGCCGGCTGCCTTTCTCCGGAAGCAGGTGCGGGGCTTCCTCTTTGCCCAGCTCATGGACGACTTCAGCTTCGACCTCGGGGAGGTACAAAGTAAACACCGCCCCTTCGCCCACCACGGTCGAGACGTCGACGTTGCCGCCAGACTGCTTGGCAAAGCCGAACACCTGAGATAACCCCAGCCCCGTGCCTTTGCCCACCTCCTTGGTGGTGAAGAACGGCTCGAAAATATGCTCCAGCACCTCAGGGCTGATCCCGGTCCCGGTGTCCGCCAGGGAAATGGCCGCGAACGTTCGCCCGGTCCCGGCATGACCACGGATCGGCGGCATGCCTTCCACGCATTTGAGCCTGAGCCACAGCGTGCCCTGACCGTTCATGGCATCCCGGGCGTTCAGGGCCATGTTGATAATGGCCGTTTCGAACTGGCTCAAATCCGCACGGATGTAACAAGGCCGATCATCCAACTCGACCACCACTTGGATCCGCGCCCCCGTAACCGTCTGCAGCATGTCTCCCAGGCTTTGCACTTGCTTGCCCACTTCGAGGACTTCCGGCTTCAAGGGCTGGCGCCGGGCGAAGGCCAGCAACTGGCTGGTCAACTTGGCGGCACGCTCCACGGTCTCGGAAACCGCCGTCATGTAGCGCTGTCGGCGCTCTTCGGACAGATTGGGCATGCGCAGGAAGTCCACGGACGAGCGGATGATCGTCAGCAGATTATTGAAGTCATGGGCCACGCCGCCGGTGAGTTGGCCGATGGCTTCGAGTTTCTGCGACTGGCGCAGCGCCGCCTCGGTCTGTTGCAGACGCGTGGTGCGCTCCTCGACCCGCTGTTCCAGGGTTGCGTTGAGCTCGGCCAGTGCCGCCAGTCCCTCACGTACGGCGGCGTCAGCGCGGGCGCGCTCGATGTGGGCCCAGGACCGCTCGGTGACCTCCATCAACAGCACCAGATCGTTGGATGACCAGACCCGAGGGGTTCTATCGTGGATAGCCATCAGTGCGGTCAACCGCCCGCCCTTGATCAACGGCACGCAAATGGTGGCCGCGATCCCGATGGCCTGGAACGTCGCCGCTTCATCCGGCGCCAGTTCCTTGAGGTTGTCGTTAATCACCAACGGCTTGCCGGAGCGAAGATTGGCGACTGCCAGCCGACCGAAATCCGCCAGCCGATAATGCCCGACGATATGCGGCGAACCGGCCCGGGCCCAGTCGCCACGAATGGTGAAGCCGTCCTCGTCCTCATCCATGTCCGCGTAGGCGCAATTGGACAGGTTCAGATGCGCCGCCAGAATGCGCGTGGTGGTCGCCATAATCGTCTGCGGGTCGGTAGCGTTGGCCACGGCATTGCCGATGGCATCCAGCACGGCCAAGCGCTGGGTCATCAGTACCGTCGAGGTGGTCTCGGTGACGGTGTCCAACATGCCCACGACGTTGCCGAACTGGTCACGGATGGGGCTGTAGCAAAACGTGAAGTAAGCCTGCTCCGGCCCGCCGCCGCGCTCGACCACCAATGGAAAATTCTCGATATAGGTCGCTTGCCCTTCGAATGCAGCCCGCACGATAGGCCCGATGTCGCTCCAGGCTTCCTGCCAGACCTCATCGAACCGCCGGCCCAGCGGCTCGGGCTTGTTGCCGAGGATCGGCAGGAACGCATCGTTATACAACGTCACCAGTTCCGGCCCCCAGATGATGGCCTGGGGAAAATGCGACGCCAGGCTCAGGGCCACGGTGGTCTTCAACACATCCGGCCAACCTTGCGGCGGCCCGAGCGGCGTGTCCTCCCAACGATGGCGCCGCATCCGTTCGGCCATCTGCGCGTTGCTTTGCAGCCAGTCTGTCATTGCGATCGATCCTTCTGAGTCGCCGATAGCGTCGGGTAGCGCTTGTGACCTCAAGCTGGGGCGTATTATCCCGTATGGGGTGGGGATGGGCGATTGGATTGTGGGAATGATCTGGGGGTAAATGAGGGTTGTAGAGTCAAAACGGCGGATGGGCGACGGAAGCTTCCTACATAAGCGCCACGCTCTCCGTGGCGAGGGAGCTTGCTCCCGCTGGGGTGCGCAGCGCCCCCGAGTTGGCTCAACGCAGCCTGATTGAAGCAATCGACTTCAGAGGGGCTGCTTCGCAGCCCAGCGGGAGCAAGCTCCCTCGCCACAGGAAATGCATCCGCCTCACGTTTTCCTGCGTATCCGTCCTAGCAAGCTGTAGGGCCTCGGATTCAGAAGCTAACGACCATGGCAATATCCTACATATGATTGGGAATCCCCTTCCCTATCAATCCCTTGCGTATTTTTTGCGGTGACGTCTATAGTCTTGGCGTCGCCCAGATGGCGACCGGGTTTGGCGACCCGCAGTGGGCAAAACTATCCAGTGGAGCTTACTTATGAACCAGTACATGGGCCTTACCAGCAACGCCGACGACCAACCCCTCTACGTCGACACCTCTGCCCCGCTACACACCTTGCTCGATGCAGCTGCCTACCGAATCCGCGCCGCTACCCAGTTCCTGGAAAACCTCGCGATGCGCGATGAACAGACCATCGACCCCGCCACCCTCCAGGATCTGGCGCAGCTTTGCTGCATTCCCCTGCGCGATGGTTGTGACGTGATGGATGTGATTGCGCGACGGCTGGATGCGGCGCCGGCAGGGTCGGTGCTGTAACAACACGAAGCCCCGATTCTTGATGAATCCGGGGCTTTCCCAACAACTGCGGTTGACACTGCTCAGGACCACGATCGCCGATAGCCACTGGAGACAGGAAAACAGCCCCATGCTATGGTTTGGCCGTAAGTAGAGGACTTTCCAATGACTCAAACAGCTACCAATAGTGTCGCGACTCAGGTCCGCAGGCTTGCTAAAGCTCACAACGTCACTGCCGAGCTAGATGGTATGAGCCGGATGGCCGTGACCATCACCCGTATGGCTGGCGATGTTGTCGAACTGGATGGCATCGAACAGTTACTCGTCAATCTCAAGAGAAAAGGCGTCCTGAGCAAGTCGGAAATTCTGGTGCTCCAGGGTGAATATCTCCAAGAGAAAAGACGATCCAAGAAACGTAGCGCATGACTTTTGACCCTTTCGGCGATTTCGAAACCGCAGGATACCTTCAAAATTCGCTGTGCCTTAAAGATCCAACTGAAGTAAAAGAATCTGAGCACCTTTCCTTCGAGGCAAGTATCGAAGAGGCTCTCGCCTGTCTGGCGAAGAGGAAACCTGTTTCCTACCAGACAGTACTCAACGTTCACAAAATACTGTTTTCGGGCTTTTATCACTGGGCGGGAAAAGATCGAAACGAGCTCGTACCTCACTTGGCTGTTTTCAAAGGCGCGCACGATGACCCGCGCAGTACCGTTTTCGAGCGGCCGGACCTTATCAAGAGATCTGTAGACTACGCGCTTGAGCTGGCCAGTGATAAGAAGCGCTTCAGAAAGTATCCCGGCGAGGTGATGGGACAGCTCGCTTTCGCGCATCCCTTCCTTGACGGCAATGGGCGCACGATCCTATTAGTCTTCATGGAGCTCTGCTATCGGGCCAGGTTCGCTATCGATTGGTCGAAAACGAGTAAAGATGATTATCTATTGGCGCTCAGCGATGAGATCCGAGATCCTGGCCAAGGACATCTCGATGGGTATCTGAAGCCGTTCATAGTAGCCATATCCAGCCGTGACCAGTGGCCGGAAACTATCAGCGATATTCGAGGCCTGGATGGTCTGGATAAGGAAGACATTACATACGAGAGCTTGGACAAGCCTGAGGTCCAGCAAATTTATAAGACGTACAGGGCCAAACCACTTTCCTCCGAGGCCGCTTCCAAATCGGATGACTGAAAGCGAACTCAATCTTTTTGAGTTGTAGGCATTGTCACGTTATGCCCGTCGGATATTCCATCTACTTGGTTTGAAAGCGCCTCCTGGCGGAGGCGCCATGAATATCACTGGTTCCGAGTCGATTCAGACGCAAGCACCAGCCGCTCGAGTCCTATGCCAAACCCTGCCCCCTCTCGATAGGCACCACCACCGACAACTTGCTGCTGCGCTCCCAATACCGGACAGCGCACCTCGAATCCATTCCCCTCAAGGTAGTAACTCAACCCACGCTTTACCGAGAGATTGAGTTCATATTCGAGTCCCAACGAATCAAGAAAACCAATACAAATTGCTTGGCTGCGCTGTAAAGCTTCATCCGGAGCAGAACTCAATATTTCCAATCCCAATTGTGTGAACTCGCGATACCGACCAGCTTGTGGTCGTTCGTATCGGTAACAACGAGCCACGTAGAAGAACATCGCTTCTTTTCGTGCTTCCAGAAGTAAATCGTTGCGCTCCTGAAAAAGAGCGGTCGCTTCTGGGATGAGGCAGCAAGGGCGTCCTGCCTTATCGTCAAAAGCCCACATTTGTCCGATTATTTCACTTCCCCCAGCTTTCTCAATAAAAGTGTCCTGTCCCCAAAGCGCAGGAACTATGGCCTCTTCAGCCCCAGCGTCGATGAAGATAGCTCCGAAAATGGCCCTCTATTTCACGCATGGTTGCCGCTTCTTTACCTGTTACTAATCGAGTTCCGCGAAGCATGGTCATTTTTCAATCTCCATTTTTTACAGGCATTAAAAAAGGCGCCGTCGGCGCCTTGGTTTGTTTCACTGATGGATCAGAAGTGATGCTTGGGATTCTGAGTCATCAATTTGCATAAACAACCGCGGCGCTCTGAGAGAGATCCGTGATTAGGATGGCGATTGCTTGGAATAAATTGAGTCATAGCCGATCCTTGCACAATTCTCGTAGCGCTATCAAGGAGCAACCTCTGTGACTCTCTGTCTCAGTAAGGCTTTGGGGGCTGCTTCGCAGCCCAGCGGGAGCAAGCTCCCTCGCCACAGGGGATCGCGTTACCGCAGTTACGTTGTGCTATTTACAGAAAATCACCCGCCAGCCGACGGCACCCTCCGCGCATGCTTCGCCAACAGCTTATGAGCCGTTTCAACGAAAGGCATGACGATCAAACTGTACACCGTCATGTACCGATGCGAGTCCTCTTCACCCGTGCCAAAGCGAAGGTCTTCAGGCTGCGGGCCGGTGACGTAGAGCGTGCCAAACATCCAGTCCCACAGCGACAGGTTGACACCGAAGTTGCGGTTGAAGTGACGGGGCGCGTCGCTGTGGTGGATCTGGTGCTGGGCCGGGCTGTTCAGCACATGTTCCACCAGCGGCCCGAATGACAGCCAGACATGAGTGTGACGCAGGTTCGCCGCCAGGCTATTGAAGATGAACACCAGGTAAGTCACGCCGAACAACGTATAGCGGCTGACTTCACCGCCACAGGCGTACCAGAAGCCACCGGCGTACAGACCGAGGCCGGCGGTGATGCCGAGTTTCTCGACGATCTTTTCCACAAAGTGCACCCGGCTCGCCGTGGCCGGCACCAGCACCGGGGCCGAGTGATGGACCTTGTGAAACGCCCAGAGCCAGCGCGAATGAAACGCCCGGTGCGCCCAGTAGTGGACGAAGTCCTTGACCAGGAACACGCCCAATCCATAGAGCAAAGCGAGCGAAAGGTTATCCCCCAGACGCGGACGAGCGCCCCAGAGATTGCTGAAAAACGCGAGGTAATCCCCGGAGCGCAAAATGTACGGATCCACCAAGTGAACGATGGGTAACACCAGGGCAATCTTGAGAATGGCGCGAATGAAGTAGTAACGATAATCCAGCAACGCCGAACGATGCAGATAAACCCGGCCTCCACCGATGAATTGCCAGAACGTACGGGCGTCGGTCAGGCCACGGTGTTTTCTAAAACGGAACAGTGCATAGGCGACACTGTAAGAGGCACAGAGAAACAGGATCCCAAGGCGACCGTTCAAGTTGAAAATACCGAGGAATTGCTCAGTGACGGGCGTGATCACCCACTCGAACAACTGTTGCAACACAAGGGAAAATGGATCCACGAAATACCAGCCTCCGCCGAAGGAGCGCCATTGTAAATCAGTCAAGCATAGGTTGATTGTCTTGTCCTAGCGTGCGCCCCTTAACGCGCTGATGATAAAAGCGTGCAGACTATCGACCGCCTTGGAACCGCGAGATGCCCGACTACGAAGCACCGAAACCTCCATCGGATCTATAGGCCCCAGCCCTTGATCACCGCCCAGAACCTGCATCGAAGGAGGCACAGTGCACTGGGTAATTGCCGCAATCGCAATACCACCTTCAACCGCCGCGATTTGCCCCGCAAGACTGGAGCTGTTGTAGACCACCTTGTACTCCCGCCCCAACGAAACTAACGAGTTGACCGCATAGCGCCGGGCCAGGCTGGCACTTTCATAAACGGCAATCGGTATCGGGTCGCGCCGCCAAAGCTCGAACTGAGGCGAACCTACCCACACCATGGGTTCCTTGAAAAGAAAGGTGCCGCGCTGAGTGGAGTCTCGGGAGATCAATGCCAGGTCCAGATCACCACTTGCCACACGTGGGATCAACGCGGTCGACTGCTCGCAATCCAGTTCTATTTCAACACCCGCGTAGCGAGGGGCGAAGCGCTTGAGCACAGGTGTGAGGTACTTGGCCGCATAGTCCTCGGCGACACCCAGCCGAATGCGTCCGGACAGTTCCTCACCGTGAAAAGCAGCTTGTGTCTCGGCATGCAGCGCAACCATGCGCCGTGCATAACCCAGAAGCGTCTGCCCATCCGCAGTGAGCTGCAAGTGCCTCGGGCCACGACTCAACAGCTGTCGGCCAAGCGCGGCTTCCAACTTCTTCATTTGCATACTGACGGCGGACTGCGACCGGTGGATTTCCAGGGACGCACCGGAAAGCGAACCTGCGTCCACGACCGCGACGAAGCATTTGAGCCAATCTATTTGCAGATCGCCGGCAGGCATCACCTGACCCTCTATTCGATTATCGAATCTTTAAGGCGTGAATTATGCGCTTCTCTTTACTCCGCTTCATTAGCAACATCAGGCATCACCGAGCGCTCTTCAGGAGAACACCATGCCTTTCGATACCTGGCTGCTTTACCTGCTGACATGCTGCGGCATCGCGGTAGTGCCAGGGCCCAACGCGCTGCTGGTCCTGACCCACGGCGCGCTGCATGGAAACCGCAAGACCCTGTTCACCATCAGCGGCGGCGTATTGGGTTTCGTCGTGATGCTCTCGCTTTGCGCCCTGGGATTGGGGGCGTTGATCCAGGCGTCACTGACCTGGTTCACAGGCTTGAAAGTCGTCGGCGGGCTTTACCTGATCTGGTTAGGCCTGGGGCTGTGGCGGTCGGCGCCTGTTTCTTTAGAGATGGCTGATATATCCGGCTCCAATCCGTGGTCACTCTTTCGCCAGGGTCTGCTATCCGCGATCTCCAACCCTAAAGCGCTGCTGCTGTTCACAGCTTTTATTCCACCGTTCCTCGACCCGAACAGAAACCTGATCGCCCAGACCGCGGCCATCGCGCTGACTTATGCAGTCGTGGAGTTCATTGTGGAATATTTGGTGGCCAGCGCCGCGTATCGGGTCAGACCGTGGTTGGCTCGGGTTGGGCGTCGCTTCAATAAGGTTTGTGGCGGGTTCTTCATAGCGTTTGGCTTGGCGTTGCCGGTGCATTCTTGATACCGAAGAGTTACGCCAGTGTTCATCCCAAGGGCAATCCCTGCGCCGTATCACCAACGGAAGCAAAAAATCCATCGGCGATTATCCCCGAGAAACTTGCCTCCACCGGTCCGCTAAGAAGAACAGGGCCCACCCCATCCCATTTAACCGTCACGCTCCCGCCATCACACTCGACCTCAACGCAACTGTCCAACAAGCCACGCCGAATCCCGTTAACCGCAGCACCGCACGAGCAAGAACCCGAGCCAAGCGCAATACCCGCGCCCCGCTCCCAGATGCGCAGTCGGATGTGATTACGATTGAGCACCTGGACGAAATGTACGTTGGTCTTGTCGGGAAACAGCGCGTTGGTTTCGATGGCCGCGCCGATAGCTGCGATATCGATGGTTGCCAGATCATCCACGAAATAAGTGCAATGTGGATTACCCATACTGCACGCTGCCGGGCCACCCGCGAGTGGCAGAACAGCGGTGTCCATTTCCCGAGCCAAGGGGATGTCTCGCCAACCGAAAAGCGGCTGCCCCATGCCGACGGAAATTTCGCCGGTTGCAGTTCGTTCGCAATTAAGCAAACCACGGTTGGTGCGCAGCGTGATGGCTGTGACATTGGACTCACGCATCAGCCTATCCGCCGCGCCACGTGTTGCGCTGCCACACACATCCAGTGCAGAGCCATCGGCGTTCCAGAACAGCACGCGGGCGTCGGCATCATCGCAATCGAGCAACACCGCCAGTTGATTGAAGCCGATGCCTCGGCTCCGGTCGCCCATCCGCCGCGCGACGGCACTCGTTATTGGATTGGCTGCGCTCCGTGAGTCGACGATGACGAAGTCATCGCCGTTGGCGTGCATTTTGTGGAAGTTCAGCGGCATATAGGCGCTCCATCGGAGATCGAAGTGAGCTTTGCATCAGCCTTTCTCTGCAACCAATCCTCACGCCTCATTTCCCAGACCTCCTTCATCAACCGCCCAGAGACAAAATCCCCCTCCTGCGTCCCGATCATGCGCATGCCTTCATGCTCTGAAACCTTGCGCGATGCAGTATTACCCACAGCCTTGGGCACTTGCATGACCGGGCGCTCCAACGTTTCAAACCAGTAAGCGTTGATGGCCTCACAGGCCTCACGCATGTATCCCCTTCCCTGCCACTGAGGCGCCAGCCAGAAGCCGCGATTGTTCCCGGGTTGGTCGTACAGGCTGATGCTCCCGATGCTTTGCGCCGGTTCTTCGCACCGGCGGATCATCCAGTGCCATTCACGTCCCGCTGCAATGGCGGGCAGCGCGTGGTCACGAACATAGGTCAGCGCGCCGTCATCCGGGTAGGGCCAGGGCACGCGGCTGTCCAGGTAACGAACCACTTCCCAATGAGCAAACAACTGCTGGATAGCCGGAGCGTCCGTCAACGCCAGGGGTGTGAGAATGAGGCGTCGGGTTTGGAGGGTTTGCATCGTGAAAATCCTTTTTTCAACGTTATGACTTCCTGGCGAACGTCCGCTCTAAAAATTATCGGTGACTCTGCACAGTTTGCTTTCTTTCAAGGGTGAAGGCGAAAACGTCTTTCCTCCCTCCGGCAATTCCATGAGTGTCACCCCACACTTGTAAAGCCCTACGGCGTCCAGTTGGTAATCCGCACCCGCCTTGGGGACGAAGCTGAACATGTTGTAACAGCGTGCACCGATGTAATGAAAGGCGATGGGTTGACCGGCAGGCACCAGCAGCTCAGTCGCGACCGTGGCAGGTGGATGTTCGTCAAGCGGCGGGATGCCGAGGTTCTCAGCGTTGCGATTGGCGTAGCCATCCCGGTACGCCACCATGACGCCGGCGCCTGGCAGGCGGAAGTCCAGGCAGTCGGACTTCGGTACGGCCCTGACCATTCCATCGCTGACCACTCGCAAGCGTGCTGTCGCACCATTGTCGGGCGATGAGTAGGGGGTGGAAAAAGAACGGACATCGGTCAGCGCGCCGCATCCACCGAGCAAGGTCAGGATGCTGAGGGTCAAGGCGTGTTGCAACATGCGGGTCGGGGCGTGTCGACAAAAGTTACTCAAGGGGCGTGGCGATTCGCTCACATTGATGCTCCATGCGGGTCAGATATCCTTGGGCCAACGACAACCCTGTGGGCACGACGTCGGCACGTTTTTTTATAGAGGGCGAGGTTCGCAGCCCAATGCTCGCTGTAGCATTGCAAAGGTGAAACGCATGCCCGAATGGGCCACGTTCCGAGGCTAGAGGATTAATACAATCACCTCACTTCTTGTCCGAATCCTTAGCCTTCTTATTACCCCCTTTTGACGCCACCGCATTATATTCAGCAGCTCTGACTTCCTCTGCAGCATGGGCCACTAGCGGCTCGTTGCGAAGACTGTAGTGCGCTGGAGTTTTCTTGGCGGGAGGGGAAACGGTTTGAAGATGCGCAGCCTTTGTTGGTGCCAGGGACAGAAATGCGGCAGGCTCCATCGCAAACCGCTCTGCCAACGCATACGCCATTTTATGGCTGATGGGCCGACCCCCGCTGAGCACCTTGGACACCGCCGTTTTATCGCCAATTTCAGGCAGGTCTGAACCAGTGAGTTCGAGTGTCTCCATGAGGTCCCGGATCAGTTGCACAGGCGTGCAGCTGGCCTCGAAAGCAGCATTGGATTCGCGGAACTGGTCGGAGTCGCGCTGGTAGGCGAGGATTTCTTGCTCAAGCTCCACGAGAATTTTCTCCTCGATTCTGCTCAGTTCGCGCCCGTCAGTGAGTTCATCGAGCAGGTCGGTCGCACGCTCATAGTCGGCCGGGGTCTTGATACCGTGCACAAATTCGCCGCGCAAGCGCTCCAGGACTGCGTACAGTTCGCCAAGCGTTGCGATCACGGTCTGAAGGTCGTTCCGGGCTGCGCTCATCGTTTTACCCCTTTGTTTCTTGCATACCAGGCATTGGCGACGTCGTAATCGGCATGCGTGTAGATGTGTTTGACGTAGAATTTCTGCCGGGGATAGTTGATCCCGCCTATTACCCTGAGATTGTTGCCACCTACATCAATCACAACCCAATTCATTGCGGCTCTCGGTTTGAACAAATCGACACCGTTCACACCAAACAGCTTTTGCAAGTCCGCAAACCCTTTAGGGCGCGACATCTTCAGAATGCGCAGGCAGCGTTCGAGCCCGGCCTTGTCGTTGGGATACAGAATCGCAGCGTCGTCAAAACGTGATGGCTTGAGTATATCCATGGGCTTCCCTGTCTTTAGCCCGATGGTACTCCGGTTGTGTTTTTTGACAACCGTGTTTTGTCGCAGTCGTAGGATACAGAGGGGTGGCAACAAGCCGGTTTGCCCGGCGGCATTGGGCCAAATGGATTTTCACCTACACATCCTGAGACAAACATCCTCTGGAATGAGAGTTCCCGCTACTAGAAGCCAACCCCAGCAAGGCCACTCCAAGGACTCTTCGCGTCCTTGAAGCGGCTAGAACATTTAACCCACCACACACCCCTGCGGCACCCTCCCCGCGAAACTATCCACCAGGCTCGCCACCACCATCTCCCCCATCCGCGTGCGGGTCTGCAACGTCGCGCTGGCGCGGTGCGGTTGCAGCACCACTTGCTCGTTGCCAAACAGCGCGTCAGGCACGTTCGGCTCATCGACGAACACATCCAGCGCCGCTCCGGCGATGTCGCCAGCGGACAGTGCCGCCACCAGGTCGGTCTCGTTGACCAGTTTGCCCCGGGCGACGTTGATCAGGTATCCGCCCTTGCCCAAGGCCTGCAATACCTCGGCATCGATGATGGCTTCGCCCTTGTCGGCCGCGGCGGCCAGGATCAGGGCGTCGCTGTCGCGGGCCAGTTGCTTGAGGTCGGCGACGAAGGTGTGGTTCAGGTCGTTCATCGGTTGCAGGTCGGTGTAGCTGATGGGGCAACCGAATGCGGCGGCGCGGGTGGCAACGGCGCGGCCGACCCGGCCCATGCCGACGATGCCGATGCGCATGCCGGACACCTGGCGGGCCAGTGGCAGCGGTGCCAGCGGCGTCGGGCTCTGGGGCCATTGGCCGGAGCGTACGTAACGATCTCCGGTGCACAGGCCACGGCACACGGCGATCAGCAGGCCGATGGCAAGGTCAGCGACGTCTTCGGTCAGCGCGCCGATGGTGGCGGTGACGCGAATGCCGCGGTCCCTGGCGTAGGCCAGGTCCACGGCATCGGTGCCCACGCCGTTGACCGCGACCACCTCCAGTTTGGGCAGTTGGGCCATCAGCGCCTGACTGATGCCGGTGTGCCCGCCGGTGATCACGCCGCGGATGTTGGCACCGTGCTCCTGCACATAGGCCGCTTTGTCGGCCTGTTCAAAATAGCGGCGGATGGTGAACAGCTCGTTGAGCCGGGTGTTGATTTCTGGGATCAGGATCGGGCTGAGCTGCAGGACTTCTGGCTTCATAGGGACCTCATGTAGCGAATAAAAACGCCGCTCAACCGCGGCCGGCAAAAGGCATGGCCGTGGCCATGACTGTCATGTTCAGGACGTTGGCCGACAGCGGCAGCCCGGCGATGTAGCGCACCGCATCGGCGACGTGCTTGACGTCGACCATCGGCTCGACCGCGATGGTGCCGTTGGCCTGGCGCACGCCTTTGGTCATGCGCACCGACATTTCGGTGAGGGCGTTGCCAATGTCGATCTGGCTGCAGGCGATGTTGTACTCACGCCCGTCCAGGGCCAGGGATTTGGTCAGCCCCAGCACCGCGTGTTTACTGGCGGTGTAGGCGCTGCTGAACGGTCGCGGCGTGTGGGCCGAGATCGAACCGTTGTTGATGATGCGTCCGCCCTGGGGCTGTTGCCGACGCATCAGGCCGAAGGCGCCACGGGCGCAGAGGAAAACCCCGTTGAGGTTGGTGTCGATCACGTTGCGCCACTGCTCGAACGTGAGTTCATCCAGTGGCACGGCGGGTGCGTTGACCCCGGCGTTGTTGAACACCACGTCGAGGCGTCCATAGACTTCGGCGATACTGGCGAACAGCGCATCGACACTGGCCGGATCGCGCACATCGGTGGGCACCGCCAAGGCTTCACGGCCTTGCCCGGCCGCCAATTCGACCAGCGCCTGCAACGGCTCAGGCCGGCGGCCGGCCAATACCAAGGTGTAGCCGTCTTCCATCAGGCCCAGCGCTACCGCGCGACCAATCCCGCTGCCGGCGCCGGTCACCAGTGCCACTTTCAATGTGTCGGACATGTTGTTTTCCTTCTTCAATTCAGTAAGACCCACGCCGGGCTCAAGGTCGTGGACCGACGCGCATTTCCAATTGGCCGATGCCGTCGATGCCTGCGGTAATGACATCTCCCGGCAGCAGCAGATCGACGCCCGCCGGGCTGCCGGTCATGATCAAGTCGCCGGCCCGCAGCGGCACCGATTGCGAGATACGGCTGATGATTTCGCTGACCGACCAGATCTGGCTGTCGAGGTTGTCGCGCTGGCGTTCTTCACCGTTCACGTTCAACCACAGTTCCCCCTCGGGATGGCCCCCTCGCGCGACCGGCACGATCGGCGTCATCGGCGCAGCGCCGTCGAACACCTTGGCGCCCTCCCACGGCAAGCCGTTGCGCTTGGCCAGGCGCTGGACATCACGTCGGGTCAGATCGAGGCCCGCCGCGTAACCCCAGATGTAAGCCAGCGCCTGGCTTTCCGGAATGTTGGCACCGCCCTCGCCGATAGCCACGACCAGCTCGACTTCGTGAACGAACTCTTCGCTGACCGGCGGATAAGCCACCTCCCCGACCGCGTCCACCACACAGCTTGCCGGTTTCATGAAGAACACTGGCGGTTGTCGGGACTGGCCCTGGGTATCCGGCCATGGGTAGTTGCGACCGACACAAAACACCCGGCCGACGGGAAAACGCTGCTCGGTGCCGACTACGGGCAAGGTCACTGGCAGGTCCGGAGTAAAGACGTATTCGAGCATGTTCATCCTGGTAGAAGTCCTGTTGGAAATATCAGCGTACGGCGGCAAGCCTGGGTGAAGTTGGAGGAATGCCGCTTCCTGTTGGATTAATCGGCTTTTTTTCGGGCTCAGCTTTTGGGGTTCAGTGCGCCTTGAGTTCAATGCGATACAGGCGCCCCAACAGCAACGAGTAAGACAAGGTGCCGATCAGCGCCACGCCACCGATGAACCAGAAGGCCAAGGCGAACGAGCCGGTCTTGTGGACGATCGCGCCGATCACGATCGGCGTGACAATGCCGCCGATATTCGCCGCCAGGCTGGTGATGCCGCCGGTCAGGCCGATCAATTCCTTGGGCGCCACTTCCGACACCGCTGCCCAGGAGGACGAAGCGATGCCCTGGGCAAAAAAGGCAATGGTCAACACGGCGATGCAAATCGCGTTCGAGTCAGTGAAGTTCACCAGGACGATGGACATGCCCAGCATCGACCCGACCACCAGCGGCAACTTGCGGGCGAAGGACAACGAGTAGCCTCGGCGGATCAGCAAGTCGGAAACGATCCCCGCCAGCAGGATGCCCACCGTCGCGCCCACGAACGGCATGACAGCGAAGATCCCGGCCTTGATGTTGGTCAGCTGCCGCTCTTCAATCAGGTAGGTGGGAAACCAGGTGAGGAAGAAATACAACGCCGAGGTGCTGGCGAACTTACCGATGCAAATCGCCCAGACCTGCCGATAGCTGAACAGCTCGGCAATCTGCCGCCAGTTGAACCGGGTGCGCTCCTGGCTGCTCTTGACCAGCCCGCCGCCGGCCTCGATGTATTTCAATTCTTCCTTGCTGACCTTCTTGCAGTTCATCGGGTCGCGATACAGGAACAGCCAGGCCACCCCGAAAACGATACCGAGCGCGCCGGTGCTGTAGAACACATGGCGCCAGTCGTAGGTGGTCGCCAGCCAGAGCAGCGCACCGGTAAACAGGGCCGTGCCCAGATACTGGCCGCAGACATAAATACTGCTGGCCATGCCCCGCTCCCGCGCCGGGAACCACACCGTGACCGCACGGCTGTTGGCGGGGAACGCCGGTGCTTCCATCGCACCCACCGCCAGGCGCAGGCCGAACAACGATGCGAAGCCGGTGGCGAAGCCCTGGCACACGGTGACCGTCGACCAACTGATCAGCGACACACCGTAGGTGAACCGAGAACCGAACCGGTCGGCGATGAATCCGGCGGGCACCAAGGCAATGGCGTAGGTCCAGGCGAACGCAGAAAAGATCAGGCCCATTTCAATCTTGTCCAGGCCCAGGTCCTTGGCCAGAAACGGTGCGGCAATCGAAATGTTTACCCGGTCGATGTAATTGATGATCGTCGCGATCAACAGCAGCGATAGCATGAACCAGCGCCGACGCGACGGCAGCCGCGCTGGCACTACCGCGTCCAGGGCGCCGGCAATCGCCGGCGCTGCGGTGGTCTGGGAGGTGTGGGAATTCGACATGGAAAACCTCGTTATTGTCAGGGGCGTCGAAATGTCTACGGGCAGCCGAAGCCATTGCCCTCGATGCCGGGGCAAAACATCTGCTACTGGAATGAGCGGCGCGAACGGCGCTGTCAGGCGTTGGAAAACGCCTTGCAACAGGGCCTGCCAAGGAAGCGATCGGGAGGGTCAGCGACGAGCGGGAACAGAATCATGATGTGCGCACCTTTGGATTGTTTTTGGAGTGGAGTCGGGTTGCGTGGCTCCACAGTGGTCGTACAACAATTCAAAATCAACCAAGGCGTTAGATCATTTTTCCTCGTCAAAACAGCGAGGGGGAAACCTGTCCAAAAAAAACCAAAACCGAAAGCCCTTCGCCGGCATTTTTATATTCAAGATAACCAATTGTTTTTTAAGACTTTATTTTAAGTCCGATCGATTGACGTTTTTGGACATCCAGTCTTGACCCGTTGAGACAAGAAAATCCCACCGCTGATCACGTCATCATATAACTCCTTGATAAAAGACGAGATGCACCATCACAATCCTCTCATCACCCTGCACCCACAGAGGATCCCAGGCGATGTCATCCGTGAGCCGCGTCCCTACCTACGTCATGCAGCAACGCAGCGAATTGACTGACTTCTACATCCGCGACAAAAAGGGTCGACGCGCCGAAACCAGTCCCCATCGCCACGAGTACTTCCAGATCCAGATCAACCTCGGTGGCGATACCGTGCAACACATCGGCAACGTCGAACGTCCGTTTCCGCGCAATACCCTGGCGTTCATCCTGCCCCATCGCGTGCACGTGATCCCGCACCCTGCGGACAGCAATTTCATGGTGATCAACTTTTCCCAGACCTTCCTGTTGCCGCATTTGCAGTGCGACCCGATGGACCTGGAAGAAGTCTCGATCCTGCTGGCACCGGAGCTGTCGCCCTTCCGCTTCCAGGAACACCTGGACTTCATCCTGGGCGAGGAGGATTTCAACAAAGTCTGCGCCCTGATCGAACAGATGCGGGTACTGGACGTGAATCGCCAGTTCGGCACCCGGGAAATGCTCAAGGGCTTGTTGCTGCAATTGATCGGCAGTGTCTGCGCCTTGTATGCCGAACCGCTCAAGCGGCTGGCCGAGGAAAATGCCGCTGAAGTCAGCCGGCGCGATGCGCTGGGCCGGATGTCCGAATACCTGCGCAAGAACATCTCCGACCCCGACCTGAACCTGATCAAAGTGGCCGCCGCCACCTACCTGGCGCCGACCTACCTGACCCACTGGTTGCGCAAGGAAATCGGCAAGACTTTCACCGAGCTGGTGCTCGAACGGCGAATGCATGCGGCCCGTAATTACCTGCTCAATGGAACCCGGCCCGTGGGTGAAGTCGCGAGGTTGTGCGGGTTTGCCGATGAGGCTTATTTTTCCCGGCGATTTCGCCAGATACATGGACAACCGCCGGGGCAGTTCAGGCGCCAGCAGCTGAATCCGGATACGCCGCAATCGCCGTTGAATACCTAGCGACCCAGCGCGATTTATTGCCCTGCGCAATAGTCGTGACACAGGCCAGACGCCATAATGCCCCGCTCTTGGTTCAGGGTGGGAAGTTGACGATGGAAGACTCGGGTTCGGGCAAAGTATTATTGGTGGAAGACGACGAAAAGCTCTGTGGGCTGATCGCCAATTTTCTCTGCCAGCATGGCTTTGAAGTGCGTGAAGTGCACCGGGGCGATCTGGCGCTGGCTGCATTTGTCGAGTTCAAGCCGACCATGGTGGTGCTGGACCTGATGCTGCCGGGCCAGAGCGGCTTGCACCTCTGTCGCGAGATCCGTGCGCTCGGCGATACCCCGGTGGTCATTCTCACTGCTCGGGAAGATGACCTGGACCATATCCTCGGCCTTGAGTCCGGGGCCGACGACTACGTGATCAAGCCAATCAAGCCGCCGGTCCTGCTCGCGCGCCTGCGCGCTTTGCAACGCCGCCATACGCCCCAGAGCCATGTCGGCAATGTCTTGGAATTCGGCCGTTTGAACATCGACCGTACCCGTCGCGAAGTACGTCTGGCCGGGGATTTGATCGAACTCACCACCATGGAGTTCGAGCTGCTCTGGCTGCTGGCGGGCAATGCCGGTGTGACTCTGTCACGCGACGATATTCTCAACCAGATGCGCGGCATTGCCTTCGACGGCATGAACCGCAGCGTCGACGTCTACATCAGCAAACTGCGCGGCAAGCTCAAGGACAACCCGCGCGAACCGGTGTGCATCAAGACCATCTGGGGCAAGGGTTACCTGTTCAATCCTTTCGCCTGGGAGCTTTGAATGCTACGGCTTTTCCTGGGCCTGTACGTGGTGCTGGCGGTCGGCCTGATAGCGGCGATGCAAGCGGTCGAGCACACGTTCGACGCCCTGCTCGATGAGCAAATGCAGTCCTACAATCGCGAAACGTATCGCGGCCAGGCGCACGCGTTGGTCGAGCAATTGCGTGGACTGCAAGGCGAACAACGGCAACAGCGACTGGCTGCTCTGCAGCCCGACTACGGCATCGAGCTGGCACTGGTACTAGGCGGCCAGTTGGGTCTGAGCGAACATGAAAAGGCCTTGCTGGCCGAGGGCAAGCTGGTACTGCGGGACAAGTACACGCGCATTTTCAGTCCCATCGACGGTGGCGACCAACTGCTCAGCCTCAAGCTGCCGCTGGAGCCCAGTCTCGTAACGTTCTATATCGCAGCCGCCTACCTGATGCTGGCGCTACTGGTAGGTGTGGTGCTGTTCTTCTGGGTACGTCCGCATTGGCGAGACCTGGAAAGGCTGCGCCTGGCCGCACACCGTTTTGGTAACAATGACCTGTCGGTGCGCATCGGCATGTCCCGGCGTTCAAGCATCAGCGAAGTGGCCGGGCATTTCGACCTGATGGCGGCGCGCATCGAGAGCCTGATCGCCAATCAGCGGGAGCTGACCAATGCCGTGTCCCACGAGTTGCGCACGCCCATCGCACGGCTGAATTTTGAACTCGACCAACTCAAGCAACTGCCCGATCCGGCCAATGCCCGACAACTGATCGAGGACATGTACGCCGACCTGGGCGAGCTGGAGGACATGGTTTCCGAGTTGCTCACCTACGCCAGCCTGGAACACGGCGCGACCGCGATCAGTCTGCAACCCATCGAAGCCGAGAGTTGGCTGGACAGCGTGGTTGCCAGCGTGACATTGGAGGCCGAGGCCGCTGGGGTGGAGGTACGGCTGGCGGCGTGTCAGGTCGAGATTTTCGATATTGAGCCACGCTTCATGGCCCGGGCCGTGATCAACCTGTTGCGAAATGCCATTCGCTACGCCGAGGGGCACGTCCGGGTATCACTGCTGTGCGACGCGGGGCAGTATCAGTTGCAGGTCGACGATGATGGCCCAGGCGTACCAGTCGACGGGCGAGAAAAGATATTCGAACCCTTCTCGCGCCTGGATACCAGCCGTGACCGGCGCACCGGAGGGTTCGGCCTGGGATTGGCCCTGGTGCGACGCGTGGCACAGTCCCACGGTGGACAGGTGCAAGTCTCGGAGTCGGTCTTGGGTGGCGCGTCCTTGCGCATGGCCTGGCCGGTGCGGCGGTGATCAGAAGGCGTAGACCACCTGCGCGGCCAGCGAAGTCTGCAAACGGCGCTCGACGATCGGGCTATCGGCCGCATCATTGGCCAGGTAGTCCGCTGTCGCGACGGTCGACAGGCTCCAGCGCTCGTCGATCGGCAACGTCCAGGTCAGCTCCGCACCGCGACTGAACATGCCGCCACTGGCGCTGTGACCGCGGAATCGGCTGCGCGACGCCTGGGCCTCGCTGACGCCGTACCAGGTGCGCAGATAATCAGTGTCCCCGAACTGGCTGTTGACGCTGCCCACCAGCTCACCAAACCGGCCCTTGTACAGTGGCAGGCTCAGGCTCAGTTTCAGACGGTTGTAGGCTGAGCCGGTGTCCGGCTCGTCCTTGTCCTCCTCCACCGCATGTTCAAAGTTGGCGCCCAGGATCAGCGGGCCCAGGTGATAGGTCCCATCGAGGCCAACCACTGGCCGGGCTTTGATGGAGCCCATGCCGTTGAGTCTGTCCGAACCTTTGAATCCGGAGCGGCGATCCTTGCGCGAAGCGCTGCCGTTGACGTAGACGCTGAGGCCAAAGTCGTCGCCGTCGTAGGCCCAGCCCAATCCCTTTTCGGTGTCCAGGAAAAAACCGCCGGGGCTGGTTACCCCGGCACCGAGCAACGGCACTGCCGCACGCTCGCTCGCGCCGCTGTAGCGAGGTGCGCTCGCGGCGCCTGCTTTGAGTGTGTAATGCCAGTCCTCGGCGCGCACGGCGGTCGCGGGCAGGAGCAGGCAAGCAGAAGACAGGCACAACAAACGAAACGTAAGAGACATGGTGGCATCCGATGAGGTTGGGATGCGCCCATGCTAGGCCGGGGGGCGAACGGCAATCTTTGGCAGCTTTGTCGGGAAATTGTCAAAGACTGTAAATGGCGGTGCCACGCACTTTTTAACAATCCTTTGCAAAGCTCATGAAGTTGCCGCGCGATCGCGCTTGCTAGGGTGCGCATCCCATTTGCAACGCTTCGAGCTTTCCATGAAAACCATACATCCGTTTCGCCTGCTGTGCCTGGTCTGCTGCCTGACCGGCGCCCAAGCCCAGGCCACCAGTTTCGTCATGACCACCGACCTCACCGTGAGCCTGAGCATGAGCACCAGCAAAGGCACCAGCAGCTCGTTCAAGGACGACAAGATCGTGCTGGCGGCCAAGGACGATGCGGCAGCGTTCGTCGCCAGCAATGGTGAAATTCGCGGCGCCCGCATAGAAGCGGCATTTGCGCAGGTCCGCGATGTACTGAAAGACCCTTCGATCACTGATCAGCAATTGGCGAGTGCGATCCTGGCGCTTTGACCTGCGCCTGACGGCGAGGGACCGAACCCCGATCGAACCCCTCGCTGCGCTATCGGTCTGCTCCTGTATCACTACTCTGGAGCTTGAACCCATGTCACCACACCAGAGCCTCGTACTGCTTGCACGGGGCGGTTACGCCGCCCGAGGCGTCATTTACCTGATCATTGGCCTCTTTGCTTTGCTGGCGGCCCGCGATTCCAGCAAGCCGAAAGACAGCCACAGCAGCCTGGAACTGTTGCTCAGCCAACCGTTCGGGCATGCCCTGGTCGGACTGGTGGTGGCCGGGTTGCTGGCCTTTGCCGGCTGGCGTGTCTTGCAGGCTACCCGCGATGTCGACCATCACGGCAAGGAGCTCAAGGGCCTGGTGATTCGCGCAGGTTTGCTGACGGGCGGCTTGATCAATGGCGCACTGGCGTTCTTTGCACTGAGCCTGCTTATCAGCGGCCTCAAAAGCTCCGGCGACTCGGACGGTGGACAGACTCAAGACCTGCTGGCGCGCCTGCTGTCCTGGGACCACTCGAACCTGCTGCTCTACCTCATCGCCCTGGTTCCTTTCGGCGTGGGGATCGCTCACATCATCAAAGGTTGGAAAGCCACCTTCGAGAAATATTTCGAGGCCGACGAAGACGTCATGCGCTATGTGCGACCGGTGTCGCGGTTCGGACTGATTGCCCGCGGCGTGGTTTTCATCGAAATCGCCCTGCTGCTCGCAGTCAGTGGCTCGGCCTACAAAGCCATGGACCCACCGGGCCTGAAAGACGCCCTCTACGCCCTGCAGAATCTGCCGGCGGGCGGTGTGGTTTTGATGGTGATGGCGTTGGGGCTGATCGCGTTTTCCGTGTACAGCTTCGCCGAAGCTGCCTGGCGCAAAATAAACATGGACGTCCCTGGCGTGCCAGGGACCTAGCCCTGCCCACACTTACCGTGCAGGCGTTACCCGGCGCATCAGATCGTCCAGTACATAGGTATCCAGCAAGGCCGTTACGGCGCGGATCTGCCCGTCCTTGAAGGTCATGTGCCACAGGTAGGTATTGTTGTAGGGCTGCTGGTCCAGCGCGGTTGCTTTCCCGCTCCACAGCACGACCACCACGTCATCCTGGGCCACGATGCTCTGGACAGTAGGGACAATAGGCGTTGCCAGTCGCGCAGTGATAGGCCGTACGGCCTTATCCAGCAAATCCGTCTTGCTGCGGTACACGCCCGAGACCGGGCTCGATCCGGCCACCGTCCACAAAGCGTCCGGCGCCAGCAGGTCGAACACCGTACCTGTGCCTTGCTGCCAGTTGCTGAACGCCTGATGGACCCGTTGCGCGTTGGTGTCCTGGGCAGCGGGTTGCGAGGCTGAAACAGGGTTTATTGAAAGCGCCAGGCTTAAGGCAAAAACCTGAAGGCGCATCGCCGAACTCATCCAGGAGGTCATGATGTTTGCTCACCGTTTTAAGGAATTCTTGTAGGGAAACCTTAACGGCCCGGGCCCGGAAACTTTTGCCCGATACTGCTGCGCGATTGTCTGATGCTGTTTGGCGAAGACCGCTCAGGTGGCGTGGCGACCGGCGGTGACGAACTGGTCATAGAACGCCAGCGCGGCCAGGTTCTTGTCTTTCGCCTCAAGCATGATGTCGAAGCGATCGAAAAATAGCAGCGCATACTCGTTGGTCCAACGGTTCCACATTTGCGAACTATGACCATACAGGTCGCGCTTGGAGACTACTTTAAGCAGGGCGTCCATCTCCAGGCGTTGGTCGGCGTCAAAACCCAGCGCTTGCAGGCTTTCTGACGGTTGCGAGTAGTGCATGGTGGGCCGGACCCCGCGCCAACTCTCAAGGATGCGTTCGACCCGTGGCGAGTCGGGCGCAATGTAATCGTTCTCGTTGATCCAGCAGTGGTGAATATCCAGCACCACGGGCGCGAGGTCTGCCAGTTGCAGGCAGTCATCCACGCCATAGGTCTTTTCCTCGTTCTCGAAGGTGATGCAGTTACGCGCCACTTCCGACAACTGTGGCCAGATCGAACGGATTCCCTCGCCGCCCAGGCGACCGGCGATGTGTATGTTGCATTTGAAATCCTGGAAGCGCCGGCCGAAGCCCATCATTCTGATCATGTCGGCGTGGTACTCGAACTCGGCGATACTGTTCTCCACCACTGCCGGCTTATCCGAACCCAATACGCAATATTGACCCGGATGAAACGACAGGCGGACATCTGCCGAGCGCGCCAAATCGCCAATCGCGGCGAAACGCTGTTCGAGGTGTCGTTGAATACTTGAATCCTGATAAAACCCGCGCACGTTGGGATGGCTGTAGAACGGCAACAAGTCGCTGCTCAATCGCAACATGCGCAGGGTGGGTGGCAGATCGGCCACGTAGGCGATCAAGCGCAACTGAGCGTCGAGATTGTGAATCACGATCTCGATCAACTTATCGTGGGCAACTTGTCGCGAGACACCGTCCATCCAGCGCAACGTCGTGGTACGCGGATTGAACCGACCTTCAATAACCTTGAGTTCGCGGGTGGCAAGACCTCGCTCGGGATGCCGGTATTGGCAAGCGAAGCCGATTCGGGGATGCGTCATGGGAAATACTGGCCGTCAGGGGGATATGGGAGTAGACCCCAGGAGCGACCAGTCGTCCCTTTGCGTTTACCGCGCGTAGTTGAGTTAGCTGTCTCCGCTCACCGTCTGGGAAAGCGTTACTCTCAGCGCCTCGGAAACCAGCGCAACCAGTATCGGCTCAGCATTTTTCTGCATATAGCCGCCCACTTCTTCTCGCCGCTCCTTCACTTTCGGTGCGTATTTTGAATGACGCCCTTCCGATGCCAGGGACGACAGTTCTTCTTCGGAAAACAGTCCTTCATAGGCTCGCGCCAGGTTCTCATCCCACTTGGGCTGGTACTTGGGCAGTAGCGCATTGATCTCATCGGAGACGGCGCTATTGGCACTGGCATTGCCCACCTTCGCGGCGATCGCGGCATAAGTGGCAGTGCTCTTTGCCGTTAAAAGCGCAAGGGAGGCAAGCTTTTTGCCCAAGTGGGCCTGGCTTACCAATGTGCGGGCGTCGTCAAGCGGCGACGCGTCAGCCAGACCGAGGCTGGAAAACGCGATAAGCGTGGTGAATGCGACGACGGACGAAATCCTTTTCATTTCTTCATTCCAAACGGGGACGATGGGATTAAGGGTAGTTTCATCGTCGAAGCCATGCCACTGGATATTACGGTTGCGGTCAGCGCTTCACAGGACTGGCCGCCGCTTATTCATCCATGCAGCGATTGCGGTTTGCCCAGCTGTCCTCCCAGCCAGCGACCGGCACTCAAGATCCAGACAAGCGAGGCGATTGCTCCCACACTGAGCAACATGCCGTCCACGCCGGAGCTACTGATGAGCTTGCCGGCGAGGAAAGGGAATCCGAATACACCAATGAAATAGAACAGGCTGAAGAGCAGAAGGGCCTGGGCCGTCAGCCCGGGAGGTGCTTCGTTGGCAGCCAGACCGTTGATCACCGAATAATTGAGGCCATATCCGACCCCAAGCAACGCGGCGGTCAAACAGTAACTGAGACTACCCACGACCCATTCGCCGAAGCCCAGCACGGCGATCAACATCAGCGAGGTCAACAGGCACGAAGTCGCAAATGGGCTGCGCTTGACGACCCAACCGGCAATCAGTAACCGGCACGCAACCGCCGCGCCCATGAACCCTACGAAAAACAGTGAGTAGTCCAGCCCACGACTGGCTGCGTAGCTTGTCTGGAAACTACCCAGCCCACCGAAAATGGCGCCTCCCAGGCCGACCATCAAAATTGACAGCGCTGAACGCGAACGCATGACGTCCACGGCCGGCCTCAAACCCAACCGAACCGTGTCGCCAGGCCGCTCCCCCCGCCCGGACCCGGCTGTTCCCAGTCGCCAAAAATACAATCCGCCCAGCGCCGCCGAAGCCGCCGCGCAGAAAAAAGCCGTCTGGATGGGCAGCCCCAGGTAACTTGCCACCTTGCCGATGAGTGGGCCGCTGCCGATCCCCGTCAACATACTGCCTGATAAAAGCGCAAAGCAATGAGTACGCCGGACAGGCTCGACCATTGCGGCCACCAGGATAGGTCCAACTGTGTAGAACAAGCCCCATCCGATGCCCAGCATCAATCCACAGGCCAGTGCAGCGACGCCGAGCCCTGGCAGCACGGCAAAGCCTGCCGACGCGATGACCAGAAACACGGCTCCAATGGCAATGCACCGGGCAGCGCCTACCTGTCGCAGCAAATACCCCGAGCCCACCACCGCCGCCAGGGTGCTTAACATGGCGACAGCGAAGACTTGTCCAGCGTCCCCCTCAGTCCCTCCCAGAGAGATCACCAGCAACGACACCAGGAAGGTGGCGCCATAGGAAATGGAAAGCAGAAAACTGGCAACGCAAAACAGGCCGAACCGACTAGCTGGCGTTTCACGGGAGGCTCGTGACATGGTGTTTCTTCCACGTATGATTTGGCCGTTTTTTTAACATGGCCGCACGTGGGAATAGTTGGTGTTATAGCGGAGTCAGGATTAACGAATGCACACCTTTTGTGCGATGGGATGACTCCGCAATCCACCGATCTGAAGGGCCCTAGGTAGTTTCACAGCGTCCCTGAAAACTCCAATGTCTATTTTCCAGACGCCCAAAACCACAAACCCCCGACTTTCTCTAGGAAAATCAGGGGTTTGTGTTTTCAGAATGTGGCGGTGAAGGAGAGATTCGAACTCTCGATACAGTTTCCTGTATACACACTTTCCAGGCGTGCTCCTTAAGCCACTCGGACACTTCACCGTATCTCGACGAACTGTTCAGTCTGTCGAGGCGCGCTAATGTAGTCGAAAGCCTTTCCGATGGCAAAGGTTTTTTTCAGAATTTTCATGCGCTTAAGGGATTCAGGTATTTCAAACGAGCCGGGGCATGGCAAACCGGCCAATCTTCGGTGGCTACGCCGCTGCGCCTATAGACAGAGGCGTGGCGCAATGCGGCGGGCCAAGCTGTTTGGGGAGACAGGGGCTGACCGGTGAGTCAGTCATGGCGCTTTACCTGACTTGCAGTGGTGGGTAACGTCTGCGTCAACTCTCTATAAGGAACTAGCGCCATGAGCGACCTGATTGCCTACCACCTTGAAGACGGTATCGCGACCCTGACCCTGAACAACGGCAAGGTCAATGCCATCTCGCCGGATGTGATTGCCGCATTCAACGCTGCGCTGGACCGGGCGACGGCGGATCGGGCGGTGGTGATCATTACCGGGCAACCGGGGATCCTGTCGGGTGGGTACGACCTGAAAGTGATGACTGCCGGTCCCAAGGAAGCGGTGAGCCTGGTCACGGCTGGCTCGACGCTGGCCCGTCGCCTGTTGTCGCACCCCTTCCCTGTCGTGGTCGCCTGTCCTGGGCATGCCGTGGCCAAAGGCGCGTTTCTGCTGTTGTCGGCGGACTATCGCATTGGCGTGGAAGGACCGTTCAGCATCGGCCTGAACGAAGTGCAGATCGGCATGACCATGCACCATGCCGGCATCGAGCTGGCCCGTGATCGCCTGCGCAAATCGGCGTTTCATCGTTCAGTGATCAACGCCGAAATGTTCAACCCGCAGACTGCGGTAGATGCGGGCTTCCTCGATAAGGTCGTGGCGGCCGAAGAGTTGCAAGATGCCGCTCTGGAAGCCGCGCGGCAGTTGAAGAAAATCAACATGAGCGCTCACAAGAACACCAAGCTGAAAGTGCGCAAGGCCCTGCTGGAAACTCTGGACAGTGCGATTTTGCTGGATCAGGAACACATTGGCTGAGGCTCTAAGACTGGCACGAACCCGTGGCGAGGGAGCTTGCTCCCGCTGGGCTGCGCAGCAGCCCCATGAGGCTTGAGCAGAGCCGGCCTGAGACATCGCGGTGACTGGTTTCAGGGCTGCTTCGCACCCCAGCGGGAGCAAGCTCCCTCGCCACAGGGTCTGCGTTTTACTAAGTAGATTTCGTTACTCCCCTTGCGGCGGCTTTTTCCTACAAACGGAGTGTAAAAGTCAGCGACCGCTCTAGTCCGCTTCTGACACGTTATTCAGAAACATACGCTTAAACATCGTCCATCTCCTACCTCTACCGGGGCAATTGCCGAAAACAGTGCACATCCGTACACTGCGCCACCTTTTGTCCCGATGGGGCCTGTAGATGCTGTTTGTATTGCGTATGTTGTTGATGGGCCTGCACTTTGTACTAGCGGGTGTGCTGGGCATCATCCTGGGCCTGTGCCGGCCATTCAATCCAGACAACAGCCGTTTATGCGCAAGGCTTTACGCGCTGCCCGCCATGTGGATTCTGCGCCTGCGGGTAAAGACTGACGTGGGCACGTTGCAGAATATGCCCGAGAGCTGTGTGGTCATTGCCAACCACCAATCCAACTATGACCTGTTCGTGTTCGGTAACGTGGTACCGCGCCGCACCGTGTGCATCGGCAAGAAAAGCCTGAAGTGGGTGCCGCTGTTCGGGCAACTGTTCTGGCTGGCCGGCAACGTGTTGATCGACCGCGGTAACGCGATCAAGGCGCGCCGGTCGATGCTGACCACAACTCACACATTGCAACATCAGGACACCTCGATCTGGGTATTCCCGGAAGGCACGCGCAATCTTGGCGCAGATCTGTTGCCGTTCAAGAAAGGCGCATTCCAGATGGCGATTGCGGCCGGCGTGCCGATCGTTCCGGTGTGTGCCAGCAATTACATCAAGCACATGCGACTCAATCGCTGGCACAGCGGCGACATTCTCATACGCTCGCTGCCGGCCATTCCTACAGCAGGGCTGACCATGGATGACATGCCCCAGTTGATTGCCCGATGCCGCGAGCAGATGCGCGAGTGTATTGAGGCGATGGATCGGCAGTTGCAACCGGTCTGAATACAAAACTCCCAACACCCTCTTGTGGCGAGGGGATTTATCCCCGTTGGGCTGCTTAGCAGCCCCAACACAGCCAACTTGATCTGCCTGATACTTCGAGTCGTCAGCTTTCAGGGCTGCTGCGCAGCCCAACGGGGATAAATCCCCTCGCCACAAGTACTGCCCTCCAACCTGAGATCGACGAACTCCAAAGATTTTGCCGACTCCCATGTAGCAGGGCACGCTAAGCTGAACCGTGCTTGCCACTGCCATTTCCAACAAGAAGTGAACCACCACCATGGGTAGAGTCGTTGCTGCTGCGGTTTACAGCGCCGGTAAGAAAGTCACCAATATCACCCTCGATGAAGGCAGCGCCTGGGCTGCCAAACCCGGACATTTCGTCTGGATCGGCCTTGAGGAGCCCAGCGTCCAGGAACTGACCACCCTGCAGCGTCAATTCAATCTGCATGAGCTGGCGATTGAAGACGCGATGGAGAAGCACAGCCGCCCCAAGCTGGAAACCTTTGGCGACGCACTATTCATTGTTACGTATTCACCGATCCGCAAGGACGGCAAGCTGCAATTCATCGAAACCCATATCTTCGCCGGCAAGGGCTACATCATCACCGCCCGTAACGGTCACTCGGCGTCCTACGCCCATGTCCGGCAACGCTGTGAGGCGCGTCCGCTTCTGCTGGAGCATGGGGAAGATTTCGTACTCTATGCCATCCTTGATTTCGTGATTGAAAACTACCAGCCGATGGGCGAAGCCATTCATGCCGAGATCGATGAGCTGGAGCACCATGTGCTGTGCAGTTCCTTGAACGAACGGGACATCCAGAACCTGCACAGCTTGCGCCGGGATGTGTTGCGCCTGCGTCGCTATGCGGCGCCGATGGTGGAGATCAGCGAAGAACTGCAGAAGTTGAACTTCCCTTTTATCGACAAGAACATGCGTCCGTATTTCCGTGACGTGCAGATTCATGTCACGCGACAGATGGAAGACCTGACGACCCTGGCGGACATCGCCAGCCAGACCATCGAAGTCGGCGTGCTGCTCGAAGCGTCGCGCCAGAGCGTGGTGCAGCGCAAGTTTGCTGCGTGGGCGGCGATCCTGGCGTTTCCGACGGCGGTTGCCGGGATCTATGGGATGAACTTCCAGGACATGCCGGAACTGAGCTGGCACTACGGATATTTCACGGTGCTGGGGGTGATTACCGTGGGGTGCACCGCGCTGTGGGCCAGTTTCAAGCGGTCGGGATGGCTGTAGGGGGGCTGTTCTGTTGGCGTTGCGTTGGCCGCTATCGCGAGCAGGCTCGCTCCCACACGGATTGGTGGCGAATGCAGGCGTTATGAACGCTCGCTCGCCCTTGTGGGCGCGGGCTTGCCCGCGAAAGCGTCGGCACACCCAGCCTCTTCACAAACTGACACACCGCCTTCGCGCGCAAGCCCACTCCCACAGGGAATTCCGGTTTGTTCAGGCCTGGGGTTGGTGGGCGACAAAGCGCATCATCCACTCCGCCACCGTTGCACCGTGATGTTCCTGATCGAGGCTCGCCACACCTTGGCTGTAGACCTGTTCGCCGAGGTGTTGCTGGCGAATCTCCAGCAAGGCCCGGGAATAATCGTGGATGAATTCCGGATGCCCCTGGAAGCACAGCACCTGGTCATTGATGTGGTAGGCGGCAAACGGGCAGAAATCGCTGGTGGCGATGACCGTGGCGTTTTCGGGTAACTCGGTGACCTGATCCTGGTGGCTGATCAACAATGTCAGCTCTTCCATCACCGGGCTCATCCACGGCGCCTTGGCGGCCAGTTTGTAGCGATGGGTGCCCACGCCCCACCCCTGGCTGGCACGCTCGGTCTTGCCGCCCAGCAACAATGCCAACAGTTGATGGCCGAAGCACACGCCCAACAGCTTGTCGCCCCGCTGGTAGCGGTCGAGCAGGTAAGTCTTGAGGGTTTGAATCCACGGATCGGTGCCGAACGAATCAGCCTTGCTGCCAGTGATCAGATAGGCGTCGAACTGCTCGTCATCGCTGGGGTAGTGCCCTTGCATGACGTTGTACACGACAAATTCCGCGGCGATGGGCTGTTGGGAAAACAGCCGCTGGAACATCTGCCCGTAACCCTGATATTGGTCGACCAGTTCCGGACGCAGAATATCGGTTTCCAAAATGCAGATGCGTAGCGACATAAAAAATACCTGACACGATGATGGGAATATTGCACACCCCAGAGCCTGCCTCGAAATACGGCTCCAAGGCAAGCCCTCTCACGCAGTCAGAACGGTTCTTGCCGGGCTGCCTTTTCCAGCAACAAGGCCGGCGGTGAGAAACGTTCGCCGTATTGTTCGGCCAGATATTGGGCCCGGGCTACGAAGTCCCGTAGACCGTATTGATTGATGAACTGCAACGCACCACCGGTCCAGGCCGCGAAGCCGATACCGAAGATCGAGCCGACGTTGGCGTCGGCCGTGGATGTGAGCACGCCCTCCTCCACGCAGCGCACGGTCTCCAAGGCCTGGATGAACAGCAATCGATCGCGGATATCCTGCGGCGCAATTTGTCCATCCGCCCTCTCGAACCGGCTTTTGAGCACCGGCCACAGACGTTTTTGCCCGTTGGCTGGATAGTCATAGAATCCAGCGCCAGCGGCCTTGCCTGGGCGCTTGTATTCATTGAGTAGCAGGTCAATCACCGCGAACGCCGGATGTTCGGTCGGCAGTTTCCCTTCTGCACGCAAGTCTTTGGCCGTTTGCGCGCGGATATGGCTCATCAGGCTGAGAGAAACTTCGTCAGAAACCGCCAGGGGCCCGACCGGCATCCCGGCCTTGCGCGCTTCGGTCTCGATCATCGGGGCACTGACACCCTCGCCGAGCATGGCGATACCTTCGTTGGTAAAGGTGCCAAACACCCGTGAAGTAAAGAAGCCGCGACTGTCGTGCACCACGATGGGTGTCTTGTTGATCTGCAGGACAAAATCGAAACCCCGGGCCAACGTCTCGTCGCTGGTACGGGCGCCCTTGATGATTTCCACCAATGGCATTTTTTCCACCGGGCTGAAGAAGTGCAGGCCGATGAACCGGGTCGGGTCCGCCACTGCCTCGGCCAGACCGGTGATGGGCAAGGTCGACGTGTTGGAGGCGATCACTGCGTCAGCGCCTGCCACCGCCTGGGCGGCAGCCGAAACCTTGGCTTTCAGGGCGCGATCCTCAAACACTGCTTCGATGATCAGATCGCAGCCGACCAGATCAGCGTCGCTGGCGGTGGGGCGAATCCGAGCCAGGATCGCGTTGCGCTGCTCGGCGCTGAGTTGGCTGCGGACGACCTTCCTGTCCAGCAGCGCCGCCGTACGCGCCTTGCCCTTTTCGGCGGTTGCCAGATCAACATCCTTGAGCACCACCTCGATGCCGGCCACGGCGCTGACACAGGCAATACCCGCCCCCATCATGCCCGCACCCAGGACACCGACTTTCTTTGTCAGATAAGGCGCCAGGCCCTGTGGGCGAGAACCGCCAGCCTTGATCTGGTTGAGCTGGAACCAGAATGTGCCGATCAGGTTCTTCGCCACCTGGCCTGTGGTCAACTCAGTGAAATAGCGGGTTTCGATCAAGTGAGCGGTGTCGAAATCCACCTGGGCGCCTTCCACGGCGGCGCAAAGGATTTTCTCCGGAGCCGGCAGACAACCCTGGGTCTTGTTACGCAGGATCGAAGGAGCAATCGCCAGCATCTGCGCGACTTTCGGATCAGAAGGAGCGCCACCCGGGATCCGGTAGCCCTTGGTATCCCAGGGCTGAACGGCATCGGGGTTCGCCAGGATCCAGGCCCGGGCCTTGCCCAGCAATTCATCACGATCCTGCGCCAGCTCATCCACCAGCCCCACCAGCACCGCCTGTTGCGGGCCGACCTTCCTGCCCTCGAGCAGATAGGGCAAGGCTTTTTCCAGACCCAGCAGACGCACCATGCGCACCACCCCGCCGCCGCCCGGGAGCAGGCCCAGGGTGACTTCCGGCAGGCCGATCTGCACCGATGGCTGGTCCAGCGCCACGCGATGATGACACGCGAGGCAGATTTCCCAACCGCCGCCCAGGGCCGCGCCGTTGATGGCCGCCACCACCGGCCTGCCAAGGGTTTCCAAGGCGCGCAGTTGCGCCTTCAGGTCCAGGACCATTTGGTAAAAAGCTTGGGCCTCGGGCTTGCCAACCTTGACCAACACGTTGAGGTCACCGCCGGCAAAGAACGTCTTCTTGCCCGAGGTGATGATCACACCGGCAATCGAATCCCTTTCCGCCTGCAAACGGGCAACGCAGGCCGCCATGGCTTCGCGGTAAACCGCATTCATGGTGTTGGCACTCTGCCCCGGCATGTCGAGCGTCAGGACGACGATCCGGTCCTGGCCGGTTTCGTAACGGATGGCATCGGTCATGAAAAATATGTCCTTGGAATCGGGGCTCAGAGGCGTTCGATAACGGTGGCAATGCCCATGCCGCCACCGACACAGAGGGTCGCCAAGCCATAGCGCAGGCGCCGCGCCTCCAACTCATCGAGCAGGGTGCCAAGAATCGCGCACCCGGTGGCGCCCAAGGGATGGCCCATGGCGATGGAGCCACCGTTGACATTGACCTTGGCAGGATCGATGGCCATGTCCTTGATGAATTTGAGCACCACCGAGGCAAAGGCTTCGTTGACTTCGAATAGGTCGATGTCCTCGACCCGCAGCCCGGCCTTGGCCAACGCCTTGCGCGTGGCGGGCGCCGGGCCGGTGAGCATGATGGTCGGGTCGGTGCTGGTGACGGCCGTGGCGACGACCCGCGCCCGGGGGCGCAGGCCAAGTACCCGGCCCTTGGCTTCGGAACCGATCAACATAAGAGCCGCACCATCGACAATGCCGGAACTGTTGCCCGGCGTGTGCACATGGTCGATCCGTTCGACATGGCTGTAGACTCGCAACGCCGTGCCGTCGAACCCCATCTGCCCCATGGCTTCGAAACTCGGCTTGAGCTTGCCGAGGCCTTCGAGCGAAGCGTCGGCACGAATGAACTCATCGTGGTCCAGCAACACGATGCCATTCTGGTCCCGCACGGCGACCAGGGATTTATCGAACGATCCATCGGCCCGGGCACGCGTGGCTTTCTGTTGGGAGTGCAGCGCATAGGCATCGACGTCCTCGCGGCTGAAGCCTTCCAGGGTGGCGATCAGGTCGGCACCGATACCCTGGGGAATGAAATGACCGTGCAGGTTCGACTGCGGGTCCAACGCCCACGCGCCGCCATCGCTGCCCATGGGTACCCGGGACATGGATTCGACGCCACCGGCCACCACCAGGTCCTCGAAGCCAGAGCGCACTTTCATCGCCGCCAGGTTCACCGCTTCCAGGCCCGAGGCGCAGAACCGGTTGAGCTGCACACCGGGAACACTGACGTCCCAGTCGGCCACCAGGGCCGCCGTCTTGGCGATGTCCGCGCCCTGCTCTCCGACCGGCGTCACGCAACCGAGCACGATATCGTCGACCTGACTGGTGTCCAGGTCCATCCGCTGCTGCAAGGCGCTGAGCAGGCCGCCCATCAGGCTGACCGGCTTGACGCTATGCAGGGCGCCATCAGGCTTGCCCCTGCCACGCGGTGTGCGTAGCGCATCGAAAATCAAAGCTTGGGTCATGAAGTCCTCGCACCTGGCATAAAACAATGCCCCCAACCATAAGCCCAGCGGCGCTGGATTCAATGACCGCAGTGCTCAATGACGTTGACAGCCACACTCAGACGAACGGTAGCGAGCTATCGGGTTAACCGTTTCAGGAGGGCGAGCTGTCTAGCAAAAGGGCCGCCACGCAGCTGGCAATAGGCCTCATGCCTTTTTAGTAGAGATAAGCGATATGCTGATACTAATTGGTTCTAAGTCAATACGGCTGCGGCCCCTAATGTATTCCTAGTACAAGAAAAGTCGTCGGGTTTTGCCGAGGCGCTTGTCGAACAGGAAGTGCAACGCCAGCCATCACGGATATGCAGGCTGGCCTCAGGAAATAACAAAAAAGGCGGGTCAGCCATGTTCAAACATTCGAAAGTTCGCCAAGCCGGACTCATTCTCTTTGCCACGACGCTGCTGTTGATTTTGCCGAATATTCCCAAGGTGATCGGCTGAATCCTGCGCGCGGGTGCCTGCTCCACCCGATTGCTGCTCCACCGAATTGAGTGTGCCGCCAAAAAATGTAACGGGTTTGCTGTTCGAGCCGGGGTGGCTGTGCCAACCTTTGCAGCATTCCCATGACATGGAAGGCCATCCACTTGAAAGCTCTTATTGTGTTCGGGGCGCTGCTGCTCAGCACGCCCCTGTATGCCGCACAGCTGGTGCTGGAGCTGGGCGCGAATACGCGCACCTGGCAAACCGAAGAACTGCTCAAGCATCCCGAAGCCCGAACGGTCCAGATCGCTGAGGACGTTTCCTACAAGAAACCGATGAGCTATCGCGCCGTGCCGCTGACGGCGCTGTTGGTAGGCGTCCAGCCGAACGAGCATCTGCAAGCCGTTGCGCTGGACGGCTTCGCCGCCGAGATGCCTGCTGCGCCGCTGCTCAACAAAAGCGGCGCCCGCGCCTGGCTGGCGATTGAGGACCCGGCCAAGCCTTGGCCGCCGCTAGGTGAGGGCAAGCACAGCGCCGGGCCTTTCTATCTGGTCTGGACCGATCCCCAGGCGGGGCATATCAGCCCGGAACAATGGCCCTATGCCGTGGCGAGTATCAAGCGCTTGTCCGGGGTCGCTGAACGCTTCCCTGCCCTGTTGCCGGCGTCCAACCTGGCCAAGGACGACCCGGTGAACAAAGGCTTCGCGCTGTTCCAGAAGAATTGCCTGGCCTGCCATCGGCTCAATGGCGCCGGCGACGCGCAGTTCGGCCCCGACCTGAACGTACCGTTCAATCCCACCGAGTATTTCTCCGGCGACTTCCTCAAGCGCTATATCCGCGATCCGCAAAGCATGCGCCATTGGCCCCAGGGCAAGATGCCGGGGTTCTCGGAAGCCGTGCTGCCGGATACCGAGCTGGACTTGCTGGTGGGGTATTTGAAGCATATGGCGGGGCGCAAGCAGCCGCTGGGTCAATGACCGTACTTTTGTGGCCCATACCTTTGTGGCGAGGGAGCTTGCTCCCGCGGGGCTGCACAGCAGCCCCTTGAGATTTCGCGAGCGCTTCGCTCCGAAGCGCTAGCCCTGCCAAGCGGGAGGAAGCTCCCTCTCCACATACACTCGTTATTTAGAACGTTACTGCTGCTGCACCTTGATCACCGGAGCCGGCGTCTCGACCACTCTGGCGTGCATCTGCTCACAACCACCACCCCGGCGCATGCCTCGCACCGGACAGGCGTCGAGATAATCCAGGCCCACGGCCAGTTTCAGGTGTCGCTCCGGGCGGGCCAGTTGGTTGGTCACGTCGAAGCTGTACCAGGCGTCGTCGAGCCAGGCCTCGGCCCAGGCGTGACTGGCCAAATGCTCGCTCTGCTCGCTGAACAGATAACCCGACACGTAGCGCGCCGGCACTCCCAGGCTGCGGGCGCAGGCCAAAAATGCGTGGGTATGATCCTGGCACACCCCGTGGCGACCAGCAAAAGCCTGGGCGGCGCTGGTCTCGACTTCAGTGACACCGGGGGTGTAAATCATGTGCTGGTTGAGCCCATGCATCAGATCGATCAGCGCCGTGCGATCGCGACGCTGCTTGCATTGTTGGCTGGCGAAATCACGAAGGGCCTCGTCGGCCTCGGTCAGCCGGGTGAACCGCAAGAACGGCAGCGCCGACTGGCTTTCATGCTCGGCTTCCCGGGACGGGTCGATGTCCACCTGCCCTCGGGCTCCGATAATGACCGTCTCATGGGGCTCGTCCAAAGTCAGTACATGCAGGATATTGCCGAACGGATCCAGCTGCGCCCGCACCGGCCGCGGCAGATCAAGCTGCCAGCTCAGCACATGCTGGCGTTCGCTGTCGTGGGGTGTCAGGCGCAGGTACTGGATGCTGGCGCGGACCTGGTCTTCATAGTGGTAGGCCGTTTCGTGGCTGATCGAGAGTCTCATATGACCTCCAGGTAGGAACTGTGAATGGCATTGCCCAGTTCGCGGACCAGTGGGATAAATTCGGTGAGCCAGGCGTGCAGGCCACCGTCGAGTATTTCGTTGATACCGGTGTAGCGCAGACGCGCGTCCATTTCCGCCGCCAGGCGCTGTGCCTGCCGGCCGTTGGCGCCCGGCAGACTCGCGAGAATCTGGTCGATCTCTTCGGTACAGGCGCGCAGCGAACGCGGCACGTCGGCGCGTAACAGCAGCAGTTCGGCCACGTGGCGAGCTCCTGGGGCGTCACGGTAGATCTCGGTGTAGGCCTCGAAGGAGGACAAGGCCCGCAGCAAGGCACTCCACTGGTAATACGCATGGGCCGTTCCATCGCTGACGGCGTCGGCCTGGTCGCCGGCCATTTCGTAGCGGGCGTCGAGCAGGCGCAGGGTGTTGTCGGCACGCTCGATAAAAGTCCCCAGGCGAATAAACCTGAATGCGTCGTTGCGCATGATGGTGCCGTAGGTGGCCCCCCGAAACAGGTGTGAGCGTTCCTTGATCCACTCGCAGAAGCGGCTCATGCCGTAGCGATTCAAGCCTTGCTCGGCAATGACGCGTATTTCCAGCCAGGTGGCGTTGATGTTCTCCCACATGTCGGCGGTGATTCGCCCACGTACGGCATGGGCGCTGGCCCGTGCAGCGCCCAGGCAACTGTAGATACTGGCCGGGTTCGCGGCTTCCAGGGCAAAGAACTGCAGCAATCGCTCGGCATGCAACTCGCCGTGTCGCTCCCGGTAATCATCCAGCGTGCCGGTAATCAGCAGCGGCATGGCCAGTTCGTGCAACCCGTCGCCACGCCCGTCCTGGGGCATCAGCGACAGCGAATAGCTGACGTCGAGCATGCGTGCGAGATTTTCTGCGCGTTCCAGGTAACGCGACATCCAGTACAGGTCAGAGGCAGTTCTACTTAACATTGCTTGTTTCCTTCAATCCTCGACCACCCACGTATCCTTGGTGCCGCCACCCTGGGAAGAGTTGACCACCAACGAGCCTTCACGCAGAGCCACACGGGTCAAACCGCCCGGCACCACGCGCGTCTCTCGCCCCGCCAGCACAAACGGGCGCAAGTCGATATGGCGCGGGGCAATGCCGTTTTCGACAAAGGTCGGGCATGTCGAAAGTGACAGCGTCGGCTGGGCGATGTAGGCGTGCGGCTTGGCCTTGATCCGCTCGCGGAAGGCGTCGATCTGCTCGGTCGTCGCGGCAGGCCCCACCAGCATGCCGTAGCCGCCGGAACCCTGGGTTTCCTTGATCACCAGACTCGGAAGATTCGCCAGCACGTGGGAAAGCTCGGAGGGGTTGCGGCACTGCCATGTCGGGACGTTCTTCAGGATCGGCTCTTCGTCCAGATAGAAACGGATCATGTCGGTGACAAACGGGTACACCGACTTGTCGTCCGCCACGCCGGTGCCGATGGCATTGGCGAGCACCACGTTGCCAGAGCGGTAGGACGCCAATAATCCCGGCACCCCGAGCATCGACTGTGGATTGAAGGCCAGCGGATCGAGGAAGGCGTCGTCCAGGCGCCGGTAAATCACATCCACCGCTTTTGGCCCATCGGTGGTGCGCATGAACACCCTGTCATCGCGCACGAACAGGTCGGCTCCCTCCACCAGTTCCACGCCCATCTCTCGGGCGAGGAATGCGTGCTCGAAGAACGCGCTATTGAAGCGCCCCGGGGTGAGCACCACGACGCTGGGGTCATCCAGCGGGCTCGCGCTTCTCAGGGTGTCGAGCAGCAGGTTGGGGTAATGGTCGATCGGTGCGATGCGCTGGGCGGCGAACAGCTCGGGGAACAGGCGCATCATCATCTTGCGGTCTTCCAGCATGTAGCTGACGCCGCTGGGGGTACGCAGATTATCTTCAAGCACGTAGTACGTGCCGTCGCCATCACGCACCAGGTCAACCCCGCAAATGTGCGCATAGACATCCCGATGCAGATCCAGCCCCTGCATCGCCAGTTGATATTGCTCGTTAGCCAGCACCTGTTCCGCCGGAATGACCCCGGCGCGGATGATTCGTTGCTCGTGGTAGAGGTCGGCCAGGAACATGTTCAGCGCCTTGACCCGCTGAATGCAACCGCGTTCGACCACGCGCCATTCGCTGGCGGGGATGCTGCGCGGGATGGTGTCGAAAGGAATCAGGCGCTCGGTGCCCTGCTCGTCTCCGTAAAGCGTGAAAGTGATACCAGCGCGGTGAAACAGCAAGTCGGCTTCGCGCCTGCGCTGTGCCAGAAGCTCATCCGGCGTTTCGGCCAACCAACGGGCGAACGCCCGGTAATGCGGGCGGACCTGGCCGTCGGCGTCGTACATTTCATCAAAACCCGTGCGGATCATGCCGTACTCCTTGTCACCCTGGCAGCAGGCATCGCAAAGCCCGTGCCATCGGCATAAACGCTTTATGATCAACGGGTTGGAATTTCCACTGCTTGGCTGCGCACCCTTGTTGTGCAACCAATGCCCCACTCCGCCGCCCCCGCTTCATTGCGACGCAGGGGAGTCGCTCTCCTGAGCATAGTCACGGAAAAATGACACGACCGGATTTGGATACAGTTAGCTACAAAAGCTGGAGGCCACAGGATTGGCGGGTATGGCTGGCGCACATGAAAACGGCCAACCCGAGGGTCAGCCGTTGCGGTGTGGCGGTCAGTGAACCTCAGGCCTGCAAGCGCCGGATCTCTTGCTTGACCCCCCAACCCTCGATGATCCCGCCCAGGGGTTCGACGACGGCTTCAAAGTTCTGCTCAAAGTCTCCGATGTCATCGTAAGTGGCGTACATCACCCGGCTCAGTTCCAATGACCAGGCCCCGTCGTCCCGCGCACTGACCTGCGCATTCAGCGACTCCCCCCGAAAATGACCTGCCGCCCTGCGCGCCCGCTCCTCGTCCGGGAAAATGGCGTAGAACTCGATGGGGTGGAATCGGGAAAAATCGAAACCGCCTTCTTTCATGCGGCGCAACACGCTGGTGCTGATGTCTTCTTGATAGGCTGTGCTCATGAAACGTCCTCCTAGAACCGATGGATAGACTTTCCGTCTTCCCGCGCACGCAACCCGTGGGCTGTAAGCGATACGGCATCAAATGACCGTCGGGACACAAGCATGTAGCTGACAAGACCGGACCTTGGCGATCCTTTCGCTGATCTCAAGTGCAGAGTAGCCGTAAGTGATCGCCGCTGCCAAGCGAGGCCAGCCAGGGATTTCATGAAATCGGCGTAATGCTGATGATTTCGATGCTGTGCTGGGTTTTCAGGTTCTTGACGGTCGGCTCTTCGGTTCGCCCCTCCAGGTCATTGAGGTCCAGTTTGGCGGGCACGGGCAACAGCCTTTCGCGAATCAATTGTGCAGCCTGCTCCATAGTGGGTTCCTGGTCATACTCGAACTGTTCGGCGATGGCTTCGCCGTGATCATCCACGAAAGTGATTTCCCACTTCTGCATCGGTGTCTCCTTGATCAATTCAGGGCCTGGCTTACCCATATCTCGACATTGAGGGCTGAATAATCGTTCCGCCGGACCGGTGGACGGCACACATGAAAAGACCGCCTCGCGGGCGGTCTCGGTTGCAGCCATGGGAGTTTATTTTTCAGCGCGTTCCTTCAGCTCTTTCAGCGTATTGAACGGTGCATCGACGACGAACTTGTTAGCCAGCCAGGACGGTACATCGCCACCCGGCTCAGTGTGAACCTGATAAGTCACCTCGATCTGATTCGGGCCCTTGGGCGCGAACTTCCAGAAACCATCGACCTGCGTTACCCGCACAAATCCTTTCTCTTCGGGCAGGTAGGTCGGTACGCCCTTTAGGTGGCGGGTCAGGCTGCCATCGGCGCCCTGTTCGGTGGTGACTTCCAGCACCGAGTCCCGGGAGGTGACCGGCCAGGGGGTGTTGAATTGGGTGTAGGTCCAGCTCTTGTTGCCTTCGTGCTTGAGCAGCTTCTGGCTCTTGCACTCATGAATCCAGGCACAGGCGCCTGGCACATCTTCTTGCAGGGCGCGCAACTTTTCCATGGTGGTCTTCATCACCGTCACGCCACGGTAGGCCTTGTACTTGGAACCGGCTACTTCACTGAGGGACACCTTGATACCGTCCTTCTCCTTGGCGACCTGCCAGTCCTCTGCCTGGGCGGTGGCCGTCGCCAACAATACGGTCAACCCACACAACACAGCCATACGATGCAGCGAACCCATAATTTTTTCCTTATTGTCCAAGTTCGATCATTTCAATTGCGGCCATTGACCCATCACGCGGCAGTGACTTGCTCCCACCAGCCGATCAGCCGGATGGCCTCTTCAGTGCTGCTGCCGCAGACCTCGATGTCGGCTTCGAACGCCGAACACACCGCCGGACGCTCCGGCTGGCCGAAGATCTTGCACAGGTTATCGACCGACAACTGTACGCAACGTTCTCCCGCCGGCTTGCCTTGAGGCATTCCGGGAATCGGCGAGCTGATGGAGGGGGCGATGCAACAGGCGCCACAGCCTTCACGGCAGTTCATGACGACAACATCCTCACGGCAGGTAATGGTTGGTAACGGGCCACAGAGTAACGGCTAAAACACTCGTTTTAAATTACCGTCCGGGTGTTTTTTCGCCTGAAGCCCGGTGACCGGACAGTCAGCGACGAGCTGCATTCATGATGAAGGTTTACTGTTTGAACTCAAAATCCAGTGCTGCGCCTTCCACCTCGTTGCGCTCCTGATTACGCAGGGGCAGCTGCATCTCGTTGCTCAGCAGCCGACCGTTGAGCTGGAACGGTCCGGGCTTCTCGCCAAACATGGACGGTAACAACGGTTCACGCTTGGGCAATGGCACCTTACCCGGTGGTTGCAGCTCCTCCACCATGTCCTGGGGCAGGCTCAAGTCCAACCTGGCGGGTGGCAACGGCGTCTTGGCAATCTCGTGGGCGGACTTGCTCTTGGACGCGATGGGCGCGCGTTTCTTCTTCGTGTTCGCGGGAGCGGTTTTCTTGGCAGGCGTTTTCTTGACCACTGGCGCTTTTTTCGGCGCATCCTTCGTGGCGCTGGCGGCTGGTTTCTCCTGTGCTGAGGCGGCCACAACGCCTCCCGCATGAAAGGCGGTCAATAAACCGATCAAAACCCAGGCGGCAGGAACAATGGCTTTCATAAACACAACGGCAGTTACGACAGAGAAGCCCATGCTCGCCTGATAATGAGGCGCTGACAAGCACCTCAGGCTAAGCCGCTGATTCTTAAAAAAATCCGTTGGCCGTCTCTTGGCACAGTTGGGTTGCCAGTAGCCCCAACGTCATCAGCGCCCGCTCTGCCTCGCGGTTCCAGGGCGTGCCGCAGTTCAAGCGGATGCAGTGGTTGAATTGCTCGGTATTACTGAAAATCAACCCCGGCGCGATGCTGATGCCCTGCTGCAACGCCCGCACATGCAGCTCCTGGGTATTGACCCGTCCCGGCAAGCTGACCCACAGGATGAAGCCCCCGTTGGGACGACTCATCTGCGTGCCCTCTGGGAAATACTGCTGCACCGCCAGTTGGAAAGCGCTGAGGTTCTTACGGTATTCCTGACGGATGTAGCGCAAGTGCCGGTCATAGCCGCCATTCTCCAGATAGGCCGCGATGCCCATCTGCGTGACGCTACACGCCGAATGCGTGCTGAAGGTCTGGAGCCGCTGGATTTCCTGCTGGAATTTGCCGGCGATCATCCAGCCGATCCGCACACCCGGGGACAAGGTCTTGGAGAAACTCGAACAGTAGATGACCCGGTCCAGTCGGTCATAGGCCTTGAGAGCCTTGGTACGCCCCTGCTCGAACATCAACTCGCCATAGATATCGTCCTCGACGACCTGGATGTCGAAGTCCGAGGCCAACCGCAGCAATTGTTTTTGCCGTTCTTCCGGCATGGTGCCGCCAAGGGGATTGCTCAGGCGCGTGGTCAGCACCAGCGCCTTGATCGACCATTGGTTGGCCGCCAGTTGCAGCGCCTCGAGGCTCATGCCGGTGACCGGGTCGCTGGGGATCTCGATAACCTTCAGGCCCAGCAGGTCAGCCAGTTGCAGCAAGCCGTAATAGGTCGGCGACTCGGCAGCGATCAGGTCTCCGGGCCGGGTCAGCACCCGCAGCGACATTTGCAGGGCGTCGACGCAGCCGTGGGTAATCACCACTTCGGAAGGGTCTACCACCACGCCGGCATCACGCATGCGAATCGCCACCTGGCGTCGCAACGGTTCGAAGCCCGGGCTGAACATGTAGCTGAACGCCCGCGGACTGTGGAAACGCGTGACCTTGGCCAATTGCTGATGCAATGCCCGCACCGGCAGATAGTCGACGCTCGGTACCGCCGCGCCCAGGGGAAACACCCCCTCACGCCGCGATTCGACCAGAACCTGCTGGATGATACTGCTGCGCGTCACCAACCCCGGGCGCTCGACCCGTGCGATATCCGGCGTCGACGCCGTGAGCGCCGGCGTCTGGTGCACGTAGTAACCCGATTGTGGCCGTGCGCGAATCAATCCCTGGTCTTCGAGGTTCGCGTAAGCCTGCAACACCGTGGCATGGCTGACGTTGAGCTGCGAGCTCATCTTGCGCACCGAAGGCACGCGTTCGCCAGGCTGATATACACCGCGCCGGATGTCTTCGGCCAGCTGTTGCGCAATACGTTGATAAAGCAGGAGGTTGGTCATGACGCAGCACTCGGTTTCACGGGCATTTTATTCTTGTCGGAAACGATACCGGAACAGTTTAGAAGTGTACTGGGACAGTTGCCAGATTACTCGACCGTACAGTGCAGTGACAGCCCCAACTGTATTCATTGTCTGACGGCAGGTCGAAAAAAACCCGGCGCCTTTCGAAGGGGCCGGGTTTTCCAGTGACGCAGCCTCTTAGCGGGCCGCGCCGAGCTGGCCTTTTTCGTCGGAGAACACGATTTCAACCCGCCGGTTCTGCGCCCGGCCACGTTCGGTGGCGTTGACGTCCACCGGGTATTCATCACCGTAGCCTTCGACCTGGATACGCTTCTCGTCAATCCCCAGGTCCACCAGCACATCCGCCACCGCCTGCGCGCGATCGCGGGACAGCTTGAGGTTTTCCTGCTTGCCGCCGGTGCTGTCGGTGTACCCCTCGATACGCACGACGCGCTTGGGATTGAGCTGCAAGAACTGGACGATCTTGAGCACGACCCGGTTGGCCGAATTCTTCAACTCGGCTTCGCCGGTGTCGAACAGGACATCGCCCAAGGTCATCACCAGACCGCGATCGGTCTGGGTGGTGGCCATTGCCATGATCTGTTCCTCAAGCCATTTGCCCTGCTGCTGCACGCTCAGCAATTTGGATTCACGCAAGGCCAACTGCAGGCGCTGGCGCTCCAGTTCGAGCTTCGCCGCGCGTTCTTCGTTGAGCACCTGGTTGCTGTGCTCACGGGCGATCTCGCTGTAGCGCTGGCTCAGGTAGGCGTAATGCTGGACATCCTCACCGCTGCCCCAGTACGTGGACAAGCGATCGGCACGGGCCAGCGACTCGCCGGCACGAATCACGTCCTTGGGCGCGGCACGCAAGACGTTGGCGTCTTCCTTGACCTTCTGGAAGCTCGCGCCGGCCTGTTCGAGCGCCACTTCGCTACGCTGGCCGGCGCAGCCATACAAACCGCTCAATCCAACGAGGAGCAGACCACCTAGTACATGGGAGTGCTTCATTGGGCATCCTCGCGCAGCTGTTTGTGCAGGCGCTTGATGCGGGTATCGAGCACGTTCAGTTGTTCCTGACTCTTGAGCGTCAGCACCTTCGCTTCAGCCAGGCGCGCATCCAGTTCGGCCTGTTCGGCTCGCATGCGCGCTTTTTTGTAGGATTCGTCGGCCATGTTCGATTTGGCGCGGGCGAATTTTTCTTCCGCCAGTTTCAATTCAGGCACTTCGTCGGCATTGGCGCCCACGGCCCGGGCTTGTTCCAGAGCCTGTTCGGTCAGGCGGATCTGTTCATTCGGCGCCGGATCGGCTGCGCAGCCCGCCAGAGCCAGAACGGCCAGGGCAGCGAAAAGAGGTCGAATAGTCACTAATGTTCCCTACTGTTTTGGGGCACTGACGGGTGGCTGCAACTGTGTTCTCCAACGCTCCAGATTGCGCTGCAACACAGCCTCCGTCAGGCCGGACGCGGCCAATTCTGTCATCTTTTGCGCCAGCTGTCCGCGTAACCATGGGTCATTGCAGGCAGAGTTATGGGAGATCGCCAGGAACAGCCCCGGTTTATCCACCGGTTGCGGTGCAGCTTGCAGGTCGTTGGCCATCCCCAGTGTCTGCGCCATCGCCAGGCCGGAATAGCGCCCCGCCAGGACATATTCCACCTCTCCCATCAGTAATTTCTGAAAGGCCTGGGTAAGGTTGGGCGTGCGGACCAGGGACAATTGCTGCTCTGCAAAGACGCCAAATCCTGCAGTCATACGAGACTTTTCCGACAATGCGCCAGGATGACCGTGAAGATCCTCGGGCCGATTGATAACCAGCGTCGAATGCTTGCGAGTCCAGACTAGGTAGTCGTTTTCCAGCAGGGGCGGATGAACGTAGTCCAGCGCTTCAAGACCCGTACTGGTCAGTGGGGCGTCAGTGAGCAGGTCCATGCGTCCGCTGCGCACTTCGTCCAGGGCCTGGGCACGCTTGCCGGCGTAAAGCAGTTCGATCTTGATCCCCAGTTCTGCCGCCACCTGCGCGAGCAGATCAGCGCCAGCGCCGATCAGATGCTTGGAGTCCTGGGGGTCTTGCCAGAGGTACGGCGGCGCATCCGGGCTGCCGGTGGCGATCAGGCGCTCACATTTGCCGGCGGCGCCAGCCAGGCCTGGCACAGCGGCCAGCACTAGCAGTAACGACCCGCCAGCCAGACGGCGAAGATCCATGGCCATACGCTCCCCTTACTATCGATTTCAGTCTTGCACCCATAAAAAAACCCGGCCAAAAGGCCGGGCTCTTTATAAGTGAAGACGCCGGATTAGACCAGCTTCTCCAGCTCAGGGATGGCTTCGAACAGATCCGCCACCAGGCCGTAATCGGCCACCTGGAAGATCGGCGCTTCTTCGTCCTTGTTGATCGCAACGATCACCTTGGAGTCTTTCATGCCGGCCAGGTGCTGGATCGCGCCGGAGATACCGACGGCGATGTACAGCTGTGGTGCAACGATCTTGCCGGTCTGGCCGACCTGCATGTCGTTGGGTACGAAACCCGCGTCGACTGCGGCGCGGGAAGCGCCCACGGCAGCGCCCAGCTTGTCGGCCAGGGCGTACAGGTGCTTGAAGTTGTCACCGTTCTGCATGCCACGGCCGCCGGAAACGACGATCTTGGCAGCGGTCAGCTCAGGACGGTCGGACTTGGCCAGTTCTTCGTTGACGAAGCTGGAAATGCCGGCGTCGTGGGCAGCGCCTACGGCTTCAACGGCCGCCGAGCCACCTTCGGCTGCAACCGGGTCGAAACCGGTGGCGCGCACGGTGATGACCTTGATCGAGGCGTTCGATTGCACGGTGGCAATGGCGTTACCGGCGTAGATCGGGCGCTTGAAGGTGTCGGCGCTTTCTACCGAGATGATCTCGGAGATCTGGTCGACGTCCAGCGCAGCGGCAACGCGTGGCAGGATGTTCTTGCCGTTGGACGTAGCGGCGGCCAGGATGTGGCTGTAGCCCTTGCCGAGTTCGGCTACCAGCGGCGCGACGTTTTCCGGCAACTGGTGCGCGTAGGCGGCGTTGTCGGCCGACAGCACTTTGGCCACGCCTGCGATTTTTGCAGCAGCTTCGGCAACGGCGCCAGCGCCCTGCCCGGCCACCAGGACGTGGACATCGCCACCGATCTTGGCAGCAGCAGCAACAGTGTTCAGCGTGGCCGGAGCCAGCGCCTTGTTATCGTGTTCGGCGATTACGAGGATAGTCATGATCAGATCACCTTCGCTTCGTTTTTCAGTTTCTCGACCAGTTCAGCCACCGACTTGACCTTGATGCCCGCGCTGCGTGCAGCCGGCGCTTCGACTTTCAGGGTCTTGTTGGTGGAGGCGGTGGAAACGCCCAAAGCGTCAGGAGTCAGCACCTCAAGCGGCTTCTTCTTGGCTTTCATGATGTTTGGCAGGGACGCATAGCGCGGCTCGTTCAAACGCAGGTCGGTGGTGACGATGGCCGGCAGTTTCAGGGAAACCGTCTGTGCACCGCCGTCGATTTCGCGGGTCACGGCAACGCTGTCGCCACTGACTTCGACTTTCGAGGCAAACGTGCCCTGGCCGTAGCCGCTCAGTGCCGCGAGCATCTGGCCGGTCTGGTTGTTGTCGCTGTCGATGGCTTGCTTGCCAAGGATCACCAGCTGTGGCTGTTCCTTGTCGACGACGGCCTTGAGCAGCTTGGCCACGGCCAGGGAGGTCAGGTCTTCGGCGGATTCGACGAGGATGGCGCGATCGGCACCCAGTGCCAGCGCGGTGCGCAGTTGTTCCTGGGCGGTGGTCGGGCCGATGGAGACGACGACGATCTCAGTCGCCACGCCCTTTTCTTTCAGGCGTACGGCTTCTTCTACGGCGATTTCGCAGAAAGGGTTCATCGACATCTTGACGTTGGCGAGGTCGACGCCGGAGTTGTCCGCCTTGACGCGAACCTTGACGTTATAGTCGACCACTCGTTTGACAGCTACAAGAACCTTCATGGATTCCTCGTTACTCTCCGGTGAAAAGAAAGTCGCCTAGGCGAACCTGGCGGTTGATGCTCATGGGCGCAAGGGCACCTCTAAAAACGCCGGCATGAACCACACATGACCCTGCTCACGGGAGTGAAGACCATTCGTCAGTGATGACTGATGAGTCATTCATTATCGCGGCGTGTAAACTGCGCGTCCCAACCACGCGTTACGTCACTTTGTGCTGCCTTCGCCCTGTCTTTAGAGGTGCTCTTGAAACCAACAGTCAGCCTACGGCGAGCGCAAAACCGCCCGTATCTTGACCGGAACACCTATTCCGGTCAATACGGCAAAATGGTCAGTCATAAGCCGTACGTCAGTGATTTATCTGGGCTGCGGCAATTTCAAACAAACGTTTGTATTGGACCCTGAGAGTGGTGTAGATATAATGCGCCGCCCAAGAGAGAACCGCGTGTCATCCATTGTCGCTTTCGTCAGGTGGTGAAGGAAACAACGGATGCAACGCCAAACCTCCAATTAGAAATATCGTGAGCCTTGAGTAGGAGATAGCCTGTGGAACGCGAATACATGGAATTCGACGTGGTCATCGTCGGTGCCGGCCCCGCTGGCCTGTCTGCCGCTTGCCGACTGAAACAGAAGGCCGCCGAAGCCGGTAACGAAATCAGCGTCTGCGTGGTCGAAAAAGGCTCGGAAGTCGGTGCGCACATTCTCTCCGGCGCCGTGTTCGAGCCCCGTGCCCTGAATGAACTGTTCCCGGACTGGAAAGAACTCGGCGCGCCGCTCAATACCCCGGTCAAGCGCGATGACATTTATGTCCTGAAAAACGCCGAGACCGCGAGCAAAATCCCTGACTTCTTCGTGCCCAAGACCATGCACAACGAAGGCAACTATATTATTTCCCTCGGCAACCTGTGCCGCTGGCTGGCCCAGCAGGCCGAGAACCTGGGCGTGGAAATCTACCCCGGTTTCGCCGCCCAGGAAGCGCTGTTCGACGAAAACGGCGTGGTCCGCGGGATCATCACCGGCGACCTGGGCGTCGACCGCGAAGGCCATCCGAAAGAAGGCCTGTACACGCCCGGTATGGAATTGCGCGCCAAGTACACCCTGTTCGCCGAAGGCTGCCGTGGCCACATCGGCAAACAGCTGATCAAGCGTTTCAACCTGGACAGCGAAGCCGACGCCCAGCACTACGGCATCGGCCTGAAGGAAATCTGGGAAATCGACCCGGCCAAGCATCAACCCGGCCTGGTGGTGCACACCGCCGGTTGGCCGCTGGACATCATGGGCACCGAGAACACCGGCGGCTCGTTCCTCTATCACCTGGAAAACAACCAGGTGGTGGTCGGCCTGATCGTCGACCTGTCCTACAGCAACACCTTCCTGTCGCCGTTCGACGAGTTCCAGCGCCTCAAGCATCATCCGGTGCTCAAGCAGTACCTGGAAGGCGGCAAGCGCGTCAGCTACGGCGCCCGCGCCATCTGCAAGGGCGGCCTGAATTCGCTGCCGAAAATGGTGTTCAAGGGCGGCGCGCTGATCGGCTGCGACCTCGGCACCCTGAACTTCGCCAAGATCAAGGGCAGCCACACTGCGATGAAATCCGGCATGCTCGCCGCCGATGCGGTGGCCGATGCACTGTTCGCCGGCTCCGAAGGCACTGATGAGCTGAGCAGCTACGTCGACGCGTTCAAGGCCAGCTGGCTCTATGAAGAGCTGTTCGCCAGCCGCAACTTCGGCGCCGCGATCCACAAGTACGGCGCGATCATCGGCGGCGGCTTCAACTGGCTCGACCAGAACATCTTCGGCGGCAAGCTGCCGTTCACCCTGCACGACAACAAGCCCGACTATGCGTGCCTGAAACCGGCGGCCGAGTGCAAGAAGATCGACTACCCGAAACCGGACGGCAAGCTCAGCTTCGACAAACTCAGCTCGGTGTTCATCTCCGGTACCAACCATGAAGAAGAACAACCTTGCCACCTGAAACTGACCGACCCGAGCATCCCGATCGGCAAGAACCTGCCGCTGTACGACGAACCGGCCCAACGCTACTGCCCGGCCGGCGTCTACGAAGTGGTGACGAAGGAAGACGGCGAAAAGCGCTTCCAGATCAACGCCCAGAACTGCGTCCACTGCAAGACCTGTGACATCAAGGATCCGGCGCAGAACATCACCTGGGTAACGCCGGAAGGTGCCGGTGGGCCGACTTACCCGAACATGTAAGCCGATTCGCTTAACAAAGAGGCTCCCGCAATGGGGGCCTTTTTGTTGTGTGCGATTTCTACAACCACCTAAAACCACTGTGGGAGCGAGCCTGCTCGCGATAGCAGCGTGTCAGTCGATACTCATCTGGATGATAAACCGCTATCGCGAGCAGGCTCGCTCCCACAGGGGATCCGGAGCGGATCAAGCGGCGCGCTCTTCCCCAGGGCTACGTTCGAAATAACGCTTGTACTCCCGGCTGAACTGAGACGAACTCTGATACCCCACCTGATGCGCCACCTGCGCCACACCCATGCCATCGACGAGCAACAACCGCTGGGCCTTGAGCAAACGCAAGCGCTTGAGGTACTGCACCGGCGAGAGCAAGGTGCTGCGCTTGAAATGCTCATGAAACGTCGAAGCACTCATGTTCGCGCAATTGGCCAGGGTCTCGACGTTCAGCGGTTCGGTGAAATGCGCGTGCAAATGACTCAGGGCCGCGGCGATCCGGGCGAACTGCCCATGCTGCTCCACCAGCGCCCGGAGCACATCGGCCTGGGGCCCGCGCAAGGCAGCGAAGAGTAATTCGCGCAGCCGCGCCTGACCCATGACCTGGCACTCCAGCGGGTCGTGCAAGCACTGCAGCAGGCGTTCGACGCAGCCGCGCATGGCGCCATCGAGCACCGCGCTGGTCATGGACTCCGGCGTCTGGGCCGCGAGGCTTCGCCCCGGCATCAACCCCATCGCCAGCACCAGCTCGCCCAACAGCGCCCGATCGATCGCAACGGATATCCCGAGCAGCGGAGCATCAGGCATGGCGTAGGTTTCGCACTCGAAGGGCACCGGCAACGCCTGGATCAGGTAATGCCCGGCGCCGTACTCCAGCGTACGCGGTCCCAGGTACGCCAGTTTGCTGCCCTGGGCGATGATCACCAGGCTCGGCTCGTAGAGCTGCGGGCCACGGGCGATGTCCTGGCTGCACCGCAGCACTTGCACACCCGGCAGGCGTGTTGGGATAAAACCGTCACGGGTCGCCAGGGGTTCGATCAGCGAAACCAGCGCCGCGTTGGCATCGAGATGACGGGTCAACAACATGGGGAAAACTTCACGAAAAAAGGGATGGGAACATCATCGCAGGTCTGGCGTCACATAGAAGCAATCCCTGGCCAAGGCCGGAGGATTAGGCATGACACCCGTAGGAATCGCCATCGCCGGATACCGTCATGGCTCCCAGAATAGATCACCTCACTGTTCACTGCTTAGCGAGGTTCATCATGTACACCGCCATCGGATACGCCGCTCAATCGCCCACTGCTCCCCTCGCCCCCATCAAGTTCGAACGCCGCGACCCGCGAGCCGACGACGTGGCGATCGAAATCCTTTACTGCGGCGTCTGCCACTCCGACATCCACCAAGCGCGCAACGAGTGGGGCATCGCCGTTTATCCACTGATGCCAGGCCACGAGATCATCGGCAAAGTCACCGCCGTCGGTGCGAATGTCACCCGCCATAAGGTCGGCGACCTGGTGGGTGTTGGCTGCATGGTCGACTCCTGCCGCGAGTGCGAAGCCTGTCAGGCAGACCTGGAGCAATACTGCTATCAAGGCATGACCCAGACCTATGCCAGCCCGGACCGTGTCAGCGGTGGGCATACCATGGGTGGCTACTCCAACAGCATCGTGGTCCAAGAGCACTTCGTGCTGCGCATCCCGGCCGCGCTCGACCCGGCCAGCGCCGCACCGATCCTCTGTGCCGGCATCACCACCTACTCGCCCCTCAAGCACTACGGCGTGAAAGCCGGCGACAAGGTCGGCGTGCTGGGCATGGGCGGTCTCGGCCACATGGGCATCAAGTTCGCCAAGGCCATGGGCGCGGAAGTCACGTTGTTCACCCGCTCGGCCAGCAAGGCTGAAGAGGCCCGTCGCCAGGGTGCCGATCATGTGATCGTGTCCACCGATCCCGAGCAGATGGCCGCCGCGGCCGGGCGCTTCCACTTCCTGCTGGACACCATTCCAGTGCAGCACGACCTCAATCCCTACCTCAGCACCCTGCGCTTCGACGGCGTGCACATCCTGGTGGGCCTGGTCGAGCCGATCGATCCGCCGGTCCATGCGGCCAACCTGATCATGGGCCGTCGGGTCCTGGCCGGTTCGTTGATCGGCGGGATCGCCGAAACCCAGGAAGTGCTGGACTTCTGCGCTGAGCACAACATCAGCTGCGACATCGAAATGCTCGACATCCGCCAGATCAACGAGGCCTACAGCCGCATGATCGCCGGTGACGTGAAGTACCGCTTCGTCATCGACATGGCGACGCTCAAGGCCTGACTGTCGTCAAACCTTGGCGCCCAGCTCCGCCGACAACCGGGCTGTGACCCCTTTGACCAGGGGAATCAGCTCGGCCATTTTTTCCAGCGGCATGTACGGCACGGTGCTGGCGATGCTGATGCCGGCGACGATCCGCTTGCCGGCATCACGAATCGGCGCCGCCACGCAGCGAATCGACGGTTCGTTGTCCTCAAGGTCGAAGGCATAGCCGCCCGCCACATACTCCACCATCCGCTGCTGGAACTGCTCCCAGGATTGCTCCTGGTGCTGAGGCCAGAACTGATTCTTCCCACCGGCCGGCAGGCTGATTTCATACAGTCGCTGCCATTGTTCCTGGGTGTCGTCGAGCATCAGTGCCTTGCCGATCCCGGTGCGCGCCAACGGCATGCGATGGCCGACCCGCGAGCGCATTTCCGGGCCGTTGCGTCCCGGATTTTTCAGCAGGTACAAGACCTCGTCGCCCTCGCGAATTGCCAGGTGCACCGTGTCGCCGGTCAGTGCCGACAGCTCATCGAGATACGGCCCCGCCAGGCTCACCAACGGCAGCTCTTCCCGCGCCTGGAAACCCAGTTCGATCAACTTCGGCCCCAGCAGGTAACCCACTTGCGGCACCACGCGCAGGTAACGTTCGTCCACCAGGCAACTGGCCAGACGGTGAGTGGTGCTGCGGGTGGTGCCGATCAGCCGGGCGATTTCCTTCAAGTCGCGGGCGCCACTGGCGACCGCCTGGACAACGCCCAGGCCACGCAGCAACGTTTGTGTACCCGTAGGCGCGGCGTCCTTGGTGGTTTTTGGATCGTCTTGCTGCATATCCGGCCTTCAACAGTGAGCGGGGAACGGGCGGCATTATGGTCGCCCGCCCCGTCGGACTACAACTCGATGCGCTCGACCTTTCCCACCAACAGGATGTAGGACAGTGCACCAACCAGCGCCAGCACGGCGATGTAGGTAATGGCCGGGGCAAACGAATCACCGTTGGCCAGGAAACCAATCACAATTGGCGTAGCAATGGCGGCCAGGTTCCCAATGAAGTTGAATACCCCGCCGGTCAGCCCGAGCAAGCGCGCCGGCGCCAGGGTGGACACCAGCGACCAAGTGATCGAAGCCAGGCCATTGCCGAAGAACGCCAGGGCCAGGAACGCGATCACCAGCGGCGTCGATTCGACGAAGTTGGCGCCGATGATCGACGTGGAGATCATCAGCCCGCCGATGATCGGCAGTTTACGAGCGAAGCCCACGCTACTGCCGCGACGAATCAGCCAGTCGGAAAAGAAACCGGAACACAACACACCGATAAACGCTGCGAGGAATGGCAGCGACGCCAACAGGCCGGACTTGATGAAGTCCATGCCGCGGTATTTCACCAGGTAGGTCGGGAACCAGGTCAGGAAGAACCACAACGTGGAATTCAGGCAGAACTGCCCCAGATAAATACCCCACAGTTTGCGCTGGGTCAGGACGATGCCCAGGTCGGTCCAGCTGAATTTCGCCTTGGCCTTGGCCGTGTCGGCCTGGATATCCACCAGCCCGCCACCGTCGCGGATCAGTTCGATTTCAGCGGCGTTGGCGCCTTTGAAATCCCGTGGCTCGCGATACACCGCGTACCAGATCACCGCCCAGAGGATGCCCACCGCACCGGTCGCCACGAACACCATGTGCCAGCCGAATGCGTGTTGCAGCCAGGCCAGTACCGGCGTCAGGAACGCCAGCCCGACGAACTGCCCGGAAGTGTAGAAACCAATGGCCGTGGCCCGCTCACGCTCGGGAAACCAGGTGGTCACCACCCGGCTGTTGATCGGGTACGCCGGCGCTTCCAGGGCCCCGACCGCCATGCGCAGGACGAACAGCGCGATGAAGCTGGCCGCGAAACCGAGCATCACCGTCGCCGCCGACCACAACAGCAGGGCGACGCTGTACAGGATCCGCGGCGGCACCCGGTCCACCAGCCAGCCGCCGGGGATCTGCATGGCCGCGTAGGTCCAGCCGAACGCCGAGAAAATCAGCCCGACGTGGATGGGGTCGATGCCCAGGTCACTGGTCAGCGCCGGGGCGGCGATCGACAGGTTGCTGCGGTCCAGATAGTTGATCACCACGGTGATGAACAGCAGGACCATGATGAAAAAACGCTTGCGGCTGGGCGTCACCAACGACGCCTGCGCGCTCAGGGTGTGCGCTTGCATGTGAGGTGCCTCTTTTTATGGTTATTGAGGGCGAAACGAATGAGCAGTCAAGCCGAGTCGTGGCGAGGGAGCTTGCTCCCGCTGGGACGGTCCGACGCCTCGGGCGCAGCAGCCCTTCGATGTATGGACAAACAACCTGCGACTGCTGCGCAGTCGAGCGGGAGCAAGCTCCCTCGCCACAGGGGTAATGGGGTGTCTAGGCAATCACCACTCAGCAAAACTCCCATCGGCATGCCGCCAGATCGGATTGCGCCAGCGATGTCCGATTGCCGCGCGTTCGATGACGTACTCCTCGTTGATCTCGATGCCCAGGCCCGGGCCGTTGGGGATCTTCACGAAGCCTTTGTCGTAGTCGAACACCTGCGGATCCCTGATGTAGTCCAGCAGGTCGTTGCTCTCGTTGTAGTGGATACCCAGGCTTTGCTCCTGGATGAACGCGTTGTAGCAGGCCGCGTCCAGTTGCAGGCAAGCCGCCAGGGCGATCGGGCCCAGCGGGCAGTGCAACGCCAGCGCCACGTCGTAGGCCTCGGCCATGTTGGCGATCTTGCGGGTTTCGGTGATACCTCCGGCGTGGGACGCGTCCGGCTGGATGATGTCCACGTAGCCTTCACTGAGCACGCGCTTGAAATCCCAACGAGAGAACAAGCGCTCGCCCAGGGCAATCGGCGTGCTGGTCAGCGGCGCCAACTCCTTGAGCGCTTCGTAATTTTCGCTGAGCACCGGCTCCTCGATGAACATCAGCTTGAAGGGATCGAGTTCCTTCATCAGCACCTTGGCCATTGGCTTGTGGACCCGACCATGGAAGTCCACGCCAATGCCGACGTTCGGTCCCACGGCATCGCGCACCGCCGCAACGTTGGCCAGGGCCAGGTCGACTTTCTCGAAAGTGTCGAGGAACTGCAGCTCTTCGGTGCCATTCATTTTCACCGCGGTGAATCCACGCCCTACCGCTTCTTTCGCCGCGCGGGCGGTGTCGGCCGGGCGGTCGCCGCCGATCCACGAGTACACGCGGATCTTGTCGCGGACCTGGCCGCCGAGCAAATCGCTGACCGACACGCCGAGGGCCTTGCCCTTGATGTCCCACAACGCCTGGTCGATGCCGGCCAGGGCGCTCATGTGCACAGCACCGCCGCGGTAGAAGCCGCCGCGATACAACACGGTCCAGATGTCTTCGATGTTGCGTGGGTCTTTGCCGATCAGGTAGTCGGACAATTCTTCAACGGCAGCTGCCACTGTGTGGGCACGGCCTTCGACCACGGGCTCGCCCCAACCGGTCACGCCTTCGTCGGTTTCGACCTTGAGGAAGCACCAGCGCGGCGGAACGATAAACGTGGTCAGTTTGGTGATTTTCATCTTGTTGTCTCTCTTATCGGATGCAGCGCCTGCGGCGCCGGAAAAATCTTCAGTTCAAGGCATTCCACGCGGCCACATAGGCCTTGGCGCGCACCGCCACTTCATCGACGCTAAGCCCCGGCTTGAACAGTCCGGAACCGAGGCCGAAACCCTTGACGCCAGCCTCGATAAACGCCGCCATGTTGTCCGGCGTGATCCCGCCCACCGGCACCAGCACGGTCCCGGCCGGCAAGACCGCCAGCCAGGCCTTGACCACTGCCGGGCCCATTTGCTCGGCTGGAAACATCTTCAGCACATGGGCGCCTTCGGCCAGCGCGGCAAAGGCTTCGGTTGGCGTGGCGACACCCGGCGACAGGTACAACCCCGCCGCTTTCGCCGCACGCAAGACTTTCGGGTCGCTGTGGGGCATGACGATCACTTGGCCGCCGGCGGCCTTGACCTGCTCCACCTGCTCCGGCGTGAGCACGGTGCCGGCACCGATCAGGCAATCGGCGGGCAAAGTACTGCGCAGGATGCGGATACTTTCGTACGGCTCAGGGGAATTGAGTGGTACCTCGATGACGCGAAATCCGGCGCTGTAAAGGACTTCGCCGATGGCGGCGGCCTCTTCGGGACGCAGACCGCGCAGAATCGCGATCAGCCCGTTTTGTGCCAGTGCTTGAGTGAGCATTTCAGACCTCCAGTCAAATTCAGCGATCGAGCAGCCCGGCCGCCAGGGCCAGCTGCCACAACCCACGTTCGGTGGCCTGTTCGGCCAAGGTCACCCGGGCGAAACCGCAGGCGTCGAGCGCTCGTTGATAACGGGCACAGAGTTGGGAATTGCCGATCAGCACCACTGTCGGCAGGTGGACGCTGTTGCGCCGCTGGCGTTGCACAGCAGCCAACGCCGTCAGTTCGTGGCCGATCAACAGGCCGGAAAGGTAATCAGCCTGGGCAGAAGCGCCGAGGGCTCCGGTCAGCCCCAGGCTGCGGGCACTGAACACGGTGGACAGCGGACCGATCTGGCCGTCTGTGGATAACGCCACGTGCACACCACGATCGAAGGCCTCGCCATCGAATGCTGCGCCGCGCTGCTGGGTCCGGCCGAGAATGCTGTGGTCACTGAGCACGGCGAAGATCTCGCCGGTCATGAAGGTATCGAAATGCACGATGCAGCCGTCGATCACTTCTACCCATTTCGAGTGGCTGCCGGGCAGGCCGATCAACACGGCTTCATCTGGCAGGCTGTGTAAGGCGCCAAGTACCTGGGTCTCTTCACCGCGCATCACATTGGGCAAACGCGAACGCTGGATCACGCCCGGCACGATGTGCACGTCTACACCGCGAAGACTGCGAACGGTTTGTAGGGAATGTCCGAGATTGGCAACGTTGGCCGGCGTGTCGCAGTAAGGCGCTTCGCGCCAGCCCTGGGCACTGCCCACCATGCCGCAGGCAATCACCGGCAGGCCTGGCTGGGCATCGAGCCAGTCGCCACAGGCCTCGTCGAACGCCAGCTCGAAACCATCGTTGCACAGCTGACCGGCCACGGTGCGCGGCCCGGAGGGTAACTGCATGATTCCCGAGGACAGCGAGCGCTGTTCCAGCACTTCGCCGCCGGCGGCGAGTTTGTAAGCCCGTAGTGAGGTGGTCCCCCAATCGAGCGCAATCAATTGCGCCTGCATCCGCTTCACCTGTTTTGTTTTTTGGCAGTGAGTGGAGCGGACTATAAACCCGCAGGGTGAAAAATCTCAATATATCAATATCACTCCCACATATTGGGATTAAACAAAGAGCCGGCGAGTCAATCGCCATTCACCTCGGACCCTGTTAAGTTGCCCCTTCGGACGTCGTCAAATTCAAGGGAAACGTTAATGGGACAACTGCTGAAAATCCTCGGTCGCACTTCCTCGATCAACGTCAGAAAAGTGCTTTGGACCTGTCAGGAACTGGACCTCGCCTACGAGCGCGAAGATTGGGGCATCGGCTTTGCCTCGACCCATGATCCGGCGTTCCTGGCGCTCAACCCCAACGCCCAAGTGCCGGTGATCATCGACGAGAACGGTGTGCTCTGGGAGTCGAACACCATCTGCCGCTATCTGGTGGGCAAGCACGGGCGTAGCGACCTGCTGCCCACCGAGCCGGCCGCCCGGGCGCGAGTCGAACAGTGGATGGATTGGCAGGCGACCGAACTCAACCCGTCTTGGGGCTACGCGTTCCACGCTTTGGTGCGCAAGAATCCGGACTTCCAGGACCCGCAGCGCATCGCCGCCGGGGTCAGGGGCTGGAACGAGAAGATGGGCTTGCTGGAGCAGCAGTTGAGCCGTACCGGCGCCTACGTGGCCGGCACGGATTTTTCTCTCGCCGACGTGCTGATCGGCCTGTCAGTCCACCGCTGGCGCCAGACGCCCATGGAGCGCCCCGACTACCCGGCCGTGGCGGCCTATTGCAAACGCCTGGAGCAACGGCCGGGGTTTGCTGAATACGGCGGGGACACGTATTCCTGAAACCCTCAGTTACCTTGGGCGAAATCCCGCAACACCTTGCCATCCATTCGGTAGCGCACCCACTCTTCCTGTGGTTGCGCGCCGAGGGATTTGTAGAACTCGATGGCCGGGGTGTTCCAGTCCAGCACGCTCCACTCGAAACGACCGCAATCATTGTCACAGGCAATCTTCGCCAGATGCCGCAACAAGGTCTTGCCCGCCCCGCCGCCGCGCTGGTCAGGCGTGATGTACAGGTCTTCGAGGTACAGGCAGTTGCTGCCCAGCCAGGTGGAATAGCTGAAGAAAAACACCGCGAAACCGATCGGCACGCCGTCACGCAGGCAAATCAGCCCATGGGCTGTCGCGCCCTCGCTGAACAGGCTGCGCTCGATGTCCGCCACACTGGCGATGACTTCGTGACGGGCCTTCTCGTAGTCCGCCAGCTCGGTGATAAAGGCAAGGATTTGCGGCGCATCGCTGGGTTGCGCAGGACGGATCTCGATCGACATGAACAGGCCTTGTAGCCAATTGAAAGCGCCATACTAAGCCGCCGAGGGGCGCTCGTCACATTTCAATTCAGATTGATTGACGATGTCTGCCCTCTCCTCAAAAGCGCCACTCGTCGCCCCCGAGGCACCAACTCAAGCACCGTACAGCCCAAGATCAGGCAAGCATTCTGAAAATGGAGGCGACACCATGATTTCTTCAAGGCTGATTGCACTCACTCTTGCCACGCTGCTGTCTTCAGTGGCTTTTGCGGCGACCACCTCGGGCACCGGCCCGACCGACCCGGTGCAGGCGCCCAACTCGCCAGCCACCCAAGGCCTGCCCAAGCTGAACACTGACGGCACCGGCGGCACGTTGAACAACGGCCAGCCACCCGCTACCGGCACCGATCCACGTGTGCAGGGCAATGACACGGGGCGTCAGGGCGTGGCCACCCCGGACTCCACCGCTCCCGATAACGCCGAGACCGGCGTGGGCTCGAAGACCACCACGGGTGGTTCGGGCTCCGAAGGTGGCGCCAGCCAGTAGCCTCTGCTCACACAATTGAGGAGGAACGACCATGCCTCGTGGAAGCAAAGACAAGTACACCGCCGAGCAAAAGCGTAAGGCCGAGCACATCGAAGAGAGTTACGAAGACAAAGGTGTGTCAAAGGATGAAGCCGAGGCGCGGGCTTGGGCGACAGTCAATAAACAGTCCGGCGGCGGCGAACGCTCCGGCGGCTCGGGGAAGGCAAAACCGGCGGCCGAGAAGAAAACCGACCGCAAGGAATCCGCGCGCCGCGCCGCCAAGACCCGCGAAGGTCAACCGCGCAATAGCAAGGCGTCCCATGAGGCCCAGACGGTGGATAACCTCATGAAAGAAGCGCGGGCGAAGAATATCCCTGGCCGCTCGAAAATGCGTAAGCAGGAACTGGTCGAGGCGCTTCGCAAGGCTGGGTGATGTCGGCGCCTGGAAAGACGCCATCGCGAGCAGGCTCGCTCCCACAGTGGATTGGCGGTGTCGCCAGTACTGTGGCCAACACAAAAAACCTGTGGGAGCGAGCTTGCTCGCGAAAGCGGTGCGTCAGGCGACAAAGATGCTGAATGTGCCGCCGCCTTCGCGGGCAAGCCCGCACACAGTGGGTTGGCGGTGTACTGCGGTGCTGCGGCCAACACAAAAACCTGTGGGAGCGAGCTTGCTCGCGAAAGCGGTGCGTCAGGCGACAAAGACGCTGAATGTGCCGCCGCCTTCGCGGGCAAGCCCGCTCCCACAGTGGGTCGGCGGTGTACTGCGGTGCTGCGGCCAACACAAAAACCCTGTGGGAGCGAGCTTGCTCGCGAAAGCGGTGCGTCAGGCGACAAAGACGCTGAATGTGCCGCCGCCTTCGCGGGCAAGCCCGCTCCCACAGTGGGTCGGCGATGTACTGCGGTGCTGCGGCCAACACAAAACCCTGTGGGAGCGTGCTCGCGATAGCGGTGGGTCCGCCAACAAAGATGTCGAATGTACCGCCGCCATCGCGGGCAAGCCCGCACACAGTGGGTCGGCGGTGTACTGCGGTGCTGCGGCCAACACAAAACCCTGTGGGAGCGGGCTTGCTCGCGATAGCGGTGGGTCCGCCAACAAAGATGTCGAATGTACCGCCGCCATCGCGAGCAGGCTCGCTCCCACATTGATTCATTGCGCGAGAGTCGGCTTGCCGGGGCTCAGCGCTGTTTCAATCGGTCAATCACCACCGCCAGCAGCAGGATCGAGCCGCGGATGACGTATTGGTAGAAGGTGTCGATGTTCTTCAGGTTCATCGCGTTTTCGATGATCGCCAGGATCAGCACGCCGGCGATGACGTGGCGAATCATGCCGATGCCACCGCTCAACGACACCCCGCCCAGGACGCACGCCGAGATCACGGTCAGTTCAAACCCCTGGCCGATCATCGGTTGGCCCGAGGTCATGCGCGAGGCCAGGATTACCCCGGCCAGCGCGCCGATCACGCCGTGCACGGCGAAGATGATGATCTTGGTGCGATCGACGTTCACCCCCGCCAGCAACGCCGCTTCCTGGTTGCCGCCGATGGCCATGGTGTTGCGTCCGTAGGTGGTGTAGTTCAGCAGCCAGCCGAAGAACAGGAAGCAGACGATGGTGATCAGGATCGGTACCGGCACGCCGAACAGCTGGCCGTTGCCGTAGACGAAGAACGCTTCCTGGGAAACGCCCACCGCTTTGCCGTTGGCGAAGATGTAGGCGAGGCCGCGGACGATCTGCATCGTTGCCAGCGTGGTGATCAACGCATTGACCCGCAGCTTGGCGATGACGATGCCGTTGATCAGACCCACGATCAGGCCCATCACCAGCGCCGCGCTGATACCAAGAAACACGCTATTGGTATCGCGCATCACCACCGCCGCGACCACGCCGGCGCAGGCAATCACCGAGCCGACCGACAGGTCGAAGTGCCCGGACGCCAGGCAATACAGCATGGTGCAGGCCGCAATACCGGTGGTGGAAATCGCCAGGCCCAGGCCGCGCATGTTCAGCGGCGACAGGAAGTTATCGATCATCAGCGTGCACAGCACGAAGACCCCGATGGCCGCCAGCAGCATGGCCCAGTCGTCGAGGAAACGACGCATGTCCAGGGGTTTGCGTGCCGTTGGCAGTGCATTGTTTTGAATGGTCATGATTACCTCTCAGTTCGCCGCGTCGGCAACGCGTTGGCGTGGCAGCGCCAGTTGCAGCAGGTTGGATTCATTGGCCTGGTCACGCGGCAGTTCGCCGCGCATGGCCCCTTCGCAGAGCACCAGGATTCGGTCGGAAATGCCCATCACTTCCATCAGGTCGCTGGACACCACGATCACCGCGATGCCGTCCGCCGCCAGGTTGTGGATAATCTGGTAGATCTCGGCCTTGGCGCCGATGTCGATGCCGCGGGTCGGCTCGTCCAGCAGCAGGACCTTCATCGGCATCGACAGCCAGCGACCGAGGATCGCCTTCTGCTGATTGCCACCGGACAGGTACATGATTTTCTGTCCCGCCGTCGGGGTCTTCACCTTCAGCGCCTTGATCTGTTTCTCGGCGTTGCCCCGCTCCCACTCGCCACGCAGCAGGCAACCCAGTGTGGAGTGGCTGCTGCGGGCACTGATGTTGATGTTCTCGCCCACGCTCGCCAGCGGCATGATGCCTTCTTTCTTGCGGTCTTCCGGGCAGAGCAGCACGCCAGCGCCGATGGCATCGCGGGGTGAGCGCAGCTTCAGTTCTTTTCCGTGCAGCACCAGCCGCCCTTCCGTCTGGCGTTCCAGGCCGCTGAGCAAGCGCAGCAGCTCGGTCCGACCGGCCCCCACCAACCCGAACAGCCCAAGGATTTCCCCCTTGTGCACCTGGAAACTCACCGGCTCGCGCAGGCCTGGGCCGAGCAGCCGCTCGACTTGCAGCGCCACTTCACCGCGTTCACGAGCACGGTAGTCGTAGATGTCCTGGATGTCGCGACCGACCATGCAGGTCACCAACTGGTCGTGGGTCAGCTCGCTCATGTTCTCGAACGTGCGCACGTAGCGGCCGTCCTTGAACACCGTCACCGCATTGCAGATCCGGAATACCTCTTCCATCCGGTGGCTGACGTAGAGCACCACTTTGCCCTCGTCCCGCAGGCGGGCGATGATCGCCATCAGACGGTCGATTTCCCGCGCTGAAAGACTGCTGGTGGGTTCGTCGAAAGCGATGACATGGGCGCCACGGGACAGCGCCTTGGCGATTTCCACCAGTTGACGCTGGCCCAGGGACAGGCGACCGACTTTCTCCTGGGGATCGATTTCGTCCGCCAGGCCTTTGAGCAGCTTCAGCGCCTGCTGGCGCAGCAGCCCGCGATTGACCAGGCCGAACCGCGCCGGCAAATGGCCAAGGAACAGATTTTCGGCGACAGTCATTTCCGGCACCAGGTGCAGTTCCTGGTGGATCACCGCCACACCGCTGGCGATGCTGTCGGCGGTGGATTTGAAAGCCATCGTCTGCTCGCCGATCTGCAATTCGCCGCTGCTCGGGATGTACGCACCGCCGAGAATCTTCAACAACGTGGACTTGCCCGCGCCGTTCTCGCCCATCAAGGCATGGACCTGCCCTGGATGCGCAACGAAACTGATATTGGCCAGCGCCTGCACGCCGGGAAAGGTCTTGCCGATCCCGTTGAATCGCAGGCTGCCGCCGATGTTGTGTTGTTGTGTCGCTGTTTGCGCTTGCATAACCACCTCGAACTTACAGAGATCAAGCGGCCCCGTTGCCAAGGCCGCTTTGAATCAACCCGCCGTCAATTCCACAGGCCGATCTTTTCCAGCTCCTGCTTGAAGTTCTCCCGGGTGATCAGCGTGACCTCGTCCATGGCGGTGTACTTCGGCGGTTCCTTACCAGTGGTGACCCACTCGTACATCATCTCGGCGGTCTTGTAGCCTTCGATGTGCGGGCTTGGCAGCATCGAACCGAAGAAGCCGCTGTCAGGTTTCTTCAATTCGCCGATGGCGTCGGTGCCGTTGATACCGATACCGATCACGTTAGCCGCCTTGAAGCCAGCGCTTTCAGTGGCGCGCACGCCGCCGAGCACGGTGTTGTCGTTCATGCCGCCGATGATCAGGTTCTTCGCGCCGCTGGGCAATTTCACCAGCGCAGAGTTGGTGGAATCCATGCTGCCGGGTACGTCGAGGGTCTTGAGGGCCGAGTAGAGGATGTGATCCTCAGGGAAACCGGCTTTTTTCAGGGCGTCGACCGAACCGTCGGTGCGCTTCTTGCCGGTGTCCAGCTCGTTGAAGGTGTTGATCACCGCGTAGGTTTCTTTCCAATCCCAGCCGCGTTTTTTCGCTTCGGCGGCCATGGCGGCGCCCTGCTTCTGGCCTACTTCGAACGCGGCCATGCCCAGGTACGGGACGTCTTCCATGAACTTGCCACTGGCGTCGACGAAACGGTCGTCGACGGCGATGACTTTCAGATCATTGAGTTTGGCCTTGGCCATGATGGCCGGGCCGAGCGAAACGTCCGGCGGGCAGATCACAAAGCCTTTGGCGCCGTTGGCGGCGAGGCTGTCGATGGCCGAGAGGGTTTTCTCCCCATCGGGCACGGCGATCTTGATCACCTTGAAGCCCTTGTCCTTGCCCGCCTTTTCAGCGAACGCCCATTCGGTCTGGAACCAGGGCTCCTCGGCCTGCTTGACCAGGAAACCGATTTTCACTTCTTCAGCCGCCAGCAAGTTGCAGCTCAGGCTGACTGCGGTTACCGCCAGGGCGGCGCGACACAGGGAACGGATCCCACGACGATGCTTCATAGTTGACTCCTTGTTTTTTTTATTGAAAGCCAAAACGTCCAGGGGTCTGCTCCACCATCGGTGGACCTGCGCAGGCTGGGCGGTACATCAAGTTGCTACACAGCATAGGCCTAAATAGTCATATCGTATGATGATTGGATGACAGGCGAAGTTTCCGACTGCAACCCAGGAAATTTCAGTCGTGATACATGACCGAACGTCCACCATCGATGGTGATGCATGAGGCATTGATAAACGGTGCTTCATCACTGGCCAGGAACACGGCCGTCATTGCCACTTCGATCGGCTGGCCGATTCGCCGCGGCGGGTGCAGATCCAGCGCGCGCTGGCGTTCGGCATGGGGATCGGCAAAGCCGTTCCAGTAGTCGACGTTCAGTTGGGTCTCGATATAGCCCGGTGCGATGGCGTTGACGCGAACGCCCTTGGCGGCGTATTCGATGCCCAGGGCGCGCGTCAGGCCAAGCAAGCCGTGCTTGGCTACCGGGTATGGGAAACAGCCGGGAATGATGTGGGACGAATGCGTGGACGCGATATTGATGATGCTGCCCACGCCCTGCTCGATCATCTGCGGCAGTACCGCCTTGCAACCGTACCAGGCACCGTCCAGGTCGATGGCGAAGCAACGGCGCCAGTCTTCTTCGGTCATTTGCAGCGGATCACGGAAGACGTTGACCCCGGCACAGTTGACCAACACGTCGATGCGCCCGTGCAGCTCGACGGCACGCCGGGCCATGGCGTCCAGGTCCTGTTGCTTCGACACATCGGCTTTCAGCGCTTGCACATCCGCACCGCGCTCACGCCAGTGGGCCGCCACTCGTTCGACTTTGTCGGCCTGGATGTCACTGATCACCAGCCGTGCCTGTTGCGAAGCGAACGCAGCGACGATCGCCTCGCCAATACCTTGGGCGGCACCGGTCAGCAACACCACCTTGTTTTTCAGGCGCTCGCCCTTCGGTGGTTCAGGAACCGGCGGCAGGGACAGTGGCTCAGCCATGGATCGAGACTCCGGGCCACAGGCACGCCAAAAGCCGGGCATCCAGGGATGGCCGGCTCAACGCTTGCTGAAAAATGATGGGGTCGCGTACGCCGCTGGGGCGTACGGAGGAAGATCGCTGCATCACTTCACCTGTTTTGTTTTTTTAGTGTGAGTGCGTATTGCTGATGGAGCCGACTATAAACCCGACCGCCAGATAATCTCAATATATATATTTACATCCCATATTTTGGGATTTATCCAGCAAATCGCGTACAGGCCACCCCCGGCACATCGACCCGCATCGACAACAGCGCACCGTCCAGCGGATGGCCCAATGGGCTCGCCGCACTGGTGATGTACAACGTCTTGAGGTCGGGTCCACCAAACACGCAACTGGTGGGGCGACTGACCGGCAGTTCGATCACTTGATCCACATGGCCGTCCGGGTGCAGCCGTAGCAGGCAACTGCCGTCCCAGCGAGCGTTCCAGATATAGCCCCGGGCATCCATCGCCGAGCCGTCCGGTCCGCCACGCGAATGCGGGCCGAACCAGACCTCGGCCGGCGCCAGGTTGCCCTCGGGGTAGATGAAGTGCCGGTACAACGTGCCGTCGAGGCTGTCGCCGAAGTACACCGTGGTGCCGTCAGGGCTCCACAGCAAGGTGTTCGGAATCCCCAAGCCGCGCAGCAGCGGCATCACACGACCATCGGTGCCCACGCGAAACAGTCCGCCGGAACGCTGCTCGATGGGCAAGTCTTCGCCGTTTTCACCGATGTTGTTCTGCATAGTGCCGAGCCAGAGTTGGCCCAGGGCATCGCAGCGAGCCTCGTTGGGACGATTGCCCGGCTGGGGATCGGCCATGCACAGCAGCGTCAGCTTGGGTTCCAGGCCCGGCGAATCCAGATCCAGCCGATAGACGCCGCTGCTCAGGGTCACCAACGCGTCGCCTCTTTGGGTGGGTATGAAGGCAGACACATGCTCGGGCATCTGCCAGATCTGCACGTTGGCGCCAATCAACCGCAACGCCTGCTTGCCGGCGATATCGACCCAGTACAGTGCCTGGGTCGGTCCATCCCAGAACGGGCCCTCGCCCAATTTCGCCCGATGTTCCGTCACAGCCGTCCACTTCATTGAAATCTCCCTTCCCCGGTATGCCTGGCGGTGTCGGTTCGACCGGCCATGACATTGGGGTAAAAACGTTTGATCGCCAGGTCGGCGTTATCGATCAGCGTCATGCAGGCCCACACGCCCCGCGCCGCATCACGGGCGGCAATGGCTTCAGCAATATCCTTATGGATGGGCAAGGTGCGGCGCAGTTCATCCGGGTCGGCAGCCGACACTTCGAACGACACTGCCAGCAGCGCACCCAAGGCCGGGACCATCTGTTCGATGAATTGATTATGACTGGCGGCGAGGATGCATTCATGGAAGAACTGGTCGGCGCGGTTGTAATCCGCGCCGCCGTCCACTGCCCGTTCCAACGCGTGATAAGCCAGGCGAATCGCCTCTATTTGATCGCTGGTGGCTCGTTCGCAAGCCCAACGCACCGCCATCGGCTCGATGGTCCGGCGCAAGTCCAACAGATCGTCGACAAAATTTTCCGGCAAACCGCTGCGCGACAGCCAGCCCACCACCTGTGGATCGAACAGGTTCCAGCGCCGCACCGGCAGCACCCGGGTACCGACTTTCGGCCCGACTTCCAGCATGCCCTTGGCCACCAGGGTCTTGATCGCCTCGCGGATGACCGTGCGGCTGACCCCCAATTGCTCACCCAGGTCCGCCTCGACCTTGATGGCCTGCCCAGGCTTGACCTGGCCGGCGGCTATCCAGCCTCCCAGCCAATCGACGGTCGATGCGTGAAAACTGCTGGACATGGAAACCCCGTGGGCTGTTCTTATGGTGGCCCACGCTAATCATCATATGATTGGGTGTCAATCCGAATCTTGCACAAAACAATGTGGGAGCGGGCTTGCTCGCGAATGCGGTGGATCAGTCAACACTGTGGCTACTGACCCACCGCCTTCGCGAGCAAGCCCGCTCCCACAGGATTTACGGTTCCAGGCCTATCGGGAAAAACTCGCCCCCACTCCACACGCCCAACCAGCGTTGCCCGTCCACCTCGCGGCTGACCGCCAGTTCAACCAATTGGTAAAACACGTTGCGATGGATCAGCGCTTCAAGATTACTGCGCACATGCACGTAGGGCGCTGGCTCCTGGGTCTGGGGATCAATCACCACCCGCAGCGGATGCTCGGGACCGGCCTCAGTGGTTTCCTCGACATTGGTGGTGAAGCGCAGCGACTGCCCTTCCCCCTCCCCTTCAACTTCCAGGGTCACGGCCACGAATGGCGCATCGTCGACCTTGATGCCGACTTTTTCCACCGGAGTGATCAGGAAGTAATCATCGCCGTCGCGGCGGATGATGGTAGAGAACAGCTTGACCATCGGCTTGCGCCCGATGGGCGTACCCAGGTAGTACCAGGTGCCATCCCGGGCGATGCGCATGTCGATGTCGCCGCAGAAGTCGGGGTTCCACAAGTGGACCGGCGGCAGGCCTTTGGTCTTGGGGATCTGCCCCAGCAAATCATTGGCTTTTTGCGGTCCGCTCATGGTGACTCCTTGCAGTTATTCGTCGCTCATCCCCAGCAGGCTGCGGGCATATTCACGCAAAGGCGCGGCGATGAGGTCCTGGGGCTGTTTGTCGTGCAACGTCAGTAAACCGCCACGACTCTTGATCCGTGCAGTATCAATCAAATACTGGGTGCTGGTCTCGATCAACATGATCTGAATCACGCTGGTGTCGACGCCGAGTCGATCCACGGCCTCTTCATCCGCCCATTCATCGGTGTTGCCGATCCGGTTGTCGGCCTTGGCGAACCGGGTGTACAGCAGGTAGTGCGCCCCGGCGGCACGGGCCTCGCCCATGGCTTGGTCAAGACCTTCAGGAACCCGGGCGCGACGGACCATCGGGAAATATTCGATGAAGCCGTTGAAGGCTTCCTCGGCCACGACATTGGGCCGCGGATAAGCACTGCCCGGCGGAGCGAAAGCACCCTGGGCGATATAAATGAACGAGTCAGGCTGGATACGCAGGTTGTTGATACGACGACTGTCGCTATGGTCCAGCAGGCCGGCGTCACTCATGTGATAACGAACGCCCTCCCCCATGTCGCTGACATTCATGCAACCGCCAAGCGCCAAAACGGCCAGCAGCAAAACCAGGCTACGCATCCTACCCTCCAAGAACCGGTGTCGGAAAACCGGCGAATGGTCGTGGGATGCAGCTTTTGCGCCAGCTCAGCGGCTGGGGAGCTTGTTAAATTTCTGTGGCGAGGGGATTTATCCCCGTTGGGGTGCGAAGCAGCCCCATAGAACTACCGCCTCGGTGAGCCAGATTGGTTGCAATTGTATTTTTGGGGGCGCTTCGCACCCCAACGGGGATAAATCCCCTCGCCACAGGGAAGTGTCAGCCGCCGATGATCTTCATGATGGTCGCACCGCCGGAAAACGCCACTTCCTGCTTATCCCCCAGCGCCTTGACCAGCAGCCGTTGCAGAGCCGGCAACGCCTGGTGGCGGGGTTTGTCCAGCAAGTCGCCGACGAAGTGACGATTGCTCGAAGACAGGCAACCATGCAACCAGCCCGTAGAGGACAAACGCAGGCGCGAACAGGTACGACAGAACGGCACGCTTTCGTTGGCGATGACGCCGAAGTACCCCTGCCCTGGAATTTCATAGCGCACCGCCGTGGCGTCCACCGGTGCGTTGGCTTGCAGGTACTCGTACTGATCGCCGATCAGGCCGAGCAATTGCTGGAGACTGACGAACTGCTGCAAGAACGCGTTAGAGTCGCTGGCCAGGTGCCCCATGCGCATCAACTCGATGAAACGCAGCTCATAGCCACGCTCCAGACAGTAATCGAGCAACGGCATCACCTGATCCAGGTTCTGCCCACGCAGCGGCACCATGTTGACCTTGATTTTCATGCCAGCGGCGCGAGCCTGCTCCATGCCATCGAGCACGGTCGCCAGGTCGCCGCCCCGGGCAATGCTGCGAAACGCCACGGGGTCCAGGGTGTCGAGGGAAACGTTGATCCGCCGCAGACCCGCGTCTACCAGCAACGGCAGTTTCTTCGCCAGCAATTGACCGTTGGTGGTCAGGCTGATGTCCTCCAGACCCATCTGTCCGACGGCCGCCATGAATCGCTCGAGCTTGGGACTGACCAGCGGCTCACCGCCAGTGATGCGCAACCGCTCGATGCCCGCGGCCTCGATCAGATACTCCACCCCGCGCGCCATGGCCTCGGCCGACAGTTCATCCTGCGCAGCCACCAGCCGCTTGCCGTCAGGCACACAGTAGGTACAGGCGTAGTTGCAGGCTGACGTCAGGCTGATTCGCAAGTTGCGAAAGCGCCTGCCTTGACGGTCAACGATCATGGATCACTCCGGCGGGAAGAAGAAACGGACTGGCGAAACTTGACCTATAAATCAAGTTTTAACAAGTCCCAAGCCTGAGTATATTCCTGGGGCACTGCGCCATGTAAGCGGACATGGCGCAATCAGGCAGCTGAATGTCAGTTGCTCGGCACGTCCGTATCGCGCTTGCGCTTGTTGCCCATGCGCACGCCAATGTCCATCAGGAACTGAAAGAAGCCTTCCTGATCTTCCAGCACGTTGCTCCAGAACGGCGAGTGATACAGCGCCACCGCGCCATGCACCAACGCCCAGGCCGCGCAGTAGTGGAAATACGGCGGCACGTCTTCGAGCTTGCCTTCGCTGATACGGCCCTTGATCAACAGCGTCAGGCGATCGAAGTTCGAAGCGCGGATCTTGTGCAGCTCCTCGACCATTTCCGGCACCTGGTTGCCCTTGACCACCTTCTCCTCCAGGCGATCGAACAAGCGGTAGCGCTGCGGGTCGCGCATGCGGAACTCGAAGTAGGCCCGGGACAGCGCCTCCTTGTCCTTGTCCACATCAGCCGAATGCAGCAGCTCATTCAAATCGCGCTCGTAATCGAGCATCAGGCGCAGGTAGATCTCCGCCTTGGATTTGAAGTGTTTATAAATCGTGCCTTTGCCGATACCCACGGCATCCGCAATCATCTCGACGGTGACGCTGTCTTCGCCCTGATCGAGGAACAACTTGAGCGCGGTGTCGAGAATTTCCTGCTCGCGGCGGCGAAACTCACGGACCTTACGGGGTTCTTTGTGCATAAGAAAAAGGTCTGAAGGGTCAAAATTCGAAGCCGGGTATTATGCCTAACTTACGCAAAAATGCACGGATCATCCGTTCCCGGCCACAGTTCTTCACAAAACCGTACGTTTCTCGCACCGTCCCTCACAAGAAGCCGAGCCGCCGCGGCGGGCTTTGGCGTCGATGAGAACTTATCCGAAGCGAGCGTATTCCAAATCTGTTTAAAAACCGCGCCAGCCAGACTGGACGGGTCGGCATACTGATCAATACTTCAATTGTCGGGGCGACATCTCCCCCAAGTGACGCCTCGATAAAGGTACCAACGGACCGCGTGCCTTTGTTTTACTCCTAATGGTCTTAACCCGGATTCACCCCCCAGAACCCGGGTTTTTTTTGCATGAAATTCAGTCTATCGCCTGGCGGACATGGGCCAGCGGAAACAATTTCTTAAAATTCTCCGTGGTCTGCTCGGCGAATCGCTCATAAGACTCACCGCGTAACATCGCCAGGAACTCTGCCACTTCCCTCACATATTGCGGAAGGTTCGGCTTGCCGCGATACGGGATTGGCGCCAGGTAAGGCGAGTCGGTTTCCACCAGCAAGCGGTCGGCCGGTACTTTACTGGCGACGTCGCGCAGGGCATCGGCATTGCGAAACGTGACGATCCCGGACAAGGAAATGTAATAGCCCATGTCCAACGCGGCCTTGGCCATGTCCCAGTCCTCGGTGAAGCAATGCAGCACACCGGCCTGGGGCAGCGCGGCGTCGCGCAGCAAGGCCAGCGTATCGGCCCGGGCGCCCCGGGTGTGGATAATCACCGGTTTGCCGGTCTGCCGGGCGGCCTCCAGATGCAACCGGAATGAAGCCTGCTGTACCTCGGCGGCCTCCGGCTCGTAGTGATAATCCAGGCCGGTTTCGCCAATGGCGACGACCCGTGGGTGGTCGAGCTCACGCAGCAGCCAATCGAGTGCCGGCGCGGCGTCGGGCTGGACATCCAGCGGGTGGACACCGACCGAACAATCGACATCCGCGTAGCGTTCGGCCAACGCCTTGACGTCGGCGGCATTGTCGGCGCTCACACCGATGCACAGGAAATGCCCGACACCGCGCTGGCGGGCGGCGTCCAACGCGGCATCCAATGAGCCGTCATGGGCGGCGAGGTCGAGACGATCGAGGTGACAATGGGAATCTACAAGCATAAAAAGGCTGGCTACATCGTGTGGGTGGGACGGTCGGACTTCAAAGCGCCGGCCAGGTAGGTTTCGATCTGATTGCGCGCCGAATTGTCGCCGTCGTTGAACTGCACGCCGACGCCTGCGGCCCGGTTGCCCTGGGCGCCTTTTGGGGTCATCCAGATTACCTTGCCGGCCACCGGGATTTTTTCCGGTTCGTCCATCAGGCTCAACAGCATGAACACCTCATCGCCCAGGCGATAATTCTTGTTGGTGGGAATGAACAGGCCGCCGTTCTTGATGAAGGGCATGTAGGCGGCATAAAGCACTGACTTGTCCTTGATGGTCAGGGACAGGATGCCGTTGCGTGGTCCGGGGCTGACAGGTTCGTTCATGCTGATCTCCGCTGCGATTGAGCTGAGTCTAGGCGCTGGCCGTCAGTTTCGGCCAGGCAAACTCGCCCACTGCACCAACAGCGCTTCGAGCAACAGCACCCGATTGAGGTTCGCCTTGCTCAGCACCTTCTGTCGTTGGGCAAGAATCCAGTCCTGAATGTTCAAGATTTTATCCTGGCTGCTTTTCTGCGCCAGGTACTGGATGACCTTGCGCATGTCCGTCAGCCCCAGCCCCGCCTCATCCTCGGTCAATTGGTAACGCAGGATCAGGCTCGACCAGTCGCAGAACCAGTCGAACAGCAAGAGCAACGGGATCGCATTCCAGCCCTCGGCCAGTTGCGTAGGGGATTGTTGTTGCTTGAGCAGTTTCTTGACCCCGTCCACCACCAACGCGCGCTGCTCGCGCACACCCTGGGCCTGAAGACTGACCGCCGCCAAGGGCGATCCGGCGGCGAGGGTCAGCAGCTCGATGCGCTCTTCATCGCTGTTGTCGGGCAGGGCCTGGGCCAGCCATTGCAGGCTCATCGCCTCGCTTGGCAGCGGACAGGCCTGCTGCACGCAGCGGCTCTTGATGGTCGGCAGCAAACGGCTAGGCTGGTGACTGACGAGCAGCAGCACGGTGTCGCCGGAGGGTTCTTCGAGACTCTTGAGCAAGGCGTTCGCGGCGTTGATGTTCATCGACTCGACCGGCTCGATCAGCACCACCTTGCGCCCGCCCATCTGCGCGGTCTGGACCACGAAGCTGACCAGATCCCGGACCTGGTCGACCTTGATCGCCTTGTCCGCCTCTTCCGGTTCCAACACGTAGTTATCGGGATGGCTGCCGGCCTTGAGCAGCAGGCAGGATTTGCATTCACCGCAGGCGTTCGACGCCTGCGGACTGTGACACAGCAGGCCGGCCATCAGGCGCTCGGCCAGTGCGCGCTTGCCGATCCCCGCCGGGCCATGCAACAGGTACGCATGGGCATGCTGGGCACGCCCGGCCAGTTGCTGCCAGAGACTGTCCTGCCACGGATAGGCGTCAGCCACGGGCACGCTCCAGCAAACGCGGCAGCAACTCGTCCAGGGACAGTTGGACCTTATTCAGCGGTTGCGCGGCATCGATCAACAGATAGCGCGCCGGATCGGCCTTGGCTCGGTTCAGGAACGCATTGCGCACCGCATTGAAGAACGCCTGGCCCTCAAGCTCGAAACGATCGAGCCGGCCACGGGCACTGGCGCGGGCCAGGCCGACTTCCACCGGCAGGTCGAATATCAAGGTCAGGTCCGGCCGCAGGTCACCCTGGACGAACGACTCCAGCACGGCGATGCGCTCGAGGGGCAAGCCACGACCACCTCCCTGGTAGGCATAGGTGGAATCTGTGAAGCGATCGCAAAGCACCACCGCGCCACGGGCCAGCGCCGGGCGAATCACCTCGGCCAGATGCTGGGCCCTGGCGGCGAACACCAACAACAGCTCAGTGTCGGGATTCATGACTTCATCGGCGGGCGCCAGCAGCACTTCGCGAATCCGCTCGGCCAGTGGCGTTCCGCCCGGCTCGCGGGTCAATACCACCTCGATGCCTGCGGCTTGCAGGCGCTCGGCCAGGTATTCGCGGTTGGTGCTCTTGCCGGCGCCTTCGGGGCCTTCCAGGGTAATAAACAAGCCAGTCACGGGCGATCCTTAATCAAAGTCATTGCGGGCTCGGCGGCTCGCTGGCATTCGGTTCGGGCGCCGGTTGTTGCGCCGGCACCTGGGGCACGGCTTCCGGTGCCGTGTCGGGCGATGCGGCAGGAATCGGTGCCTGTTCCTCCGGTGTCGCCGGGGCCGGGCTGGAGCGGTAATCGGCGCGGCGCTTGAGCTGGAATTCGCGCACGGCGTTATTGTGCGTCTCCAGGTCATCGGAAAACACGTGGCTGCCATCGCCGCGGGCGACAAAATAGAGGCTATTGCCCGACGCCGGGTTCAACGCGGCATGAATCGCTTCACGCCCTACCATCGCAATCGGCGTCGGTGGCAAGCCCGGGATCAGGTAAGTGTTATAGGGATTGTCTTCTTTCAAATGGGCACGGGTGAGTTTACCGGTGTAGCGCTCGCCCAGCCCGTAGATCACCGTAGGGTCGGTCTGCAAAAGCATGCCCAGGTGGAGGCGCCGCACAAAAACGCCGGCAATCTGAGCGCGCTCCTGAGGCACGCCGGTCTCCTTCTCGACCAGCGATGCCATGATCAGCGCTTGATAGGGCTGCGTGTAAGGTACATCGTCGGACCGCTGCGCCCATTCCTTGGCGAGCACATCTTCGAGACGATCGTAGGCTTTCTTCAGCAGATCGACATCCGACGTACCGCGCACGAAACGATAGGTATCCGGAAAAAACCGGCCCTCGGGAAATACCCCGGAATGGCCGAGGCGCTCCATGACCTGGCTATCGCTCAGACCGGCAAGGGTCTGCTGGAGCTTTTCGTCCTTGGCCAGTGCCGCACGCACCTGGCGGAAATTCCACCCCTCCACCAGGGTCACGCTGTACTGCACCACTTCCCCGCGCTTCCAGACACCGATCAGGCCTTCCATCGTCATGCCCGGAACCATCCGGTACTCGCCGGTGTGCAGCGGTTGATCGGCCAGATTGAAACGCCAATAGATCCGCAACCAGAAGGCATCCCTGATCAGGCCGTCGGCTTCGAGGCGCTTGAGGGTTGCGGTCGGGGTGGTTCCGTTGGGCACGTCCAGCAGTTCTTCCTGGGTGATGTTCAGCGGCTGTTGCAGCGCCGTATGAATCTTCCAGGCCGAAGCACCCAACAATAGCCCTGCCAGAACCAGTCCGGTTTCCAGCAGCAGCAAGAATTTACGTCTCACGAATCAAACATCCAATAACGCGCGGGCAAGGGTCTGCAGTTTACGGGTGAGCGGCCCAACCGACCAGCGCGCCGAACCACAGGCGAGCACTGGCCACACGCCATAGACGCTGTTGCAGACAAAGACTTCATCGGCCTGGTGCAGCTGTTCGAAGGAAATATCGGTGATCTGGGTGGCGATGCCCTGAGACGCGGCTTGAAACAATAATTCTGCACGCATCACACCGGCCACGCCGCAACGGCTGAGGTCCGCTGTGATCAAGTTCCCATCACGCACCAGGAACAGGTTGCTGAACACCCCTTCGATCACCCGCCCGGACGTGTCCAGCATCAAGCCTTCGGCGTAGCGCGGGTCGGTCCACTCGGCACGGGCCAGCACCTGCTCCAGGCGGTTGAGGTGCTTGAGACCGGCCAGCAAGGGTTGCTCGGACAAGCGTACGGTACAAGGAAAGAGAGACACGCCGTGTTCGGCATGGGCGGCCGGATAAGCCGCCGGAGCGCTCCCTTGCAAGATGCGCCGGGCCGCCGTCGAAGGATCGGCGGCATAACCGCGCAGGCTGTCGCCACGGGTGACGATCAGCTTGAGCACGCCATCGCCGAGGGATCGGGCGTAGCTGTTCAGCTCTGCGCTCAACGCCCCCCAGTCAACCCGCAGCGCCAACCGCCGACAGCCCGTCTCCAGGCGCTGCAGATGACGCTCCAGCAACACCGGTGTGCCGTTGCGCACGGCGATGGTTTCAAACAACCCATCGCCATAAGCCAGGCCGCGGTCTTTCAGCGACAGGACGTCGGCCGGCTGACCGTCGACCCAGCTTTCCATCAACCGGCGAACCGGCGGAACACCAGCGAGCCGTTGGTCCCGCCGAAGCCGAAGGAGTTGGACAACACCACATCGATGTCCATGCTGCGGGCGGTGTGCGGCACGAAGTCCAGGTCGCAGCCTTCGTCCGGCTCATCCAGGTTGATGGTCGGCGGCGCGACCTGGCTGTTGATCGCCAGCACGCTGAAGATCGCCTCAACCGCCCCTGCCGCACCCAACAGGTGACCGGTCATGGACTTGGTCGAACTGACCGCCAGCTTGTAGGCATGTTCGCCGAACACGGTCTTGATCGCCTGGGCTTCGGCGAGGTCGCCGGCCGGGGTCGAAGTGCCATGGGCGTTGATGTACTGCACCTGCTCGCCGTTGATTCTCGCATCACGCAAAGCGTTGGCGATGCAACGGGCGGCACCGGCGCCATCGGCCGGTGGCGAGGTCATGTGATACGCATCGCCACTGGTGCCGAAGCCGATCAGCTCGGCATAGATAGTCGCGCCGCGGGCCTTGGCGTGCTCCAACTCCTCGAGCACCAGCGCACCGGCACCGTCGGACAACACGAAACCATCACGGCCCTTGTCCCATGGCCGGCTGGCGCGGGTCGGCTCGTCGTTGCGGGTCGACAGCGCGCGGGATGCGCCGAAGCCGCCCATGCCCAGGCCACAGGCGGCCATCTCGGCGCCACCGGCGATCATCACGTCGGCTTCGTCGTACATGATGTTGCGCGCGGCCATGCCGATGCAGTGCGTGCCTGTGGTACAGGCGGTGGCGATGGCATAGTTAGGCCCCTGCGCACCCAGATGGATGGACAGGAAACCGGAAATCATATTGATGATCGAGCCCGGCACGAAGAACGGAGAGATCCGTCGCGGCCCCGAATCGTGCAGCGTGCGGCTGGTGTCTTCGATATTGGTCAAACCGCCAATACCCGAGCCCATGGCCACGCCGATGCGTTCACGGTTGGCATCGGTGACTTCAAGGCCAGCGTTACGCACGGCCTGGAATCCGGCTGCCAGGCCGTACTGAATGAACAGGTCGAGCTTGCGGGCTTCCTTGACCGATAGGTATTCCTCGACATTGAAACCCTTTACCGAGCCGCCAAAACGGGTGGAATAGGCAGAAAGGTCGGTGTGTTCGATCAGACCAATGCCACTGCGGCCAGCCAGAATACCCTGCCAGCTGCTCGGCACATCCGTGCCCAGTGGCGACAACATACCCATACCGGTGACTACGACGCGTCTACGCGACACAGCACTCTCCTTTTTTCTAATGACGACTTTGCATCAGGCCTAAAGAAAAAACCGCACGCCGTGACGGCAGTGCGGTTTTTCCATGACGCTGGCGACGACTAAAAACGATTAAGCCTGGTGGCTGGTAACGTAGTCGATAGCAGCTTGTACAGTAGTGATCTTTTCAGCTTCTTCGTCAGGAATCTCGGTCTCGAATTCCTCTTCCAGAGCCATCACCAGCTCAACGGTGTCAAGGGAGTCGGCACCCAGGTCTTCAACGAAGGAAGCGGTGTTCACAACTTCTTCTTCTTTAACGCCCAGTTGCTCGGCAACGATTTTCTTGACGCGCTCTTCGATGGTGCTCATACCTTGTTTTCACTCCTAATGGACAAATTCAGGCAGCTGGCCGGTGGGTAAGTGTATAGAAGAACTTTTCGGTTTTTCAACCGAAAGCTTCACTCCTCAAACCCAGCGGCCCGCCGTCTATAAATTGATTGCAGCTTTATAACGGATTTTAGACAGCTCGTATGACATTTTTTTGAAGCAATCCGTCACATTTAACTCATGTACATCCCGCCGTTCACCGGGATTGTAGCCCCGGTCACGTATGCCGCACCGTCCGACGCAAGAAAAGCGACCACGGACGCGATTTCTTGAGCTTGCCCCAGACGACCCAGCGGAATTTGCGTCTGCAGGGATTCACGCTGTGCTTCCGGCAGTTCGCGGGTCATGTCGGTATCGATGAAACCCGGGGTGACCGAGTTTACCGTAATCGAACGCGAACCTACTTCACGTGCCAGCGCACGGCTGAAACCTTCCAGACCGGCCTTCGCCGCAGCATAGTTTACTTGGCCGGCGTTGCCCATGGCACCCACAACCGAACCGATACTGATAATCCGGCCCCAGCGAGCCTTGGTCATACCACGCAGAACGCCCTTGGACAGCCGGTACAGGCTGTTCAGGTTGGTATCGACCACGTCGAACCACTCGTCATCTTTCATGCGCATCATCAGGTTATCGCGGGTGATACCAGCGTTATTGACCAGGATCGCCGGCGCGCCGAACTGTTCCTGGATGCTGGCCAGTACCGCCGCAACCGATTCGTCGCTGGTGACGTTCAGTTCCAGGCCGGTGCCTTGGATACCGTTTTCCTTCAGGGTCGCGGCGATGCGCTCGGCGCCCGCAGCGGAAGTCGCAGTGCCCACCACAATGGCGCCTTGACGACCCAGTTCCAGGGCAATGGCCTGGCCGATGCCACGGCTTGCACCGGTCACCAGTGCAACTTTACCTTGCAGACTCATGCAAGCTTCTCCTGTTCAGGCCTGCGCTGCACGGGCGGCAGCGAAAGCGTCTGGGGTGTTGAGGTTGGAAGTCGACACGCCTTCGGCGCAACGTTTGTTCAGACCGGCAAGGACCTTGCCAGGACCGCACTCGACCAGTTCGGTCGCGCCCTTGGCCGCCAGGGTCTGCACCGATTCGACCCAGCGAACCGGCTTGTAGAGCTGTTCCAGCAGATCGCGCTTGAGCGTCTGCAGATCCGCCGCCACATTGGCGCTGACGTTCTGCACTACGGGAATCTGCGGAGCCTGCCAATCGATAGCGGCAATGGACTCGGCAAAGCGCTCGGCGGCCGGACGCATCAGTTCACAGTGCGACGGCACGCTGACCGGCAGCGGCATGGCGCGCTTGGCGCCAAGCGCCTTGCAGCCTTCGATGGCGCGTTCGACCGCGGCCTTGGCGCCGGCGATCACCACCTGGCCCGGGGAGTTGAAGTTTACGGCGCTGACCACCTCGCCTTGCGCCGCCTCGGCGCAGGCTGCCAGCACGTCGGCATCTTCCAGGCCGAGGATCGCGGCCATGGCGCCCTGCCCGGCCGGAACGGCCTCTTGCATCAACTGGCCACGGCGCTCCACCAGTTTCACCGCGTCGCCCAGACTCAGGCTGCCAGCGGCAACCAGGGCACTGTATTCGCCCAGGCTGTGACCGGCGACGAACGCCGGGCGCGCACCGCCTTCGGCCAGCCACAGGCGCCAGAGCGCGATCGAGGCGGTCAGGATGGCCGGTTGGGTTTTATCGGTCTGGTTGAGCTGCTCTTCCGGCCCCTGCTGGGTCAGTGCCCACAGGTCATAGCCGAGAGCATCGGAAGCTTCTTTGAAGGTTTCGAGGATCAGCGGGTATTGCGCGCCCAGCTCGGCCAGCATGCCGAGGGACTGCGAGCCCTGTCCTGGAAAGACGAATGCGAGGGAAGCAGACATGAAAACAAAGCCCCTAATGATCTTGTTGTCAAAAATTGACGCCCCTTGGGGACGCTAGGCCCTGTACGAAAAGTGCCTGCGCGACTTTTCGTACCAACCCTAGGAAACTGACAGTTGGATGGCGGCTTGAACCGACCGGTCACATTTAAGCACTGTCGGAGTAAAACGCCTAAGTTAACAAATCTTCGAGGCGCCCATGCAGGCGCCTGGGCAGGTTCTCCTGGATTTCGATCACCGCCCGGTTGATGGCACTCTGGAACCCCTCGGCGCCCGCCGAACCATGACTCTTGATCACGATGCCTTGCAGTCCGAGGAAACTCGCGCCGTTGTGCCGCGCTGGCGCCAGATCTGCCTGCAACCGACGCATCAACGGCAGCGCCAGGGCACCCACCACCTTTGAAGCCAGGCTTTGCCTGAACAGGGTTTCGATGCGCTGGCCGATCATGGTCGCCAGGCCTTCGCTGGACTTGAGCAGGATATTGCCGACGAAACCGTCGCACACCACCACATCCGCCTCGCCGCGGTACAGCCCGTCACCCTCGACGAAGCCGACGTAGTTGATGCCGGGGGCTTTTTGCAACAACGTGGCCGCAAGCTTGACCTGCTGGTTGCCCTTGATGTCTTCAGTGCCGATGTTCAGCAACGCCACCCGTGGGCGCACGATCCCCAGAGTCTCGGCCGCCACCGAGCCCATCACCGCGAACTGCAACAGGTGCTCGGCGCTGCAATCGACGTTGGCGCCCAGGTCGAGCAGTTGGCAAAAACCACGCTGGGTCGGGATCGCCGCCACCATCGCCGGCCGGTCGATGCCCGGCAGGGTCTTGAGCACATAGCGTGACAGCGCCATCAGCGCACCGGTATTGCCGGCGCTGACACACGCCTGCACCTTGCCGTCACGCAGCAGCTCAAGCGCCACCCGCATCGAGGCGTCGGGCTTGTTGCGCAGGGCCTGGGCCGGCTTTTCGTCCATGGTGATGACTTCGGACGCCGGGGTAATGGTCAGGCGCGCGCGATCGACAGCCGATTGGCCGCTGAGCATGTCTTCCAGGAGGGAGGGTTGACCAACGAGGGTCAGGTGCAGCGAGGGCGTAGCATTCAGACAAGCGAGGCTGGCCTGAACAATGCTGCGGGGACCGAAGTCCCCGCCCATTGCGTCAATCGCGATGACTTGAGCGGACAAGGATTACTCGTCAGCGCCCTTGTCGATCACTTTACGACCACGGTATACGCCTTCTGGCGATACGTGGTGACGCAGGTGAACTTCACCGGTGGTTTTTTCTACAGACAGGGTGCTAGCCTCGAGAGCGTCGTGGGAACGGCGCATGTCACGGGCAGAGCGGGATTTTTTGTTCTGCTGAACAGCCATAATTGATTAACTCCTAAACGTTTGGGTCACGCTTTAACTGCGCCAATACACTGAACGGGTTGGACCGCGTTACCTCGTCCTCGCTCGGTTCGGGCTCATCTGCTCCCGCCGGCTGCTGGCATTCTTCCGGATGATGAGCAGGCACAATGGGCAAGGCGAGCAGAAGCTCCTCCTCGATCAGTGACTGCAGATCCAATGGATCTTCGCCCAGTTCCAGCACGTCATAACCTTTCGGCAACGACTGGGTATTCGCACCCTCCTTCACCACGGCGTAACTGCATTCGCTGTGGATCGGCAGGGTGACCAGCTCAAGACAACGCTGGCAAACCATTTTGACTTCAGTGTCGATAAAGCTGTGGATCACCACAGATTTACGTTCATCTCGTTCAAAAACGAATTTGGCCTGGACCGTACCGACATCGTCGGAAAGCGGGTCGCAGAGTCTCTTCAAATCGGCCAGCAGCAGTTCACCTTGAAGGGTGGTGCCACGATCAGCCAATTTGCGCGGGTCAACGTGAGGTGGAATCGGGTCATTCAACATAGGCGCAGCATTATAGGGATGCACCGGGCCATGTCAAAGGAAATTCAGCCCTGTCCGTCACTTGCGCGCCTCGTTAGAATTCGCCCCTGCTTCTTGGAGATGCCCATGCTGCCATTATTACTTGCTTCCAGCTCAGTCTACCGACGGGAATTGTTGAGCCGCCTGGGGCTGCCGTTCGTCTGCAGCTCGCCAGACATCGACGAAAGCCACCGCCCCGGCGAGCCCGCCGAGGAGTTGGTCAAGCGCCTGGCCCGGGAAAAAGCCCTGGCGCTGGCCGACAGCCACCCGGCACACCTGATCATCGGTTCAGACCAGGTAGCGGTGCTCGGCGAGCGCATTCTGGGCAAGCCCCATACATTCGAGAATGCCCGCGAACAACTGCTGGCCGCCAGCGGCACCCGGGTTACTTTCCTGACCGGCCTGGCACTGCTCAACAGCCAGACAGGCGCCTGTCAGGTCGATTGCGTTCCGTTTACCGTCAATATGCGCACCCTGGAGCCGGAGCGCGTCGAACGCTACCTGCGCGCCGAACAACCTTACGACTGCGCCGGCAGCTTCAAGGCGGAAGGGCTGGGGGTCAGCCTGTTCCAGAGCACCGAAGGCCCGGACGCCACCAGCCTGATCGGCCTGCCGCTGATTCGTCTTGTGGATATGTTGCTGGCAGAGGGCGTGCAAATACCCTGAGTCATCACCCCTTCCAAGCAGACACTGAACCTGTGGCGCATGCCATCAGCGTAGCGTCGGCCCCTGGAAGCCCATCCACATTGCCAGACGCTCGGCAATACTCGCCCCGAGCTTTTTCGAGAAGCGATCGAATGGCGACTCCTCAATGGTGAAGTCCACCAGCTCTTTCTGACCAATCACATCCCGCGCCACCGAGCTGGCACTGCCCAGGCCATCGATCAGGCCCAACGGCAGCGCCTGCTCTCCCGACCAGACCAGCCCGGAAAACAGTTCCGGATGCTCCTTGTCCTTCAGGCGCTCACCCCGCCCCTTCTTGACGCTGGCGATGAACTGCTTGTGAGTCGTGTCGAGCACGCCCTGCCAAAAAGCGGTTTCCTCCAGCTTCTGCGGCTGGAACGGATCAAGGAAGGACTTATGCTCACCAGATGTATAGACCCGACGCTCAACACCAAGCTTGTCCATCGTCCCGACAAACCCATAGCCGGCCGCCGTCACACCGATAGAACCCACCAGACTAGCCTTGTCAGCATAGATCTGATCGGCGGCACTGGCGATGTAATAGGCACCGGAAGCGCCGAGATCAGAGATCACAGCGTAGACCTTGATCTCCGGGTGCAAGCCGCGCAGCCGGACGATCTCATCGTACACGTACCCCGATTGCACCGGACTGCCGCCCGGACTATTGATGCGCAGCACCACGCCCTTGACCTTCGAATCCTCGAAAGCCGCCCGCAGACTGCCGACAATATTGTCCGCGCTGGCAGGCTCCTTGTCGGCAATCATGCCTTCGATATTGATCAGCGCGGTGTAGGCCGATCCGCTGACGGCGCTCTTTTCAACCGACATCAGCGGCGTGAACAACGCCAGCGCAAGAAACAGGTAAACGAACGTCAGGAGCTTGAAGAAAATACCCCAGCGACGGGAACGGCGGTGTTCCTGCACGCTGGCCAGCAAGGTCTTCTCCAACAGCTTCCAGCTTTTGTCGTCACCGCTTTCGGCGCTTGCCTTGGCAGGTGCTTTCCATTCATCGGTCATGCATGCATCCCCAGCAGAACTTAATAGGCCCGCCCGCTCAGCCAGGCGTGCAACTCAGGAAAATGATCAATCGACAATCGCGGCTCGAACGCCTGTAGCGCCTGGATCGTCTGGGCTCCGTAGCTGACAGCCACCGAACCCATGCCGGCATTGCGCGCCATCTGCAGGTCGAACGATGAGTCCCCCACCATCAGCGCGTGCTCCGGACGCACATTGCAATGCGCCAGGATCTGCTCAAGCATCAGAGGGTGGGGTTTGCTGGCAGTTTCATCGGCAGCACGAGTGATATCAAAATAATCGTCCCAGCCATGGGATTTCAGCACCCGATCCAGGCCACGCCGCGCCTTGCCGGTCGCGACCGCCAGGTGATAGCCCTCGGAACGCAGGGCCTGCAGGGTGTCCACCACGCCGTCGAACAACGGAGAAGGCTCGGCCTCCAGTACGATGTAATGGTCAGCGTAATGCTGGCGGAAAACTACCAGCGCTTCGTCATCGATCTCGGGATAGAGACTGCGGATGGCCTCTGGCAGCCCAAGACCGATAATCCCTTTCACCGCCAGGTCGTCGCACCGGGCAAAACCCGAACGGTCCGACGCAGCATGCATCGATTCCACGATACGGCCGATGGAATTGGCCAGGGTGCCGTCCCAATCGAAGATCAGCAACTTGTAGTCAGAGTGCACTCAAGCGCTCCACGGTCTTGGCCCACATTTCATCCACCGGAGCCTGCAATTTCAGCTCGCCACCATCGGGCAGCGGCACGGTCAGCATGTAGGCATGTAGAAACAGGCGCTTGCCGCCCAGGTCGCGAATCTCTTTGGTGAAATCATCATCGCCGTACTTGCTGTCACCGGCGATGCAATGCCCGGCGTGCAGGGTATGGACGCGGATCTGATGGGTACGCCCCGTTACCGGCTTGGCCTCGACCATGGTTGCGAACTCGCCGAAGCGACGCAGCACCTTGAACACGGTCAGCGCTTCCTTGCCTTCATCGTTGACTTCGACCATGCGCTCGCCCGAGCGCAGGTTGCTCTTGAGCAGCGGTGCACGGACCTGCTTGATGGAGGTCGCCCAATGACCACGGACCAGCGCCATGTAGCGCTTGTCCACGCCGTCGCCGCGCAACTGTTCATGCAAGTGACGCAGCATGCTGCGCTTCTTGGCGATCATCAGCAGGCCGGACGTGTCGCGGTCCAGGCGATGGACCAGCTCCAACTCCTTGGCATCCGGACGCAACTGACGAAAGGCTTCGATCACGCCGAAATTCAGCCCGCTACCGCCGTGAACCGCAATGCCTGCGGGCTTATTGATCACGATCAGGGCTTTGTCTTCGTAGACGATCGCAGCTTCGAGGCGTTGCAGCAGGCCTTGGGCCACCGGCACCGGCTCATCGCGTTCGGGCACGCGAACCGGCGGCACGCGCACGATATCACCGGCCTGAAGCTTGTACTCGGGCTTGGTCCGCCCCTTGTTCACCCGCACTTCGCCTTTGCGCAAGATGCGGTAAATCAAGGTCTTGGGCACGCCTTTGAGTCGGGCCAGGAGGAAATTGTCGATTCGTTGGCCGGCATATTCCGGCGAGACCTCGAGCAGTTGAACGCCAGGGGTCGAAGGGGCAGTAGTTGTCATGGCGGCGATCATAACAATTTTTTATGGAATTGAAGCACTTAATCATTGCTGCTATAGTCGCGAACGCCGCCAAAAGTGGCTGGACAGCGGACTAACGGTCAAAAACCGGCCCTGACCAACGCAATTCACGAGGACGAGAGGCCGTCCTACGAGGCTTTCGCTACGTAACGGTAGAGTTTGCAGGTGTAACGAGCGCAGGTGACATGAGGCCTGAAATACGCCGCAAAGCAGAGTTCTGACTCGCCTTGCGCGCCACATTCACGGCCAGTTCACAAAGTGCAGTCAGCTGCAGACGACCCCGAGCGAAAGCTTCGGAAACAACGCCTAAATGAGCCATGATGCGTGACCTCCCCTTTCGGAGCTCACGGTAAATGCCAACCCGCTGCGGATTCTGCGCGCGGCAGCACCCGAATTATCAGGGATACGTGTAGGGTGGAGATGTACAACCGTCGGACTGTGTAGCACTAGGCTTATATTTAGACGCTTCATCTCGTCCACAGGCGCCGGTTGATTCCTCCTCCTGACTGAGTGCTTGAGTACCAGCAAGCAGGACGCGTCCGTCGCGACTTCGCCATCATTGGGTCGAACTCGCTGGACACTGGAATGGCCCCGCCTCCTCCAGGACGCACCTGACACCGACCGTGAGAAGTCGTGTGTGCCGAACGCCGTTTCCGGCAGCCCGGAAACCGACGGTACTACATGAAAAGAATGCTGATTAACGCAACTCAACCCGAAGAGTTGCGTGTTGCACTGGTAGACGGCCAGCGCCTCTACGACCTGGATATCGAATCCGGTGCACGCGAGCAGAAGAAGGCCAACATCTATAAAGGCCGGATTACTCGCATCGAACCAAGCCTTGAGGCTGCCTTTGTCGATTTCGGCTCCGAGCGCCACGGCTTCCTGCCCCTCAAAGAAATCTCCCGCGAATACTTCAAGAAAACCCCTGAAGGCCGCGTCAACATCAAGGACGTCCTGAGCGAAGGCCAGGAAGTCATCGTTCAGGTCGAAAAAGAAGAGCGTGGCAACAAGGGCGCCGCCCTGACCACCTTCATCAGCCTGGCCGGCCGTTACCTGGTCCTGATGCCGAACAACCCGCGTGCCGGTGGCATCTCCCGCCGTATCGAAGGCGAAGAGCGCAACGAACTGCGTGAAGCCCTCAACGGCCTGGTTGCCCCTGCCGACATGGGCCTGATCGTTCGCACTGCCGGCCTTGGCCGCAGCAGCGAAGAAATGCAGTGGGACCTCGATTACCTGCTGCAACTGTGGACCGCCATCAAAGAAGCCTCGCTGGATCGCTCCGCGCCGTTCCTGATCTACCAGGAAAGCAACGTGATCATCCGCGCCATTCGCGATTACCTGCGCCAGGACATCGGCGAAGTGCTGATCGACAGCGTCGAAGCCCAGGACGAAGCCCTGACCTTCATTCGCCAGGTGATGCCGCAGTACGCCAGCAAGATCAAGCTCTACGAAGACAGCGTCCCGCTGTTCAACCGCTTCCAGATCGAAAGCCAGATCGAGACCGCGTTCCAACGCGTCGTCGAGCTGCCGTCCGGCGGTTCCATCGTCATCGATCCGACCGAAGCCCTGGTGTCCATCGACATCAACTCGGCCCGCGCCACCAAAGGCAGCGACATCGAAGAAACCGCCCTGCAGACCAACCTGGAAGCGGCCGAGGAAATCGCCCGTCAGCTGCGCCTGCGTGACATCGGCGGCCTGATCGTCATCGACTTCATCGACATGACGCCGGCCAAGAACCAGCGCGCCGTGGAAGAAAAAGTCCGCGAGTGCCTGGAAGCGGACCGCGCCCGCGTACAGGTCGGTCGCATCTCGCGCTTCGGCCTGCTGGAAATGTCCCGTCAGCGCCTGCGTCCATCCCTGGGCGAAAGCAGCGGCATCGTCTGCCCACGCTGCAACGGCACCGGCATCATCCGTGACGTCGAGTCGCTGTCCCTGGCGATCCTGCGCCTGATCGAAGAAGAAGCCCTGAAAGACCGCACCGCCGAAGTGCGCGCCCAGGTGCCGATTCCGGTCGCCGCGTTCCTGCTCAACGAAAAACGCAACTCGATCACCAAGATCGAACTGCGCACTCGCGCCCGTATCGTCATCCTGCCGAACGACCACCTCGAGACGCCACACTTCGAAGTGCAGCGCCTGCGCGATGACAGCCCGGAAGCCCACACCAACCAGTCCAGCTACGAAATCGCCGCGGCCGCTGCCGAAGTCGAAGACGTCCAGCCGGCTGCCGCCACCCGTACCCTGGTTCGCCAGGAAGCCGCGGTCAAGACTGCCCCGGCCCGTGCCAACGCTCCGGTCCCGACCGAAGTGGCCGCTCCGGTTGCCGCACCGGCCGCCGCCCCTGAGCCAAGCCTGTTCAAAGGCCTGGTGAAGTCGCTGGTCAGCCTGTTCGCCACCAAGGAAGAACCCGCCGCACCGGTCGTCGTTGCCAAGCCTGCCGCCCCTGAGCGTCCAGCCCGCAACGAGGAGCGCCGCAACGGTCGCCAGCAGACCCGCAACCGCAACGGTCGCCGCGACGAAGAGCGCAAGCCTCGCGAAGAACGTGCGCCACGTGAAGAGCGTGCACCGCGTGAAGAACGTGCCCCACGCGAGCCACGTGAAGAACGCCAGCCTCGTGAAGTCCGTGAAGACGCGCCAGCCGTAGCCCGCGAAGAGCGTGCACCGCGTCCACCGCGTGAAGAGCGTCAACCGCGCGCACCGCGTGAAGAACGCAAGCCGCGTGGCGAGCGTGAAGAACGTGTCCGCGAACTGCGCGAGCCACTGGATGCCGCTCCGGCCGTTGCAACTGCCGTCGCTGAAGAGCGTCCGGCTCGCCAGCCACGTGAAGAACGCGCACCGCGTCCGCCGCGTGAAGAACGTCAACCACGGGCCGAACAGGCAGCCACTGCAAGCGAAGAAGAAGTGCCGAACGCCGCAGAACAACTGTCGGAAGACGGCCAGGACACCGCCGAAGGCGACCGTCCACGCCGCCGCTCCCGTGGCCAACGTCGTCGCAGCAACCGTCGTGAGCGTCAACGCGACGCCAACGGCAATGTGATCGAAGGTTCGGAAGAGTCCGAATCCGCCGAGAACGCCGAAGCGCCAAGCGCCGCCGACCTGGCTGCCGGTCTGGCCGTGACTGCGGCCGTCGCCAGCAGCGCAATCAGCGCGCCGGCCGAAGCCCAGGCCAACGAGCAAGCCGAACGCGCCACCGCCGCTGTGGAACATGCGCCGGTTGTCGAAACCCCAGTGGTCGAAGCGTCCACCCCAGTCGAAGTATCTGCTTCGCCGGAAGTGGAAGTCGCCCCGGTTCGTGAAGCCCAGCCTGAAGTCGAAGCTGTTGTCGAGCCTGCCCCGGTCGTCGAACAGCCAGTGGTTTCCGCAGAGCCAGCCGTCGAAGCTGCCGCACCGGTACAGGCTCCAGAGCCGGTCCGTGAAGAGCAGACTGCGTTCAACTGGCACGCCGAGCCGGCCGAGCCAGCTCCCGTCGCGGAACCTGAGCCGACCCCAGAGCCGGTGAAAGCAGCCGAGCCACAAGTGGTCGAGGCTGCGCCAGTGGTGGAAGCCCCTGTGGTTGCCGAAGCGCCAGCCCCTGTGCAAGAGCCGGCACCCGCCAGCGCCCTGACCGCAAACGGCCGCGCGCCAAACGACCCGCGTGAAGTACGTCGTCGCAAGCGTGAAGCCGAGCGTCTGCAGAAGGAAGCCGAGGCGGCCGCTGCTGCACAAGCACCAGCCGCCGAGCCGGCCCCGGCAGTGGAAGTGGTCGAGGCAGCCCCTGCCCCGGCCGCTGAAACGGCTGCTGAGCCAGCTCCGGCTGAATTGGCTCCGGTGATCGACGAACCTCAACCGTTCGCCGAAGAAATCACACCGCGCCACACTGAAGCCTTGGAAAAAGAGCACGAGCCTAAGCCTCACGCCTGATTCCACCGCCCAGTAAAAAGCCCCGCCTGGTCATGCCAGGCGGGGCTTTTTTATGGATGGCATTTAAGCACCTGACACCCAATCCCCTGTGGGAGCGAGCCTGCTCGCGATTGCGGTGGATCTGTTTGTATCGATGGCGAATGCTAGATCGCTTTCGCGAGCAAGCCCGCTCCCACAGGGGATTGGCGGGGGTGTTATTTGAAGACCAACGCCTCAGGTACGTCGACGTCCCAGGTTACGCCGGGATCGTCCACGCTCACCTCGACCACTTGCGCCCCGGCAAACAAGACCTTGGCGCCGCGATCTCCAGTCAGTGTCGTTAATTTCGGACCAAAGACACGGCCAAACCCCACAGGATGCCCGTACTCACCCGCAAGAACCGGCACACAGATACCGTCCTCGCGAACCCCGGCGGCGACCTGCTCATAGCTCGACGGCAGGATGAACGGCATGTCGCCCAGCACGATCAGCCAGCCATCAAGGTCCGAACAGGCCCGGACACCGGCAGCAAGGCTGTCACCCAGGCCCGGCGAGTCCATTTCCACGAAATCGCAGCCATAAGCCTGGGCCATGCGTATGACCTGTGGCCGATCGCTGCTCGTCACCAACACACGCTTTTCCAGCGATGCAGGCAGGTTCACCAGCACCTGCTCGATCACCGAACGAACAGCACCGTCGCGTCCCGTGCAGTCGGCCAGCAACTTATCCTTGTCAGGACCTGCCACCTGCCGGAAACGACTACCCGATCCAGCGGCGAGAATGATCACGCCAATCGATCCGTCCATGTCCCCTCCTTGCTCGTGAGTTACAGCGGCTTTTTCTGACGCAGCGCTACGCCATTCTTGATGGCGACGATTTCAGCCAGTAACGACAAGGCGATTTCCGCCGGGGTGTGGCTGCCGATGTGCAGGCCTATCGGCCCATGCAGGCGTTCGATGGCCTCTGCTGACAAGCCTAGCTGAGCCAGGTTATCCCGGCGCTTCTGGCTGTTGACCCGCGAGCCCAGCGCCCCGACATAAAACGCCTTGGAGTCCAACGCCGTGAGCAGCGCCATGTCGTCCAGGCGCGGATCGTGGGTCAAGGCAACGATGGCCGTGCGTTCGTCGGTCTGGATATTCAGCACGGCCTCATCGGGCATGCCCGGGACGAAACGGCCATGCTGCTCTTCCCAACCGTAGACAAACTCCTTGCGTGGATCGCAGATCAGCACCTCGAAGTCCAGCAAGCGGGCCATTTCCGCCACATAACGCGACAGTTGCCCGGCGCCGATCAGCAACAGCTGCCAACGCGGGCCATAGATCGCCCGCAAGACCTGTCCGTCGAATGCCAAGGCATCCGTCTTGCTGGCGGTTGTCAGCACCACATCACCACTGGCGACCGTCAGCTCACGGGCGACGATCTCATGGGCTTCACAGCGCTCCAGCAGTTCAGCCACCCATTGCGGATCGCCGACCCGCTCTTCGGTCAGGCGCAGGGTCCCGCCGCAGGGCAGGCCGAAACGCGCCGCTTCCTCGCGAGTCACGCCATAGGTGACCATCTGCACCGGCGGCCCCTCGGCCGGAATGCGGCCGTCGTGCAGCCGGGCGATCAAGTCATCTTCGACACAGCCGCCCGACACCGAGCCAATCACCACGCCGTCTTCACGCAAGGCCAGCATTGCCCCCGGAGGCCTTGGCGCGGTCCCCCAGGTCTGGACCACAGTGAACAACACCACCCGCTGTCCGGCGCGGCGCCATTCCAGCACACTGCGCAGGACGTTCAGATCAACGCTGTCCATCAGGCCTGGGCCTGTTGCCAGCCTTGTAGCTGGTAGCGTACGGGAAGATTGCGGATGCGCTTGCCGGTGGCGGCGAAAATCGCGTTGCACAGCGCCGGCGCAATCGGCGGCACGCCCGGTTCACCAACCCCGCCCAATGGCACCTCGCCTGGTGGCGTGACCAGATGCACCGCTACCTCCTTCGGCGCCAGCGACATGCGCGCCACTTCGTACATGTGGAAGTTGTCCTGCTGGACCTTGCCGTCCTTGAAACTGATCTCGCCGACCATCGCATTGCCCAGGCCCATGACGCAGGCGCCTTCGAACTGCGAACGGATGCGCTCCGGGTTGATCTGCGGGCCGCAATCCACGGCGATATCGGCCTTGTGCACGATCACCGTGCCATCGTCCTTGACCTCCACCTCGATCACCGCCGCGACATACGTGACGAAACTGTAATGCACCGCCAACCCCAGGCCACGGCCCTTGGGCAGTTGACGCCCCCAACCGGCGGCTTTCGCAGCGGTTTCCAGCACCGTGCGGATCCGCGCCGTATCGATGGGATAACGTTCGGGGGATTCGCCATAGTTCCACTCTTCGCTCAACGTACGAGGATCGATCCTGCGGTCCGGGCCGAGCAATTTAATCTGATACTTCAGCGGATCCTGACCGGCCTTGTGGGCCAATTCGTCGATGAAACTCTGGATCGCGAAGCCATGGGGAATGTTCGACACCGAGCGGTACCAGCCCACCCGGGTGTGCGCCACTGCCTCAGGGTTTTCCAGACGCAGGTTGGGAATGGCATAGGCCAGGTTGGTCAGGCCCATGCCCACTTCGAACGGTGCTTCGTGGGTCATGCCCGGCGCAAACAGCGCGGTGATACTCGGCGCCACGGTGCGGTGCAACCAGCCGGACGGCATGCCGTCCTGGTTCAACCCGGCCTTGAGGTATTCGACCGACACCGTGTGAAAGTACGAGTGATGGATGTCGTCTTCGCGGGTCCACTGCACGCGGATTGGCTGGCCTGGAAACTCCTTGGCCAAGACCGCCGCCTCGACGACGAAATCCGGCTTGGACTTACGCCCGAAACCACCGCCCAGCAGCGTGATGTTCACCGTGACCTTCTCGAAGGGAATGCCCAGCCGTTCAGCGAGACGCTCGCGGGTGACCTGCGGGGCCTGGCTCGGCGCCCAGGCTTCGAGCTGGCCATCCTTGAACCGGGCGACCGCGACCATGGGTTCCATCGGCGATTGGGACAGGTGCGGCAGGTAATACGTCGCCTCCAGGGCGGAGTCGGCCTTGCTCAGCGCATCGTCCAGATCGCCAGTGCTGCGCACGACTTTCCCGGGCTTGAGGGCCGCTGCCTCCAGTTCCTTGCGATAGGCAACGGAGTCATAGCCGGCATTCGGGCCGTCGTCCCACTCGATTTTCAGCGCTTCGCGGCCCTTGATCGCCGCCCAGGTGTTCTTCGCCACCACCGCTACGCCGCCCAGGGGCTGGAACTCCGAGGGCAACGGCCGCCCTTCGATCTGCACCACCTTGACCACGCCCGGTACCTTCAGCGCGGCGCCACTGTCCACGGTCTTGACCTTGCCGCCATAGACTGGCGGGCGAGCCACCACGGCATAAAGCATGCCGTCCAGGTGCACGTCGGCCCCAAACACAGCACGACCGTTGACGATATCCGCGCCGTCGATGGCCCGGGTCGCTTCCTTGCCAATGTAGCGAAACTCCGAAGGCTGCTTGAGGCGCAAGCTGTCGCGGGCCGGCACCGGCAGCGCACTGGCTGCAGCAGCCAAGGCGCCATAACCCAGTTCACGACCGGAAGGCTGGTGCACCACTTTGTGCAATTGTGCCCGGCATTCAGTCGCCGGGACGTTCCACTGTGCAGCGGCAGCTTGTTCCAGCATGGTCCGGGCGGCAGCACCACAGCGACGCATCGGTTCGTACCAGTGACGCATGCTGCGTGAGCCGTCGGTGTCCTGGTTGCCGAAGCGAGCCTCATCGGCCGGCGCCTGCTGCACCTTGACCTGGGCCCAATCAGCGTCCAGTTCATCGGCCACCACCATGCTCAAGCTGGTGCGGATGCCCTGGCCCATTTCCGAGCGGTTGCAGATCACCGTCACGCGGCCATCGGCGGCGATGCTCACATAGACCTTCGGATCGTCGACCGCGCCGTGGGGCATGCCCTCGGCACCGTATTTTTTCTCTTCGGCGAAGGCGTCCGGCAGGCCCCAACTGGCGGCCAGCACCAGTACCCCGGTGGCGCTGGCGCCCTTGAGGAAGCCGCGACGGCTGAGGTTGCTCAGCATGAAATCAGTGGGCAAACGGCTCATGCCTTGGCCTCCTTCAGATGAGTGGAAGCCTGGCGAATAGCGGTCTTGATCCGGTTGTAGGTGCCGCAGCGGCAGAGGTTGCCGACCATGGCTTCTTCGATCTGCTCATCGCTCGGGTTGGGGTTGGTCTTGAGCAAGGCGGTCGCGGACATGATCTGCCCGCCCTGGCAGTAACCGCACTGGGCCACGGCGGTATCGAGCCAGGCCTTCTGGACGATCTGCCCGACCGGATCGGCGTGAAGCTCGTCGATGGTGCTGATGTCCTGTCCTTTCACCGAACCGATCGGCGTAATGCAACTGCGTGCCGGGGCGCCGTCGATGTGAATGGTGCACGCCCCGCACAGGCCCATGCCGCAGCCGAACTTGGTGCCGTTGTAACCGGCGACGTCCCGAATCGCCCACAGCAGCGGCATGTCCTCGGTCACATCCAGTTGATGGTCTTTTCCATTGAGTTTCAGGGTAATCATGGGCACGCCCGCATAGTATTGGAGTTATGGGGTCGAGCAATCTGCCGCTTGGGTAACGGTTCGGTCGTCGCAGACTGGCTCAGGCTGATCGGGCTCTCTTATGCAGACATGCAGAGCGTCTGCACCGGGCCTTCTATGATGCGATGCTGGCATCTTCAGCTGGCTAAATTAACCCAGGATGACGCAAAACGCCCTGCACAATCCTGCACAAATGATCCTGTGCAGGACAATGCAGGGCGTTTTTCCGCAACCGTTGCACAGGCGCGACTCAGTACCGGTTGGGCTCCATTTCCAGATCGACCTGGAAACGTTCGGCAATGTCTTTCTGGATGCGCTGGGCCAGATCCAACAGTTGCGAGCCCGTGGCGCCACCGTAGTTAACCAGCACCAATGCCTGCAACTTGTGCACCCCGGCATCGCCCTCGCGAAAGCCCTTCCACCCCGCCCGCTCGATCAACCAGCCGGCGGCGATTTTCATCTGGCCTTCAGGCTGTGGATAAGCCACCAGGTCCGGGTACTGCTCCTTGAGCCAGGCCACGTGCGCAGCCGGCACCAGCGGATTCTTGAAGAAGCTGCCGGCATTGCCCAGCACGGCCGGGTCCGGGAGTTTTTCGCTGCGGATGCTGCAAATGGCCCGGCTGACATCGCTGGGCGTCGGCTGGTCGATACCTTGCTCGGTCAAGCGTTGACGGACCGGGCCGTATTCCAGATGCAGGTGTGCGGCGCGACTGAGTGCAAAACGTACCCGCAGGATCAACCAGCGACCGGCCTGCTGTTTGAACACGCTGTCGCGATAGGCAAAACGGCACTCGTCGAGACTGAACTCGCGTAACTCGCCGGTCTGGCGATCCAAGGCGGTGAGGCCGGCGAAGACGTCCTTGATCTCCACGCCGTAGGCACCGATGTTTTGCATCGGGGCTGCGCCTACGGTTCCGGGGATCAGGCTGAGGTTTTCCAGGCCCGACCAGCCTTGGGCCAGTGTGTACTGGACAAACGGATGCCACGGCTCCCCGGCTTCGGCCTCGACCACCACTCGCTCGCCGTCATCGCTGAGCAATCGAATCCCCTGGCTTGCCATGCGCAACACCAGGGCATCGATGTCACCGGTCAGCAGCAGGTTGCTACCGCCGCCGATCACCAGCAGCGGCACTTCATGCCCGACGGCATAGGCCAGCGCCTGACGAACGTCGTCATCATGATGGGCTTCGGCGAACAACCGGGCGCTGACATCCACGCCGAAACTGTTGAAAGGCTTGAGGCTCACGCCGGCCTGTAGCTGCAAGGTCATAACCGCCCCTTCAATTCAATCACCAGGCGATCCGTGGCGCGCTCGATCAGGTCCAGTACCTGTTCGAAACCCTGCTCGCCGTCGTAGTACGGGTCCGGCACGTCATCGAGTTCAGCCTCGTAGCGCCGCAGGAACAAGTCCAGCTCGGCCCTGCCGTTGGCCGGTTGCAGCGCCTTGAGGTTGCGCAGGTTACTGCTGTCCATCGCCAGGATCAGGTCGTAGGTGGCGAAGTCGGCGCGGCTGACCTGACGCGCCCGCTGGGCCGACAGATCGTAGCCACGCTTCAAGGCCGCCGCCAGGCTGCGCTTATCCGGCGCCTTGCCCACATGCCAGTCGCCGGTACCTGCTGAGGCAACTTCCACCTGCTCCGCCAACCCGGCCTCGCGCAGCTTGTGTCGCAGGATGCCTTCGGCGGTTGGCGAACGGCAGATGTTGCCGAGGCAGACGAACAGGACCCGCATCAGGCCTCCAGCAGGCGACGAACGCGCTCGAGATCTTCAGGGGTGTCGACGCCGGTCGGCGGGGCGATCAAGGCATCGGCGACATGAATCCGCACGCCGTGCCAGAGCGCACGCAGCTGCTCCAGGGACTCGGTGTTTTCCAGCCAGCACGGCCCCCAGGCAACAAAGTCCTGAAGGAAACCGGCGCGGTAGGCATAGATGCCAATGTGGCGGCGATACGGCACGCCGTCGGGCATCACATCGCGACTTTGAGCGAATGCGTCCCGGGCCCAGGGCAACGTGGCGCGGCTGAAGGTCAAGGCCAGGCCGTTGAGGTCACTGACCACCTTCACCACGTTAGGATTGAACAGGGTTTGTACGTCCTCGATCGGCTCGGCCAGGGTGGCCATGCGCGCCTCGGTGTGGGCGGCAAGGTTCTCTGCAACCTGATCGATCACGCTGGGCGGGATCAACGGTTCGTCGCCCTGCACGTTGACGACGATAGCATCAGGCGCCAGGCCCAGCTTGGCCGCGACTTCCGCCAGGCGATCGGTGCCGGAGTTATGGTCTTCACGTGTCATGACCACCTCGGCGCCGAACCCCTTGCAGGCCTCGACGATGCGCGCATCGTCGGTCGCCACCACCACGCGCTGGGCGTTGCTCTTGCAGGCTTGTTCCCATACGTGTTGGATCATCGGCTTGCCAGCGATCGACAACAATGGTTTACCCGGCAGGCGCGTCGAAGCGAAGCGCGACGGAATCACAACGGTGAAGGCTACGCTCATTTATCCAGGCGCTCGTCGGCGGTCAGGGTACGGGCTTCGCTTTCCAGCATCACCGGGATGCCGTCGCGAATCGGATAGGCCAGGCCGGCGCCCTTGCTGATCAGCTCAGTCTTGTCGGCGCTGAGCTTGAGTGGGCCTTTGCAGACCGGGCAGGCCAGAATGTCGAGCAATTTGGTGTCCATGAGATTCCCTTGTAATGAAGGTTTAAGGCAGAAGTCGATCCGGCAACAGGCGCATCAGCTGCGTATCGAGCCAGGCCGCGAAGGCCGGCGAAGGCACAGCATCCACCGCCAGGTACCACCAGTCGGGCGCGGCGAAGGCACGGCATTTGACCGCGTCCTTTTCTGTCATGACCACGGGCAGCGGCGGCGTGAAGCTCAACGCCTGGGCGCTGTATTGAGCGTGGTCAGCGAACCCGTGCGGTATTGGCCGCCAGTGTAGCGTTTCGAGGGTGTTGAAGAAACGCTGGGGATTGCCGATGCCAGCCACGGCGTGCAGGGCCTGGCCGGCTGGAAAGTGGTCGAGGGGACGCCGTTCGCCGCTGATCAGGTTGACCAGCGCCGTGGGCCGCAACTGGAAGGCAAAACCGTCTTCGCGATCCGCGCTGGCACCGTTGAACAGCACGGCGTCGACCGATTGCAGGCGTTCCACGGGCTCGCGCAACGGACCGGCGGGCAGGCAGCGCCGATTGCCCAGGCCGCGGGCGTTGTCGATCAGCACCAGCTCAAGGTCCCGGGCCATGCGGTAATGCTGCATGCCATCGTCAGAGAGCATCAGGTCCAGCGGTTCAGCCTCCGCCAACGCTCGGATCGCGCGGCTGCGGTCGGGGTCGATCATCAACGGGACGCCGGTGCGCTGGACGATCAGCAGCGGCTCATCGCCTGCGACCTCAGCCCCCTGCTCGGCTTCGACGCGCCATGGCAGTTGTGGCGGCTTGGCGCCATAACCCCGGCTGACCACGCCGACTCGCAGGCCACTGCGTTGGCAATGCTCGATCATCCACAGGATCAACGGCGTCTTGCCAGTGCCACCGACCGTGATGTTGCCGACCACCACCAACGGCACCGGGGGCTGGTAGATCTGACCATCACCGGCCAGGAAACGCTCACGCTTGCCCACCACCACGCGCCGGTACAACCACTCCAGCGGCCGCAGCAGGGCCAGGGCCGGGTGACCCTGATACCACGCGGCGAGCAATCGATCGGACATGGCCATCAGGATGCAGGCGCCGCCTCGACCGTGGTCATGCGCAGATGACTGAAACCGAGCTTGCCGGCTGCGTCCATGGCGGTGATCACCGATTGATGGGGGGTCTTGCCGTCGGCACTGATGGACAACGGCAGGTTGGTGTCGCCGCCAGACTCTTTCTGCAAAGCGTCGATCAGGCTCGCCAGGTCACTCTTGGGCAGCAACTGGTTGTTCACCGAGAACGCCCCTTCGGCACTGATGGTGATCTCCAGGCTCTTGAGCTGCTGGTCTTCGGCCGGCGAGCCACTGACCGCTTGAGGCAATTCGACCTTGAGCTGGGTTTCCCGGGTGAACGTGGTGGTCACGACGAAAAACAACAGCAGGATGAACACCACGTCGATCAGCGACGCGAGGTTGATATCGATGGTTTCCCGTGGCTTGCGGCGGAATTTCACTTCTTGCCCCCGGCCAGGTCCACGTCACGATCGCCCTGCACCACTTCGACCAACTTGATGGCTTCCTGCTCCATGCCCACCACCAGTTCGTCGACACGCCGTTGCAGGAAGCGGTGGAAGAACACCGCCGGGATACCCACCATCAGGCCAGAGGCCGTGGTGATCAGCGCCTTGGAAATACCGCCCGCCAGCACCGCGGCGTTGGTGGTCATGCCGGAGGTGGTGAACGCACTGAAAATGTCGATCATGCCCAGCACCGTACCCAGCAGGCCCAGCAGCGGTGACATCGCGGCGATGGTGCCCAGGGCGTTGATGTAGCGCTCCAACTCATGGATGACCCGCGCGGCGGCTTCCTCGATGCACTCCTTCATGATCTCGCGACCATGCTTGGAGTTCGCCAGGCCGGCGGCGAGGATTTCCCCCAGTGGCGAACTGGCCCGCAGTTCCTTGAGCTTGTCCTTGTTCAGTTGCTTGTCCTTGATCCACACCCAGACCTGCCCGACCAGATGGTCCGGGGCGACTCGGCTGGCCCGCAGGGTCCACAGGCGCTCGGCAACGATACCTAGCGCCGCGATGGAACTCAGAATGATCGGCAACATCATCCAGCCGCCAGATTTGACCAATTCCCACACAGTGACTGCCCCCTCGAAAAAGTGCGCCACTTTATCACACAGACTCGCCTTGCAGACCCGCCCCGCCGATAAGGTCCTGGCCCCATTGAGTTGAATCAACGCGCGCCCGATAGCCCGGCCGGCGGCGGGTCGCGCCAATAACGCCGCAATCCGGCCTGGATGCGCGGCGGTTCGAAAGCGCCCAGTTGCAGACGAATGGCGCCCTGCTCGGCACTGTCATGGATCGCCATGCCTGAACGTCGATAGCGCGCCACGACCTGGGGATGAGGATGGCCGAACGAGTTGCCGTGGCCTCGGGAAATCAGCACCGAGTGCGGCTTGAGGCGCGACAACAGTGCCATCGATGAAGAACTGCGACTGCCGTGATGAGGCGCCGCCAGCCAGTGGATCGGCACGGCCAGGGGCCCGTCGAGCAAGGCACGCTCGGCATGGCTGTCGATATCGCCGGTCAGCAGCAGCCGCTCGCCGCCCGCCTCCACCAGCAGGACGCAGGACTTCTGGTTACTCTCGATGGCCGATGACCAGCGCCACAGCTCGAACCGCACGCCATCCCATTCCCAGGTAGTGCCGCTGTCGCACGACGCGGCCTGTAATTCGTCAGGTAATGCGGCGGGATCTCCGCTGATCACCCGCAGCGTCGGCAGCCCGTTGCGCACGGCCTGGGCACCGCCGGCGTGGTCGGCGTCGGCATGGCTGAGCAGCATCAGGTCCAACCCGCGCACCCCCAGCTTGCGCAAGGTCGGCAACACCACGCGTTCGCCCGCGTCGGAATCGCCGAAGCGAGGCCCTGCATCGTACAGCAGCGTATGCCCACGGGTGCGGACCAGCACGGCCAGCCCTTGGCCCACGTCCAAATGCCAGATCTCGGCTTGCGCTGGCGGCAGGGTTTCCCTGGGCGGGAACACCATCAGCAGCACCATCGGCCACCCGAGTACGCGCAACGGCACGCCTTTGGGCAACAGCAGTAAAAATGCACCGAGGGCTGCAACGCACCAGGCCCATAGCGGCACGGAAACGGGGATCCATGCGGGCAGGTGCCCGGCGATCAACGTCAGTCCGTTGAACAGCAGATCGAGCAACCCGCCGGCGATCCAGAGCAAACCTTCGCCGATCAAAGGCACGGGCAGCAGTGCCGTGCCGAGTAACGCCGACGGTAATACCAACAGACTGATCCAGGGCACCGCCAACAGGTTCACCAGCGGCCCGCTGAGGCTGACCGGCAGCCCCAATATCAATAACAGCGGGCACAAGCCGATTGCGACCAGCCATTGGGCGCGGGTCCAGGTTTGCCACCAGCGCCAAGGGCCCAGGCGTGCGCCGAAGGTGAACATCAGCACGGCAACCGCGGCAAACGACAACCAGAACCCCGGTCGCAGGCTGGCCAGCGGATCGAACACCAGCACCCCATTGAAGGCCAGCAGCCACGCCCACCACGGGTCTGGATGCTTGAAGCGCCAGCGCCACAAAAGCACCAGGCCGATCATTGCGCACGCCCGTCGTACTGGCACCTCGAAACCGGCGAGCAAGCCGTAGCCCAGGCCTGCGCTGAAGGCTAATGCGCAGGCCCAAGGCAACCAGGGCAGCCTCGCCGGCCACACGCCATAACGCGCCGCGCCCGCTACCGACAGATACACCAGGCCGGCGAGCAGGCCGATGTGTTGGCCCGATATCACCAGTAGATGCACGGTGCCGGTGTCTTGCAGTACCTGCCAGTCCTCGCGGCTCAAGCCGGCGCCGTCGCCCAGAACCAACGCAGCCAGCGCACCGGAGCGACCCTGAGCATCGACCTGCGCCAGTGCCCGGCGTATGCCATCGCGCCAGGCGCCTTGGGCCGGTTGCAGGCGATGGCCGTCCTTGACCGTGCCGGTCGCGCCGATGCCGCGGCTCAATAGCCAGGCCTGATAGTCGAAACCGTGCGGGTTCAGCAGCCCGGCGGGCCGTTTGAGCTTCACCGCAAGGCGCCAACGCTCGCCGCTGCTGACCGGCGGGCCGCCGAACCAGGCAAGGCGCATCAACTTTGGCAGGCGGGTTCGCCGCGACTGCCCTTCAGCCAGTTCGAAGCGCACCCCATGGTCACCGTACTGGGGCAAACCGACCACGCGCCCTTCGACCCAGCGGGTTTCCCCATCCAACGCGACAGGCAGCCGGTCGTTCAGGGCCAACTGCGCCGACAGGCAGGCCCAGGCCAACCCCAGCAGGAAAAAACCCAGCGGGTAAGTTCGAAATGGCAACACCATCAATGCCAGTACCGACATGACAGCCATCAGCCACAGCGGCGGCAGCGCCGGTAAAAAAATCGGGGCCACCAGCCCCAATGCAAGCGCGACCAACCCTATGCGCATAACCCGTCCTTGAAAGTCCCCTCTACAGGCTTAGCCGACCCGGGGCACCGTGGACGTTATCAATTGTCACAAAGTCTGAATCTGCCGAACGTAGAATCCAGACATACTTGCCGCCTATTGCTTTGCACCGACCGAGAAGCCTTATGCCCCGGCGCTTATTCAAACGTTACATGCCAGACCCAGAGAGCATTCGGGAACACAAATCCTTACGCTTTCTCGGCACCTTGTTGCACGATCCCAACCTGTGGCACCTCAATCGGCACTCGGTGGCCCGGGCGATGGCCGTTGGCCTGTTTGCCGCTTTCCTGCCAATCCCGTTGCAGATGTTGCTGGCCGCCGCGCTGGCCGTCGCAGTGCGGGGCAATATGCCGATTGCCGTAAGCCTGGTGTGGCTGACCAATCCGATCACCATGCCGGCGGTGTTCTTTTGCACTTACCAGACCGGCGCCTGGCTGATGGACGTGCCCGCCCGCACACTTCCGGACGAACTGACCTGGGAATGGATCAGCGGGCAGTTGTCCACCTTGTGGCAGCCGTTCCTGCTGGGTTCGGTGGTGACGGGCCTGGTGCTGGGCGCCCTGGCCTACTTCGTCACCATGAGTTATTGGCGCTGGTGGGTGACCCGGCAATGGAGACGGCGCAAGAAAAGCCGGATGTGAGATGCAAAAAAAGGCCTCCAGGGAATGGAGGCCTTTTTTGTGGTGCTATTGCTGTCGCCATCGCGAGCAGGCTCGCTCCCACAATGGAACGCATTTCAATGTGGGAGCGAGCCTGCTCGCGATGGCGATATATCAGTCAACACACATGTAGGATCAGGTACGCATCCCCCGCCCACTGACCAACAACCGCGCACAGCCGATATAGAGCACTACGGTCGCCACCAGCATGAAGGTAATCGCGACGCTGATCTTGATGTCCGAAACCCCGAGGATGCCGAAGCGGAAAGCGTTGACCATGTGCAGCACCGGGTTGGCCAGGGACACGGTCTGCCAGAACGGCGGTAGCAGGGAGATCGAGTAGAACACCCCGCCCAGGTAGGTCAGCGGCGTGAGCACAAAGGTCGGGATGATGGAGATATCGTCGAAGTTGCGCGCAAACACCGCATTGATGAACCCCAGCAGCGAAAAAATCGTGGCCGTGAGCACCACCACCAGCACCGTCACGCCCAGGTGATGCACCTGCAAGTGGGTGAAGAACAACGACAGCAGCGTCACGATCAGGCCCACCGCGAGGCCGCGCAACACACCGCCCAGGGTGTAGCCGATAAGGATCGTATGGGGCGAAACCGGCGAGACCATCAACTCTTCGATGGAGCGCTGGAACTTGCTGCCGAAGAAACTCGAGACCACGTTGCCGTAGGAGTTGGTGATCACCGACATCATGATCAGCCCCGGCACGATGTAGTCCATGTAGGTAAAGCCGCCCATGTCACCGATCTGCCGGCCGATCAAGTTGCCGAAGATCACGAAGTACAGAACCATGGTGATGGCCGGCGGTAGCAGAGTCTGCGGCCAGATCCGCATGAAGCGCCGGACTTCACGGTAAACGATGGTGTTGAGGGCGATCAGGTTGGGGCGCAGTTCGGAACTCATACCGCCACCTTCGCCAGGTTTTTCTCCACCAGGGACACGAACAACTCCTCGAGACGATTGGTTTTATTGCGCAGGCTCTGCACTTCAATGTTCTGCAAGGCCAGTTGAGCGAACAGCCCGGTGATACCGATGGATTTATCCACCTGGACTTCCAGGGTGTGGCTGTCCACCAGGCGGGCCGGATAACCGCTGATCTGCGGCGCCACTTTCAGGTCGTTCTTGAGGTCCAGCAGGAAGGTCTCGACATGCAGTTGGCTGAGCAACTGACGCATGCTGGTGTTCTCGACAATGGTGCCGTGGTCGATGATGCCGATGTTGCGGCACAACTGTTCGGCCTCTTCCAGGTAATGCGTGGTGAGGATGATGGTGATGCCCTTCTGGTTCAGCTCGGTCAGGAATGCCCACATCGAACGGCGCAACTCGATGTCCACACCTGCGGTCGGTTCGTCGAGGATCAGCAAGCGTGGTTCGTGCACCAGCGCACGGGCGATCATCAATCGCCGCTTCATGCCGCCGGACAACGAACGGGACGGCACGTCGCGCTTGTCCCACAGCCCCAACTGCGTCAGGTACTGCTCGGCACGCTCGTTGGCGACTTTCGGCGGGATGCCGTAGTAACCGGCCTGGGTCACGACAATGTCGAAAGTCTTTTCGAACTGGTTGAAGTTGAATTCCTGGGGCACCACGCCAATGCTCCGCTTGAGGGCGGCGGGCTGGCGATCCAGGTCATGGCCGAAGACATTCACCGTGCCGCTGGTTTTGTTCACCAGGGTGGAAAGGATGCCGATAGTGGTGGATTTGCCGGCACCGTTGGGGCCGAGCAAAGCGAAGAAGTCACCTTCGGCGACGTCCAGATCGATACCACTCAAGGCCTGGAAACCGTTGCCGTAGGTTTTGGTTAGCTGCCGGATGGACAGAGCGGAACTCATATCGGATTACGCACCAAGAAGGGAAGAAAAAGATAGATAAGGGCGCGCAGCGGGCAATACAACCATGACGCACGAAGGCCATGGTGCGTGGCCTCGCCGCGCAAGTACAGTCAAGCGTGTCGATAGTAAGTATTAAGTCAACGCGGTCATGACCGCCTTGCGGTAAGCCGGACGCTGTTGCAACCGGGCATACCAGGCCTCTATTTGAGGCAGTGGGACCCGTTGGATGGGCATTTCCAACCAGGCATAAATGAAACAGCCCAGGGGGATATCGCCCATGCCGATTTCATCGCCCGAAAGGTACGGCTGCTGGCTCAACGTTTGGTCAGCCATGGCCAGCAACTCTTCGCAAACCTTGATCGCCTCGTTGATGGCCGCCCAGTCCTGTTGCTCCGCCGGAGTGCGCAGCACGCCCCAGAACACCGTGCGAAACGGCGCGGCGAACGTTGAAGTGGTCCAGTCCATCCACTTTTCGGCGCTGGCCCGCGCCTGCAGGTCAGCGGGATACCAGGCCGTTCCCGACGCATGGCGCGCCGCCAGGTAACGCACGATGGTGTTGGATTCCCAGAGCACGAAGCCGTCGTCTTCGATCATCGGTACCCGGCCGTTAGGGTTCTTCGCCCGGTACTCGGGCGTGTCCACTACACCGAACGCGCCCCCTGCATCGATGGCCTCGTATTCCAGCCCCAGCTCCTCGGCACACCACAGCGCCTTGCGCACGTTCGATGAGTTTTTCCGGCCCCAGATCTTCAGCATCACGACTTCCTCTATGGATGAATGCCGCAGCAGCATACGCCGGATCGGGTGCGGCTCAAATCGCTCTGCATGGCGCTGGGTAGCAAACAGGATTCAGCGATTGGGATGCTTCTTGAACAGCACCTGCATTAGTGACGTTGGCGCGACCTTTGTGGCGAGGGAGCTTGCTCCCGCTCGGTTGCGCAGCGACCGCAAAAAAGCCGGGGGCCGCTGCGCAGCCCAGCGGGAGCAAGCTCCCTCGCCACAAAAGCGGGCCTGCGTTGAGCTGCACCCATGCAGCTTGAGTCCATCACCAGCCCTGCCCCCCTGCAACAACGACATTTCAGCCAAACAATGGCGTTTTCTCACATCAACGACGAACGATTTCCCACGCTTGTTGCCAACCAGACTGGCGCGATCCATCCACGGTTTCCCACGAATTCAATCACATCGCGCCTACCGCCAGCCTTGCAGATGCCGTCTAAGCTCTGAAGGTCGGTTTGCCCTGGTTCACGGAGGATTTCTTATGCTGTTGTTGTGGATACTGGTCCTGATCATCGGGATCGCCTGGCTGGCGCATCGGCGCATCGATCCGCTGCCCGCGCTGGGCATCGTCGCGGCCTATCTGCTGGCCATGGGTATTTTCAGCCATGCGCCGGGTTGGCTGATGCTGATCCTCTGGGTTGTGCTCGGCGCCGTGGCGGCCCCACTGCTGCTGCCGGACCTGCGCCGCAAATACTTCAGTGCGCCGATGTTCGACTGGTTCCAGAAAACCCTGCCACCCATGTCCCAGACCGAACGCGATGCCATCGACGCCGGTACCGTGTGGTGGGACGGCGAACTGTTCAGCGGTCGTCCGAACTGGGACACGCTGCTTTCTTATCCCAAGGTGCAACTGACCGAAGAGGAACAGGCATTTCTCGACGGGCCGACGGAAGAACTTTGCGCCATGGTCAGCGACTGGCAGATCGGCCAGGCCATGGACCTGCCACCCGAAGCCTGGGCGCACATCAAGGAACATGGCTTCTTCGCCCTGATCATTCCCAAGGAGTATGGCGGCAAGGGCTTCTCCGCCTACGCCCATTCCCAGGTGGCGATGAAACTGGCGACCCGCAGCGGCGACCTCGCGTCCACCGTGATGGTCCCTAATTCTCTCGGCCCGGCGGAACTGCTGCTGCACTACGGCACCGATGAGCAACGCGACCACTATTTGCCGCGACTGGCCCGAGGCGACGATATCCCCTGCTTCGCCCTGACCGGGCCACTGGCCGGCTCCGATGCCGGGGCGATGCCCGACACCGGCGTCATCTGCAAAGGTGAGTGGCAAGGCCAGGAAACCCTGGGCCTGCGTCTGAACTGGGAAAAACGCTACATCACCCTCGGTCCGGTCGCCACTCTGCTGGGCCTGGCCTTCAAGGCGTATGACCCGGACCATCTGCTGGGCGATGAAGAAGACCTGGGCATCAGTCTCGCGTTGATCCCCACCGACACCCCCGGGGTGCACATCGGTCGCCGCCACCTGCCGCTTGGCGCGGCGTTCATGAATGGGCCGAACTGGGGCAAGGATGTGTTCATTCCCCTGGACTTCCTCATCGGCGGCCAGGACATGCTCGGCAAGGGTTGGATGATGCTGATGAACTGCCTGTCGGTCGGGCGCTCGATTTCCCTGCCGGCGGTGGGCACCGGCGCGGCGAAATTCACCAGCCTGGTGACCGGCCAGTACACCCAGGTGCGCGAACAGTTCAACGTTCCGCTGTCAGCCTTCGAAGGCATCCAGGAGGCCATGGCGCGTATCGGCGGCAATGCCTGGATGATGGACGCCGCACGCATGCTGACCGCTAATGCCGTCGACCTGGGGGAAAAACCCTCGGTGCTGTCGGCCATCCTCAAGTACCACCTGACCGAACGCGGACGCGCGTGCATCAGCCACGCCATGGACGTGCATGGCGGCAAGGGCATCATCATGGGCCCGAACAATTACCTGGGACGCAGTTGGCAAGGTGCGCCGATCTTCATCACCGTCGAAGGCGCGAACATCCTGTCGCGCAACCTGATGATCTTCGGCCAGGGCGCGATCCGCTGCCATCCGTTCGTGCTCAAGGAAATGGCCCTGGCCACCCGCGAGGACAAGGACCAGGCGCTGGTCGAATTCGATGGTCTGCTGCTCAAGCACATCGGCTTTGCCGTCAGCAACGCTGCCAGCACCCTGGTGCTGAATCTGGGCCTGGGGCACTTCGAGCGGGCGCCCGGCAATAGTTTGAGCCAGCGCTATTTCCGCGCGCTCAACCGGCAAGCGGCGGCATTCGCGCTGCTGGCGGACCTGAGCATGATGCTGCTGGGGGGCGAGCTCAAGCGCCGAGAACGGCTGTCAGCACGCCTGGGGGACGTGTTGAGCAACCTGTACCTCGCCTCCGCCGCGCTCAAGCGTTACCACGACCTGGATTCACCGGAGCACATGACGCCGCTGTTTACCTGGGCCATGGAGGAAAGCCTGGGCCAGGCCGAGCGGGCGCTGGACGAACTGCTGAGCAACTTCCCCAGCCGTGTGCTTGGCTGCCTGTTGCGCGTATTGGTCTTCCCCTTCGGTCGTCGTCACAAAGGTCCGAGCGACCGCTTGGATGCCGAAGTGGCGGCAGTCATCGGTCATTCCAAAGGTGACCCGACCCTGGAAGAGTTGCTGCAGGGCTGCTATCGCCCGCAATCGGCTGACGACCCGGTGGGTGCTTTGCAACATGCCTGCGACCTGCTGGGCGCTGCCCGTCCCTTGCACAAGAAACTGCACGAGGCGTTCAAGCACGGCCAGCTCAACCCGGCCCCCGGCGAACCGCTCATCGACACCGCGCTTGAGGCAGGTGTCTTGCAGGCAGGCGAAGCCCAGACCCTGCGCAGGGCCGAAGCGGCGCGGCGCAAGGTCATTGATGTGGATGACTTCGATAAGGAGCAGCTGACACCCGCCGAAGCGAAAGTGCGCTGACGCCGGTGGCGTTCTCCCTGTGGCAGGGGTACGTTTCCGCGGCAGAGCACTTTCCTGTGGCGAGGGAGCTTGCTCCCGCTGGGGCGCGTAGCGGCCAGCGCTTTTGCGGTTGCTACGCACTTGAGCGCCAGCCCGGCCCAGCGGGAGCAAGCTCCCTCGCCACATTCTCCTTGTGTCAGGACATAACTCTCATCAGCCCAATCCGCCCAACCCTGTAAAACCGCGCGCAGGCCCCTTATACTCCTGCGCCCGTTTTGCTCTTGAGGACTTATCTCGTGTCCAATGTCGTTGCCGATCACCTTGTCTTGCTTGACCACTTGCGCAGCATCCTGGTCGCCGTAGGTGAGGCCGAACAGGTTCCCGAAGAAAGCCATGCCCTGTTCCTGGAGCGTTTCGACGAATTGCGTGCGCAACTGCCCGTCGACCCGATCGAAAGCCAGTACCTGGGGCAAGACCTCCTGTGCCAGGTGATCGTGCGCTATCCGCAGGTCGCCCACCTGGTGCCTCGCGACCTGCTCTGGTATTTCGGCGGTGATTGCCTGCACTACATGCCCGACGAAGAAATCGCCCTGTACCAGGCCCTGGAGGAGCGTCGCTTCGAAGCCGAACAAAACGACGAACCCTTCGACTGGAACCAGGAAAAGCAATTGCTGGCGATGTCGGACCAGGACAGCAAGCACTGATTCTAGTAAGCGCTGTTCAAAAAGCCCGCACGGTGACCCGGCGGGCTTTTTCTTGCCTGGTCGAAGGGGGTCGCTCATGAACCCGAGCGCGAGCAGGCTCGCTCCCACAGGAGGACGGCTGCGAATGCAAAATGAATATCCACCACCGGCCCAATGTGGGAGCGAGCCTGCTCGCGATGAGGCCATAAGAACAGCCCCGTTCTGCTGCTGGTTACGCCACGAATTCCAGCCAGAAAACAAAAAAGCCAATTTTCTGGCGCCCTGTAAGCCAGCTCCCACCTGCACCGCCACTTTTCAGACAGTTTTTTTTGCTTAAGACGTGGCGCTTCGCCATGGTTGAACTACCGTCAGAAGGAAGCGAGCAATGGGTGAGAAAAAACTCGCATCAACGTCCTGTTTTTGCATTCCGTCACCCAGCTCGACGACTCGGTTTTCCGGGTCCAGTAGACGTTTGGAAAGACGCCTGCCTTTCGGTCAGGCCGGTGCGATGAGCCCGACTGCACACAGCGACGGGGCGCATCGCACGGGTCACTGACAGTCGGGTGAGATGGACGGGGCAGCCCGGGCTCCGCAAGTGATCCGAGGCAATTGGTTAGCAGTCAGCAAGACCATTCCGTGGAGGATCACTTTATGAGCTACCGTACCGTGCCCGCGTTAAAACACCTTATCCATGGCTTGTTCTGGATGAGTCTTGGACTGGAGGCGGCTCAGGCCGCTGCGGCCAACTGCTCCCAGCTGGATAGCCTGCCCGCCACCTTCGAGGTCGGTCAGGGTCTGCAGGATGAGCTGCGCATCCTGGCTCCTGTGACGAAACTGGCGGTGGGCGATCCGAAAATCGCCGACGTGCAGCCCAGTGGCAGCGATTCGTTCATCCTGACCGGTATAACCCCTGGCGCCACCAGCCTGATGGTCTGGACCGAATGCTCCAAGACGCCGCGCCAGAGCATGGTCTTTGTCAAAGGCAGGGCCACCGCAGCGCTGACCAGCGTCGCCAGCGTGCCTTCGGAAGACCCGATGCTGCTCGCCCAGGTGCAGACCGATATCCGTTTCGTGGAGGTCAGCCGGACCAAACTCAAGGAAGCGTCCACCTCGATTTTCGGCACTCGCGGTAACTTTCTGTTCGGTGCGCCACGGACCTTGCCCACCGTCGGCGGTATTGTCCGGCCCTCGTTGCCGGTCAATAACGACATGTTCAACCTGTCCTTCGCCACCGGCAAAACGCTGCTGATGATCAATGCCCTGGAAGGCAGTGGCTTCGCCTACACCCTGGCGCGGCCGAGCCTGGTGGCCCTCAGCGGGCAAAGCGCGAGTTTCCTGGCCGGCGGCGAGGTGCCGATTCCAGTGCCCAGTGCCGGCAGCGATAACGTATCTATCGAGTACAAGGAGTTCGGTATCCGCCTGACGCTGACTCCCACCGTCATCGGGCAAAACCGCATCGCCCTGAAAGTCGCGCCGGAAGTCAGCGAGCTCGACTTCAACAACGCCGTGAACATCGCCGGGACACTGGTGCCGGCGCTCACTGTGCGCCGTACCGATACCAGCATTGCCCTGGCCGATGGCGAGAGTTTCGTCATCAGCGGCCTGATCAGTACCCGTAACAGCTCCCAAGTGAACAAGTTTCCCGGGCTGGGTGACATCCCGGTTCTGGGCGCGTTCTTTCGGGACCATTCGATCGACCGGGAAGAACGGGAGCTGCTGATGATCGTCACGCCGCACCTGGTCCAACCGCTGGCTGCCAATGCACAACTGCCGACACTGCCGGGCGAGCAACTGCGCAACTACGACCCGAACTTCTATCGCATGTATTTCCTTGAACATGGCGAGTTCGACAACCGCGATGGGCTTTCCAAATGAGCCGGTGCCTGAGGTCGAGTGTTTCATCCGCAGCCAGGGGGTCCTCAATGAAAGCAGTGATCGCGATAACGGCGACCTTGATGCTCGCCGGATGTGCCAGCCAGAGCGTAGTGGCCTCACGTCCGGCCAGTTGCGCCAAGCCCAGTTCCGACCAGGAACTGGCGCTGAACCTGGCGGATGACATGGCCAACGAGGGTCGGCTGTATGCCAGCCTGGCGAACCTCGAAACCCTGCCCGAGGACCTGGTCCAGGTGCGCTTGCGCAAGGCCAAGGTGATGCGGCTGCTGGGGCGCAACGAGGCCGAACCCTTATACAAGAGTCTCTTGGGGAGTTGCCTGGCTGCCGACGGCGAGCATGGCCTCGGCCAGTTGGCCGCCGCGAAGAATGACAACGACAAGGCGATCGAACACCTTGAGCGTGCGGCCAGAATGGCGCCCACCGAAGGAAAAATCCGTAATGACCTGGGGGTTGTCTACCTCAATCAGCGGCGCATCCCACAAGCCCGTTTCGAGTTCATGACCGCCATGGAGCTGCAGCAGTCCGATTCGCTGTCGGCGCTCAACATGGTGACACTGCTGATTTACCAGGACAACTGGAAGCAGGCCGCCGAGCTCGCCAGCATGGCCAAGCTCAGCCCCCAACAGATCGCTGATGCCAGGGCCCGTGCGGAAAAAATCAGGGGTACGGCCAATAACGCAGTGACGTCCCAAGCTAACCGCCTGACCGAGGTAGTCGATGCCTCCTCCGGCGCGGTCAAGTAGAGCGCTACGAGGAGTCCATGACATGAAAACCAAACAGCTGATGATCCTGTGCATGACCTGCCTGTCCGCCACTGCCTGGGCGATTGAACCAGGCCCTGCCTCGCCAGCGCAGCAAGGCACCGAGAGCTGGATGCAGCTACAGATACGCGGCGTAGTGGCTTCCACCAACCTGCAAACCGCCTCCGCCGCCGAACGCGAACTGGCCATGCAACGCTGGCTCAATAGCTTCACCTACCCGATCCCGGAATACTTCAACCAGGATACGGGTGGGGAAATCACTAACAGCAAATAAGCCATACCGGGTAAAAAAATCGTCCGCAAGCCCTGGGGCTTGCGGGCGATCTTTTTTGTCTGTCGCTATTTACAAGCACATCTCTGTGGCGAGGGAGCTTGCTCCCGCTGGGACGGGCTGGCGCTCCGGGGCGTAGCAGCCGAAAAAGCGGGGCCGCTATGCAGCCCAGCGGGAGCAAGCTCCCTCGCCACGGGGTTTGGGGCCGCTCCCGAAAGCGGTATCAAGGCATCGGTCCTGGCGGTAAGAGGATTCGGGGTTCACAGGGTTTCAGCGGAGTGGCCGTAACCAACGTGGCGAGGGAGCTTGCTCCCGCTCGGCTGCGCAGCAGCCGCAAAAAACGGACCGCTACGCTACCGGGCGGGAGCAAGCTCCCTCGCCACTGTTGAAAAGCCTTTCGTTCACATATTCCCGAACGCCCGGAACACACCAATCATGGCCGGGCCGATGGCGACCAGGAAGAAGCTCGGCCACAGGCAGAAGATCAGCGGGAAGATCAGTTTGGTGCCGATTTTCGCACCCATTTCCTCGGCCGCCTGGGTACGCCGGTCACGAAACTCGTCGGCATAGATACGCAGCGTGTCGGCCACGCTGGTGCCGAAGCGGATGCTCTGGGCCAACAGGCTGACCAGGCCCTGGATATCCTCCAGCCCGGTGCGCACGGCCAGTTGCCGAAGGGCATCGGTGCTGGTGATGCCCGCGCGGATCTGTGCATTGACCAATGCCAGTTCCTCGGCCAACTCCACCTGGCTGACCGACATTTCTTCAGCCACCCGTTCAATCGTAGTGGGCAGCGCCAGGCCCGATTCAACGCACACCACCATCAGGTCCAGCGCGTCCGGAAACGCCGCCCGCAACCGGCCTTGGCGTGCCTGCTTGCGCTTGCCGACATAGAGCGCCGGCAGCAACCAGCCGATGCCCGCGACCATGGTCACGGCCAGCAGCACGATGATCCCGGAGACCTTGATCATGGGCAGCAACAACACCGAAACGCCGAGCAACGACAGCGGCAGCATCAGGCGCACCGCCCAGTAAATCTGCACCGCCGAGGGGGAACGGTAGCCGGCATGCATCAACAAGGTCTGGGTGGCCGATGTCCGGTTCGGGTCGGCGGAGGCAAAGCGCTGGCCGACCCGCTCCAGCAACAATTGCAGGTTACCCGGCGCCTCCTGCCCCGCCGAACTGCCGGAATAACCCCGTTTGATCAACGCCAGGCGCCGCTGCACCGGGTCCTGCAAGCCCATCATTAACAACAGCACAGCGACCGCTGCCAGCACGGCACTCAAACCGATCGCGGCGATGAACAACAGCCGTGCCAGCTCCTCGTTCCCGGTAAAGCGACTGAATAACCCGAGCAAAAAATCCATGATCGATACCTCGCGGCAGGACAGCGTTCAGACCTGGATCCGGATAATCCGGCGTATCCAGAAAATCCCGATCAGCATGGCGCAGAAAGCGCCGATGATCAGCTTATGGCCGATAGGGTCATTGATCAGCACCGGCATATAGCTGGGGCTGGTCAGGACAATGGCAATCGCCAGTACGAAGGGAATGGCCACCAGTACCCAGGCCGACATCCGCCCCTCGGCCGAGAGCGTGCGGACCTTGCGCTGGAAGCGGAAGCGCCCGCGGATCAAGCGGCTCAGGCGTTCCAATACTTCCGTCAGGTTGCCGCCGGTTTCGCGGTGGATGAGGATCGACGTCACCAACATCATCACCGTCATGCTCGGCATGCGCTCCAGCAGGCCGAGCATGGCCCGGCGCACGTCGTTGCCATAGTTGATGTCGGCGAAGGTCAGGCCGAACTCGTGGGCCACCGGGCCTTTGTGTTCATCGGCCACCAGGCGCAGGGTTTCATTGAACGGATGACCGGCGCGCAAAGCCCGGCACATGGCATCCAACGCATCGGGAAGGCCTTCCTCGAACGCGGCGAAACGCTTGCTACGGTCACGCACGATTTTCAGCAACGGCGCCCAGAACAAGGCAAATGCCACGAGCAAGGCCATCCACCACACCGGGGAAATCATCAGGACCAAGGCGCCACCCGCCACGCCCAGGACCAGCCCCAGCAGCATCACCCGGTAGGCGCGGTATTCGTGACCGGCCTGCTCGATGAGCTGGTTCAGGCTGGCCATGAACGGCAACTGTTCCAGACGCGCCTCCAACGGCGACAGACGCGTCAGGTACTTCTGGCGCAACACCGTCTGCATATTGGGCAGATGGTTGGCCCGTTCCAGCACATGCAGGCGCCCGCGGATCCGCTTGCGCATCTTGCCGGCCTCGCCGAACACCGGCACCACCACGCCCTGGGACAACAGGAAAACGGCGATGAACACCATGCCCAGGAAAATCAGGATGAACTCTGCGGGAATATTGTTCATGACTGCTTGGCCTCCATCCATTCAGGGCGGAACAGGCTCAGCGGCAGCTCGATCCCGCGCTTGGCCAGCACATCGCGAAACGCCGGGATCATGCCACTGGGCCGATAGTCCCCGAGCACCTCACCGTGCTCGCCGATACCACAGCGCACGAATGAGAAAATCTCAGTCATGGTGATGACCTCCCCTTCCATGCCATTGATCTCCTGCATGCTCACCACGCGCCGCTTGCCGTCTTCTTGACGCTCGAGCTGGATTACCACATCGATGGCCGAGGCAATTTGTTGACGCATGGCCTTGATCGGAAAAGTCGCCCCGGTCATCGACACCATGTTCTCGATTCGCCCCAAGGCATCGCGTGCGGTATTGGCGTGGATGGTGGTCAGGGAACCGTCGTGCCCGGTGTTCATCGCGGTGAGCATGTCCAGCGCCTCGGCGCCACGGACTTCGCCGATGACGATACGATCCGGGCGCATCCTCAAGCTGTTGCGCACCAGTTCGCGCTGGCTGACCTCACCGCGCCCCTCGATGTTCGACGGCCGGGTTTCCAGGCGCACCACGTGGGGTTGCTGCAATTGCAGCTCGGCCGAGTCCTCGATGGTGACGATGCGTTCGTTATGGGGAATGAAGCTCGACAGCACATTGAGCATGGTGGTCTTGCCGCTGCCGGTCCCGCCGGAAATCAGCACGTTCAAGCGCCCACGGACGATGGCCTTGAGCAGCAAGGCAATGGCCGGGGTCATCGTGCCGACCTCGATCAGGCTGTCGGTGTTGAGCAGGTCCACGGCGAAGCGACGGATCGACATGCTCGGGCCGTCGATGGCCAGCGGCGGGATGATCGCGTTGACCCGCGACCCATCCTTGAGCCGGGCGTCCACCAGCGGCGAAGACTCATCGATGCGCCGCCCCAGGCTGGAGACGATGCGGTCGATGATGTTCAGCAGGTGCTGGTCGTCGCGAAAACGCACATCGGTGCGTTGCAGTTTGCCGAAACGCTCGACGTACACCGAGGCAAACCCGTTGACCAGGATGTCGGACACGCTGTGGTCGGCCAGCAACGGTTCCAGTGGGCCCAGGCCGAGCACCTCGTCGGTGATCTGCTTGATGATCAACTGGCGACTGGCGGAGCTCACCGGCGCCGAATGCTCATCGAGCAGGCGCTGGCAGATGTCGCGAATCTGCCGCGCAGCGTCGACGGGTTCGAGGGAGTCGAGCAGCGACAGGTCCATGACCTTGAGCAACTGCTGGTAGATTTTTTCCCGCCACTCGGCTTCCACCGGGGTGACCTGGGTCCGGGTTTCGTAGAGCACGTCCGGGATGGCCTGCTCCCAGGCCATCAAGGCTTCAGACGAGTCCGCCAGGCTGTCGCCGTGTTGGCCGGCTCCTGGAGTGCCGGGTTTGGCGGGCTGTTTGCGCAAGCGGTTGCGGAAGTCGCTGATCATGGGTCATCCCCCGAAGAAACGGTTGAAGGTGCGTTTGAGCAAGCCTTTCTCGGCCATCCGGTGACCGACCAGGTCTTCGGTCAAATTGCGCAGCGCGGCGGTGATTGCCGCCTTCGGCGCATGCAGCCCCAACGGCACGCCAGTGTTCTGACTCTGGCTGACCAGGTTGAAGTCATTGGGTAGTTTCAACAGATTCGGGCAACGCAGCGCCTCACCGATGTCCTTGAGGCTGATGGTGGCCGACTTGTCGTAGCGGTTGACCACGATCTGCAACTGGTCACCGCGTACGCCCAGGTCTTCGCGCAGGATCCGCACCAGGGCGCAGGCATCGCGCAGGTGGCTGACGCTTTGCTGCACCACCACGTAGACCCTGTCCACCTGCTCCAGCACGGAGCCGGTGAGGTGGTCGATCTGCCTAGGCAGGTCCACCACCACCCAGTCGTAGCTGACCCGGGCCAGTTGCAACAGAGTGTCGAGCTGTTCGGGTTGGGCGTCCTGGGGCAGGCACAATTCACCGGCCCGCCCACCGAGCACATGCAGGGTCGGGCTGAAGTGGCTGCAAAAACCGCGCAGGGCCATGCTGTCCATGTCCTCGACCTGTTGCAGCACCTCTAGATGGCTGTGGGTCTGGGCCACGTCCAGGTAATGGGTCACGCTGCCGAATTGCAGGTCCATGTCCAGCAACAGTGTATTGCCCGCCCGGGCGCTGAGTTGCTGGGCCAGATTGCATGCCACCAGGGTGCCGCCGGAGCCGCCCTTGGCGCTGATCACGGCGATCAGCTTGCCTTCGGCGCCACTGCCAAGACGAACCTCGGCCACCAGGCGATTCAGGGCGGCGACCAATTCGGCCTCGGCGATGGGTTCGGGCAGCACGTCCCGGGCACCGGCCTGCATCGCCAGGCGCATGCCGTCCAGCTCGCCCAGCGGACCGCACACCAACATCGGTGGACGCTCATGGGCCGGCCGCTGCAGCAACGCCGCCAACTCTTCGCGCCACAAGTGGCTGACCCGCAGCAACAACAGATCGGGCATCCGATCCAGGCCATAGAGTGGGTCGACATGCCCATTGCTCACCAGGCGTGTGCTGACTTCCAGGCTTGGCATGCGCTGGCAGACGCATTGCAGGTCGCGCAGTGAGGCGGCGTCGCGGCTGCTGATCAGTAACCGCAAGCCGCTTTTGCCGGTGGCGGTCGGAATTGGCGTTTCCCTGGTGTTCAGCATGGTGTGATCTCCGCGGAATCGGAATGACGCCCAAGGCTTTCGCGGGGCAAGGTTGCCCTGATGGTGGGCAAGGTGATGGGCACGCCCAGGCCTGGGATGAATAGATTGAAAACGTAGTTCTGCACGCTCAGCCGCACATACCGGATGGCCCGGAAGCCGTTGGCGCTCACCGTGTCGGCAGGATTGGCCACCACGGCGCCGTTGACATCGAGATACGTCAGCGCCAGGTTCGAGGTCGCCAGGCTGCTGATCAACTGGCTGTTGCCGGCGTCAGTCGCCGCATTGAAGATGGCCCGGCGCAACACCACCGGATCACTGATGTTGCACACCGCCGCCAGGCGTGCGCCGCGCCGCGCCGCCTCATCCAAGGCATTGGCGGTGAAATACAGCCGACCCATTTCCACCACGCCGAACAGCAGGACGAACACCAGCAGCCCCACGAAGGAAAACTCGACGATATAGGTACCGCGCATGTGTTTATTGTTCATCACAGCGCCCTCATGACAGTGCTCGCCACCAACTGGATGCCCAGCGGAATGGCATTGCCGAAAAATCCGGGAATCGAACCACTACAGTTGCCCGCGCCGATCACCGGGCAAAAGGTGTAGGTAATGGTCACCCGTACATGGTCGGTGCCTACTGCCGCGACCTGCACGTTCGCCGTCGTCAACCCCGAGATCACGGCGCTGCCGGTCTGGCTGGGCACGCCGTACACCGCGACGTTTTTGGTCTGGGTCTGCAGCGTGTTGCTCAGGACAATGCCGCCCAGGGTGGTGTTCCAGGCCTGGCTGGCGACGAAGCGATCGGCATCACGGCTGGCCTGCAACAACACGTTGTACTGATAGAGCATCCGGCCGAATTCACCGAAGGCCAGCAGCAACAACAGCAGCATCGGCAGCACCAGGGTGAACTCCACCAGCGCCACGCCGCGCTGGGCCTGGGGTGGATTGAACCGGGCAAGTCTCATGAGGCCTCCTACGAGTCAGTACTCGGATTGCCGCTGCCGTTGAGATAGGTCTTGTAGAGCTGGATGATCTCTGGGCCGGAGTCGCTGGACGGGTTCGGGCCGGGTACGCCGTCGCCCTCGCATTCCTGGACGAACTGGCCGAAGACCAGGGAATCCGAGCCGCCGCCATCCACCGGTTGCACGACGAAATAGCAGCCAAACCCCAGCACCGGGATCGAAGTCGAACCGCCCTGCTTGCCGGTGCAGTTGCCCACCACGATCTTCAGCATGCGCCGCTCGAAGACGCCGTTGCTCTGGCAACCGCTGCCGCTCCCGGCCACACAGGCCGCGACCTGGGTCCGCCAGTCGTTGTAATCCAGTATCGCCTCGCCGCCCGCCGTAAGATCACCGTTGCTGGAGGTGACGGCCTTGCCTTTGTATTGCGCCTGGGACAGCGTGTCGTTGTAAGTTATCGCCGGGGTGCTCGACGAGGTCACGATGTCCGGCGGGTAATCCGAAGAGTTGATCGGGCCGTTGTACATACCGAAGCGTGTGTTCAAGCCCTGGGAGGTCGGGCCGGCCTTGTTGCCTGGCGCGGTCTGGACGTTGTCCCCGACGTTGCGGCAGACCGAACCGCCGCCCGCCAGGTCTTCCCGGACGGCACTGCCGCCGGAGCCGAAATCCAGCAGTTGGAAATTGCCAGGGCCGATCGGCGATGAGTTGCCCGCCGCTGTCTTCAGGACTTGCAGGTCACCGAAGTGATAGCCCCAGAAGTTGCCGGCACTCGGGTTGTACTGGGCCGGATCACCGCAAACCATCAGCGGCGCCAAGTCGCAGGGTGAAGTGGGGCTCGGACCGGCGGTAGCCATCGCCGCCACCCGCTTGGCACCCAGGCCGGCGCTGCCCATCGATTGAACGAAGCTCCAGAAAAAACCGTTCAATTGGTAACTGGAAACTGTCACCCGCACATATTTGGCATCGGTCGGGCCAGGATAGGAGAACGGCCCATAGACACTGTTGGACAGCTCCACCGTGGCAAAAGCGCCCGGGTTACCGGCAACGGCCGTGGACAGTTCCGTATTACCCGTGGCCTGGGCGTTCTTGGTCAGGGTATCCAGGGCCGCCGCGCGGGTCGTGCTCGCCATGTTGAGGCCGCCGCTGACCTGGCTCAGAGTCTTGGCACCGCTCAAGGCCGCAGCGTCCACCGCATTTTGCACGCGGGTCTTGTTCAACATCATGTGGCCGCCGTCCAGGGCCAGCGCCGCCATCATGGAGATCGCCACCAACGCGATCACCATCAACACACTCACCGCCCCTCCCTGGCGCTGAGGCGCCCCGAAGGGCTGCCGGATACTCGGGTTCATCATCACGTCCTCGTTGACTGACGTTGAGGATCGACTGCGTCATCGCCTGGGAGGCGAGGGATTTTTTGTGCCCGTTAGCGAAGGTTGACCACGCTGCGTTCGACGCCGCGAATCACCGTGACCGAACCACCGTCCTGGGCCTTGACGACGCGTTGCACCACCGGTCTTGGCACAGGAGCAGCGGCCACCGCGATCACCGGTGCGGGCGCTGCCGGTGTGGCGACCACGGCTTTCTTCTCCAGGTTCAGCGGGTTGCGCAACGCCAGTTGCAGCTTGCCTTCGGTCTGCGCGGTGACCAGTAACTCCGCCTCACTGGCCGACATCTCCAGGGTCACGGCCCGCACTACCACCGGCTGGGTCTTGTCGGTGCCCGCGGTCTGATCCACCGCCAGCACCCGCAGGTTTTCGAGAATGGTCCGGGAGGTGGCATTGTTACTGCCGGCGCTGGTGGTCTTGGTCGCCAGCACATCGACCCGGTTACCCGGCAACAGGAACCCGCCGACACCGACCACGTCATCCACGCGCACCGATATGGCACGCTTGTCGGGGGAAATCAGCGAGGCCAGGGTGCTGCCACCCAGGTGTTCACTCAATCGCGCACTGCGCACGATGTCGCCGCGCAGGATGTCGAACGTGGCGATCTTGCCCACCGCCTGTTCAGTGGAATCGAAAGCATCATCCGGGATCGTGTCCATCGGCATGCGCACGGTCGCGACCTGCTGGGCCTCGACCATCTGCCCGAAGGGAATCTCTACCGTCGCGACCACCACGCTTCGAAGGTGATCGTCGGGGGTCGCGTTGAGTCGCGCGCTCAGCCAGGAGTCAGCCATCCATGCGGCACCAAGGCCCATTACCAGGGAAACGCCAATCAGCGAAAGCGTACGAGAGCTCATGTCGGTATCTCCGAATCAAAGAAAGTCGAGCTGAACGAAGTAGTTGTGCCAGGCCCATTCCAGCTCTTGCGGCAACAGGGGCCCGGATCCGCCCAGGTAACGCTGGCGATCGAGCGCCATGTTCAACAGGTCACGAGGATGGCAAGGCACCAGCGGCATGCCTTCGCCGGCATACAAACGCTGCAATACGTAGCGCAACAGCAGCGGATCGAACGCAATGCCCAGGCGTTCGCACTCCTGGCGCCAGATGCGTTCGTACTCCTCGGGCTTGAGATAACCGAACTGCACCTTGTAGCCGATGCGCCGCAGGAACGCCTCGTCGGCCAATTCCAGGGGATTGAGGTTGGTGGAAAACACCAGGATCAGGTCGAACGGCAGCTCGCAGTGCCGACCGCCCCCCAGGTTGATGAAGTCGCGCTTCTCCTCCATGGGCACGATCCAGCGATTGAGCAGCTCGGCCGGCGCCATGCGCTGGCGCCCCATGTCGTCGATGATGAACAGGCCGTTGCTGGCCTTGAGCTGCAACGCGGCCTGGTACTGTCGGGTGAACGGGTCGTAGCGCACGTCCAGCTGTTCCATGTTCAGCTCACCGCCGGTGATGACGATGGGACGTTTGCAGCAGAGCAACCGGCGGTCGATGCCTTCATTGAGCATCAGGTTGTTTGCCTGACTGTTGTCATCCAGGCGCTGGTGCACCTGCGGGTCGTAGATCTCGATCACCGACTCGTTGATGACAATCGCGTGGGGCACCCAGATCGCCTCGGCAAACAGGCGGATCAACCGACTGCTGACGTAGGTCTTGCCGGTGCCCGCCGGGCCGTAAATCATGATCGCCCGACCGGAGTTCAGGGCCACGCCCAACTGGTCGAGCATGCCCTGGGTCAGTACGACACCGGCCAGGGCGCGGTTCATGTCAGTGGCGGTGATGCGGCCGTGGTGAATGGTCTGGATCTTGATCAGCGAGCGGTAGGTACTCACCGGAAACGGCGCGGCACCTATATAGCCGCTGCGGGCCAGGGCATCACGGGCGAAACTGCGACCGCGTTCGGTCAGGCCATAACGCAGCGCCTGGACACTGGCCTGACCGATCTGGCCGAGCACTTCGACGCGCCCGTCCTTGCGCAGGAACGCCAGGACTTCCTCCAGCACCGCGCCGGTCAGCGCCAGGCGATCCACCAGCCGGGGCATGTCCAGCACACCGGCATCATGCAGATGCTTGCACACCAGCTCGCCAAGGAAACTGTCGGTCAGGCCGGTGTCGCGGATGGTGCACGGCTGCGGCGCCAGGCGTTGGACGGCTTCCCGTTCGCTGGGATACGCATCGCTATCGTTGATGACGTGCATGACTAGCCTCCCAGGCCGCCGGCAACCAGCTGCCAGTAGACGCTGTTCAAGGTGCCGATCAGGATGGCAATCGAGTAAGGAAAAGGTTTACCGGCCACTTCATCCGAGGTGGGCGCCAGATAGGACTGGGCCCGCACGATCAGCCAGTAACGACCGAGGGTCTGGAGCAATTGGCCACGGGCCAGGACGATCAGGAAACCGCACACGCCGCCGGCGATCAGGCTGAACAAGGCCGCCCACAGCGCGAAGTGAAACGGTAGGAAACTGCCGACCATGGTCATCAACTTGACGTCACCGGCGGCCATGCCACCTACCGCATACATGGGCAGAAACAGCGCGAAGCAGATCAGCATGCCGGACAGGCTGTCGCCCAATCCGCTGATTCCGCCTGTATAGATCTGGCCGGCCAATCCCAGGGCCAGGCCCAGCAGGACCAAGCTGTTGGGGATGCGATGGCGAAGCAGATCGCTCACCACCGCCACACCCAGCAGTCCTAGCAGTACCACCGTCGACACCAGCAATTCCATGGACATGATGCATCTCCCGGTTGCGGGTTATAGCTATGCGCAGGCTACGTTGCCGTTGACGGCCTGGCACAACGCACGGATTTTGGTATCCACGGCACCGCCCAACAGTACGAAGGCGGCCGCCACCGCTACCGTAATCAAGCCGCCCGCCACCGCGTACTCCACAATGGTCAGGCCGTCTTCATCTTTGGCGAAGCGACGAATGAAAGTGGTGATTGAGTGCAGAGTCATTTTATTTACCTCATGCTCGGAAGTTGTACTGCCACACACTGGAGTCGTTGGGGACAGCGCCAAATCCGTTTGAGGTATTTCGTTGTACTCACAGCTAAAGAGTCGCAAGCGTTATTCCGTGAAGTTGCCGTGTCCCCTAGCAAAACAATGTCTACGCGCAGGCAACGTTGCCGTTGACGGCCTGGCACAGTGCACGGATCTTGGTGTTCACGGCACCGCCCAGCAGAACGAACGCGGCGGCCACCAACACGGTGATCAGCCCGCCGGCCACGGCGTATTCCACAATGGTCAGGCCGTCTTCATCTTTGGCGAATTTCAGTACCGAAGCCTTGATAGTTTGAAGAGTCATTTCGCACACCTCATTGGGTTGTTTGCTTGGAGGCAGTGCATTGCGAACTGCCTGATGCAACCCTAGTCAGGAGGCGATAGTTGTCGTTAGGAGGATTTTGCACATCGCTAGGATTTTTTTGCGCAGGAGCCAGTTTCTCGCTGAACAATCGCTCGGCAGCGCTATCGCGCTAACGAGCCGCCTTCTTATAAAAATTTATTCGGCGAACTGATAGCACATTGGCAATACTGCTAGCTAAAGGGCAGGAAGAACCGCTGGGTAGTCGTCCTATGACACCAAATCAGACTGGAAAGCCAAAGTTGTTGTGGTTCGATCTGACTCATGATCAGTCCACCAAGGAGCTCATCTCCCAGTTCGAGGAAACGTGCGACTGCACGTTGGCAAAAAACGCCATGCTGCCTGGAGGGCAGCAGGTCGACATGATCTGCATCCATTTCGATCGCCCGGACACCCCCGGCCTGCGGCGCTTGCTGGAAATCAAGCGGACCGTCCCCACCATTCCCATCACCATGTTTACCGTGCAGCATTCTGAAGAGCTGGCAGTCTGGGCCATGCGTTCCAGTGTCTGGGAATACATGGTGCTGCCGCTGTCGGTCGCTGAACGCAAGCGTTACCTGACGGCGGTGGTGCAATTGTGCGAGCTGCGCCGCAATGCCAAGGGTCTGGGCAAGACCTCGCAGATCGATCACTCCCCGACCCTGCCCGACAGCATCCGCCTGACCTCCGGGCATCAGAAACACCAGGCCCTCAACCACATCATGCTGTACATCGACCAACACTTTCGCGACAGCATCGATCAGCGGGACCTGGCCAAGCGCTGCGGCATGACGACCTTTCGCTTCAGCCGCCTGTTCAAGGAAGCCAATGGGCTCGGCTTCACCGATTACGTGTTGAATAAACGCATGAGCTTTGCCAAGGAACTGCTCGACAACAGCCAGATGCCCATCACCAGCATCGGCTACGAGGCAGGCTTCAAGGACCCGTCCTACTTCGCCCGCGCCTTCAAGCAATACGCCGGCTGCACCCCCAGCGACTACCGCTCGGCCCAGCAGATGCGCGTCGCGGCTCCTGCGCAAACGTTGCCGGATGCGGCGAGCATCGAAGCGATTGAAAACCTGGTGCACAGCCTTGAGGGGTGAAACGGATTTTCGATCCCGCACGTCGAAACTTGTTTCTAAACAATAATACTTGCGCGTCGTCTGTTCATAAAAAAAGATGCACCGCCCGTATTTACGGCATCAGAAATGCCTAACTGAAACAATACGAATCATTATGTATTCATCGGTAATTTTTTACGACTCAAGCAAACACTTTCGCCCCTGCATAATGCTCGCCGGTTTTGCAACAGGGTGTCCGGGACGCCTTGGTTGACATGCCAAATCAGTAATTCAGTAGAGTGTCTATGATATATGAAGGCGATCAGTTTAGTTGGCGCACGAGAGTTGAACCTGATAAGTCACCCCGATTTCAAGACACTGCCCGCAGATGGAGTAGAAGTAGAAATTGTACTATCCGGTATCTGCGGAACGGATTTGGCTGTATTGGCAGGTCGAGAAGAAGGCCATATTGGAATCGTCCGTGGCCATGAAGCAGTCGGTGTCGTTGTCAACGTAGGGCCAGGTGTCACACGCACACATAAAGGTATGCGTGTTGTCGTAGACCCGAACGAATACTGCGGTAACTGTGAATACTGCAACAGCGCTAAAACTCATCTCTGTAGCGGCGGTTCAAATGCTGGCCTGGACATAGCCGGCGTCAACAAGCACGGGACATTTGCCGAGCGCTTTATCACCCGCGAACGCTTTGTTCACTGCATCCCAGACGATATGAGCTGGGAAACCGCCGTATTGATCGAGCCCGTAGCCTGTATTTTGAACAACATTGAACAAGCTTCCATCAAAGCCGGCGATCGGGTGTTGCTCCTGGGCGCAGGCCCCATGAGCCTGGTTGCGCAAATAGTGCTGCGCACCCTGGGCGTCCATACATGCGCCACAGAGTTGAATACCTTCAGAATCGCATTCGGGCAATCTTTAGGCCTGGATATCCTGCACCCTGATGAACTTGAACTGGCGATGCCCGATCAGAATAAATTTGATGTGGTGATCGACACCGTAGGTCATCAGTTGGAAGCTGCCGCCCGAGCCGTCTGCCGAGGTGGCAGGATCGTTCTGTTCGGATTCAATGGAAACTATCAATATTCATTGCCTGTAAAGCATTTTCTGGTCAATGCCATCAGCATTATCGCTGCGGGTGAATACAATCAGCATTTTCCGCAAGCGCTACGCATAGCCCATAGGCTTCCTGAACTAGGAAAGTTGGTCACCCATCGTTATCCCCTTGAAGCGTATTCAGCAGTATTTGATAGGTTGTTGAATGATCCGTCCGCACCCACGATAAAAAGCGTATTTACACCCAACCCCAAGTACCTGTCACACTAAATTTAAAAATACCGAAGTGAACCCTTTATGAAAGTTACTGTATTTAGTCAAATTTCAATTGACGGCAAACTGACGCTCGGCCATGACGCGTCCAGTAAACCGCTGTTTCGGCATTTCGACGACGAGGACATGCGCTTTATCCATAAATTCCGCGGTGAAGTAGACGCCATCATGGTCGGTCGTAACACGATCACCACCGACGATCCTCAACTGACTAATCGGTATGAGAGTGGGCGCAACCCTGTTCGCATCATTCCTACTACGTCGCTGAACTTTCCAGCTTCGGCAAAAGTTTTAAGTTCTCCCGAGCGCACGATTATCGCAACCACAGAACAGGCGCGTGACCATGAAATGGTCGAGCGTATCCGCGCTCATGGTAAAGAGGTGCTTTTTGCGGGGGCCTCAAGAGTCGATTTCAAGCAACTTTTCCCAATGCTGGAAGCTCGTGGCATCAATCACATCATGATTGAAGGCGGCGGCCAGCTGAACTGGCAGGTGTTCAACCTTGACCTGGTCGATGAAATCATGCTCATGCAGCTACCCATCGTTATTGGCGGATCAGACACCACCACGTTAATAGACGGAGAGGGATTCCAAGATATTGAAATGACAAAATCCTTCGTACTGCATGAGTTTGAAGCACGTTCGCACTATAACTTTTTGCACTTCAAGCGCGCCCCAGAACAGCAGCGTACGCACTGATGCCAGCTACGCAAGGGTTCATTTTCGATATGGATGGCGTGCTGGTGGACAGTGAACCGGTTCACATACAACAGGAAAAGCGATCTTATGCTCGTTACGGCGTGGTGCTTGATGAAAAAGAACTGTCGCGTTTTGTCGGAACCACGCAGCGCTATATGTGGAGTGCCATCAAGATCCAATACGAACTTGCTGACTCGGTAGACCATCTTATGGTGCAGCATCGCCGGCAGTTGATGGAGGCATTCAATTCAACAGCTCTGCCGCCCATGCCAGGCGTAAGACAGTTTCTTGCCACTTTAAAAAAATCGGGAATACCCTGTGCAGTCGCCTCTTCTTCACCACGAGAGCTGGTAAAACTCATTTTGCATAAAGCTGGGCTAGACCCTTTCTTCAATGAAGTCGTATGCGGGGATGAGGTTAAACATAGCAAGCCGGATCCGGAAATTTTTCTCATGGCTGCCAGGCGCCTGGGTATCCCCCCGTCGCACTGCGCGGTGATTGAAGATTCCGCCCATGGCGTGGCCGCAGCAAAAGCTGCCGGTATGCTTTGTTTTGGCTTGCTTAATCCTAATTCGGGGCAGCAGAACCTGAGCGAAGCGGACTTTTGCGTACGCCACCATAGTGAAATATCCAATTGGTTCTTCGGACAATAAAACATGAAAGAACTGAAAGCTTCAGACTGGACATGGATTAATGTCCCAGAGCGATTTTCTATCAGCGACAGCGAAATAATCATCCATACCACGTCCGACACCGATTTCTGGCGAGGCACTTATTACGGCCTGGAATACAACAACGCTCCCGCTGCGGTTATCGTAAGCAAGGAACTTTACTGGACGTTCAAAGCTAAAGTCACCTTTGCTTCACGCACCTACTTCGACCAGTGTGGCCTGCTTGTTTACCAGGACATGAACAACTGGATGAAAAGCGGCATCGAATATCAGAACAACGGCTTTCAACAACTCTTTTCTGTCGTGACTAACAATGGCTTTTCCGATTGGTCCATGGCTAATTTCGACCGAACTACGCAAACCATGTATTACCGGTTGAGCCGCAGAGGTAGCGACTTTCTTCTCGAGAACTCGATAGACGGAATACATTTTTGCATGATGCGCATGTTCCACATGTTTCATGCAGAAAAACTCGTGCAGTTCGGATTCTTTGCCAGCAGCCCAGGCGACTCCTCTATCGCCGCTCACTTCTCAGAGTTCAAGCTGACAGAGTGCTGCTGGAAAGAGCACAGCGCCCCTCGCTTCTAATCTCAAGGGTTCATACCTCATGCGGTCTCCACCTATCTCTAATCGCCAAGCGCTTTACGCTTGTTATGCGGCCATGATGTGCCTGGCCATGGCTCTCAACTTTCTACCGGTGTATCTGACAACATTCAGTGAAGTCTTCGCCCCCTCATCAGGGCTGACACCGGAGCAACTGGGACGAATTCCCGCCGTCATGTTCCTCAGTTTCATCATAGCGATTTTGGTCACCGGGCCAGTGGCAGACAGAGGAAGCCCACGGTTGATCATTCTTTTTGGGCTGACGATCACTTCATCGGGCCTGGGTCTCGTGGCTTTTGCACCGTCTTATACCTTCCTGCTATTCGCCGTGGCCGTAATGGGTTTTGGCGCAGGTGTGCTGGACATGATCCTGAGCCCCATCGTCGCCTCCCTGCAACCCGAACGCCGAAGCGCCGCCATGAATTGGCTGCACTCGTATTTCTGCATCGGGGCTGTCAGCGCGGTGCTCATCGCGAGCATCGCGTTGAAGTGGAATATTTCCTGGCGCATGGTTGCCCTGGGTTTGACCATTGCCCCCGTCGCGACCTTGCTATTGTTCATGGGATTAAAACTACCGCCCTTGATACAGGCGCACGCGCAGCGTGAACCCATGCCGAGGCTTTTCAGGCAGCCTTATTTTATCGTTTGCATGATTGCTATCTTTCTCGGTGGAGCTACAGAAACGGGTTTGTCCCAATGGCTGCCAGCCTTTGCTGATCAAGGGCTTGGGTATCCGAAAGAAGTAGGTGGCTTTGCTCTCGCCGGTTTTTCAGTTGGCATGGCACTCGGGCGAATTGCCGCCGCGCTTTTGCAGGAACGGATACCCGCCGTGTCACTGATGCTAGGCTGCTGCGCCATAACCGTCGTGCTGTTTTTCGTGATCAGCTTTGCGCCCAGCCCCGCCATGGCATTGACCGCAGCCATTGCCGCCGGGTTCTCAGGCAGCTGTCTATGGCCAACAATGCTCGCCATTACCGCAGACGCGTATCCCCAAGGTGGAGCAACGATGTTCTCGGTGCTGACAGCCTCCGGCAATGCTGGATGCAGTCTGATTCCATGGCTTGTCGGGATCGTTTCGGCGCACTCGGATTTGCACATTGGTCTATTGGCGGTCACCCTCTGCCCCGCAGCCATGATGCTGTTACTTGTCTGGATGGCTCGCAGGCCACACAAACACTGCCACCCACGTCCAAGTGTTCCTCGAATTTAGACAGGGCGCCCCAGTCGGGAGCGATCTCTTGGATCGACCGCTCCCCGACATTGCCGCAAAGGTGCCTTGGCTCATGGAGCGAGATTTCTTCTTTCTATAGGAACCGACAAAACAATGCTGGTACGCGTCTCACCATAGGCATTGATGCTCGCGATAATATTCTCGATCTCTGCCATCGACTTGGCGTAGATCCTGATCAGATAGGAATCATTCCCAGTGATGTGCAGGCACTCGACGACCTCGGGGATCTGGGTGAGCGTGGCGATCAGTTTGGCTTTGGCCGGCTTCAGAGTGGTGATGCCGACGACTGCCGATATGCCGTACCCAAGTTTGGTTGGATTCAACTGAGCGCTATACCCCTTGATGACCCCGGAGTCCTCAAGTTTGCGCAACCTGTCCGTGGTAGCAGGAATAGAAAGACCTGCATGCCTGGAAAGCTCTGTAATGGAAATGCGGCCACAGTCCTGTACCTTTCCCAAGATTTTTACGTCTATACGATCCATGTGCGCTTTTTCCAGTCAGAAGTATAAATTTTAATGAAAAGCCCGCGTTTTTCATTAAAAAAATCATGCACCAAAATAAAGCAGAGTGCTAGTCTATTTCCTGCCTGAAAGCCTAAAAAGAATACGGGCAAGCAACGGCCCTCCTCTTTAGCGTTACGCACTGCATAATAAAATAATTTCTCTCCAGGGATGGTATTCGCATGGAAGATGAAAAGATAAAGTGTGAAAAAAAGTCTTACTTTTTCAGCCGATACATTGGAACGCAAGTACTAGAACTCCGTCGTTTCAAGAGCGACCAGATACTGATGTACCTGACCGGCGTCAGCCTTTTTTCGCTAGGTGCCAAGTGTTTCATCATCAGTCAACTGGGCACCGACCCGTTAGATGTCTTGATCATCTCCATAGATAAAATGCTGGCATTGGGCATGGGCATTTGCTCGGCTATCGTGTCACTATTTTTTCTGACATGGTGGATGCTCTGGAATAAAAAATATCCGCCAATAAGTCCATTCATCACCACAACGCTGACAGGTCTGTTAATCGATCTCTGGTCGGTACTGGGACTTGGCGAGTATTTAACTGCCAGAATGAATGAGTACAGTTTATTGGCAATCGGGCTGATGCTGTGTGCTTATTCTTCTGCGCTGATCATCATGAGCGGCATTGGTATCAGGATCATGGACCTTGTGGTGTTGACCATGGTATCCAGATGGGGATGGTCATTTACCAAAGCGAAGATGATCATTGAAATCGGTATCTTTTCGACCGGCTGGCTTCTAGGTGGGCCCTTCGGCGTGGGGACGATTGCATTCCTGCTGGTGATCGGCCCCCTTATCCACCCCTTCATGAACCTGAATGCCAAGCGCTTTTCACTCAAGAATTATGGCTTGACCCGCGCCGCCTCCGCTTACTGATAACAATAAAGCCAGCTGCCATTGCTGGCGGCGGCACTGTTTCGCCTCGACTATTTTAACCGACGCTGTAGCTAGTAACTTCCGTGATGAGGAGTGATAGATGGACACTACAAAAAATAAAAACTGGACCTTGGAAAGCATCCCGGCAAAACTGGAAGAGATTCTTCCAGGGGGTGCTGTAAAGTGCCATCTTTCCCCGCGAAACTGCGTCATACAAGAGGGCAAGGTTGGATTTTGCAAGGTGCGCGGAAATCGCGGTGGTCGCCTGGTCACGTTGAATTATGGCAAGGGTGTTCACAGCACCGAAGAAACAATCGAAACCGAGGCGGTCTTTCACTTTGCCCCCGGAGAGCGGATTCTTTCCCTGGGCAACATTGGCTGCATGCTCAACTGCGGTTATTGCCACAACTGGAAAACGTCACAGGCCAAGTATGTCACCGACAAAGATGTCTATTACTACACCCCTGAGCAAGTGGTCGAGACGGCGCTCAAGCATGGGATACGCGTCATTTCCTGGACGTATAACGACCCAGTCGTTTGGCATGAGTTCATTCTCGATACTGCGAAGCTGGCCAAGGAAGCGGGCCTGATCAATCTTTATAAATCGGCTTTCTTTATCAGTGAAGAAGCGATTGATGAATTACTTCCGGTCATTGATATTTTCTCGATTTCGCTGAAATCCATTTCTCCGGAGTATTACCGGAAAGTCACCACTGGTTGGGTAGAACCCGTATTGGCCGGCATCAAGAAAGTCTATGGCGCCGGCAAATATGTTGAAGTCAGTACCCTGATGGTCACCGACATCAGTGACGATGAGGACACGGCCAGGAAAATCAGCCAGTGGGTATTGGATGAGCTGGGGCCGGAAGTCCCCCTGCATTTCGTGCGTTTTCACCCTGACTACAAAATGAGCAACAGCATTCGAACACCGGTGGACAGGCTCCTCAAGGCACGGGAGGTTGCGCGTGGCATGGGGGTTGAGCATGTCTATCTGGGTAATGTGAACGATGTCGAGGGCACCAATACCAGTTGCAATAACTGCAACGCCCTGCTCGTCACCCGCTATGGTTTAAACGCAGAAATAATCGGCTTGGACAGCAAAGGATGCTGCTCCCAGTGCGGGCATGATGCACATTTCAAATTACTGGGCGAATACGAAGCCAGCGCACCGGTCGAGGTTCTGGAGGATGGGCTCACCACGTACCAGAAGAGAAAGTTCGAGTGGCATGGGGACATCGTATCGCTGCATGCCCAAGTGCTGAACACCGAAGACTTCGAGCAAACCGTCTATCTGCGGCGCAATTATACGGACGGGCTCAACAGTCCTTGGAAATCACTGACGTTGCGGCCGCATGAAAGCTATCGTTTCATTATCGCCAAGGCACGAATTGATGAGATCGGCCCTGAAGTCTGGCTTCCCGAAGGCGTGAACTCAAACCTTCATGAGGTATTCGACAGGGCTCACTTCCCCACCGAGTCGATTGAAGAGATTGGTATTTCACAAAATGACATCACCCCGACCATTGGTTATGAAGGCAAGCAGAACATGTATGAGCAGGTCATCAAACTGGTCAGCCAAGCATGAATGTCTCTACTGAAATACTTCATATCAAGGTTGATGACCGAGAGGCCCACCCCTCCGTAACGCCGATTTACCAGTGCAGTGCTTTCAGCGCCGACTCGGCATTCTTCTACTCCAGGAAGGCCAATCCCAATGTGACGGAGCTGGAACAGGTCGTCGCCTCGTTGGAGGGCAGCGAGTATGCACTGGCCTACAGCACAGGGATGAGCGCCATCTACATGGTGCTGGAGCTGCTGAAACCGGGCGCCTCGCTGGTGATCAACAAATACATCTACGGATGTTCTTATAAGTTGTTCCAGCGTTATGCCGCACGCATCGGCGCACACCTGACGATTTTGGATCTGACCACCGAAAACGGCCTGAAAGCGTTGCCGGCGCACGTCGACATGGTCATTTTCGAAACCCCCACCAATCCGTTCCTGAAAGACGTCGACATCCACGCGGTCAGCAACGCGGTGAAGCAGAACAATCCCCAGGCCCTTGTGGTGGTGGATAACACCTGGGCCACTCCGATATTTCAGAAACCGCTGAACTTTGGCGCCGATATTTCACTGTACAGCGCAACGAAGTACTTTTCCGGGCATAGCGACGTCATGGGCGGCCTGGTTCTGGTCAATGACGAGGTGATTTACAACCGACTCCTCGAAGGACGGTTCTATTCAGGCTCGATATTGACCCCGAACAGCGCATGGTTGCTTCGCAGGAGCATGCAGACCTTCGATTTGCGTATGGAGCGACACAGCCGCACGACGTCCAGGATGCTGGACTACCTGCAAGAGTTACCGTTCATTGAGCGGGTTTATTACCCGAGGATCGATGGCAAACAATTGACCGGCTACGGTGGCATCGTATTTGTGGATATCCGACCCGACCTGATTCCCTTCTACAAAACCTTCACCGGCGCGCTCAAATGGTTTGGTACGGGCACCGGAATGGCCTGCGTTACATCGATGGTTGCACAGCCCTTTACTGGCAGCCATGCCTCAATGACGGATCAGGAAAAAGCCGACATGGGCATTGGGAAAGGGCTGGTTCGATTGTGCTTTGGCCTGGAGGATCTTGAGGACCTCAAGGAAGACCTGTTGCAGGCATTCCAAGCCGCGGAAATCAGGGCTGGCCAACGTTCACTCGATCCTGCGTAACAGCGGTTAATCAGAAGCAGCGAGCCTTCAATGGCTTGCTGCTTTTTTTATGGAGAAGCGAGAATGTCCAGCGCATTCGAGAATACGCTATTCGAAGACCCCATCCTGAATGTCATCCATCTTCTGAATTCGATTGCCCAGGAAAATCCGCAAGCGATTTCCCTGGCTTCGGGTCGCCCCGATGACGAGCAGTGCGACCCCGCACTCATTGATAAGGGATTGGCCCGTTACCAGCAGCACATCAGCAGTACAGGCCATTCATTCGCGACGCTGCTTTGCCAATACGGGAAGACCTCCGGAATTATCAATGAAATCATCGCCACTTATTTACAAGTGGACGAGGGCGTCAGCGTCGCCAACCCGGACAACATTGTGATGTGCATGGGCTTCCAAGAGGCCTGTGTCTTGACGCTCTTATCTATCTTTGAAGGAGGCGGCATTCTATTGGTACCGGATCCGGTGTTTTCCGGGATTACCGGGATCGCAAAGCTGCTGGGAATAAAAATAGCCCCTGTCCCCATGGCCACCTTTCTCGACCCCGACGCCCTACGCAAGGTAGCTGAGGACCTTGAATCCAGAGGAGAGAAAATAAAGGCCCTGTATGCCATTCCAGATTTCAGCAATCCCACCGCTGACACCCTTTCCTATCGCAGCAGGCAAGCGATGCTGTCCTTGGCCGCCGAAATGGATTTTTTCATTCTGGAGGACACTGCTTACAGCTACTTCAGGTACGAGGGCGAGAAAATTCCATCGATGAAGTCAATCGACAGCAGTCGGGTATTTCTGCTCGGTTCATTTTCAAAGTCGATTTTTCCGGGTTTGCGCATGGGCTATGTGCTCGCTCCAGAGGGTCCTGGGGTCAGCCCCTTTAGCGCCAGGCTGTGCAAAGCCAAGAGCCTGGTCACGGTCAATACCCCTGCCCTGTGCCAAGCCGTTGTCGCAGGCCTCCTTATCGACAACCATTACTCATTGAAAGGCCTTAACCACTCCAGGGTATCGTCTTACACCAGGAAAAGAGACCACATGATTGAATGCCTTGAGCAAGCGTTCACACTCAACGGGAGCACGCAAGGCGCAGTCACCTGGAACCGGCCGGCAGGAGGCTTCTTCATCAATATCCATCTGCCTTTTGTCTTTGGATATTCTGAAATGTGCGAGTGCGCCAAGGACTTCAAAGTGATTGTATTCCCTACGTCATTATTCTCGCTGACGAACGAAGCCGCTCACCAGGCGAGGCTGTCGTTCAGTAACGCGACAGCCCAGGAAGTCGAACAAGCAATCGACCGCTTCAAGGCATACGTAGAATTTAAAATGCGCTGGAAGCGCCCCGCTCAGGCTCCCGTTGCCAGCAAGACGCCGGTGGCGACCTGATAAGCCCCGAGGAGAGTGATGGTTGCCCCGGAAAAATAGTTGATCAGTCGCAGCTTTGACTGGGCGATCCGGGCCTTGAAAATGGAGGAGAAGCCACTCAACCCCAACCACCAGACAGCCGAGCCCAGAAATATGCCTGTCACCATGGGCAACACCGAGTATTGACCGCCTTGATCGCTGGCCAGTGCGGCAAATATCGCGATAAACGACAGGATGGTCATCGGATTCGACAGGGTCAGGAACAGGGTGGTCGAGTAGGCTTTGAACAGGTTGGCGCGCTCACCCGCCATGGCGGTCGTGCCGCCCTTCGAACGGATTGTCTGGTAACCAATGTAGGCGAGGAACACACCGCCGAAGATACACAGCCAGGGTTTGAAACTGATGAGCGTCGCAATAATGGCGGTGACACCCAGGGCACCGATAAATCCATAGATCGAATCGGCTGTGGCCGCCCCCAGCCCCGTGGCGAAACCCGCTCTCCAGCCGAGCATGAGGCTTCTCTGTATGCACAGCAGCCCAATGGGCCCCACCGGGGCCGCGATGCAGAGCCCGATGATCAATGATTTAAGGAAAATCAACATAGATACGTCTCCTGGATAAGTACAGAAAGGTTAGGAGACGCGCATTTTTTTAGAAATTAATTATTAATCTTCCTGGACTTTTTTCTGGAGGTTTTGCAGGAAGTCATTTCGCCTTCCCTTCATTATTAAGGCACAGCGAGGCTCTACCTCTAAGACAAAAGGCCATCCCGGATTGATTGACTTGCCCTCAAGGACAGATACATAACCCCGGGCGTTGAAATGGCTTTTCATAGGCATAAAAAAACGCCGCTCAATGAGCGGCGTTTTTTGAATTTGGAGCGGGAAACGAGACTCGAACTCGCGACCCCGACCTTGGCAAGGTCGTGCTCTACCAACTGAGCTATTCCCGCAAATGGCGTCCCCTAGGGGACTCGAACCCCTGTTACCGCCGTGAAAGGGC